>Ga0193727_1000956_pt1 | contig 11769 bp, 11 predicted proteins | sample H2c2metaG_FD_143051 | JGI IMG/M metagenome (GOLD analysis project Ga0193727, IMG submission 143051) | Soil microbial communities from a riparian zone of the East river system, Colorado, United States - H2c2 | ecosystem: Environmental > Terrestrial > Soil > Riparian zone | place: USA: East River...
GACCGTGTCTTCGCTCGTCATCGGCTCGTGCGCGACGGCGGGCTCGGCGTCGGCTGGTTTCCGCTGGAACGAGACTTCCTTGTTCCACACCGTCTCGTCCGGACCGGGCTCAGGGACTGTCCCTGGCACATCTTCCGTCGGGACGGGTACCTCGGCGACGGCCGGCTCGGCGTCGGCGTCCTTGCGGGCGAACGAGACTTCCGTCTTCCACACCGTCTCGTCCGGACCGGGCTCAGGGACTGTCCCTGGAACATGTTCCGCCGAGACGTGCTCCTCCGCGACCGGCTCGTCCTCCGAGGCCTTGCGGCTGAAGCTCACTTCTTTCTTCCAGACCGGCTCGTCGGGACCCGTGCCAGGGACTGTCCCTGGAACATGTTCCGCGGCGACGGGCTCGGCCGCGACACGCTCGTCGGCCGGCGTCTCCTCGACGACGGGCTCTGCCTCGGCGGCGCTCTCCGCCTCCGGCGACTTCTTCAGCGACAGCTCCTTCTTCCAGAGCGGCGTCGGCTCCTCGGCCTCGGCTATAGGCGGTGCGTCGTCGGCCTGCTCCTCCGGCTTGCGCTTGAAGGAGACCTCCTTCTTCCAGATCGAATCGTCGGCCATCTCTAGCTTCCGGCGACGCGCAACCCGGCTGCAAGCGGCTGCTGGTCAGAGGTCTGCTCGTTGAGATCCGGCGGGAGCTCGACAGGGAAGCCTGCGCGCTCGAGCACACCGATCAGCTGCTGCGGCCGGCTCGATCGCGTCAGGCCGACCTCGAACGTGACGACTCCGCGCTGAATCAGATCGGCGAGCGACTGCTCCATCGTCTGCATGCCGCGGCTCGTGTTGGTCTGCATGACGGAATAGATCTGCTCGACCTTGCCCTGCCTGACGAGGTTCCTCACGGCGTCGTCCGGCAGCAGTACCTCGAGCGCAGGCACACGGCCCATGCCGTCGGCAGTCGGTAGCAACGCCTGAGTGATGACGCCTTGCAGCGAGCTCGCGATCTGGATGCGGATCTGCTCCTGCTGCTCAGCCGGGAAGACGTCGATGATGCGGTCGATGGTCGAGGGGGCGCTCTGCGTGTGCAGTGTCCCGAAGACGAGATGGCCGGTCTCGGCCGCGGTCAGCGCGGTCGCGATCGTTTCGAGGTCGCGCATCTCGCCGACGAGGATCACGTCCGGGTCCTGGCGCAGCGCGGCACGGAGCGCTTCCGCGAAACTCACGGCATCAGGGCCGATCTCACGCTGGTTGACGATGCAGCGCTTGTGACGGTGCAGGAACTCGATCGGGTCCTCGATCGTAAGGATGTGCTCGGAACGGTTCCGGTTGATCTCGTCGATCAGAGCCGCGAGCGTCGTCGACTTACCGGAGCCGGTCGGCCCGGTCACGAGGACGAGGCCACGCGGCTTGTCGGTGAGCAGATGGAGCGTCGACGGCATGCCGAGCTCCTCGAGCGTCTTCAGCTCCGCGGGAATCAGGCGAAAGGCGGCCCCGATCGACTCGCGCTGGAAGTAGACGTTGACACGAAAGCGCGCAAGGCCGGGAATCGAATGCGAGAAGTCGAGCTGCCGCTTGATCTCCAGCTGTTTCTGCTGCTCGCTGGAGAGGATGCGGTAGAGCAGCTGCTGCGTGTCCTCGGAAGTGAGCGCCGCGAACTCGTCAACGCGCTCCACTTCTCCACGCACGCGAATGACGGGAGGCGTCCCCACCGTGACATGCAGGTCGGAGGCGTCGCGCGCCACCATGTGCTCCAGGAGCTCATCGATTGAATTGACCGGCCGCATAACTCGAATGAGGCATCGGCAGCCTGGGGCCCTCGCTTTACCTCTTCAGTCCCGCCTTTTTTCAAATGAGGTTCTCACCCGTTGGGGGGTTCACCCAAAGTTGGTGAGCGGCCGATGTACGGGGAGCCACTAGTGACGTTCCCCATGGAAGGAGCTCTTCGTATGACTAGCAAGATCCGGCAGCGGCTGGCCGGTGAGGAAAGCGGTTTCACCCTCATCGAACTTCTCGTTGTCATCATCATTCTGGGCATCCTGCTCGCGATCGCGATCCCGTCGTACCTGAGCTTCAGGGATCGTGCGAACAACTCGGCCGCCAAGGCCAACGTTCGCGCCGCGATCCCGGCAGTCGAGGCCTTCAACGCTGACAACGTCGGCACCGGCAACTCGGCAGGCTACGCAGGCATGACGATCTCGCTGCTGCAGGCATACGACTCAGCGATCGTCTCGACGAAGCTGCACATCCAGACGGCGACCTCGGTCACCTACTGCGTGGACAGCACCGTCGGCGGCAAAACCTGGAACAAGAACGGCCCAGGCGCCGACATCGTCACCAACGCCTGCACGTAGGCAAAGCTGAACCTGAAGGTCGAAGGGCGCGGGAGACCGCGCCCTTCGTGTTTTCAAGTCACCCGTTTCGGCTGCCGATAGAGATTCCATGACTTTCACGCTCTCGCCCCCCATCCGCTACGCCGCCCTGTGCGCCCTTCTGGCGTCTGTCGTGATCGGCGGGGGGCTGATGATGCTCGGGCACAAGAGCGAGAGCGCCGTCGCGACTCCGCATGTGATCAACAAGCACCCGTTCGGCGTGAAGAAGCATGCGGCAACGACGACGAAGAAGACCACGCCGGCCGCCGCGACGAAGCCCAAGCCTCAACCCGTCCAGGCCACGCCCGCCAAAGCCCCCGAGCAGCCTTCAGCGATGTACGCCGCTCTCGCAGCGGGAATGCCCGAGCCGATCGCGAAGGCGCTCGGCAAGCACCCGATCGTCGTAGTGTCGCTCTACAACCCGTACTCCGAGGTCGACGGCATCGCCTTTGCCGAGGCCCGCGCCGGTGCCCAGATGGCGAAGGTCGGATTCCTGCCTCTCAGCGTCTTGAGCCAGGCTCAGGTCGGCAAGCTGACCGAGCAGCTGGGTCTGCTGCCTGATCCTGGTCTCCTCGTCTACGCCAGGCCCGGAAACCTCGTCGCGAGAATCAGCGGCTTCGCCGACAAGGAGACCGTCGCGCAGGCTGCCCAGAACGCCGCCCGCGGCACGTGAGCGAACCAGCCGCTGCGGGCACGGCGAAAGAGCTCTTCGTCCGGCACGCACGTCGCGACGGACGATCCGTCGCCATCCTCCGAGCCGTCGACTACGGCGACTCCTGCGTCATCGAAGCGGAGGTCTACCCTGCCGGTGGCCGCAGCGCCGAGCCCTCGAGGCCAGGCCCTTACACCTTTGCCGACGTCCACCAGGCAACAGCCTTCATGACCGAAGCAATCGAGGCCTTGATGGTCCTCGGCTGTGACGTTCACGCCCAGTAGCCGGGGCGACTAGGGAATGCAGCCTGTGGTGGCCGGCTCGCTCTGGACCAGCTGGCCGTTGACCTCTTCGACCACCACGGAAGAGGCGCCCCACGTACAAACGTCTGCTTGCTTCGCCGGATGTGCCGCCCGCTTCGCCGGGGCCGCTGCTGCCGCCACCGTCAGAACGACCGCCAGACACGCAAAAACCAGGAGAAGACCCCGCTTCATATGGTTTCAACGCCATATGGCTTGAAAGAGATACGGCCTCCTGTCCCCACTCCTCTCAAGACGCCCGGCCGGACGGGATCTTCCCTAGATGGAGACGCGAGCCAATTCTTCGATCGACGTGAGGCCGGCGGCCACCTTTGCGAGGCCGTCATCCCACAGGGTTCCCATGCCTTCGCCGATTGCGGCCCGCTCGATGTCCTCGCGGCTCGCCTTCGTGACGGCGAGGGACTCGAGCTGCTCGCTCATCGCGAGCAGCTGGTAGATGCCGATCCGGCCCTTGTAGCCGGTCTGGTTGCACCTGGGGCACCCCTTCTTGCGATAGAAGACCATCCCGTCGCTGGCCGCCGCGACCTCCGGGGAGACGCGCGCCTTGACCAGCTCGTCGACTGACGGGGTGTACATCTCACAGCAGTGCGTGCAGAGTTTTCGCGCCAGTCGCTGGGCGACGACGGCCGAGACCGCAGCGCCGATCAGGAAGGGCTCCACACCCATCTCGCCGAGACGCGTCAGGGCCTGCGGCGCGTCGTTCGTGTGCAGGGTCGAAAGCACGAGGTGACCCGTGAGCGCCGCCTCGATCGAGATCTTGGCGGTCTCGCCGTCTCTGATCTCACCCACCATCACCACGTCGGGGTCGGAACGGAGGATCGAGCGCAAAGCGGTCGCGAACGTGAGGCCTGCCTTCTGGTTGATCTGCACCTGGTTGACGCCGCCGAGCCGGTACTCGACGGGATCCTCGACGGTGATGATGTTGATCTCGGGCCGGTTGATCTCCGTGAGCGCTGCGTAGAGGGTGGTCGACTTACCGGAACCGGTAGGCCCTGTGACGAGCAGCGCGCCGGTGGGCTTGCGAATCAGCACTTCGAGCGATGCCCGCATCTGATCGGACATCCCGAGCTCCTGCAACGTCGGCGCCTTCTTCGACTTGTCGAGCAGACGCATGACGATCGACTCGCCTTCGACGGTCGGCAGCGTGGCTACACGAACGTCGAGCGTGCGGCCGGCAGCGGCGGCGTTCAGGGAGATGCGGCCGTCCTGCGGCTTGCGGCGCTCTGCGATGTCGAGCTTCGCGAGAACCTTCAGCCGGGTCAGGACTCCGGGCATCATCCGCTTCGGGATCCGCTGAACCTCGTGAAGCACGCCGTCCACGCGGAAGCGGACCAGTAGTGCGTCCTCCTGCGGCTCGAAGTGGACGTCGGAGGCGCCGTCTTCGGCCGCCTGGAAGATGACCGAGTTGACGAGGCGAACGAGCGGCGCGTCCGAAATGCCGTCGTCGACCTCGAGATCGTCGGCTTCCTCTTCCTCTGCCACCGCCTCCAGGTCCTCTGCGACGGCGGCTCGGGCGCCGAAGGCCTCCGAGGCACGCGCGAGGCGGCGGATCTCGGCGAGGATGTCGTCGCGCGCGGCGACACCGATGTCGAGCGGATGACGGGTCGCGAGCCGAAGCTCGTCGATGCCCTGGATGTTGCCGGGATCGGCGACAGCGATTCTGAGCGTTCCGTCGTCGAGGGCGTACGGGATCGCGACGACGCGCTCGAGGACGTGGATCGCGATCTCGCCGCTCGCGTCGTCCGAGACGCCGGTGAGGGCGAGGTCGACGAGCGGCATCTGGAAGCGTGCCGCGAGCGTTCGGGCCAGGCCCTCGCTCGAGGCTACGTTCTGGTCGACGAGGGCGGCGGCGAACGAGCCCATGCCGGCCGCGCTGCGGACGCCGGCCAGCTTGTCGGCGGGTACGAGGCCCGTGGCGGCGATCAGGTCGGCGACGAGCTCCGCGAGCGCGTTGATCGGCGGCGGAGGGCCGCCGATACCACTGCCGCCGGGCGGCGTGGCGGCTCCGGGCTCGGTGCCCGGAGTGCGAAGTTTGGGACGGTCGGTGTCCATATATCCCTCGTTCGAGGTATCGGCAGGAGCCGCCCTTGCCTTGATCCCGCCCGGCCTCAACCTCACCCCTCCAGAGGCCGATATCGCCCTTTGTGAGGGACTTTCTGCGCTCGTCCGTCGCCCGAGTCTGGGTACCGGTTCTCGGCCTCGCGGCCGGTCGCGCCTACCTCGATCGAGGGACGGATCCGGGCGACCTCATCTACTTCGTCCACAAGGGCGAACAGCTGCTTTCCGGAGGCTGGGAGAACACGTTCTCGGACCCAATGCTCCAGTCAGGCCCGCTGCAGCTGGTGGTCTTCGGGGTGATTCGCAACTTCGCGGCCCTTGCGTTCGTGCTCGAACTGACGGTCGCGGTCCTGCTGCTCTACGTGCTCGGGAAGGTGCAGGTCGGCGATCGCATCAGGCTGGTCGTCGGCGTCCTCGCCGTCGCCGCCGGTCTGACGCAGGGGGCATTCGTCGACGGACATCCCGCGGAGGCAATCGTGCCGCTGCTCTGGGTGCTGGCCGGGCTCTACGCCCGCGAGGACCGCGTTGTCGCCGCCGGTGCGCTCATCGGGGTCTCCGCCGGGCTCGAGCTCTGGGGTGTGCTCGGCGCGGTCGTGCTCCTACTGGCCCCACGGCTCAAGCGCGCCTTCGTCGGAGGGCTCGTCGAGACAGGCGTGGTGGTCGCGATGCTTGCGCCCTTCGCACTCGCGGGGAGCTTTCGGATGTTCGACCACCGGTGGCGCGTCGCAACAGGGACGATCCTCGGTCTCGTCGTCGAGCCCGGCACGCACTTCGACTGGAAGCTGCGGCTGCTGCAGTCAGCGCTCGCACTCGCGGTCGGCGCGGCGATCGCGACGGGACTTCGACGCAGCGTGCATGCGCTCTGGCTCGCACCGCTCGGCCTGGTGATCGTCCGCCTCGTTCTCGATCCGCTGTCCTTTGGCTGGTACTTCCTCGAGCCCGAGGCGCTCGTGCTCGTCGGCGCAGCGTTGGTGCTCAAGGAGCTGCCGACTCGATTTCCTCAAGCTCGGTTTCGCTCAATCGCAGATCAGCCGCGCCGGGAAGCTGATCCGCCTCCCCTTCGCCCCTGATCCCGACGATCGCACCTGCGACCGTGGGGTGACTCAGGACCCAGGCGAGCGCAACCTGCGCAGCGCTGCGTTGGTGACGCGCACCGATCGAGGCGAGCGTCGACCTGAGCAGGCCGAGGTCGAGCGACGCGAAAGGGTGGGTGCGCCGGAAGTCGTCGGCGTCGAGCGAGTCGAGATCGAAGTCGTCTGCGACGAAGCCCGCCGCGAGCGGTGACCAGGTCAGGACGCCGATCCCTCGCTTGCGTGCGAACGGAATCACGTCCCGTTCGTGGACACGATGCAGGAGGCTGTACTGATACTGCAGTGCGCCGACAGGGCCGACCGCGAGCGCCCGTTCGATCAGATCGACCGGGTGATTCGAGATTCCGCAATGGCGGACCTTTCCTTCCTCGACCAGCCGCTGTAGCTCGCCCCAGGTCTCTTCGATGGGCGTCGACGGATCGACGTCGTGGATCTGCAGTAGGTCGACCCGGTCCGTGCGCAAGCGGCGCAGGCTCGCCTCGAGATCCGCACGGACGCTCCCGGGACTGAGGTCCATGCGAGAGCCGGTCTCAGCCGGAAATGTCCCGCATTTGGTGAAGACGAGAACATCGCCACGACGTCCTTCGAGCGCGCGGGCGACGATCTCCTCGGCGCGGCCCCAACCGTAGAAGGGTGCGGTGTCGATCCAGTTGACGCCCAGGTCGAGCGCATGTCGAATCGCGCGAATCGACGCCGCGTCGTCCTGCGGTCCCCACCAGACGGGCCAGTCCCGGCCCGAGCCGATCGGCGCGGTCCCAACCCCGACCGCGGTCAGCTCCAGATCGGTGGTGCCGAGCTGCCGCCTCTCCACACGGAAGAGGCTACGCGTCTAGTGCAGGGTCGAGAGGTACGCGTCGAGGATCTCGTGACCCCAGAAGAGGGCGACGACGGACCCGATCGCGAGGAACGGACCGAACGGGATGCCCATCTTGCGCGCCTTTGAGCCGTGGCGCGCGAGCAGGTAGATGCCCGGGATCATCGCCGCCAGCATCCCGACCATCAGCGCGACGGACACCGTGCGTCCGAGCGCGGCACCCATGAAGAGCGCGAGCTTGACGTCACCCATGCCCATCCCGGCCGGATACACGAGGGCGGCTGCGAAGAGGAATCCGGAACCGGCGAGCGCCGCGAGCGCCCACTCCGGGCTCAAGTCTCGGGCGGTGTTCGCGACGAGGACGAGCACCGTCGCAGGCAGCACGATCCGGTTCGGGATGATCCGGTGCTCGAGGTCGATCGCCGACACGGCGACGAGAACGGCGCAGAAGAACGCGGCGACGGCGGCTTCCATCGTGAGACCGAAGGCGAGGACACAGCCGGCGATCAGGAGCGCTGTGACGAGCTCGACGGCCGGATAGACGAGCGGGATCCGAACCTGACAGTTTCGGCAGCGTCCACGCAGCACCCCATAGGACAGCAGCGGCACGTTGTCGTACCACGCGATCTCCTGCTCGCAGGCCATGCAGGCCGAAGGTGGCCGAACGATCGAGCGCCGCAACGGAACGCGGGCGGCAACGACGTTCAGAAAGCTCCCGAGCGCAAGTGCGGGCGCAAAGACGACAGCGGCGAGTGCGAAGGCCACGGGATTCATATCGGCACACGCTGTCCCTGAGTTGAGGGATGCCCGGTGCAAGCGCCGCGGGGCGGCTTTGCCCGACCTCTTAGCCGCTGCCGTACTGCGGAGCTTCAGGCACGCCCGAGGTGTTGGGGTTCCCGGGTGCGCCGAGGGGAAGATCGGCAAGCCCCGGAAGCGGCTTCATCTTGACGCTCTGCCCGAGTGTGAGACTACCGGCGATGATCGGGCCCTCTGTTTGCGCGGACTGACCGAGAGAGACATTCCCCGGCGTGAAGATCGCGCCCTGGAAGTACGAGCCCTGGTTCAAGGTCACGCCGCCGCCCGCGATGAACATGAACATCGACGTCGTGGGCGTCCAGGCGTTGAAGTCACACGTCCCTCCCGCATAGGAGGACGTGTCGGCTGTCATATTCCAACCGCAGAAGACACCTGTGTTCGACATCGACACGGTGCCAGACACGTACATGACCATCATTCCGCCCTCTCCGTCGGAGCCGTCTGTCCCGGCAGGATGCGCGCCGGTGGAGTTAACACCGCGGTACTTGACGACGCCGTCGATAGAGACGTTCCCGTCGATGAACACGGTCCCTCGCACTTGAAGGATGCGCGTGCTCGCATTCCAGTCGAGCTCACCAACGACGGCGCCGTTCGCGTTCGTGGTCTGACAGGTGTAGTTCGACCCAGCGGTCAGGACGAACGTCGAGGGGAGGCTCGTGTTTCGCGTTGTGTCGTTGTCGAAGGCCGTACCTGCGAGCCCCCCGGCATTACAAGGCTTCAGACGACTGATCGTGGCATTCTGGTAGTAGCCGTCCCAATCACTCGACGTCAAGGTCGGTGAGGCGATGGATGGAGCGCTCGTGCTGTACCCGCCGGCTTTGACATAGAAGTAGTCGTTCGTGGGCGAAGAGGGCGAGCAGGTGTGCCCCGCGGTGGCAAGCGATCCGCTGGCGCAGCCGCCCGCGATCTTCGCCGAGCTGATTTCGTTGAGCGGGGACGAAATGCCAACGCCCTTCGATGCGCCGCTCAGCCAGACGAGCTTTCCCCGGACATAGAGCGAGACCGGATCGGCAGGGTTCGGCTCGCTGACTCCGGCCGAGTTCTTGAAGCAGAGATTCCCCTCGACGTAGAGAGACGAACTGAGCGACGTAGTCTGGTCGAGCGTGACGTTGCAGACATTCGGCGTCGTGTCCTTGACGAAGACGTAATTCCACGCAGGCACGATGTTCTGCTGAGATGCCTGGGCACGAATGTGCACCGTGGCCGTGAGCGTCCTGGTGGTGGGCGCGCCGCCGAAGGCGTTTCGGACGGAACCCGTGGAGGTGATCGTCCAGTTGTATGTGCTCGTATCGAGCCAGCCCCACATCGTCGTCGTGCCCGCGTCGTACGTCCATGTGTATGGCGAGCAGGTGTTGCCGAGGAGCGTTGCTCCGGTTGGATTGGCCGGGGGGCTCGCACAGTCCTGCTGCGAATACGTCCCCTGCGGATGAAGGACGTGCGCGTCGTAAGCGTTGCTCTTCGTGAGAATCGAGGCTGCATTGTTGATGCCGGCCTCGGCCAGCGAATAGGCGGAGATTCGCCCCTTGGATCGGTCGGAGCTGCGGGTGTTCGAGGTCGCCGCCTCGATCACCGTCACGACCGTCATGCTGAAGACGAAGGTCACAGCGAGGGCGATCACTAGCGCGAAGCCGCGCTCCTGTCCAAGCATTTGTCGAAGTCGCGTCATGTCAGATCCTCGTGCTGTTTCGCAGGTAGATGGTGTCGCCGAGGTCGTACGTGTCGATCGTCGCGCTGCCCTTCAGGCTGATCGTGAAGTCGACCTGTAAAGAGGCGAGGCAGCCGCAACCGGCGGTGTGCGCGAACGCCGGGAACGCGTTAGCGGAGACCAGATAGTCGGCGATCTTGGTACCGGATGAGCCACACGTGGTTCCGGCCTGCCGGTAGAGCGCGTAGCGACTCGCGTAGCCGGTGACGGCGACGGTGCACCAGCTGATGTCGCCGCCCCCGCACGCTGTGATCTTGAGCGTGGCCGAGCTGGTCGAGTACGGAGTCACGTCGCTCGCGCAATGGATATCGCGGCGAATCTTGTCCAGCGCCAAACGGGTCGAGAGCTGTGCCTGGAAGCGACGATCCTGCTCCGCCGACGCCTTCGATCCGGCTACGAAGATGTCGGTGATGCCTGCGAAGACGATGCTCATGATCACCATCACGACGAGCATCTCCACCAAGCTGTAGCCAGCCTCTCCCCTGACGCGCAGCCTGCTGCGCAGCCGCTCGATCACTTCATCCTCGCTTTGACCTCCGCGAGCGTCCTGCTGGCGACTAGCTCGCTTTTCGTGCCGATCCCCCAGCGCTTCTGCGCCAGACGATCTGCGGCGATCAATTGTTCGAGTGCCTCGGGCCCGTGCCACCAGCCGAACGCAGCGCCGGTGACGATCCAGGTGTGCTGGTACAGGAAGTGCCTAACGTTCGCCCTCGTCTTCGAGTGCGCTGCGATCCACGCCCTGAGAAGCTTGGCGCGCTGCGGAAGCGGCATCTCCTTCAGCGGCTCTTTCGGCGCACCCGGGAGCACGAATGCAGCGGGACGCTCCGCCGGAGCTGCGGTCTGCGGCGCGGCCTTCGTGGTCGGAGGCTTCGTTGCCGCGGGGGCCTTCTGCTCGGCGCCCTTGGGAGCAGCGGGAACAGGCGCGGCAGGAGTGACCGTCGTCGACGCCAGGCGGATTGGTTGCACGGGCGTGCCGACGTACGGCGAGACGTCTTCCGGCTCGCCCTTCTCCGGATAGGGCGTATGCGCGAGCTTCACGATGATCGTCGGCGCGCCGGTGTCGCGCACGCGCGTGCCGGCGGGCGGCGACTGGCTCGCAACCTTGTTGGCGGCATAGCCGTGGACCGGGCCCATGACGTGCCACGCAAAACCGGTGTCCTCGAGCGTGCCCTTGGCGAAGACGAACGCCTGCCCGGAAAGGTCGGGGACGACGAGAGTCGGAGCCGACACGGGAGCCGGCGCACCCTGGGGCACGGCTGTCAGCCGTTTCGCCGCGCCGACTGCAAGAGTCGCGCTTGCGAGCAGGAGGACCACGCCCACAATTACAAGGCGCGGCAATCGAGTGGCTATCCGCAGAGCCATAGTCCGCGAATCGGCAGAAATCGGCTTGGACTCAAGCCCCACCACGAGTGAAGCCGACCATTGGATCCCCCGTTTCAGGGACGACGACGGAGAAGACCCGCGGGGCCGCCGGCGTTGCGTCTGGCAATTCGAGCGGAGTGGGAGCGTCCTGCCACTGGAATGCGCTGCCTGCAAAGCTCTGGAACCAGGCCTGGTTTTGCGGGTACTCGGTCGGCGGCTGCAGCTGAAGATGGAGGTGCGGCCCGGTCGCATGGCCGGTCGAGCCGACAAGACCGATCTGGGCGCCGGCGGCCAAGGAGACGCCGTCGACGACGCCGGGCTCGAGGAAGGCAAGGTGGCAATAGGTCCACACGAGCCCGTCGTCCGTGCGGATCGTCATGCCGATGCCGCAGCGGGGGTCAGCGGTGTGCCAGGCGTTGATCACCACCGCGTTCGAGAGCGCATAGACCGGAGAGCCCGCCGGCGCCGCGATGTCCGCGGCCGGGTAGTCGTGGTGGGTATGCGCAACCGAGACGAGCTGCGGGCCGCCGCCGACCGGGAAGACGTAGTTGTCGTGGAACGACGCGGCGCCCATGAGGTTCCCGACGCCGGGTGCGAAGG
>Ga0193727_1000957_pt1 | contig 11767 bp, 8 predicted proteins | sample H2c2metaG_FD_143051 | JGI IMG/M metagenome (GOLD analysis project Ga0193727, IMG submission 143051) | Soil microbial communities from a riparian zone of the East river system, Colorado, United States - H2c2 | ecosystem: Environmental > Terrestrial > Soil > Riparian zone | place: USA: East River...
GCGAACACCGCCGCCGCCGCCGCAAGCGCCGACGGCAACCGCGCGGCGTACTCGTTCACGCCGAGCAGATGATACGACCCGGCCGACATCCAGTAGAGCAGCGCCGGCTTTTCAAACCACAGACATCCGCACAGCCGCGGCGAGATGTAGTCGCCGCTTGCGAACATCTCGCGCGCCACTTCAGCGTAGCGCGGCTCGTCGGGGCCTAACAGTCCGATGCGGCCCAGACCACAAAAGAAAGCGATCCCGCACAGCGCGAGTAGAGCCAGCAGAATCGTGGGCTTATGCTTGGCAGCGGATGGTTGTTCCACTATGCTTTCTGCTTTGTTGCGCTTCGAGGATTCCTGTTGATCGACCGCCGATGTTTGCTTTGGAACGACCTTTGAATCTTGATGAGGCCACCTGAATCGGTCATTTGATAGAACAGTGTAGGTAGCCGAAGGTAGAGGGTCAAGGGAGCAGCCTGAATGATTAGAGTAGCCGTCGTCGGGGCGGGACACTTCGGACGAAAGCACGCGCAGATTTACGCGAGCTCGACCGGCGCGGCGCTTGTCGCGGTCTGCGACGTCGACGAGTCGAACCGAGAGGCGGTGGCCGAGCTCTACGCCGCGGATTTCATTTCCGACTTCCGCGAGCTGATCGGCAGAGTGGACGCGGTCAGCGTCGCTGTTCCGACGACCTCACATCACGCGATCGCTTGCGAACTTCTCGAGGCAGGCATATCGGTGCTGATCGAAAAGCCAATCTCGGCGACGCTCGACGAAGCGGAGCAGATCATCGCCGCTGCCGAGCGAGGACGGGCCGCGCTTCAGATTGGGCATCTGGAAAGGTTCAACCCGGCGGTCACCGCTGCGTCGGCCATAGTGACCAAGCCGCTGTTTTTCGAAGCTCATCGCCTGAGCATCTTCTCGGCGCGAAGCCTCGACATAGACGTGGTGATGGACTTGATGATCCACGACCTCGACGTCGTGTTGTCGTTTGTGCAAAGCGATGTACGCGAAGTTCGCGCCGCGGGTGTGCCGATCCTCACGTCAAAGGTGGACATCGCTAATGCGCGGATCGAGTTCGAGAACGGCTGCGTGGCTAACCTGACCGCGAGTCGCGTTTCATCCGAGCACGTGCGCAAGCTGAGATTCTTTCAGCCCCGCGAGTACGTGTCGATTGATTACTCGGCCCAGGAAGCCGCGGTTGTGTCGGTAAAGCCCGACGCGGAAGGCAAACTCTCGTTCGACAGCCGCTCGCTTCAGATCGAGCGAGGCGAGCCGTTGCGGCTCGAGATCGAATCGTTTCTGAGAGCGGTCGAAGGCGAACCGGTTCGCGTGACGGGAGAAGATGGACGCCGCGCGTTGGCGCTTGCCGTTGAGATAACAAACAAGATTCGCGAACATGCCGAGAGGGCGGGTGTATCGGCACTAAGCTGAGGCGGCGCCTCTTGCTTGATGCCGCACTGCGCGTTCGGGCAGTATCAGAACCGGAGAAAGAGAAGCATGATCTTTCACGTCACGCTCGAACATGCGGAAGATGGCTGGATTGTAGCGGAATGCCCCGCCCTGCCGGGGTGTGTCTCTCAGGGCCGAAATAAAGAAGAAGCCCTTGGGAACATCAAAGAAGCAATCACTGCATGGCTTTGGGCTGAGGACCAGAAGGCCGTGTCTGGGCTCAAAAACAAGAAAACCCACAAGCCCATCCTTGTTGCCGTCTAGCTAGTCTAATGCCAAATCGAACAAACCTCTCTCGCATCCTGAATCTAATCTTCTCGACAGTCGTCATCCTGGCCATCGCGCCTGCGGTCGTCGCCCAGAAGAAGTTTCACATCGACTACACCGTCTCTATCGCCAGCACCGAAGCTCAGCTCTTCCACGTCACCGCCGATGTTCAAAACATCAACGAGCCGCGCCTGGAGTTATCGCTGCCGACGTGGACGCCCGGCTGGTACACCGTCGAGAACTATCTCAAGAACATCCTGCGCTTCAAGGTTACCGATGCGAAGGGCGCGCGCATAGAGCCTACGATGATTCGAAAGCAGACCTGGCTTGTCGAACCCAAAGGGCTCGATCGGATCAGAGTCGAATTTGACTATCGAGCCGACGTGCTGGCGCTCAATCAAGCCAAGATCACCGGCGACTTTGCCTTCTTCACCGGGACCGAATTGTTCTTGATGGCGGCGAACCATCGCAACAGCCCGAGCACCGTGCGCTTCGAAATGCCCGCCGGCTGGCGAATCGCTTCCGCGCTCAAGCAAACAGACACGACGACGTTCACAGCGCCCGACTACGACACGTTGGTGGATTCGCCGACCGAGATGGGCAACTTCGATCTAACCGAGTTCGAAGTCGACAAGAAACCTCACTACCTTGTCACCAATCCGGCCGGCGCGTTCTCCAAAGACAAGGCCGCGAAGTTCGCGGAGATGCTTGCAAAGGTTGCGAAGGCCGACGGCGCGATCTTTGGCGGCTTGCCGTACGAGAAGTACGTCTATTTCTATTTCTTCACGCAGGCCGAATCGAACGCAGGCGGCGCGCTAGAGCACAACAACTCTTTCGTTGCATTCGCGCCGCCCGGCCAGTTCGCTACGCCGGAGATGATCATCGACACAGCCTCGCATGAGTTTTTTCACCTGTGGAACGTGAAGCGGATTCGTCCCGCCGAGATGTGGCCTTACGATTACTCACGCGAGAACGAGACGCCTTTGCTGTGGGTCTCCGAAGGCTTCACCAACTATTACGGTAATCTCGCGCTCTATCGCGCCGGGCTGCACACTCGCGAGCGGTTCATCGCAAGCGTTGCCGACGCGATCAGCGGCGTCGAAGGCAGCGAGGCCCGCGCGTACATCTCGCCTGCGAACTCTTCGGTCTCGACGTGGGTAGGCTACGACACGCCGCTCGCTTTCGGAATCTCGTACTACACGCAAGGTCAGAACCTCGGCGCGCTGCTGGACCTGTCGATCATTCACGACAGCGCGGGAGCTTCGCGCCTGGACGACGTGATGCGCACGCTTTTTCGCGACTTCTATCAGAAGGGCAAAGGCTTCACGACGGAGGATATGATAGGCATCATCAACCGGCTGACGAAACGCGACTATCACGACTTCTATCGCAGGTACGTCTCGGGCGTGGAAGTTCCTCCTTATGAAACGATCCTTGGCTACGCGGGTTACAACGTCGAGACGACTCCGCAAGAGAGCTTCACGATAGGCATGAGTATTGAAAACACTCCCCAGGGTCCGATAGTCGGCAGAGTCTTCAGGCACAGCCCGGCTGCGCGAGTCGGTCTTCGCGGCGGCGATCACCTTGTGTCGGTTGACGGCTATGATTTCAAGACGGAATCCCCGAAAGCGCTGGCTCGCATCGAGGAACGAATCGGCAAGTCGGTGAGGCTCGCGTTCAAACGCGACGGCAGAGATCAGACTGTTGATTTGCCTGTAGATGCCCAGACCGACGCGGGCTATCGCTTGAGTGAAAAGCCCAATGCCACGCCCGATCAACTGAAAGTCCGCGAAGCCTGGCTCAAGGTCGGCAGGTAATTGACACCGACCGGCAGGTTGAGCGGCAACAACCCGAGACTCCGATTCATCTTTACAACCCGCCGTGCGGCGAGTATCAATCATCCACCGACTTCGTTGCCGGAATTCAGGACTGCGTGCCTTGTTTGAGCTGCCGATTCGATTCCGCAAGGAGCTAAGACATGCGAAATGCGAAGATCACCATATTGCTGACCGCTCTGCTTCTCGGTCTGGGATTGCTGCTCACCGCCTGCGAACCTAAGACTAAAGAATCTTTAGAGCCCTCGGCGCCTGCCGGCGCATTGCTCGGAACAAATGGTCTGTCCGCGCCGGAGCGGCAGAAGTTTTATCATCTCCCGGAAGGAAGCGAGCTGTACCCATACGCCTGGGCAAGAGCGCTGATAAGCTCTCAGACCTCAAAACCGTTTCTCGAAAACCTCGAACGGTTCGGCCTGATCCCCGATCCTCAAAGCCAGGGTAATCCTTATGGATTACCCGTTGGGATAACAGTTGCGAAACGGCGCGGCGTAGGCGACATCCAAATGATAGGAGTCAATTGCTCGGCGTGTCACGTTGGGCAGTTCAGTTATAAGGGTCGAAGCTTTCGTGTCGATGGCGCTCCCAATTTGTTTGACATAGAGATGTTCTACGGTGAGCTTGCGTCATCTACCCAGGAGACGATCAAAGACCCGGACAAGCTCTGGGCCTTCGTCAAACGTTATCTCGCTGAAAAAGAAACTCCGGCCGAAAGCGTTCCTGCGGCGCCTGCTTCTGCAAGCGGCAAGCAAGGCGAAGCCCGGGCCTATAAATTCGGAGACGGAACGCGGAAGATCCTGGATTCCTTCAACGACCTCAAGGCGATGACCGACAAGGGCGAGATGGAGAAAGCGCTGGCGAGCAAGATTCAGGCTACGGTCAAGGAAGAAATCGAGAAAGCCAAAAGCGATTACACCTCTTCAGTAGATCCGCTCGACCAGGCTAAGAAAGAGCTGAGTGCAACTCTCGAAAAGGATGTGGCGAGCTTGGTTGATAAGACGCCCGGCGCTGGAAGCCCGCTTGCGGTGGGTGGTAGCAAACAGAAAGCTATGCTGCGCGAAGTCTTGAGCGACATAAAGACGAACGTGGCGTTGTTCCGCTCCTACATCAAGCTCTTTCAGGGTCTGGCAGCCGCCGGAAAAGACCCTAAGGACACGCCCGGTGGATTTGGCCGCGTCGACGCATTTGGGAGCGCGAGATTCTTGATGTTTGGCTCAGAAAACAGGCAGCCAACGACCGCTCCCGTTTCATATCCTTATCTCTGGGGTATGAAAGACACAGCCTGGCTACACTACAACGCGAACACGAATTCCGTAGTCGAGCGCAATATAGGACAGGCGCTGGGGCTGGGCGCGACCTATGACGCCAAGTCTTTTGAAACAACAGTCAACATCGAGAACGCGCTGGACCTGGAATGGCTGGCTTACAATCTCACTCCTCCGGTATGGCCGGAAGAGCTGTTCGGAAAAGTCGATGTTGAAAAGGCCAATCGGGGCAAAGATCTCTATGAGCAAAACTGTGCGCGATGTCACGATAAATACGAGACCACGAGTGAAGGACTTCACGATTACCAACTCTTTCCATTTGAAGAGATTGGGACTGATCGAAACCAGGCAGAGAATTTCCATCACCCGCTAACGCTTAATGGCAAGCAGGCCAGCTTCGCCGAAGAGAACGGAAAGGTGGTGGATCTCATCAAGGTTGCATACTACAAGAAGTACAACATCTCTCCTGAGCAGCAAAAGAAATGGGAAGGCAATCGAACGCCTATTGTCTGGAGAGATGTTCTCTCGAAGCCGGAATATCCAAAGGTCTACCGGGCGCGTCCTCTCGCGGGCATCTGGGCGACAGGTCCTTACTTGCACAACGGCTCTGTGCCAACTTTGTACGCTTTGCTTCTGCCGGGTGATAAACGTCCCACCGAGTTTTATGTGGGCAACCGTGAGTACGATTCTAAAGACCTGGGCTATCTGACGACTCAAGGATCGATCTCATTTAAGTTTGAGACCAGCCGCAACGGCAACTCAAATCGCGGGCACGAGTATGGCACCAGCCTTACTGATGATGAGCGATATTCCCTGCTGGAATACATCAAGTCTCTGAAGTGATGTGGGCAACAAGGTATGTGCGCATGCGCGAAGTTCAGAGTAATTCCTCGGCATGAGATTGCCTGATGTTTGTGTAATCTTTTTCGTTAAGAGTCATAATGTCATGGGCGATCATACTTGACTGTGATGGTAGGCGCGGACAGTACCATTGGACGGTCAATAACTTTGATTAGGAGAATAAGATATGGCAACGGCAAAGGGCAGTAAGAAGGCGTCTAAGAAAAGCAGCCAAAAGGCTAGAGCAACTAACGCTGCTCAAAAGCGCAGCAAAAAAAGGACTGGAGCAACCAAAGCTGCCAAGCGAGCAACCACCCAGCCGATGATGGAAATGCAGCCTCGTAGAAGGGAGCAGGCATTCAATGCCGTTCCCGAGGATTTCCACGCGCTATACGACCGTGGATTTCGCACAGCCCGTGGAATTGCCGCAGCAGCCACGCCTGGTGAAACCGCCGGTCATCGCCGCCTCGCCGATGAGGTCAAAGATGTAGACGTTCAATATGATTCCGCGACACAACTGCCCAACCTCGTCGTTACCAAACGAGCAACGACGCGGTTATCAAGACGCGCCCCAGGCACTGCCGAAGGCGCAGTCACAGAGTTCATCCGTAGCCGGGGCGATCTCTGGAACCTCTCGGACGATGACGTAAACACGATTGAAGTAGTGTCGGTCAGCAAGCCGGAAGGCGAAGCCAAAGCCGACGCAAGAGCAACGCGAGGAAAAGCCGGGGCTAGAGCCGGGGTTAAGCCGGAATCTACATTCAACATAGGAAATCTCAAGACTGTGAATCTGATTCAGCGCGTCGAAGGCAAGGAGGTTTTCAACTCCGACGTGACAGCCGCTGTCAATGCGGACAACCAGGTAATTTCAGTTTCCGGACAGTTCTTTCCCGGCGCGGCAAGTTCTGACACAAGGGCGAGGGCGGGAGCCACAAGGCGAGCCGGAGCCGCGGGGGCTGAAAATCTTACTCCCGAAGAAGAGGCAATTGCGCGAGCGGCATTTGATCTCACCAACGTGCCCTACGAGGCTTCCGAATTCGCGCGCGTAGAAGGTGCGTCCGACAGCGGTCCGTATCGCTTCTATGAATACAAGCCCAAAGATGATACGCGCCCGCCATTCACACGCCCGGTCAGGGTCAAAGACTTGATGTTCCCGATAAGCGAAGGGCAGTTCGTTCCCGCTTACTACATGGAGCTATGGGTTAAAGGTTTCCCGGCCTTCAGCTATGTGATGGACGCCATAGACACGCCGGATTTGCTCTATCGCAGAAACCTGACTTCTCGGGTAGCTTTCAAGTATCGGGTGCATAACACGGGAGACGCGATCTTCAGACCGCACGATGGGCCTGCGCCTGGAACTCCGCATCCGACGGGTAAACCCGACGGGTTTCAGGCCAAGACGGTCAAGGAGAAGGTCATCACAATCGAAAGCTTGCTTGCCGGCGATCCCTGGCTGCCACCGACCGCGACGACGACCGATGGTAATAACTGCACTGCGTACGCCGACCTGGTATCGCCTGACGGGTTCACTCCGGGTGATGTCATGGGGAAAGTCACATCGCCTCGCAGGTTCAATCAAGCATACGATCACACCAGGCCATCGAGCTTTTCCAAGAATCTGCAAAACAGCCTGGTGGGTATGTTCTTTCACGTCAACTGGCTTCACGACCGCTGGTACGAAGCAGGCTTCGATGAGGCATCAGGCAATGCCCAGAAGAACAACTTCGGGCGCGGGGGCATCGGGGGCGACCCGATTCTCGCCGAAGGTAACGACTCAAGCGGCACCGACAATGCCAATATGGCAACCCCCGCTGACGGCGACAGCCCCATCATGCAGATGTTTGAATTCGTGGGCTGTAATCCCAAGCCCAGCCGGACCAGCAATCACGAAGCACTCATCACGTTCCATGAAATGGGCCACTACATCACTAATCGGCTGATTGGCAACGCCAATGGTTTGACTAACGTTCAAGGGAGAGCGATGGGAGAAGGGTGGGGCGACTTCTTCGCCGTCTGCATGACGTCTCAGACCACGGATAATTTTGCCAACGGCATCTTTGCGGTCGGCGGCTGGACAGACTTGACGCCAGGCTTCAATAACAACTACTACTTCTCGATTCGTCGCTATCCCTATTCAGCGGATATGAAAAAAAATCCACTGACCTTCAAGCACATCGGCAACAACGTTGTCCTGCCTGCAGGGCCGCCTATCAACGCAAGCCCCGCCGGCAACAACGAAGTTCATAACGCAGGCGAAGTATGGTGCGCCATGCTGTGGGAGGTGTTTGTCAACCTCATTGCCAAACACGGACATGCCGCGGGTGAAAAGCGAATGCTCGCTTACGTCATCGGCGGGCTGAAGCTCACCCCGATACGCCCGACCTATACGCAGGCGCGCGATGCGATCATCTCCGCGGTTTCCGCAATTGATGCGAGCGATTCGCCCCAGGTAAAGGCGGGATTTGCAAAACGCGGCATGGGCAGCAGCGCTGTCTCACCACCATCGAATTCTTCTTCTCTGGCCGGAGTCGTTGAGAGCTTCACTCCATAAGCGATTCGAGGTGATGCGATGAAGATTATCCTGTTCGACCTTGGAAACACTCTCGAAGACGAGAAACGAGGCGGGCTGTTGCCCGGCGCGAGCGAAACTCTGGAAGCTATTCAAGCGATGCGCGACGCTAATGGCAACGCTCCGGTTCTGGCGCTGGTCTCTAATTTCGGCGTAATCCCTGCCACCTCAGTGCAAATACAAGCTAGCCAGAGAGAATACTTTGGAATACTCCGAGACCTCGGCATCCTGAAGCATTTCGAGCCTGTTCTGCGAAGAGTCACGCTATCGACCGAGGTAGGCGCGGCAAAGCCGTCCAGGAAGGTTTTCCAGGCAGTGATAGACAAACTCGGCGGTGGGCTTCGGTTTCAGGACGTCATGTTCATCACGGAGAGACGATCTCATGTGAATGCCGCGCGCAAACTGGGGATAAAGGCAATTCACTTCAAGGGGCCTGGCGAAATCCGCGGCGATGTAACCCTGCTCCCTGACTTGATTCCGCTGGTTCGAGACTTTTCAGAGGCAATTCAGTTAGGCAATGAATGATGTACGAGTGCCGGTAATACCTGACATGATTCATCCACTTGCCAACATGAGACAGAGAAAGAGATGAAGATATATACCTACCAGCCGCAGGCAAATGCACGTGGTGGGGACCAACAGATTCCCCCGCTGGCACCGGACGTCTCCAGTGTGCGTTTTGGCAAAGAGGTATTGCTGTACTCTGATGAGCCTCAAGAACAGCAACCCCCCGTTAGTGCGTCACGGGGCGCTCGCATGCCGCGTCGCGATGAAGAAGTGACGAAGGATCGGATGCATATCGTGGTGCAGAATGGGCGGCTCTTTCAGCAACATCATCCGGACGTTCCTGTCATTCACGACCGCGGGAGGTTCTTACTGGTTGATATTGACCGGGAACAGGCGCGCAAATTAGCAGATCAGAACGAGACGTGCTTTGGAATATTTCCTCTCCAGGATAATCAGGTTGTATTTGATACGCGCGCGCCGGTCGCTGGGCGCGCGCCACAGGAATTCATTCAGAAGCTCGTCGATAAAGTCAGTCGCGCCAGCATTGAATCGAACCTCACAAAGCTGGTTTCGTTTCCTACGCGCAATTCAACCAGCACCGGTTATGGTGACGCAGCGACCTTCGCGCGAAAGCAATTGAAGGATTTGAATTATCAAACCCGGCTGCAAGTGGTAACAGTGGGAACAGGCAAAAGCCGGAACATCATCGCCGATAAGCCAGGCGCAGGCAGTGGCACGCGCGATGTTGTGATTGCTTCGGCCCACCTGGACTCAATTAATTTGCAGGGCGGGCCTTCAGCGCCTGCTCCCGGCGCCGACGATAACGGGAGCGGCAGCGCGGGGTTGTTGGAGATCGCGCGTGCCTTTCGGGACCATCGCAGCAAGCATGATTTACGGTTGATATTGTTCGGCGGAGAAGAACAGGGACTGTTCGGCAGCAAGCGGTACGTTGCCAGCCTCACTCGGTCGGAGAGAAAGAGAATTCGAGCAGTTGTAAATATGGATATGATCGGGTCTTTGAACAGCGATTCGCGCAGTGTATTGCTCGAAGGCGCTCCCCTGTCGCAAGCAGTCATAGATGGTTTAGCTCAAGCCGCCGCGACTTACACGCAACTTGCAGTTGAAACCTCACTGAATCCATTTGCGAGCGATCACGTCCCTTTTATCGATGCGCAGATTCCGGCAGTGCTGACGATCGAGGGGGCAGACAACGCCAACAAAAGAATTCATTCGGCAAATGACACTCTAAATAAAATAGACTTTGAGATAGCTCAAGAAATCGTGCGCATGAACATAGGATTTATCGCAAGTGAAATTGGAGCTATATCGTAAGGAATGATCGTTCCCCTCTTCCGCGCTGTTTCCATTCATTTCCGCTTGTCAGCGGTTCGCCCGTTCGCTAGTCTAAAGACAGCAAGATGAAGATAGTCGTAATCGGATACGGCAGGGTCGGGTCACGAGCAGTTTCAGCGCTGATAGAACGCGGCCACGAGATCTCCCTGGTAGACAAAGAAGCGAGTCGGCTCGGCCGCGCTTCCCAGCTTGAAGGCATCGAGCTGATTCAAGGCAATGGGATAGACGTCGACGTGCAGCGCGAAGCCGGCGTTGGGGAAGCCGATATGCTGCTCGCGCTGACCTTCGACGACAACGTCAACCTGATGGCGGCTCAGGTAGCGCGAACCCACTTCCACATTCCGCGCGCAATCGCCCGCGTCTACGAGCCAACCCACGCCGAGGCCACCCAAGAAGATCCTCAGTTGATCGTCGTCTGCCCGACGCTGGTTGCGGCCGAGCTGATCGTCGAGCAAGTCGACATCGCGGCCAAACAGCCCATCGGCGAACGCATCCCGGTCGAGCCGCCCAAGGCGGAGCCCCGGCCGCGCTACGACGCAACCGACGAATCCCGCTACATCCTGGTGGCCGGAGGCGGGAAGGTGGGCGTGAACCTCGCGCGCGAGCTCTATGACAGCGGCCACGAGGTCGCAATGATCGAAAGAGACAGCGCAAGAGCGACTGCCTTATCCAGCAAGCTCGACTGCCCGGTGTTTGTCGGCGACAGCTCCACACACGACGTGCTCGAGAAGGCAGGCGCCGCGCGAGCGCGTGTGTTTGTCGCTGCAACCGGGAGCGACCAGGACAATCTGATCGCCTGCCAGGTCGCCAAGAAAGTGTTCGGTGTGCCGAAGACCATCGCGCGCGCTTCCAATCCCAAAAACGAAGCTGTGATGGCGCGGCTGGGCATTGACTCAACGGTCAGCTCCACGGCGATCATCCAACAAGTCATCGAGCGCGAGCTGCCCACCGTCCGCATCAAGACTCTGCTGAGCCTTCAGTCAGGCGCTTTTCAGATACTCGAGTATCCGGTGGACGCGGCTTCGCCCGCGTTAGGCCGCACCGTTCGCGAAATCGATCTCCCGCACGACAGTAATCTGATTGCGATCCTTCGCGGCAAGGCGACCGTCGTACCGCGCGGCGATACCATGCTAAACGATGGCGATGTTGTAATCGCGCTTGTTAACACTGAGCAAGAAGGCGAGCTTCGCAGCGCGATCCTCGGCGTAACCACTCAGTAAGGACCTTTCCCGCCTTTGCGAATCTTTGCGGCTTTGCGTGAAACAGGGCTCTGACGAGGCCGAGAAGTCGACGGAAGAGACTACTGTTACAGGCCACTAGCGCGTGAAGGATTACTGCGCGTCGGCGGGACCGTACATAATGGCTGACACGTCGAGCGCGGAGTGGAATGAATCCGGCTTGTCGAGCGCGAGGTCGTACACGCAGGTATGATTTCTGCCGCTGAGTTTGGCGCGGAACAACGCCTGATCGGCTTTCTGAACGATCTCGAGAGCCGCCGCGCCGTCTTCGGGAAATGAAGCGACTCCCATGCTGATTGTGATAAACATCGTTTGAGTGGGGTCGCTGGTCGATGCCTGAAACGGGTGCGCTTCAACAGTCTGTCTGATTCGCTCGGCGATCTCGTAGCCCTGTTCTCGCGGCCCCACCACATAAGCCAGATACTCCTCGCCGCCGTACCGCGCCCCACCCACGCCG
>Ga0193727_1000958_pt1 | contig 11766 bp, 11 predicted proteins | sample H2c2metaG_FD_143051 | JGI IMG/M metagenome (GOLD analysis project Ga0193727, IMG submission 143051) | Soil microbial communities from a riparian zone of the East river system, Colorado, United States - H2c2 | ecosystem: Environmental > Terrestrial > Soil > Riparian zone | place: USA: East River...
GCGGACCTGCAGGAACGGTTCGGAGTCGGTGGGGGAACTGGCATCGCGCTCGCCGGGAATCTCCTCTACGCCACGGCGGGAAACTCCATCGTCCGGTACCGCCTGGGAGCAGGTTCGCTGACGCCGACTGGAAATCCTGATACGATCGTCACCGGCCTGCCGATGTCCGGGTCGCATCACTCCCACAACTTCGTGCTCCAGGGGCAGACGCTCTACATCAACATCGGCTCGGCAACGAACGCGTGCCAGCAACGCGATCGGCAAATCGAATCTCCCGGATTCAACCCCTGCACCGAGCTCGACACGCGCGCGGGCGTGTGGGAGTTCGACGCCAATCGCCTGCGGCAGCAGCCGAGCGACGGACGCCGCTACGCGACGGGCGTTAGAAACGCGGTGGCGTTCACGCGCAGCGCCGTGGACGGTTACCTGTACGCCGCGGTGCACGGACGCGATCAGCTGCACGACAACTGGCCCAAGCTCTACACCGTGGAGAAGAGCGCTGAAAACCCGGGCGAGGTGTTGGTGCGCATCGACCGGGGCGCCGATTATGGCTGGCCGTACTGCTACTACGACGTTGACAGTCACGCGCTCGTGCTCGCGCCGGAGTACGGGGGCGACGGTCAGAAAACCGGCGATCAGAAACCCGGCGATTGCGCGCGCAAGACTCAGGCGTTGATGGCCTTCCCCGGACATTGGGCCCCCGACGGACTTCTCTTTTACACAGGCAGTCAGTTCCCCAGCCAGTATCGCGGCGGAGCCTTCATCGCCTTTCACGGATCCTGGAACCGCGCCCCGCTTCCACAGGCCGGGTTCCGCGTAGTGTTCGCCCCATTTCGATTCAACCGGCCGCTGGGGTCTTTCACGACGTTCGCCGACGGATTCAACCCCGCAGCGGCATCAGGCAGATCGCAGGTCCGGCGTCCAGTCGGTCTCGCGCAGGCACCAGATGGCTCGATTTTCATTACGGACGATGCGGGTGGCACTATCTGGAGGGTCTCGTATCGGGCCCCGGGGCGTTGAGTGCCCTCCGCACGGGGCTTTGACGGGGGCGGCATTCATTGCGTCAGCGGGCCAACGGTGAGAGAATGAGAGGCAAGTTGACCCCTCCTTCACTGGTGACCCGGCCGCTGCGACCAATCGGTACCTTCCTCAGGCGCCTGGTGAGGGGATTCAGGTCCCCGCCGCCGAACATAGTCCCACCCGTCCGCCAAAGCGGCCTCGACTCAGAACGGCGCCTCCGCTTCATGCTGGAGTCGGTGCCGGTCAACCTCTGGTCCACCGACGCGCACCTCAACATCACATTCTCGCAGGGCGCCGGCCTCCACCTGATAGGAACGAGCGCGAACGAACAGGTTGGGATGACGCTCTACGAGGTGTTAAAGACCCGAGACCCTTCCACGACGCCGCTCGCCGCGCATCTGAAAGCCCTGCAGGGCGAGCTGGTTCGCTACGAAACCGATTGGCGCGGGAGATCGTTCGAGACCCGTGTTGAGCCTCTGCGCGCCGCCGACGGCAAGATCACGGGCACCGTCGGAATCGCGATAGACGTGACAGATCGCAAGAGCCTCTATGAGGCGCTTCAGACCCAGAACGTCTACTTTGCCGCGCTCTTCGAGAACGCGCCGGAGGCAATCGCAATACTCGACGGGCACGACCATATCATCCGCATCAACGGCCAATTCACGACGATGTTCGGCTTCTCGGATGATGAGGCGCTCGGGCGGAGCATCAACGATCTGATCGTACCCAAGGAGTTGGTCGAGGAGGGCGAAAGTCTCACGGCGCGGGTGACGGCGGGAGAAAAGCTGCGAACGGAAACGCTACGCCGCCACAAGGACGGCCATACTCTCTGGGTAGCGATCGCCGCAACGCCGTTCGGCGTCGCCGATCAGCCGGGCAGGGTCTACGCCATGTACCACGACATCTCCGCCCGAAAGCGCGCGGAGGACGAACTCAAGGCGCTGCTGCTGGTCGATCAGCTGACCGGACTTCACAACCGGCGCGCGTTCATCACGCTTTCGGAGCAAACGCTGAAACTGGCAACGCGCCAGGAACGTGACGTCCTGATGATCTTCATCGACGTCGATCACCTGAAGGACATCAACGATACCCATGGACACCTCGTCGGCGATCGCGCGCTCATCGACACGGCGCGCGTGCTCCGCGAGAGCACTCGCGAAGCAGACCTCGTCGCGCGCCTCGGAGGCGACGAGTTCGTCGCACTGATGATCGTCGATTCCGATCAGACCGCCGAGCTCGTGTGCGAGCGCATCACGGCCCGCGTGGAGAGCCACAATAGCGAGATCGATCGCGGCTACAAGCTCTCGCTCAGTCTGGGCGCCAAGAGGTCAACGGCCGAGGGCACGATGCTGGCCGATCTGCTCGCTCAGGCGGATACGGCACTCTACGAGCAAAAGCGGGGACGCGGACGTCCTCACGCACTCTCGCGATAGTACTCCGCGAGGCACCACGTCACCATGTCGGCGAGCAAGGCTTTTGTCCGCTCGGACGACGGGAAACGCGCGCCGACTTCGTTGACGAGTTGTTGCGCCTCCCTCACCACGCCTTCACCCGTCGCTCCGCCATCCTTCATCTCGGCGACAAAGGTGCACACAGAGGCCTGCAGCTTCTCCTTGGTGTAGACGCCGGCGGAAAAAACCGTCGCCAGTGCGGTCGCGAGATTCATGTGAGCCTTGCTTCTCGCGTTTCGCGCGACTCGCTTCTCGCTCGGCTTGGCTCCGCCTTGCGACCGTCCCACGCCTTCCTCTTTTCGATCGGGCTTGGCTTCGCCCCGCGAGTGTCCCACGCTTTCCTCTTTCCGATCAGGCCGACCCGTCATCCGTGGAACGTGTCGTGACGCGCCGAGTGTGTCAAGTTTTTTTCGGGATCAGGGAAGCGCTTTGACCACGCCGCACGCGATTCGCCCGCCGCTGTTACCCGAGGGATTCGTCACCTGGTCGTCCGCACCCGCGTGAATCACGAGTGAGCTTCCATCTGCGTCGAACAGCGAGGCGGTTCCCGGCGTAAGCGACACACGGTCGGTGCTGAACGCGACTTTACCGACGCCGCTGGCGGGGATGACGATGTTGGGGTTGTCACCCGCGTGCGGTCCCTTCGGATTCTCGAGTCCGTGCTCCTTCCCCATCGGGTTGTAGTGCGCTCCCGCGGTGGAGAACGGGGCTGTCGTGCTTCCATCGCACTTTCCCACTTCGTGGAAGTGGATTCCGTGGGTTCCCGCCGGAAGCGCAATGCTGGCGATATCCACGTACACCAATCCGTTCTTGTCCTGCCAGATCTGAGCTGTGCCGATCGGTGCACCGCTGACGTTATAGAGAATGGTCGTCGCCGATGAAACCGAATTCTTCACCTGGGCTGAAGAGCAGGCACCGCAGAGCGCGGCGACAGCGGCGGCGTAGAACACAAGGGATCTGCTCGGCGAGTTCATCTTCGACTCCGGTGTAGGGAAATTAGGGTTTGTCGCGAATCTTGAACTTCGTCCACAGTACGATCGTCGTGCAATCCTGCATGCCGCGGCTGTACTCCGCGGGCGTGCTTGGCCCGGCGTAAACCTCCACTCCCACGATCTCGCTGCCGTTGACGAAGTTGTTCACGTCGCCCGGCTCCGCTGACTGCCACGGCATGCCGTCCACGAAAAACTGCACGCAGCCGCCTCCGCCGGAGAGGCTCGTGGTGCCGCGCGAGCTCGATATCTCGTCGCCCTGCGGTCCGGAGGTGACTCGAAGGCTCGGGACCCGCCGCAGGATGTCGCTAAGCATGTTCGCATGCATGGTCTGGATTTGCTCGGGCCCGAGGTAGTATCCCATTCCCGTTCGCTGCCGTTTGTTGAATCCGACCTTGTCGAGGCCGGCCTCACGACGGGCTGTTACGAGCACCGGATCCAGTGTCGCCACGAACTTGGGAAGCTTGATCGTCACCTGCTTCGCCTCGTGCGAGGAAAGATCCACCGGGACCGTTTCGGCGCCAAAGCCGAGGTGCCGCGCGAGTAGAACGTGCGTGCCGGAGGGCAGATTCCGCAGCGAGAATTCGCCCTTCTCGTTGGTGAGGACGACGACGTCGGTCCCCACAACCTCAACGCGGCTGCCGGCATTGGATGGAGCGCCCTCGAGAACGACGCGACCGGATACGACTGCGTTTCCAGTCTTGGATCCGGAATCGGCGCGAGAAAGTAGCAGCGTGCGCGCAAAGAGCTCCGACTCCTCGTCGCCGAGCGAGATCGGGATTTCCGCTGTGACTGCGCCGGCTTTTCTCGCCTGGAGTGTCGCCTGCATCGAGTTGGGTAGCCAGCAAAGCTGGAACGTGCCGTGCTCATCGGTGCTGTCGCGAATCACGCGCGGCGTACGTCTGACCCCGATTTCCTTCGATGCCTCCAGTTGGACCCACGCGATCGAAACCTCTGCCCCGGCGACCGGAGCCAGCGATTCCGGATCGGTCACGTGACCTATGACCGCGGACGTGCCCTGCGGCCGGAAGCCTGCCTTCGGGCAGGCGCCACGAATGATCGTCGTCGCGGATGGAACGGCGAGGAGAAGGAAGCTCGTGCTGTCGGGCCCGACATGAAAAGGCTTGCTCGCCAGTGAGATGCCGAGCGTGTCGAGTAGCGGATGAAAAACGCCCACCTGGTAGGTGCCGGGCGGAAGGCTGTCGACTCTGAACCGTCCGACCGAATCGGTGACGAGCGACCTCCTGGCGCCTTCGATGATCACGTCGGCCCCGCGAAGAAAGCGTCCGTTCAGGCTATCGACGACCACGCCGGAGATCATTGCCGTCCCCACCTTCGCTGCCGGAGCGGGCGCAGGGGGAGTCTTTTGCTGGGCCGAGAGGCGCGGCCCTGCGATGATTGAGCCGGCGAGCCAAGCGACGATCGATAACGATTTCAGGAGTCGCATTAATCTTCCAACGCAGGTTCATATGCACTCTCAGTGTGCGGTGCCACTTGAGCGTGTGAGGTGATGAGGCGGGCGCAGGTGTTCCATCTGAGAATCGAGTCGTCGTTCCCCGCGGGCCGGATTGCCTCGGCCATCTCGTACCACGTCATCGCTTCCCTCAATGAATCATACGCCATTGCACCGCTGCCCATGCCACCGCGGTGCAGATGCGCCTGTCCGCTTCGCTCGGAAGCGATTCCGGTATAGTAGGCTCGCTGGTACTGATCGGTGATCCGCGGCAGCGTTTCGTGTACGGCCCTCATGAGCGTGGCGTGCACCCCCTCCGCGAGCTGGTCGGTGAGAGCGAGCACCAGCATCACCAACACCTGCTGGTTCGCGGAATCGATCTCCAGGATGTCGCGGCAAATGCTTTCGGCCGCCCAGGACTGATTGATCAGACGATACCGCTCGGCCTTCTGGATCGCGCGCGGAATCGATTCCCTTGAGATCGGCTTCAGCTTGAATTGCTCGGTCACGGCGCTGCTCCTGTCACCGTCTACCCTCCTCCCCCATCCCGCTTCCCCCTTCCCTCTTCCCGCTCTTACCCCGCATGAGGCGCACGAGTTTCCCGAGCGGGTCGTAGTGCCGATCGATTACTCGCTCCTTGAGCGGAATGATTGCGTTGTCCGTGATGGTGATGTTTTCCGGACAGACCTTCGTGCAGCATTTCGTGATGTTGCAGTAGCCGATTCCATCGCTCTCTTTCAGCTCCTCCGTTCGGTCCAGGATGTCGAGCGGATGCATCTCGAGCTGTGCCGCGTGCACCAGGAGCCGCGGACCAACGAACTGCTCGTGCAGATGATGGTCGCGAAGAACGTGACAGACGTCCTGGCAAAGGAAGCACTCGATGCACTTCCGGAACTCCTGCACGCGGTCGGCATCCGACTGCGCCATCCGCCAGGTTCCGTCGGGTGCGTCGGGAGGCCTGGGCGTGAACTTCCGGATTCGCTTCTTCGCGCGGAAGTTGGAGGAGACATCCGTCACGAGATCCTTTACCAGCGGAAAAGCGCGCATTGGCTCGACAGTCACCGGTTTCGCGAGATCGAGCTCGCTCAGCCGCGTCATGCACATGAGGCGCGGCATTCCGTTGATCTCCGCGGAGCACGAACCGCATTTGCCCGCCTTGCAGTTCCAGCGAACGGCGAGGTCGGTGGCGCCTTCCGCCTGGATCTGGTGAATCGCGTCGAGGACGACCATTCCCTCCGAAACGCTCGTCGAATAGTCCTGGAGCTGTCCCGTCACGCCGGCGCCGCGCCAGATGCGGAAGGTCGCGCTGCGCGTTTCGGTACCCGCGCTCGTATCACTTCTGGCGGCGGCGCGCTGGCCACTCGCGACGATGTTTTGTGCGAACGTCTCCTTGGCGGCCATTACTTGTTTTCCTCGACAATTTGACGGAGATCTTCCCGCATCTCCGGGATTGGCTCGTGCGTCACCTGCATCTCACCATCCGGACCACGCCTGATGACGATGTTGAACTTGCCGTAGCTCGGATCCTTTTCCGGGAAATCGTCGCGGAAGTGTCCGCCGCGGCTCTCCTTTCTTTCGAGTGCCGCGCGAGCGACGATCTCTGAAACCGTCAACAGATTCTGAAGGTCGAGCGCCGTGTGCCACCCCGGATTGTACTCACGGTTTCCGGTAACGGAAACCTTCCGCGCCCTTTCTTTCAGCGTCCTCAGCCCATCGATCGCGCGCCTGATCTCGTCCTCGCGACGCACGATGCCCACGAGCTCCTGCATCATCGTCTGAAGATCATGCTCCACCTGATAGGGGCCTTCCCCTCCGCCCTTCCGGTCGAACGGCTCGAGCGCGGCACGGACAATCGCGTCTGCCTGCTGCGCGTCTGCTCTCGGAGACGACTGTCTCTCCGCAAATTCAGCTGCATACTTGCCTGCCCGCATTCCGAAAACCAGGAGATCGGAGAGGGAGTTTCCGCCTAGTCTGTTCGCGCCGTGAAGGCCGGCACCCACTTCGCCCGCGGCGAAGAGTCCAGGAACGGAAGACATCTGCGTGTCACCGTCGACGCGGATTCCCCCCATCACGTAGTGCGTGGTGGGCCCGACTTCCATCGGCTCCTTCGTGATGTCGATGTCGGCGAGCTGCTTGAACTGGTGGTACATGCTCGGGAGCTTCTTCTTGATGTGCTCCTCCGCGTTGGAAAGCTTGGATCTGGTCCACGAGATGTCGAGGAAAACGCCGCCGTGCGGACTTCCCCTTCCCTCGCGGACTTCTTTCATAATCGCGCGCGCGACGTGATCACGTGTGAGCAGCTCGGGCGGCCGGCGGGCGTTCTTGTCACCCTGCGTGTAGCGCCAGCCTTCCTCTTCGTTGTCGGCGGTCTGCCCGCGGTAATTCTCGGGGATGTCGTCGAACATGAAACGGCGACCTTCCTTGTTCACGAGAATGCCGCCTTCGCCCCGCACCCCTTCAGTCACGAGAATGCCGCGTACGCTCGGCGGCCACACCATTCCCGTCGGGTGAAACTGAACGAACTCCATGTCCTGCAACGCGGCGCCTGCATTGTAGGCGAGCGCGTGTCCGTCCCCTGTGTACTCCCAGCTGTTGCTCGTCACACTGAACGCTCGCCCGATGCCGCCCGTAGCGAGCACAACCGCCTTCGCCGCGAACAACTTGAACCGGCCGCGCTCGCGATCATACCCGAGCGCGCCGGAAATCCGATTGCCGTCCTTGAGGAGTGAGACGATGGTGCACTCCATGTGCACATCGATTGACTGATGGACAGCGTAGTCCTGGAGAGTTCGGATGATCTCGAGTCCCGTGCGGTCGCCGACGTGTGCCAGACGCGGATACTTGTGCCCGCCGAAGTTGCGTTGGAGGATCCGGCCATCCGCCGTTCTATCGAACACCGCGCCCATCGCCTCGAGCTCATTCACGCGGTCGGGCGCTTCCTTCGCGTGCAGCTCCGCCATGCGCCAGTTGTTGAGATACTGGCCACCCCGCATCGTGTCGGCGAAGTGAACTCGCCAGTTATCGCGGTCGTCGACGTTGGCGAGTGACGCAGCGATTCCGCCTTCCGCCATCACAGTGTGCGCCTTGCCGAGCAGCGACTTGCAGATGAGGCCCACTGTCGCTCCGCTGTGCGCCGCCTCGATCGCCGCGCGCAACCCCGCGCCTCCGGCGCCTATCACGAGCACGTCGTGCTCGTGCTTCTGGTACTCCGCCACTTAGAAGAGCCTCACGTCGTGCCAGATGCCCATCGCGCAGAATCTGATGAACACGTCGGAGAACGCGACCCACACCAGGCTGAGCCAGGCCCAGCGCATGTGGCCACGATTGAGGCAGCTGACGCAGTCGTACGTCGTCTTCCGTACCGGGGCGCCTGAGAGCCGGTCGAGATAACCGCCCACGAGATGCCGCAGCGAATGACATCCCAACGTGTAGCCGCCGAGGAGGATGACATTGATGGCTAGTACAATCGTGCCGAGGCCGATTCCGAAGTTCTGGTGGCCCGTATCCCGATTGTAGAACCACATCGCCTTGTACACGTCGCTGGCAAGGATGACGAGAAAAACCAGCGCGGCATAGAGGAAGTAGCGGTGGACGTTCTGAATCACGAGCGGGAGATACCGCTCACCGCGATAGCTTTTGCGCGGCTCGCCCACGGCGCAGTTGGGCGGGTCGGCCCAGAAGCTCTTGTAGTACGCGCCTCTGTAGTAATAGCAGGTGAAGCGGAAGCCGGCGGGAAAGGGGAGGATGATGAGCGCGGGCGAAAATGGAATGAATGCCGGAAGCCAGGCCGGCCGGCCGCCGGCTATCCACGCGTGCGGAGAGTCGGAAAACAGAAGCGGCGAGTAGAACGGCGAGAGGTAGTTCCCGAATGAGAAATACTTGTTCTGGAACGCAGCCCACGTCGCGTAAACGACAAAACTCGTGAGCACGATGAACACCACGAGCGGCTGAACCCACCACGCGTCGCGGCGCGTCGTTTGGCCGAAACCGCGGCGCGTGAGCTGGACGACTTCAGATGCCATTAGTGAGGTACCTCGCGCCGGGGAGGCGCGTTGACAATCGGCTGAACGAATTACTTCTTCGCAAAATTAGTTTTTGCGGCGAGGCGGGGATAGTCTGGAACCGCGAGTGGCTCTGGCGTGCTCAGCGATTGATCTTGCGGCCTATTCCTTCTCTGGCACGATGCAAAGAGCCTCCGGCACTTTTCAGCGCCGGAGGCTCTTCGATTTGCTTAGCTGCTACTGATTACGACTTCGCTGCCGGAGCGGTCTTTCCCTTCCTGCCCCAGCCTTTGTGTTCGCCCTTGCCACGCTCAGCCATCTTCTTCTGGCGAGCGTCGAACTTTGCCTGCTGATCAGGCGTCAGGATCGCGCGAATCTCGGCGTTTTCCTGGGTGCGGATGGACTGGCCACCCTGCATTACCTGGCGGGCCTTCTCCATGTTGGTGCGCGCCGCAACGGTGTCACCCTTCTGGTGAGCCGCGCGGGCAGCTTCCATGAACGGCTTGGCCTGGTTGCGAAGCGCTTCGTTCCGGGGCTGGTACTTCGCGCGGATCGTCTTGACCTGCGCCTTCTGCGCATCGGTCAGGTTCAGATCACGGCCGAACTCTCTGCCGCCTTCTCTGCCGGCACGCATCTGGCCGCCGCGGCGATGGGAACTGTCTGCCTTCGGGGCAGCGGACTGAGCTGCGGAAACTCCCGCCACTCCAACGATCATCAAGGCGCCGAGCGCCAAGGCACGAACTGACGACATTTCAATCCTCCACAACTGTTAGCGCCGCGCGCGGAAATGCCGCGGCTTCCCAGTTAGACTGGCATCAAGGCTCGTCGTTAAGGGCCTATTGCCTATTATGGATCGGGGCTCGCGACTGGCAACTTCAATACTGAAGCAGGAGGCCGTTAGCTAACTGCGCTTGGGGCTGGAAAGCCTCCATACAGGCGCAATGGGGCTCGCAGGCGACTGATCAACCCAGAAGACTGCCAAATCTCCCTCGTCTTAGGCTGCTGGTTGCTCCCAAGCTTCCAGCTGGCCGCCGGCAGCTTGGGAGTTTCAGTCTCCGTGAATGACGCAGTGGTGTGGTGGGCGATCCTCTACCGCAGTTAGGTCCGTTTGGAGGACATTAACTGGGCAGTCCCCGAATCCGCCAAGAAAAGCGTCCTGGCGATTAGCCTCGGTTCGCTATCAGCCCCCTGCTTCAGTTCTGTGGATGCCAGCCGCAAGCAGGCGATCCAGGCCGAGGCAGATCTACCCTGCGGCCGCCGTGGGAACCGACCCGAATCTCCGTTCCCTGGAGTGGAATTCGTTAACCGCGCTCTGAAGGTCGGCGGCCGTGAAATCGGGCCAGCGGCGGTCGGTGAAGTACAGCTCGGCGTAGGCGCATTCCCAGAGAAGGAAATCGCTCAGGCGCTGCTCCCCTCCCGTTCGGATCAGCAGGTCGACGTCGCGCGCTTCGCCGGTCCAGTGATCAACCTTGCACATCGCCTGGGAAAAGCTTTCGCGCGTGATGCCCTCTGCTCCCCGAAGAAGCTCCGCCGCGCGCAACATTGCGTCGCGCGCGGAATAGTCGACCGCGATGCGAAGCTCGAGGCGCCTGCCGCGTTTGGTCGCTTCTTCGGCGGCCGTGATCGCGCGAAGCAGCTCGCCCGGGATGCGGTCACGACGTCCGATGATTCTCATCCGCACATCATTGGTGACGCAACGATCCGTCTCGGCCACCAGGTAGCGCCGGAACAGGCGCATCAGAAGCGCGACCTCGCGCGATGGGCGCGCCCAGTTGTCGGCCGAGAACGCGTACAGCGTGAGCATTCCGATCCCACTGTCGGCAGCGGCTTCGACGATCTTTCGCACCACGCGTGCGCCGGCGATGTGCCCCGCCGTGCGCGGACGTCCACGCGCATTCGCCCAGCGTCCATTGCCATCCATGATGATGGCAACATGGATTCCCGGTTGAGCGTGGGTCGACTGCGGCTGCGACGGCCGGGCGTGCGTGTGCTTCATTGGGTGGTGGGTGTGGGGCACTCGGTCAGCGCTCCCGCGTGGCGCGAATGAGCGCCTCCATGTGATCGAGGTAACGCTCGAGCGCGCGCCGTCCCGCGGCAGTCAGGCGGTACTCCGTCTTGGGCATCCGCCCTTCGAAAGACTTGGTGCACGCGATGTACTCGGCTTCCTCGAGCTTCCGGGCATGAACGCTCAGATTGCCGTCGGTCGTCTTCATCAGTTTCTTGAGGTCACTGAAGCTGAGCGAATCGTTAACGGCAAGCGCGCTCACGATGCCAAGCCGCAGACGCTCGTGAATAAGACGATCGAGCGCGTCGGCTCGCGACGAGGCGTGCGTCACGTCAGTCTTTCCGCGGACTGTGCGCAAGTCTCCCACCGTTGGACGACGATCGTCTCGCGCGGTTCCGTGCTTAGCCACCGTGCCTCCGTGCGATCGGAATTCCAAACGCGATGTGAAGACCACCGAACGCCCCCGCCATGATCCAGTCGTTCCACGACAGCGGCGTGAAAAGCGCGAGAGCTCCAGCCATCATGAAACAGATCCCCATGACGGGCACTACTCTCACCGAGAACGCGCCACCTGCCATGACTCCGGTGCCGTAGAGGAGCAGCCAAGTTCCCGGAATTGCCCCGAACAGCCCCGCGCGATACAGGACAATGGTGAGAAGTGCGCCGACGAACATCGGCGGTGAAAAGCTGAGAATGAATTTTCGGCCCGGCCCGGAGAGCAGCGGCACGTGCGCTCTGCGTGCCTTTTGCACGATCGCCCAGAGCATTACAGCGGGAGCGAGCACAGCAGCCGCCATCCAGACGTAGATCGACGCCAGCACCGAGTTCTGCGCGCTTGCGATTGTGG
>Ga0193727_1000959_pt1 | contig 11760 bp, 15 predicted proteins | sample H2c2metaG_FD_143051 | JGI IMG/M metagenome (GOLD analysis project Ga0193727, IMG submission 143051) | Soil microbial communities from a riparian zone of the East river system, Colorado, United States - H2c2 | ecosystem: Environmental > Terrestrial > Soil > Riparian zone | place: USA: East River...
TATTGAGGATCTCGTTAAAGGAGATAAAGATGCAGCAGTTGAGTATTTTAACGCTGGACGTTGGGCGGAACTACGAATTAAAGTTTCGAATGCATTAGCTGGAAAAAGCGCTGAACAAAAGGCTGTTGATAGGATGATTAGCGCGATGAAACTGCTTAATTCAGCCTTGACGGATGAGCAAGCGAGGAATTTAATTCTTCAAATGCCCAATATGGAGGCTGCTACAAAAGTTAGCACCGAACCACTTCCACTCGAAATTAATGAGGATTATTTCGATGAGAAGAAAGCAGCGCGCGTTGCGGCGAAAACTGAGAGTGCTGCCGGACCTAAGAATTAACGGTTCTAGTACTTAAGACTGGATTGTGAGAGAAAAATCTCTTGCATTCCAGTCTTTTGTGTTTTAAACTAAAAGTTATGAAAACTACTTTACTACGCCGCGTCAATAATAGACTTTCCAAACAGTTGAAAGAAACAGAGAAAGTCTGTCCTTATGATGTTAACCGCTGGTATGCATTAATAGAGGCAATACAACTTGTGTGGAAGCTAGAAAATAAAGACAAGGTTTAAACTCTTGCAAAACTGGTTTTTGTGTGTTAAACTAGTTTTATGATTACACCAGAAGTCGGACACACTTACAGAATAAAGCATAGTTCAGGTATCGTTAATGCCGAATGTTTGAGTATTCAGACTACTACACCTATTAATCTGAATAGATTTTTGTTTTCCCCGAGACGTTTGGTAACCAGATATCACTTTAAGAATTTGCGCACGGGGCGCGAAATAGTTTTACGGTCCCGTGTAAAAATTCTTAGTGGCTGTTCATATAACGATTTAGCCTCCACGTGGAAGTAATTTGGATCTAGATTTTAGTTTCGCGGAGCGAGGAGCCGTTAACACTTACTCTAAGGAGTTGATGTTAGCGGCTTTTTTGCGCGTAGCGCGGGTTAACTATTAATGTACTAAAGATTTAGTAGATGGAGGCGCTAGAATCGTCTGGACCTAGCTAGACTACGTGGGACATACCGGTAATTGAACCACGGTCAAGCTAGGTGGCAAGGAATGGCACTCTATAGCCCACTTAAAAAGGGCCTTTTTTGCTTCCAGGCCGTTTATTGACTAATAGTTAAAAAAATCTTACGAATTAACTTGATTTTTGATATTCAGCCTGTTAGGATGGGTTTAGGAGCTACTATGACACCGCTACTTGCTGAGGATATGGTTTACTTTGTGATGCAGATTATGGACGGCTGTTTCTGTTTTATTGGTGAATATGAACTACGACATACGTTTCACTATGACGGCAAATGCAAGTGTAGCGGTTTAGACGGTAACAGACAATAATTCTAGCCACCGAGCTAGTTCTTAAAGCCATACAGCCTGTTATGGTTTGTAGGGCTTTTTTATTTGTGTTGACAGTCGGCTCGACTAGTGTAGAATACTTTTATGCACATACTACCTATCGCTGTTGTATCGTTTTACCTGATCTGTCACCTGTTACCGGTGTTGTTTCCGAATCGGTTTAGATTTTAGTTCCTCGTTCCACCTGCCCGGTTGAGATTAAATCCTCACCGGGCATTTTTACGTTTACGCGTGCCCGATCGTCTGCTACTGAATCCAACCTGTTGTTATCCAGTTGCCTGCTACTGAATCCAACTTGCTGTTACCACGCTCTACTATCACCTGTTACCACACTACAACCAGAGGTCGGCTGTTACCTATTACACCTGATGCACTGTGTAACTAGTGTACTCAACAGCAACAGCACTGTAGTATAGTACGTATAGTATTACTAGTACTTAGTACTCACAGTACATCTAGTACGTACAGTACGTATAGTACTTAGTACGTCTAGTACGTATAGTACTCTTAACCGTTAAGGCCCACTCCCCCAACAAGCGACAGTCTTTTATTTTACGTTACTCATACACCTTCATAAACATACTACACTTCTATTATTAAATTCTTTACGCATCAGGTAAACACCTAAGTAACTGAAAACAAACGAGATAAAGTTCTTGATTTTAAATGTACACTGGAGTACAATTAACCAGAGCTTCGATCTAAGCACAAGATACTTCTATTAAAAAATCGTTTTAAGAAACTCCAAATTTTAAAAAATTTTCACAGCTTTGCTGTTAGAGAGTTTTATGCAACTAACTTACTTCGTGCGCGGAGCGCAAACCCGACTGATTAAAATAGGTACTTCAACTAGTTTAACTAACGTCTTTGCTCGCGTTGCAGAATTGCAAAAGTTAAACTGTGATACGTTAGAATTAATTGCTGTTGGCCGCGCGGAATCTGAATCTGATTTTAACTTCGAGCGAAGTCACGGAAGTTGGTTCCAGCCAACGGCTGAATTACTTGCTTACATAGAATTAGTTAAATCTCAACCAGTTCCTTCGGAACGAAAAAAGGATTACTCGGTTCGGGAACGGATTCATGAGAAGTTCGGTTATGTTCCGGTCGTACCTCCTTTAAAACTTCCTAAACCTTGTAATATAATGGGATTAGTACGTCCATTCCAAGAAATTCAGTTTAAAGACTGCGAAGCAGAGGAAAAAGTAGGTTAACGGAGTTAATAATGGAAAACAGCGAAGCTGATGAAATCGACCTGTTGGCCGAGGATCAAGATTTTAACTCTCCCTTGTTCTTAACAGAAGAAGCCGCGCAGGACAGGTTGAAAAATAGTCCTTTAAATGCTGTTATTAATTTCTACATGAGCGCAGCGAATGCCACTAATTAAACCAGATACTTCGTTTGACGAAGAAATGTTACTGCTCCAGGAAACTGGAATAATAAAACGAAAGACTGATAAAGTAGAGGATCGTTTTTATTCTGGAATGGCTGATGCTGGACTAACACCTGAGGAAATTCTTGGTGTTATCTCCCAAGTAATGAATAGTGGACAGTCTGATGGAATAAAATTGGCTGCTGCTAAAACAGCATTACAAATTTACATGCATCCAGCTTTTGTCCCGAGACGTGAGTCCGATCGTAACGAAAGTCCTGTTATTAATTTTAATATTTCCGGTGGTGATGTTAAGTTACAACAGATTCTAACTCCGGCGCGAAGCGAAACAGATTAATTAATTAATTAATTTTTTAAGGAACATTAATGATACTTGATGAGAATAAACTAGCACAAAGTGCAGAAGTTAAAGAACTAGAATTAGAACAGGTTGAAGAAGTCTCTGATATTTACACTCTTTATTATAGAAAGGGTGCTGATATTCTATCTCTTCACTTTTGTTTTCCAAATCTTGATGGAACCGAACCCCGGGATCATTTTCACAAAGTAATTGAGCGGGCTAAAATACATTGTGAACGAATGAGATACAGATTTTTATTTTGCCGTTCTTATATTACTAATTTGGAAATTGAAGAAAAAAGAATGTCGATCTGAGCACGGGCGGAGCCCTTGATTAAAGATTTCTACTTACGTCTATCTAAAGAAGACTTGGTAGAACTTCTTATTTCTAAAGACATAGAACTGCATGATTTACGTAACCAACTTGTTATTTTAAATCAAGAAAAAGAAGCAAGAGATAGCGAAGCTAATGCCTAAATGGTTAAAGATTCTAATTACAGCTTCAACTGGATTTTTAACTGGAGCGGTAACAGCACAGCAAACTGGTGGAAAGAAAAAAGGAATTTTAATTGGTGGTGGTGTTAGTGCTGTTTTAGCTGTTGCTACTTTAGTTACTGAAAGTCCGCTCCGCGAAAGTCCGCTCCGCGAAAGTCCTTTAACTACTAGAAAAGAAACTACCGTGGAACAGGTTGAAGAAAAGGCAAAGCCGTGAAAGCCTCAGACTACGCTCGTATTTGTTATGAAGCATATCGTAATTATCTCTGGATATCTGATGATAAAAGTTTAATTCCTTGGCAACGGTTAAATAAAAAAGAGCGAAAACCTTTTATAGATAGAGTTGATCTTATCTTTAAAAGATTCGCAACTGGTAATCGTCAACCTGTCCCAGTTGCGCCAGAAAATCAACTATTTGAGGATCTTACTATTGCAATTCTAGGAACATTTTGGGATTTAAGGGTTGAAAAGTTTAATAATAAAATAGCTTAAGCTTCGCTTAACTTCGTTAAAGAGAGACTCAAACGAACGATTCTTTAACCATTCCGATTAAGCTGTTAGTAGATCCTACCACTGGGCGTTCTGCTCAAACTGAATTCATAAATATTACTAAAAGACATTCTTGTTTTTCCGGTGGTTACGGTAACGGAAAGAGTGTTGCTGCAAGCATAAAGAGTCTTATTCTACTCTGTACTTTCCCCAAATACAGAATTGCTATTTGCCGTTATTCTGCAACAGATTTAAAGCGTTCTACAATGAGTACGTTCTTTAAATTCTGTCCCCCCGAACTTTATGACACCAGGAATGGTGGTAACCGAGCAGACAGTTTAAATTATCTAAAACTTATTAATGGTTCTGAAATATTTTGGATGCATTTAGATGATGCTGACGAAGGAACTGTTAGAGGTTTAGAAGTTAATTCTGTTGTTATCGATCAAGCAGAAGAAGTTAGTGAAAATGTTTTCGATCACCTTCGTGCAAGAATTGGTAGATGGGACGTAGCAGAAGTGCCAACTTCGTTACTTGATGCTGATCCTAACTGGCCTAGAAATCCTGAAACAAATCGTCCGTTAGCACCAGCTTATACAATGATTTTATGTAATCCAGATTCAGAACTACACTGGATTTACCGTCAATATCATCCAGATTCTCCTGAATTTCAAGAGAAGTACTCACATAATCATGAGATGGTGCAGGCAAGTAGTACTGAAAATCCAACTCTTGACAGAGAAACATTAGCTGATATGATGGCTAATGATCCTATTTGGGTACAGCGTTTTGTTTTTGGTAAATGGGGAATACCTGGTGGTGCTATTCATGAAGTTAATGATTACTCAATTTTAGAAATAGATCCGAATGGAATTGGACAATATGACAAAGAACGTAAAGCAGTTCTTACACCGCCTAGTTTTCTTGAAAATCTTAAGCGTTCCGCTGCAATTTATCGAATATTGGATCATGGAGATGCTAGCCCTACTTCTTGTTTGTGGATTGCAAGTTGGAAACAGCATTTCTTTGTTTTTCGTGAATATTATAAAGCTGGTGCGTTAATTAGTGAACACCGGAAAACAATTAATGAAATGAGCACAGAACCAGTGCGTTGTACTTGGGCGGACCCGAGTGTTTTTAAAAAAGCTCAACAGAAGTACGGTGGTTTTTGGTCAGTTGCCGATGAGTACCTCGACCAGAGAATTAATGAAAAGAGTTTAGCACTAATTCCTGCCGATAATAATGAGCTTTCAACGCGTAACAGGTTGAATGAATACTTAAAGATTGATACTTCCGTTACTCATCCTGTTACAGGAGCCGTGGGTGCTCCTCGATTATATTTTATTAAGAGAAGTTCGTTAGTTCCTGATGGCTGTTATTATGGTTTAACTGAACTTAAAAGCCAGCGCCGGAAACAGTTAGGTACACTTAATGGTAAACCAGTCTTTTCGGATGAACGAGACGAAACTATTTCAGATCACTCGTACGATTGTATCCGTTATTTTGTAGCAATGCATCCGTACTGGAATAAAGTAATGAAAATTAATGCGCCAACTGGTAGCTTTTTTGATGTTAAGAGACAAATAAAGATTCTTAAAACTGCGAAGCAGGATTTGATTCCTTTAGGTTCTTATTAGAGCGAAGCTCATGAAAATTGACGAATCTGGTTCTAAGTGGATCTCTCGAATTAATAAAGCTACAGAATATTATGACGATTGGTCTAATAAATTCAATTGTAACTTAATGGAAGAATACTTTTATGGATTCCAACACTCCGGGACGGAGAGAAGAAAGTATGTAATTAATTTAATTTTTTCTACAATAGAAATTAAGAAACCTACATTACTTTTCCAGAATTTAGTTTTTCGAATTAAACCTAAACCAAAATCTGTAGATTTTAATTATGAAACTGCTATTCGCCGTTGCCAACTTCGTGAAGACACGTTAAATACGATAGTGTCTGATCCAGAAAATGATTTTGAAACAGAATTTGAGATGTTTTTAACTGATGCATTCTTTCGTTTTGGAATTATGGAAGTTGATTATTCTGCAAATTGGATAGAAAATCCAAAAGCAGGACAACCGATTCTTAAAAGCGACAGCGAACCATATGCTGATCCTGATGATTCAGGAAATACTATAAAACAACCGGAAGAGTTACCAGAAAATGAGCGGGTATATTTTAAAAGGATACCGGCGTGGCGTTTTCGCGTTGGTGGTGTTGATGGTCATAGTTTTAAGCGTTGTAGTTGGGTTGGCTATTATGATTTTTTTAGGCTTGCAGATATTAAAGCTAATAAAGAATTAAATACTGAAGACATTGAATGGAATGGAGCACGGTCGGAAGACCTTGTTGATACTCCAACAAGTGACAGCGAAATTGAAGATGAAAAATATTTAAAAAGTGGAGATTACGTTAAAGTTTGGACAGTCTTCGACTTGCGAAGTAAAAAGAAGATTCTTATTCTAGAAGATGGTTCTAAAATTTTACTTGAGAAAAAGTTTTCCCGTTTCCCTCTTACAGCTTTAAAGTTTGTTAACAAGCTTCGCGGTTGGTATCCTGTTCCATTAGTTTTTAATTGGAAAAGTCCACAGGATGAAATTAATGAAGCTAGGGAACAACAAAAGATTCACCGAAAGCGTGCTAACAGAAAGTACTTGTATCGTGAAGGTGCTTTTGCTGATGATAATGAATTAGCTAAACTAGAATCAGATATTGATATGAGTTTTGCTAAAACACAAATGGATCCAACTACTGTTATGGTTCCATTAGCAAATGCACCGTTAGATCAATCCGTTTCTGAAAGTTTTATTATTGCTAAGGATGATTTTAATATTATTTCTGCAACTAGTGCCGATCAACGGGGACAAGCAGATAGAACTACTGCTACACAAGCAACTTTAATAGATCAAAAATCTCAAATTCGTGAAACACGTGCCCGAGTACAGGTTGCTAATGTTTTACAAGAGATTGGTTTTAACGCCTTGCATGTTATTCAAGAACACTTTACACTTCCATTATGGATAAAAATTAATACTGTTCCGACAGATGAGAATTTTGTTGAACAACAGTCTGAAGTTAGTGACGAGTGGACTCAAATAACCGGAGATCAACTAGGAACAGACTTAGACTTTGAAGTTAAACTTTCAATGGATTCTATTTCTCCAATAGAAAGTGCTCAAAGCAAACAAAACTTCGTAGATTTCTTTACAATTTTAACTCAATTCCCTCAAATAGCTTTCTCGCCCACTTTAGTTCGTGAAGCTGCACATATTTGTGGTTATCGTAATGAAAAATCAATACGTGAAGCTATGAAAATGGCACAAGTTGCAGCATTAGGACAAGAAATGCAAGCAAAAGCTTCGCTTGCTGCATTAGGTGGAACTCCTGCTGGAGTACAACCGAATAATAATGTTGCAGATGAACGAACTAAACAGATGCAAAGTCCAGATCAAAGTGAGATTAATACTCAAATACAAAATCAGCTTGCACCAGGAACAATGCAATGAAAGAAATAGTAGCAACGGCACCAATTAATTTAGCTTATGTTACCTGTTCCGTTTGCGGAAGAACTTTCTCTCTTGTTGCTGGACTTGAAAATGAACTTTGCGAACATTTGAAACGAAAGCTGAGTGATTTTAATGCCGAAAATAAATAAAATGCGTGATGCGCTTGCTGGAATGTTAACAGAAGGTAAGCTAAAGGCTTCGAAAGCTTTGCCTAAAACTAAGATACGGGTAGCTAAAGCTCCGAAAATTAAATAATTTAAGGAATATTAATATGGCTGAAGTAAAAGAAACACAAGAAACCGATAATCTTAATGAAGCTGTTACTAATGCGGTAAAGGCTGTGCCTAATGAGAAAGATGAAAAAGAGACTCCGGTTACTGAAACTGAGACGGAAACTGAGAGTGAGATCACTGAAATAGAAGGTGATCCTGAAGAAATAAATAACGCTTTAGTTCTATTTCGCTCGTTAAATAATCCTGCAGAACGTGTGAAGTTAATTGAAAATTTAGCAGCCGCCGGTGGTTATGATTTAACAAAGAAATCTGAAGTAAAACAGCTTGAACGTGATGCTAGAGCAATTCTTAAAGAAAAGCTTGGAGCAAATTACGATATTCTTAACGGTGATGCACTTTCCGATGCTTTTGAAGAATTAGTAAGTGCCCGTGTTGAGAAACTTACTAAACCTGTTCTGGACCGAGTAACTGCGGCAGAAGTAAAAGCTAATGAAAGTTTAGCTAATAAAGCAATGGAAGATTTCTTTGAAAGACATGAGATAACAGGTAGAGAAAAAGAAGTTATTTCTGAAAAGATGTTTGCTAAAATGCAGACAATGCCTGCTACGCCTAAAACTAATGTTACTGAATACCTTGATGATCTTTATACTATAGTTTCTAAAGGAAAAACTGAAACAACTGCTGTAAAGCGCATGGTTGTGAAAATTAATAAAAACGCGAAAGATAGTAATAGACTATCAGGTGAGGGTACTGGTAATGAAGATCGTTTTAAAGAAGGATCAAGAATGCCGGACCTAGACGAATCAGTTCGTGCAGCTTTTGCAGGAAAAAAGCTAAACTAGGAGTTTTATGGCAACTTATGGAAGTAGTAGTGCTCCTTCTCAAAATACAATAAATTATGATTCCATTCTTGGAACTAGTTTATTTAATTACCGGAAGAAGCTAATGGACAATATTAGCAAGTCCAATCCGTTCTTTTATAAAATTAAAGAGAACGGAATGTACGAAAGTGAAGATGGTGGTGTTGCTATTCAGATTCCACTAATGTATGGACTTGCTGCTGCTAATACTTACAGTGGTTATGACATCTTGGATGTACAACCAACTGACGGTATTACTAATGCATTCTTTAACTGGAGTCAAGCGGCAGTACCAATTAGTATTTCACGATTAGAAGAACGACAGAACAGTACTGCTCACCGCGTAATTGACTTGATGAAATCAAAGATTATGCAATCTGAGATTGGACTCAAGGAATTTTTCGCAAAAATGCTACTACAAGGTGCAGGACTGACTAGCTCTGCTAATTCTATTAAAACCCCTTATATTAATAATTCTAATGGTAGTTCCGGTATTGATCCGTTAGGCAAACTTATTGATTTCGATCCTACTACTTCTGTTGCTGTTGGTAATATTAATCAAAGTACTTCTACTTGGTGGAGAAATAATACAAAGAGTTCTGCTTTGAGTACTTCTTCTACTCCAGTAGCTTTTCTACTCGAAGCCGATACACTTTATAATAACTGCTCAAAAGGTCCAGGTGGTCCACCGGATCTTATTTTAACCGATCAGAATACTTTCCAAGTCTGGAGAGCAGCTTATTATGATAAATTTAAAGCTACGAGCAGTGATAATAATTATCCTTTCGAAAACTTTAAATTTAATCGTGCAACTGTAATGTGGGATGAATTTATGCCCGATGTCTACTCGGACAGCACTACTCTCACTTACGGTTCCGCTTATTTTATTAATACTAAATTCTGTGGCGTGAAATATGATTCTGAATCTAATTTCATTAATACAGAATTTCAGAAGCCAATAAACCAGGATGCAAAAGTAGCTCATATTCTTTGGATGGGTAATACTACTGTATCTAATCGTCGTAAGCTTGGTGTTTGGGGAAAGATTCCACTTTCCTTAACGTACAATAACTAATAAGGAGAAGATAATGCTAGGATCATCTATTGGAACTAAACCATTCAAGTCTGAACTTCTCTTTAAAAACGGCGAAGCAAGTGCTAGTATTCCTGTTGGTTGTCCTGTTGTGTTTGTAATGAATGCAACTGACGATGGATTTAGTGCTGTTCTTCCTTCAACTGCTGGTGCTGCAAAATGTCCTGAATTATTTGCTGGTGTTAATGTTTCTCCTGCAACTTTAGTTGCTGGTGATTATGGCACTTCTCAAATTTGGGGATTTTGTAATTATGCAACAGTGGTTCAACAATCGCGCAGCGCGAGTACGGCTGTTTGGGCTACTGCTGCCGCGTTTTCGATTGGACAGCCGTTAGCAATTGACACGGTTAATAATTGCTTTGCATTAGGAAGTGTTGTTACTGGTGCAATGACAATTGTTACTGGTGCTACAACTGATACTGTTGCAGTTAACTTTGGTGATGGAAATCCTGCAATGGCAGTAATTGCACAAACTCTTGTTTCTCAAGCGAGTTCGGCAAGTACTAGTTCGGATACCAGAACTAAAATTACTTACGGACTTAAAGTATTCCTTCGTGCCATGTGAATTTAGGGGGTTGTGGTGGGAGTTTTCCGATCAGGTTTTCTCCCACCACGTTTTAGAAAGGAACTTATGGAAACTCATATTGGAAATAAACCATTTAAGCAAGTAATTCATTTTAAAAATGCTGATACTGTAGATATTCCACCAGGTGTTCCAATAATATTTTTAGCTGATGGAAGTAATGATGGATTTTCTGCTACTTTACCATCAACCGGGCCGCAAAATGGAGAAACTTATGGATTTTTTGCTGGTATTAATAGTAGTTCACTTCCAGTAAAATCTGGTGAAACAGGGACAGCACTTATTTGGGGATTTTATAACTCTGCTAGTGTTTTACTTCAAACAAGAGCAGCTACAACAGATGCTTTTTCGAGTTCTGCTTCTATTGGTTTAGGAGTTCCACTTTACGTTCAAAACGATAATAATGCTTTAGGACAAAATAAAGCATCAGAAGATTTACCTATTGTAGCTAGATTAGCACAAAGTGTAGCAGCTTTAGAGGGTGTTGCTAGCAATGCTACTAATACTAGTTTAATTTATACTCAAGGACTTAAAGTTATTATTAGAGGCCTGTAACTCTTGCTTTTATGTCAAAAACTCTTTTAGCCGTAAATACACTTACTTCCGTTAGTTCTCAAGCATACGCTTCACACCTTAATCTTGTTTACCGAATGGGAAAAGAGAGTGATGATGAATTTATACTTTTTAATGGTTGGCGTTGTTCTATAGACAATTTTCGTAATGAAGCTGCAAAAATAGCATTAAAGGGTGAATGTGACTACCTTCTCTTTCTTGATGATGATGTATTAATTCCACGGGATACTTATAAAATACTTAAAAGCCGGAATGTGGATATTATTACACCGGTTGTCTTTATTCGTTCTTATCCATTCAAGCCAATGTTTTTTAAAGTAGTAAAAATTAGTGATAGTCAAAGTATTGGTTTAACTCATTATGACGATTGGGAGAACGATGTTTCACCGGAAACCCCAGTTCTACCTGTTGCTGCTGTAGGTTTCTCTTGTTGTTTAATTAAAGTAGAACTCCTAAAAAAGATTAGACCTGCTTGGTTTGTAACTAGTGCTTCACAAACAGAGGATGTTTATTTTTGTGTAAAAGCACGGCAGGATTTAGAAAACCGAGTAGGAATTTATGTAGATACTAGCATTAATGCCGGACATATGCTAGATCCTGAATTTGTTAGCACTCAAACGCGCGGTGCGCTCCTGCGCTTTTATGAAGAACTTAATCCACACCTTTTAAACCAAAATAAAGGTGATCATGATAAGGATTATTTAGATGTAAATAAAGCTGCACTGGAGCTTATTTCTGAAACTTTATGAATTTGAATATTGGTTGTGGTAACTCTAAGTTAACTGATTATATTAACATAGACATTGATGCTGATCTTAAACCTGATTTGGTTTGTG
>Ga0193727_1000960_pt1 | contig 11756 bp, 11 predicted proteins | sample H2c2metaG_FD_143051 | JGI IMG/M metagenome (GOLD analysis project Ga0193727, IMG submission 143051) | Soil microbial communities from a riparian zone of the East river system, Colorado, United States - H2c2 | ecosystem: Environmental > Terrestrial > Soil > Riparian zone | place: USA: East River...
CAGCAACTCGGCGCTCACTTTGTACGCTCCCTGATATTCGGCGACTTCTTCGCCCATCAGGAAAACGTTGGGATCACGCTCCAGCTCTTCAGCGAGCGCTTCATTCAACGCCTGGCGATACGTGATTTCTCTCACGACTTAGCTCCGTTGAAATACACGTAATCGTGGAGTTTCTCGACCGGTAGCTCCGGGCTTTCTTCGGCGAACTTTACTGCGGCGAGCACTGCTTGCTTCGCACGCTTGTCGAGCTGATCGAACTGTTCGTTCGTCAATTTTCCCTCCCGCGCAAGCTGCGCGCGCAGACGAATGATCGGATCATCAAGGCGATATTTTTCGAGTTCGTCCTTGGTTCGGTAACTTGCGGGATCCGACATGGAATGCCCACGATAGCGGTACGTGCGCACTTCCAGAAACGCCGGATGCGATTCTTTCCGGATCGAATCGGCGACCTCAGCGACTTTGTCGCGCACTTCGCGGAAGTTCATTCCATCGACGATCTCACCGGGGATATCGTAACCCTCCGCCCGATCTACGATCTGCTTGAGCGATGTTGACCGTTTCACCGATGTGCCCATGGCGAAAAGATTGTTTTCACAAATGAAAATGATCGGCAACCTGTACAACGCGGCGAGATTCAACGCTTCGTGGAAGGACCCTTGATTGATCGCGCCGTCGCCGAAGAAGCAAAGCGTGACTCGATCTTCGTCCCGGTACTTGATTGCAAAGGCCAACCCAACTCCCAGCGGTACATGCGCGGCTACGATCGCGTGGCCGCCATACATATTGTGTCGCTTGTCAAAAAAATGCATCGAGCCACCGAGCCCGCGCGAGCAGCCGGTCTCTTTTCCAAAAAGCTCCGCCATGCATGCATTCGCGCTCGTGCCCCGGGCCAAGGCGTGCCCGTGATCACGATAAGCAGTGATTACGTAATCGTCCGGCCGCACGGCAGCGATCGCCCCGACCACGACGGCTTCCTGACCTATGTAAAGGTGACAAAAGCCGCCAATCTTCTGCGCTTGATACTGCTGACTGGCGCGTTCTTCGAAGCGCCGGATCAACAGCATTAGCGAGAGCATCTCGACTTCGTCGCGCTGCTCCACCGGCTGCATAATCAATTATCCGGCGGCAACAGGACGGAACTGCGAAGCGCGTTCCCGCGATTTCCCCATGCTTTGGCCGGCGTTCATGCAAACAACAAAAAGACCAGTAAGGATAAGATCGCTGACGAGTGAATTTCGGAAAAACATCCAGGTCGGTGTCGCGCTGTATTGAGGCAAACCAACGGTCAGCGACTGAATCAACCCCGCAAAATTTTTCGCGTACCCGGGATCGCTCAACCACGAGAACGTGTTCGTGATGACGTAGAACATCGTGGAAGCAACAATCGATGCAGGCAAAAGCGTCTTCAGCGACGCTCGACTCTGCAAAAGAAGCCCGAGGCATCCGACAAGCGCCAGCGCGCCGTAACGGACGAGAATTTGCGGATCGAGCAGCGGCGCACCATAGCGAAGATTAATGATGACGTCGGAAATGAACAACATCAGCAGCGGCACCGAAAACTTGTATTTCTTGGGGAAATAGGCAGCGCTACACAGAGCAATCGCGGCGAGTGGCGCGAAGTTAGAAAGCCAGCCCGCTCCGGAATGAATCAGCAAACCTGTCGTGACCCGATAAACGACCACTGACAAGACGAGTAGAAGCGCGGGAATCATTCCACAGAATCTATCCGGCCACTAAGATATGCAATGAGCATTTACGGTGGTCGGGTCTCTGCAAACCGCGCGGGGTACGCATATTGCAGGGCGTCAGCCGTCGCCTCACACAGCGAGGCGGCTGTAGAGCCCTATTTCATCCCAGCGAGCGCCTTGTTCAGCCGCGCCTTGCGACGATTGGCGGCATTGCGATGAATGACGCCATTTTTGGCTGCTTTGTCGATAGCAGAAATCGCCGCGTGAATTTGTTCGGCGGTGCGCTCTGGCGCTAAACGGATTTGTTTTTGCAGTCTGCGCAGGTGCGTCTTAACGCTTCGATTATGGGCCGACCGTCTGAGCGTCTGTCGGGCTCGTTTACCGGCTGATCTCGTGTTAGCCATCGGCGATCAAGAATTTTATCGAGTGAAGGCCCGCTAGCGCGCTTGTTTGTTCGCTGCGAGTTTCGCTTTTTGCCGGGCGCCGGCAAGCGCTCCAGCCGTCCGCATTTGTTCTACGGTGAGTGCGCTGGAAGGTGGCGTCGCGAGGGTAGTAACACTTATCTGCGGTGGAGGCTCCGGCGTTACGTTTGCAGCCTTCGTGGCGGTTATCTTCGGTGGCGCCTGCAGCATCACCTTCGCAACCGTCGTGGCAGCTATCTCCGGTGGCGCCTGCGGCGTTACTTTTGCAACCTTCGCGGCAGCTGTCTGCGGTGGCGGTTGCGGCGTTATGTTTGCAGCGACGACACCGCCGCTCATTTCCTGACGCGCCTTGGTCTTTTCCATTTTTGGCAACCGATCAGGAATAATCTGCACTACAGCACCGAGTGGCAGCTGGTCGTAAAGCTCGGCGACGTCCTTCGATTTCATGCGGATGCAGCCGTAACTTGCGGGCTGACCAATTTTCTTTTCCTCGGGCGTGCCATGAATATAAATGCAGCGTTGAAACGCATGCGCGTTCTGCGCCTCGAGTCCGCGAAGCCAGATGATGCGCGTAGTGATCGGGTCGCGGCCAGGAGCGTTGGGCTGAAGAACTTCGCCCGTCAACCGCCGCTTATGAAAAACAGCCCCTACTGGAACGTTGTCACCGATCTTTTTTTCTACCGCCAGGTAACCGAGAGGAGTGGTCATTCGCCCCCACGCGTCGCCCAAGCCGAACATTGACGTTGAAATTGGATAGATCGCCACTTTGCTACCGTTGCGCATAAGGACCAGCTTCTGATCACGGACGCTGATGATCACCTGGTTCGAACTGTCCAGCGGCGCGACCGCAAACGCGGAGGCAGCTGAGATCAAACTAAGAATGAGTGCAACGAGCCTAAGCATTCGCGGAATGTTTTACTCGACAATTTCGATTTGTCACGCGGGAATTGTGGCCCGCGCCCGTGAACTGCCAAGATTAAATTTTGACCAACCACTCAAAAAGGAGGTGAGAGAGACGTAGAGGAATCCTGCCTGAAACATTATCAAAAACGGGACCGATAAAAATTGTCGGTGCATGATGGCATACACAACGAAGTAGCTGAAATAGATGGCAAACGCCAGCTCGGCGAGCGGGAGCGCCGATTTGAGCGGCCGGTACTTACAGCTCCGCCATGGCTGCGACTTGCGTTCAATTCCGTACTTTGGCGTCCGCGTGAAATCTGATTGGTGGTTGATCATCGCTTCGAGCACAGCTCGCGCGTTGTTGAGCGAGAGACCAATTCCTAATGCAAGCAAACATGGAAGAAAAAGGAGTTCTTTGAGCCATGTTCGGGGATGCAACTCGCGTTGGGCACAAATGTAAAAAAGCCCGACCGAGGCCGATGCTGCGAGAAAGATCGGAATGTCGACCAGCAGTGTGCGAACCCAGCCAACCGGAGGCCCACCAGCGGAAGGATATAAAAGTACGCAAAGAAGTGCCAGCAGCAGGTATGCGAAATTCGACATCAAGTGCCCGGTGGCTTCCAGCTTTATTCGAAAGGGCAGATGGCTCCGCCAAACGCTCGGCAACAACTTCTTGCATGTCTGGACTGAACCCTTCGTCCAGCGATGCTGCTGAGACTTAAACCCGTTCATGTCCACCGGCAGCTCCGCCGGAGTGACGACGTCAGAAAGATAAATGAATTTCCAGCCCGCGAGTTGAGCGCGATAGCTCAGATCGAGGTCCTCACACAACGTATCATGCTGCCACCCACCGCTTTGCTCGATACACGAACGGCGCCATAATCCAGCTGTCCCGTTGAAATTGAAAAACCGGCCGCTGCGGCTACGCGCGATTTGCTCAAGCAAAAGATGTCCATCCAAAAAGATCGCCTGCGCGCGCGTGAGCAGCGAATAGCCGCGGTTCAAATGACCCCACCGCGTTTGAATCATGCCGACTTTTGGATCGGTAAAGAAATGAACGGTGCGTTTGAGCAGGTCCTTTTCCGGAACAAAATCGGCGTCGAGGATGCAAAGAAACTCGCCCTCCGCAGCAGCGAGTCCGACCCCGAGGGCGCCAGCCTTAAAGCCGGTCCGGTCAGTCCGATGGATCCGCTGGACGTTGAAACCGCGCTGGCGCAATTCCTCAGCACACGCCGCGGTAATCTCGCGTGTCTCATCCGTTGAATCGTCCAGTACCTGGATTTCTAGAAGCTCCTGCGGATAATCGAGTTCGCTCACGGAACGGAGCAGCCGCTCAGCGACGTAAACTTCATTGAAAATCGGCAACTGCACCGTCACTTTCGGCAGTTTCTCAAAGTAGTGGGCCGGAACCGGCGGCCGCTTACGGTTTTTCAAATACAAATAAATGATGAAATAGCGATGGATCCCATAAGCGGAAAGCCCGATAAGCACGCTTAAGTAACAGGTCGACCAGATAATATGTCCGATGCTTTCTTGCATGGAGATTGCTATGGCTGCGGATGGATGACGCAGTCAGGCCGACATGATGCTATTTCCATCAGTTGCGTCAATCCAAAAATCAAATGGTTGCCGGTGAGACCGCGTCACATCGTGTTGATATACAGCAGTCTCTTGTCGGTTCGCAATTGCGACGCCAGTCGGTTTGGCGATATCGCTGTTCGCCGGCCGCTATGGGTCTAAAAATCAGCTGACTCTCCGCGGCAATTCCTCCTTGCCTCAGACGAGCGGCAGGTTGACGGTGACTCAGTCGGGTTTCTGCTAAACACCGGCATCTTTATTGGGAAATTTCATGACGAAACGAAGGCGCGAGCGTTTCGAGCGTTCAAAGATCATTATTCCGATTCTGCTGGCGGGATGGATTCCGTCAGTCCTGACCCTGATCGTTTCCTACACGATCCTGCGCGACACGTTGGAATCACGGATTTTGCGAGATCGGCAAACGCTGGTGCAATTGCTTGGACACGTGGTCAGAACCGATCTCAGCCGTAGCAGCGAGATTATCAACTATTACGAGAGCCTTCCTGAGGTCGCCCGGATTCTCAGTTCGCCAAATCCTGCCCCTGCCGCTCAACAGTGGGTCAACTCCGCTTTCTATTCGCATCCAAACGTTGACGGGATGTTCCTCGCAGGGCCGGATGGCGCTTTGCTCGCATCAATCCCCACCACGCCAGAGATGGTCGGCAAAGACTTTGGGGCGAATTACTGGCGTGAAGAAGCGACTGCATCGGAGCAACCGATCGTGTCGTCGATTCATCCCAGGATCTCCGATAACCGCCTTGTAGCCAACATTATCGCCGCTATTCGCGCTCCTGACAGGACGCTTCTTGGATTCGTCGGCGACTCGGTTCTTATAGAGAGAATTGGCAAGCGATTGTCCACTATCGAGTTTTCCGATCGTTTCGTTTTCCAAGTCCTCGACCAAAACGGTGCAGCGCTTTTCTCCAACGATTTCAAGCCAAATCCGCATACGACCACGCCTGAGAGCAGCGAGTTACTCAACAAAATCGGCCATAGCAAGAGTGGACACTTCGAATATCGCAACAACCTTTATTCCTTCAGCCGCATCGAATCGACCGGATGGGCGGCATTAGTGGAGCAACCGCTCTCCGTGGCGTACAAACCGGTTCATGATCTTCTCGGGCGAATGACGGTCTTAACCGCCTGGCTGGTTGTTCTGACGGGTGTGTTCGCCTGGTTGGGCAGCCGGTTCTACGAACGGCAGCTGGAATCAAAGCAGCAACTCGAGCGTGAGGTCATCTTCAACGAGAAAATGCTGGCGAACATGCCTGGCGGGATCGCTCTAGTCGATCCGGTTTCTCGCCGGTTTCTGCATGCCAACGATGCATTTGCCCGGATGGCTGAACGTTTCGGGGAGCTGCCGGCGGGTCGCGACATTACCGAAATCACCTGCGATGATGTAAAAATTGCGCCCCCAGGGGCAGTTGAACGGGTCCTTAACTTTGGAACGCCGTTTCAACTGATCGAACACCCGTTGAAAAATAAGTCAGGCTTAACCCATTTCCTCGACATCAGCCTGCTGCGACTGCAAGGAGCGAAGGAAACAGTTCAAGGCGTGCTTTATCTGGTGGAAGACAAGACGCGCGATGTCACGCTACGCCAGGAGTTGATTGCCGCAAACGCCGCCAAGGACCAGTTCCTGGCACAACTATCTCACGAGTTGCGAAGTCCTCTCACGCCCGTGCTCGCCATGGTGGGAGAACTCGAAGCCGAGGTGCCCGATTCCAAGCCCGTCAAGGAAGCGCTTGAGGTGGTCCGCCGGAATGTCGAATTGGAAGCACGCCTCATCGACGATTTGCTGGACATCACTCGCATCTCGAAAGGCAAACTCCAACTAAGCTTCGAACCTATTTCCATCCATCAAATCGTCCAGCGGGCTTACGAGATATGCCGTGCCGAAATCGAGGCGAAAGACCTCGAAGTGAACTTTGGACTTCGCGCGGTTCACACCTACGTGGAAGGCGATCCAGCGCGCTTGCAGCAGGTTTTTTGGAACCTGATCAAGAACAGCGTCAAGTTCACCCCGGAAAAAGGCCACATTAGCATCGAAACTCTGAATCGGGCGCCGGACAAGATCGAGGTACGCGTTACCGACACCGGCATTGGCATTGAGTCCCAGACGATCGATAAAATTTTTGACGCGTTTGAACAGGGACAGAGTGATATCACACGGCGGTTTGGGGGACTCGGACTTGGGCTGACCATTTCAAAGACGTTGATTGACGCGCATGGCGGACACATTCGCGTCCAAAGCTCCGGAAAAAATCGAGGCGCCATTTTTACAGTCGAGCTAAACACCATTGAAAGCCCGATTGAGCGCGATGGGCATGGGGAGGATCGACCAGCCGATCGGAAACCGGATACCGTTGTTGCGAATCACCGGCGCGTGCTGCTGGTTGACGACCATTACGATACCTGTCTCGGCATGAAGAGAATGCTGGAACGTCGCGGCTACCAGATAACTGTCGCCCATTCCGCTGAGCAGGCTGTGGAGAAAGTCAATACACAGGAATTCGACTTGCTCATTAGCGACATCGGATTGCCCGATCGCAGCGGCTACGAGTTAATGCGCGAAGTGCGTCTCAACAAACGTTTGCCGGGGATCGCTTTGAGCGGTTTCGGCAGCGAACAGGATGTGAACCAAGCCAGAGAAGCAGGGTTCGCTGAACATCTGACAAAGCCGATTAATTTTGAGCGCCTGGAGAAAACGATCCAGAGCCTCCTTTCCTGACTCGTGAGGATAGACAATCCGATCCTGTGAATCCGGGTCGCAGACGCAATCGTCCGATCAGATCCAGTTATTCGCCAGCGTGCGCGCCGACCTCTGCCTTAACTTTTCGCTCATCCGCTTCTTTTAATTGGCGAGAGAGCTTTTCCACGCGTTGCCGCATGATTTTACCCGCCTTGAACTTCACCGTCGCACGCGGCGGGATTACGAAACTGCTCCCCGGTTGATTAGGGTTTCGTCCGATCCGCGGTCTGGTAAGGCGCGGGAGGAACACGCCGAAGTTTCTCAACTCAACCGGAATATTGTTGGCCAGGCTGTCCGTGATTTTATCGAGGGTCTTTTGCACCACATCGAAGACCTGGTGCTGAACCATCCCGGTCTGATTGCTGATCGACACCACAATGTCGCGCTTGGTTAATTTCGCCATATCTATTTAAGTATTCGTTCCTTGTGACTCTGCCGGTGGCCAAAATGAAGCACAAAAAAGCAATTTTTTGAATCCCGAATTTCAGCGCTTCATTTGGTAACGTTTGGGGAGGTGCGCCGTCGCCACTCTTCGCGAGCTGGCGGCGCGGCGTAATGCTCCGGAGCAATCTCGTGCGCGGTGCGGAAATGGACTTTCGCCACTTCGTGCAGCGCCTGTGGCCCGTTTAGTTCGACTAGCTTTTTTGCAGTCTCTTTCACCCCGGGAGATGCACCGCGTTCCAACCGCATACCGAGTTCTTTGCCTTTGCGTTCGAGCCAATTAATGAATCCCTCACGCGCGATGATCGATGCCGCCGCCACCGCGATGTCGGATTCCGCTCGCGGCCGTTGCTCCAGCACAATGTTGCGTCCATGCCTCATCAAGGACTCCTTAATTACGCGCGCATCGGCGAACTGGTCCGATAAGGACCGCGGGCAGCCCGGCTTTCGCGCCAGCAGATTCTCAATCACCCGTGCGTGCCCCCATCCGAGAAGCCGGTTCAAATTGGCAAACTTCTCGTATAGCTCGTTGTACTTGGCTGGGCCGATCAGAACCATTTCCACCAGACCTTGTGAAGTTTTCCGAATCGTATCTGCCAGTGCGCGAATCCGTGCGTCGGAGCTTATCCGCTTGCTGTCCACGACGCCCGAATCGAGAAGTTTGCGCGCGATACCGCGATCGACGTAAACCCCAGATATTACCAAAGGCCCGAAGAAATCGCCTTTCCCGCTCTCGTCCACACCGAAATGCGGCTCGAACATTTCCGGCGAGTGTACTTCTTCATAGCCGAGCTTCGCTTCGCCCAGAACTTTAGGCTCCAATTCGAACTGCACGAACTCCTCGACGCCCCGGCCCTGCACCAGCACTTTTGGTCCCTTCTCGTAAACCGCCACGCTAAGCTTGTTCTTCTGCGCAAAAAAAATGGTCCACTCCTTCGGCGTGAACTCGAACCCTGACTCCTCGAGCAAACTGCGAAGCTTTCTCACTTGCTCGTCAGTAAGGCCGTGCGTGTATGAATTCATTGACCCACAGATTAACACAGATGAAACACAGATCAGAACGAGTTCAGCCATCCAGCTCAAAAAATCCGTGTTAATCTGTGCGCATCTGTGGCTTTCCAATCAGCCAAATTTCGTCGTCGGCTGCTGAGTTGGTATCGTCGGAATGGACGGGATCTCCCCTGGCGCCGGACCTGCGATCCTTACGCGATCCTCGTTTCCGAGTTCATGCTCCAGCAAACGCAGGTCGCCACCGTCATCCCGTATTATCACAAGTGGCTGCGCAGATTTCCCGATTTCGCCTCACTGGCGCGTGCTTCGGAAAATGAGGTGCTTCGCGCGTGGCAAGGCCTCGGCTATTACGCTCGCGCGCGAAATCTCCACGCCACCGCAAAAGCGGTTATGGATCGACATGGCGGAAACTTCCCGCAACGGATCGAGCGAATGCGGCAATTTTCCGGAATCGGGAAATACACCGCCCATGCAGTGGCCAGCTTTGCCTTTAATCAATCGGTTCCGATCGTCGAAGCGAACACCGGTCGCGTTTTGGCGCGGCTTTTCAATTTGCGCGAATCAATCGATTCCGACCTGGGCCAGCGAACACTGTGGCAACATGCAGCGAGTCTTCTTCCAAAATCCGACGCCGCGACTTTCAACTCCGCACTTCTCGATCTTGGCGCGCTTATTTGCGTAGCCCGGAAGCCGAAATGCGATGTGTGCCCGGTTAAAGCGTTTTGTTGCGCAAAAAATCCAGCTGAAATCCCGGTAAGGAAATCGAGACCCGAAACGAAACAACTCGTCGAAATGCATGCATTGATCGTTAGGCGCGGCCGGATTCTGCTCGAGCAATCCCGCCACCGATGGCGCGGAATGTGGATCTTGCCGCCGCTCGAGCCGAACTGTTTAGAGCAGCCTCGATTTCAGCGACGGCCAGTTTATGAGTCCGTGTTTCCATTCACCCATCATCGAGTCACGCTTTCTGTGTATTGTCGTCCTGCGCCAAAGCGAATCGCTCCCGGACAGGAGTGGTTTGGATCGATCGAGGAGGTCGCAATGCCTTCACCCCATCGACGCGCAGCGCAAAGCTTGATCCAAACGCTCGTTGAACCTTGAACATTTCTCTGCGATAACCTTTCGACGTATGCGAAGCATGACTGGATACGGTCGTGGCGAGACCGATCACGACGGAACAAAATTTACTGTCGAGCTAAATTCCGTGAACCGGAAACAGAGCGACGTGGTGATCAATTTGCCCCGCGATCTCGTTGAGCTCGAGCCGCGCATTCGCCAGACGATCAACGAAAATATTTCGCGCGGTCGCACGAACGCGACGGTCAGTCTTCACAGCGGCGCGAACGGCGCGCGGAACCTCGCGCTCAATACGGATCTCGCCCGCTCGTATCATGAAGCGATGCGCTCATTGCAAAAGGAATTGGACGCGCCCGGCGAGATCACCATCGCCACCATCCTGCAAGCGCCCGGCGTGATGCGGTTTCCGGAAGAAGCGCTGAATCCCGAAGATACGTGGCCGGCAGTCGAACGCGCTCTGCGTGACGCGCTGGCAGATCTGATAAAAATGCGGGAACGCGAGGGCAAACATCTGGCCAAAGATTTGATTCACCGTCTCAAAGCAATTCGAAAAAAACTGAAGGAAGTCCGGGCACTGCATCCGGACGTGGTCAAACGGTATCGCGCAGCGCTGCTCGACCGGATACAAAAAGCCGGGCTGCCGCTGGCTAATGAGGACGAGCGCGTTTTGAAAGAGATTACGTTTTTTGCCGATCGCGCCGATGTATCGGAAGAGCTGACGCGACTTGAGAGCCATCTTGCTCAATTTGCCCATCATTTGCGCAGCAAAGAACCGGTTGGGCGAACACTGGAATTCATCACGCAGGAGATTTTTCGCGAGCTCAACACGCTCGGCGCGAAAGCGAATGACGCTGCAATCTCCCAACGCGTCATCGGTTGCAAGGCGGAACTGGAGAAGATCCGCGAGCAAGTTCAAAATCTTGAGTAACCGATTCGGCCGGCACGGAATTCTCTTTGTCATTTCCGCTCCATCGGGCGCGGGAAAGACCACTGTCGTTCAAGCGCTGAGAAAAACCGGGAACTTCTTTTATTCCGTATCCTGCACGACACGAGCGCCACGCGGCGGCGAGATTGACGGAATGCATTATCATTTTCTTTCACACGCAGATTTTCTCGCAAAACTGGAACACGGCGATTTTCTGGAGCACGCGCAGGTGCACGGGGATTATTACGGCACGTTGCGCGAGCCTGTGCTGTCGAATCTGAAAAACGGCGTCGACGTCCTGATCGACATTGACACGCAAGGAGCCGCCATCATCCGCGATTTCGACGATCCGATCATTCGGCAGGCGTTGGCCGACATCTTCATCATGCCTCCTGACGTTGAAGAGTTGCGGAGGCGATTGATGAAACGCGGAACCGAAACCGCGCAGCAGATCGAGTCGCGTCTCGCCACTGCCATGCGAGAAATGGAATTATGGCGCGACTACCGTTACACTATCGTCAGCGGTTCAGTCGAAGATGATCTCGAAAATGTCCGCAACATCATGTCCGCTGAAACGTTCTTGAGCAGGCGGCTGACGCCCAATTGATCGATATGACTGCGATGGAGAAAAATTCCAGACGTAAGTTGGAGAAAACCAATCCCCGAAAAGTGGTGGACATTCCCGCTGGCAGGAAATCGGTCGTTCTCGGCGTCACCGGGTCGATCGCAGCGTACAAATCCGCAGAGCTTGCCAGTCTGCTGGTCAAACAAGGCCATGAGGTTTTCGTGCTGATGACACACGACGCGACCGAGTTTATTTCGCCGCTCACGTTGCAAACGTTGTCGAAGAATCCGGTGACCATGAGCTTCTTTGACGAAAAGGAAAGCTGGCGACCGGGCCACATTGACCTTGCGGACCGCGCGAGTCTGCTACTGATCGCGCCCGCAACTGCGCACAT
>Ga0193727_1000961_pt1 | contig 11751 bp, 10 predicted proteins | sample H2c2metaG_FD_143051 | JGI IMG/M metagenome (GOLD analysis project Ga0193727, IMG submission 143051) | Soil microbial communities from a riparian zone of the East river system, Colorado, United States - H2c2 | ecosystem: Environmental > Terrestrial > Soil > Riparian zone | place: USA: East River...
GGTGTAGGTGAGCGCCTTCTTGTCGGCGTGCGCCTTTCTGACTCCGCGTTGCGGCGGCGGCGAAGACGGGCGTGAAGCAACGATCTTGAGCTTATGAAGGCGGCACAGCGAAGCGGTCTCGTCGAGCTTGGCGCCGGTTACGATCGGCAACCGAAGCGCGGCGCCCATCGATGCTCGCAGCGCTTTGTCGTTCCACGGCTCGACCGTGTAGTTGGTTGTGATTACTCCGTCGGCGCCTACGGCTTCGGCTGTGCGGATGATCGCGCCGAGGTTTCCCGGGTCTTGCAAGCGGTCGGCGATCACCAGAAGCGCTGGCTCTCGCGAGAGCAATTCTTCCAGGTCGTAGTGCGGACGGCTCACGATGGCGGCGACGCCTTGAGCGACCACAGTGCCGGTGATAGCTTCCATCACCTGGGGAGACAAGTGAGCGCCGCGGCAAGGAACTTGTTGAAGCGCGTCGAGCAGCAGGATGCCGCGCTCGGTGGACTCGATCGCCGAGGTGAACGCTACCGTCTCGAAGCGGGCGCCGGAACGCAACGCGTCTTCAACCAGGCGCACGCCTTCGAGAAAAACAAAGTGACGCTCGTTCCCGACCCGGACGCGGCGGAAGCGTTTTACTAGCGGGTTTTGCCGGCTTGTTATTTTCTCAACGAGCATCTGTTTAGGGGTTAGGGGCCGGGGGTTGGGGGTTAGGTATTAGGACGCGGTAAGCACATATAGAGTCGGTCTCCAACCAACCCCCAGCCCCTAATCCCCAACCCCTAACAAAAACGTAAATGACCCAGCATTCGACCGCGAATGGCGGAAAGCCTAGAAAGCCAAGCATCGGCATCTCGAATAGTTTAATGCCGCCGAAATAAGGAACCGTGTAGGTCCACTTCGAAATCGCCCAGTAGTTCCAGAACTCCCAGAGCACGCCGCACACCGCGCCGCCTGCGAGCAGCGAAAGGAGCCTGCGGTAATCGCCTCTGCTGATATCGCCGATGATCGAAGGCTGAGAGCGCAACGCGTTTATCGGATCCAGCAGGAAGATAAACGAAAGCCACACAAGCGGCACCAACCAGTCGTTGATCACTATCAGCGGCAGCACGGCGGCTAGCGCGCCCACAGCAATCATCAAGTATAGCAAGGACCTTGAAAGCCTGATCGGCAGCTTAGACACGTGCTTAGCGAAAAGCGTTGCGCCGAGTAACTCAGCGGTCTCGAACATAGCGGGAGAGATCGTCGCAAACGCCCAGTCGTAACCTACTCGCCGCAAGAATGGATTCGGCTCGAGGTTGTGGTAGTGCCACCACAGCTCGAGATCGGACCGCCAGAATCTTGGCGCGTTGTACATCTCGAACAGCCACCAGCTTCCGATCGAGATGACCGCAATGATCAGCAACTCTGCGCGATCGGTCGTCAACAACGAGCGGCCTTTGAGTTTGAAGACCAGCGCGTCAACGAAAAGCAGGTAGCCTGTCCAAACTATAGGCGTGAACCAGCGGCCTACGACCTGATTGCCCGAGAACAACAACGCCTCGGCCAGGATCACTATCGCGATGCCGGCACTGCCATGCGCCTTCAGTCCGCGTGCTTGCCGAGTTATTCCGGCGGTCGTCATCAGGCTGAGTATATTACCGTCGGGTGAACCAAATTGACAGACCTGCGGTCGATCTGTTTCTTCGAATGACATCAGTTGGACATCTGATCAGATGAATGGGGACAACGTCTAACTCGAGAGAGCAACGATTATCGAGGACCATTGCTTGATCGAGCACCGAACGATGCTGCGTATGGCTTGGAGCGAGTGGCGGTCTTCTGATAGCATCCGGCGCGAAAATGACCTCAGCTCGATAGGAGAGACTATGATTATATTCGGCAAGCGTCTGGCGGAGTATGTTTCGTTTGCAAAAGTGTTCCTGTGGTTGATAGCTATTGTCGGAATCGCGCGTCTGGGGCTCTCGCTCGCAGGCGTCGAGAACGCAACAGTCAAATGGCTCAGCATCTCGGTCGTCACGCTGATCGGGGTCGTGTACTACTCAATTCGGGTGTACACGAGCGGCTTCGGAAGCTACAAGCAGCTACTGGTGGTGATTGTTCTCCAGAGCGTCGTTGCTCAGGCGATTATCATAGCCGGTATCCTGATCGCGATCTTTACCGGTCGTGACAACATCTTCAGCGCGCCCGAGTACAGCGGCGGCGGTGACGGCAAGACCTGGCTGCACGCTGGAGCGCACCTGATCTTCGGAGTGATTGTCGGCTCCTTGATAGGGTGGCTGATCGGCTGCTTGATCATGTGGGTTACGAAGAAAGTGGTTCGGAAAGAGGAAACCGCCGCCGCTTAGACCGAGCGTCACTGCCCTGAAAATTAACTTATCGCCACCAAGCCACGAGGGCACAAAGGAGCCCGAAGCACAGAACATTGCATTCACCGCCTTCGTGGAGCTTGGTGTCTTTGTGTCTTGGTGGCGAGCGCGCTTTTTCAGCGGCCCGCTAGATCTTCGGTCTCATTCCCGCCCAGGGCTTGGCCTTCTCAAGTTGAGCTGCAAGCCTTAGCAACATGGCGTCCTCTCCAAATCGTCCCGAGAACATCACTCCGATCGGCAAGCCATCCGCCGACCAATGCAACGGCACTGACATCGAAGGCTGACCCGTCACGTTGTAAAGCGCGGTGTACGGACCGAATTCGGTGACATCTTTCGTGTAAGCCATGATGCTCGCAGGTGACAGGCTCAACACTCCGAGCGGAACAGGCGGCTTCGCAAGCGTTGGGCTCAAGATCACATCGTATTTCTCCTGAAACTTTGCCATCGCCAAACCAACCTGATGCATCGTTGCGATCGCACGCGAATAAGCAACGCTGTTAACTGCGAGTCCCGCCTGCGCCAGCGCCCACGTCACCGGCTCGACGTCCTTGTCTGTTACCGCGCGGCCAAGCGGTTTCGCGGCGTCATCCAACGTTCTCGCGAGCGACACTCGCAGCACGGTCAAGAACGCGTTTCGCATCCAGGCATCTTCGATCGGCGGTTGAGCCTCTTCGATCTTATGACCAAGACTTTCGCAGAGCTTTGCCGCGTCGAGTGCGGCCCTCTTGCACTCGGGATCGAGCGGAGTTCCAGCCGGCGTCGCAACGGCAAGCGCAATTCGAAGCTTGCCCGGATCGGCGTCGACTTCTTTCAAGAACGGGCGCGCGGGCGCCGGTGAAAAGTAAGGTGAGCCCAGTTCCGCGCCCGCCGTCGCGTCCAGCAGCGCCGCGCTGTCTCGAACCGAGATTGTCAGCGCGTGATGATGAGAGCATCCGTTCCAGCCTTCGAACTGAGTTGGCCCTATCGGCACTCGCCCGCGCGTTGGCTTCAAGCCGAACAGCCCGCAGCACGACGCCGGAATCCTGATCGAGCCTCCGCCGTCGCTGCCGTGGGCCATCGGTACAACGCGGCTTGCGACCAGCGCGCTTGATCCTCCCGACGACCCTCCGCTGGTGCGTTCAAGGTTCCACGGATTGCGCGTCTTGCCAAACAGCACCGACTCGGTCGTCGTTGTGAGCCCAAACTCCGGCGAGGTTGTCTTCGCGAACATCACAAGCCCGGCTTGCTTGTAGCGAGCGACCAGCGTGCTGTCGAAGTCCGGAGTGTTGTCCTTGAACACCCGGCTCCCGTACGACGTGATGGTCCCGGCCAATTGCTGGCCCAGGTCCTTGAGCACAAACGGAACACCTTTGAACGGACCGGCCGGCAGACCTTGTTTGATCTGCGCCTCGGCTTTGTCAAAGAAGACTTGTGCTGTGGCATTGAGCTTCGGGTTGACCGCTTCGAAGCGTTGCTTGACGGCGTTGAGCAGCTCGAGCGGAGTGACCTGACGTTTGGCTACAAGTGCTGCGAGCCCGAGTCCATCGTATTGATCATACTCCGCTGTTAGCCCCGAAAGCCGCACTGATTCGGTGGACGGTTGACTGGATGCGCTAGTTGATGGCTGATCAATTGTGTTCACTATAGCTCCAACGGTTGCGGCGGCGCTAAGCTCGAGCAGTTGCCGCCGGCTGATCTTGTTGTTGTTCATCACAATCCAACCCAAGGCGAGTTAAAGCCCTTAAGCAACCGAGAGTTCGCGCGTATGAGTGATGTCGCGCCTGCTAACAGGCCGAACCTGGGAAGATTCAAGCGTGGCAACGGCTGCCGTGTGGCCATCAAGCGTGACGAACTCGACTTCGTAGGCTTGGGCATCCTCGTAAACATGAACCACGGTGCCTACATCTCCGGCTTCGAGCCCTTCAGCGGGTACCGATGTCACTAATACGACTCGGTCGTGTTCTTTAATCATCGCTGGCCCCTTCGTGCGGATACGCAGTTACGAGACGCGGAGCATCGGCGCCCCTATCTATTATCCAAATCGTTCGCACCATCGGTGTCCTTCTGACCGGAGTTTCGATTCTCCCGTCAACAATATACTTCTTGCCGTGTATCGTTTCCATGCTTAACTCAACGTCAGAGTTCAGCACCAGCTCGCACAGAGCGGTCGCCAGAATCTCCCAATTCTCCCGGTCAAATCCCAGTGTGATCAAGAAAGACGCCTTCCCGCCATTGTCGGGGTGCTCGGGATTCAACAGATACTCTGTAATCTTCTCGCGCTCTACCAGCGCAAGGTCGGCGTTTGGAAGCTTCATTCGCTGTGCTCTCGACAATCGAGATAGACGGGGTCACTGCCCATACACAATCTTCCCGCCGACGATTGTCATTACCACCTTAGTATCGAGTATCTCACGCGGGGAGGCCTGCAACAGGTTCTTTGTCAGCACCACCAGGTCCGCCACTTTATGCACTTCGATTGAGCCTTTGATCTTCTCTTCGAAATTCGCGTAGGCCGTGTTGTACGTGTAAGCTCGAATCGCTTCTTCCATCGAGATGCGCTGCTCGGGGAACCAGCCGCCTGCGGGCTCGCCGGTCAACGTCTGACGAGTCACCGCTGCATAAAGCCCAAGCATCGGGTTGATCGGGTACTCCGAAGCGGACGTTCCCGGCCAGTCGGTCCCGAAACACAACACCGCGCCGCTCTCCTTGATGCTCTTGAAGGCGTAAGCTCCTTTACAGCGCTCGCGGCCGATGCGCTCCTCCATCCAGCGCATGTCGTCGCTCAGATGAAAGGGCTGAACCTCAGCAACAACGCCGAGCTTGCCCAACCGCTTTAGGTCATCGGGCGCGAGCACTTGAGCGTGGACCAGACGAAAGCGGCGGTCGCGTGGACCGTTCTGCCGGTTCAAATCTTCGAGGTAGTTGAGCAAGACGTTGTTGGCTTCGTCGCCAATCGCGTGCACCGTTATCTGCAAGCCCGCCTGGTCTGCGTCGAGCATGTACTTAAGAAACTTGCCTTCGACGAAGTTGCCTTTCTCATCGACCATCAACGGACGCCACTTACCGTGATTGGCCGGATCGTTCGTGTAGCCCGCAAAGAATCTCGCAGTGCTCGTGCCCATAATCCCGTCGATGTGACCCTTGAGCGCACCGAGCCTAATCCATTCGTCTCCCGATCCTACTTTGATTCCGCGGTCCGAGAGCTCTTGCCAGCGATCGAGCCCCGGCCGAAAGTGAACGCGCACGGTCAGCTCGCCTGCTTTGAGAAGCTCGCGGTAGATGTCGAGTTGTTCGTCGTCCGACATGTCGCTGACGTTGGTCACGCCGTAGCGGCGAATCTCGGCGAGCGCGTTTTTCGTTTGTTGAACGCGCCGCTCGTGCGAGAACTTCTTCGGAATGGCCGAGGCAAACAAGCCCAACACGCCTCGCCCGCTCAAATGTCCGTTGAAGCGCGCGCTTGAATCCTTGAGGAACTCGACGCCTTCGATCTTCGACGCGGCCGGTTCCGTACCCTGTCTTCCAGTTTGCGCGCTCTGGTTTGGCGCAGTTGCCGGAAGCTTGGGACTGGCAGGATCTAAGCCTATGGCGCGCAGGGCAGCCGTGTTGGCCGCGAACTCCGAGTCGTCGAATTTGCGGATAAACATCGGGTGGTCTTTTGTTATGGCCTCGACCGCGCGCACATCGGGAGAGAAGTGCTCGCGGCGGTTGCTGCCCGCGCTTCCCGCCGCCCACTGATCGTAAGCGCCCCAGTAGCCGCCAAGTATCCATTCGCTTTTTGGCAGGCGCGCGACGACTTCTTTGACGCGCGCGACAAACTCCTGCTGAGTTGCGACGCGCATAATGTTGAACTCGAGAAACTGCGCCGCCGATGCGAAGTGAACATGGTTGTCGTTGAAACCCGGAAGAACAAACTGTCCCTTCAAGTCGATCACTCGGGTTTGCTTGCCGCGGTATTTCATCACCTCTTTGCTTGATCCGACGAAGACGAACTTGCCCGCGCGGATGGCGACTGCTTCGGTGAGCGTATTGGTTGGATCGACGGTGTAGACGAGTCCGTTTCGAAGAATCAGATCTGCGGGCTCCGGCGGCGGCTCCTGCGCGCCAGAAGTGAGTGAGGCCGACGAGGAAAGCGCCAAGGCGATAACCACAATCAGAGCTCGATAGACACGCAGATGCCTGGTCATTAATTCACCTCCCGGAGTGGAGGGGCAATCATAACTCGTCGACACGACAGAGACCACGTTTATCAAACCCGCGCGGGTTTTTCACAGCTAGTAAAATCTCGAACATAGTCAAGGGCCGCAACCGTCCGACTGGGTAGTGGTGCAATAGTGTTGAGAAGAGTCTCGCCACAAAGACACGAAGACACGAAGGTCCACTAAGGCTTTCTTTGTGCGGCTTCGTGGACTTTGTGCCTTCGTGGCAAGACGGCCTTCACTGCATGCCAACAGACTATGACCCACTACCGTTCCGACTGCTCCGCTTTTGATCAACCCCTTTCCGGTCGTATAATGCTCGGCACTCAGAGGAAGGCGCGCCAACTGAAACAGAAAGGAGATAGCCCATGCCTACTTACATCATGCTTGTGAACTGGACGCAACAAGGCATAGAGAAGATTAAGGAGAGCCCTGTCAGGATCGACGCCGTTAGAAGCCTATTTAAGGAGATGGGCGGCGAGGTCAAGGGATTCTATGTTGTGTTGGGCAGGTACGACGGAGTGGTAATCGCCGAAGCGCCGAACGATGAAACCGCGGCGAAGATCGCATTGGCCCTTGGCTCGAAGGGAACCGCCCGCAGCGAAACGCTTCGCGCCTTCAACGAGGACGAGTTCCGAAAGATCATTAGCGCTCTGCCTTGAGCAGCGAGGGTGGCAACTCAGACTTGAAGAGCTTGTGCGCGCTTTCCTCTCAACTGATCGTCAATTCACACCGTCCTTGTATCCTCTTTTGCGTGGGGCGGGGTCTATCACGTCAGGGAAGCCGTCCCGATCCGTATCCCTGAGAAACTCCAGGTTCAATCCATACGCCTCGGCCACATTCTCGAGCGCGTAAGACACAATACGCTCGCCTCGCAAGTTCTTGATCGGACCCTCGATCTCTCCCGCCAGCTTGAAGAGCCACTCCGGATTGAAGCGCTCGTAACCGGTGTCCATACCCCCAACCATGAAATGCTCGCTGATCTTTCCGTCGCCATCCAGGTCGCACGGCAGACGATCCGTCTGATAGAGCACAAGGCTTTCGAGAAACTCGATGATCGATCGGCGATCACTCGAACCAAGCGACGCATAAGACTTGCGCGAATCGAAAGCCTCGCCGCCGTGTCGCCGAATTACTTCATCGAGGCTGAGGCTTGCGCCATCGTGCCCGTACGGCGCAGTGCTCGCAACACCCCACAGCGGGGTCGTTCGCCACTTGCGTATCACGCTGCCATCGAATTGAAGCTGATTGAACGCCTCGCCCAGGTCGTGATACTTAAAGTCGCTGTAGATGCCGCGAACGGTGTGCGCCCCGCGACGCGGAACCGACAACTCGACGTCTCCGGATTCGGATTTGACTGCGATCTTCTGCGCGAGCGAAACCAGCTTCCCCTCGAGTCGTTCAGACTGATCGTTGTAAGCAACCTGAATCTCGAAGAAGCGGCGATCTCCGCTGTGACGCTCGGTATAGTCGGCGGCGGCGGGACGCGCTTCGGGCAGGCGCCAATCTGTGACGTGACACACCGCACATCCGACCTGCTTGAAGAATCTCTCGCCGCGTCGAACTTCATCGGTGAGCTTGCCGCGACCCGGCGCCGGATGGTTGAGCAGATACCACTCAGCCATGTCCAGGTCGCCTTCGCTGATCTCCTCGCAGTAGCCGTCGCGGTCCGGGTCGTCTTTGCTGATGCCGGTCGGACCTCGAACCGCGCCGCGATCCTTCATCGCGCCGGTGATGCACTGAAGCGCGCCCGCGTTCGAGACTTGAGCAAAGCCGTCGCCCTCCGGGTCGTTCAACGTCGTCGGGTCGAATGCTTGCAGGCCCGAGTGAATGTCAAACGGGTTGGCGATGAACGAGCGAATCGTGGATGGCACCGGCGGACGGAACGGCATGTAGAGGTGGCCGAAACCGAAGCTCTGAACTTCAACGGTGTATCCGGCCACTTCCGGAAACTTCAAGCCGGAGGCAAACGCGATGCGCTTGCCGTTCTTATCGACGTAGATCGGATTGAACAACTCGTTGAGGTCCGGCTTGCCGTCGGCGTCGAGGTCTTCGAAGCTGCCGTAGTCGATGCGCGAGTCGCCGCTGGTGATGACGCAGCATTTGCCTTTGGCTTCTTCGGCGCTGATCCAGCCATCGCGATTGGTATCGGCTATCGCAAGGGCTCGAAGGCGAATCTCGGTTCCGATCATCTCGACCAGCCCCGCGCCAAACATATGCGGGGTGTTGCGGCCTTCGCCGCCGTTTTTTGCTATGGTCGCACCGGCGCCTCCGTCGCGGTACGGCGTGTTGTGACAGACCGCACACGAGTTTGTGTGGCTGCGAGACATGATTTTGGTCGCGCCGTCGGGCAGAAGAATCCCATCAAGCTTGCCGGCATCACCGTAGACTCCGTCGCGTTCGCGAAACTCACGCTGAGTCAGGCTCCTGCCCCACTGATACCCGAGCCAGGGATCAACCTGCTGCAGATACATCGAGCCGCCCGGTTTGCACGCATCATCGGTATGAACAATCCGAACGCGCGGATTCTTGATTGAAAGCCCTGACAGGTCGCGCGGCAAATCTATGGGGTTGTCAGTCGAGTTGCCGGGCCGCTCGTCGAGTTGCGCGCTCGCTCGCGAACCGGCGAACAAAAAGACCGCTGCGATGAATACGTACGCTACAATCGTTATTCGTTTAATCACGATCACCTCTGCTATGTTTGAAGCTCTCTTCACCACTAAGGCACAAAGACACAAAGGCACGGAGGTCTTTCTTGGTGTCCTTCGTGCCTTTGTGTTAGGCCGGCCGGTTTTCTTTTTAGGGTGGCGACGTGGGGAGCATCGAATAGTATTCGATGTCGTCGTATTGTGAGCCTACCCTGGCTCGAACGAATTCGAGGTCCTGGAACATCTCGCCTTTGGTGAAGAACTTTCTAACTTTGGTTATAAACGTGCCCTTCTTGACGTGGCCCAGCAGCAGCTTGAGCTTCGCGACATCTTCCTTCGGCGCCTGGCGGTTGTACGGCCTTGTTCCGTCCAGGACGGCGATGTCTTTCTTTCTGATCTTTTTCGCCCACTCGAGGGTCGCAGGCTCGCGCCCGTCCCGCCGGAGTTGTTCCACCCTCTGAAGGAAACCGTCCACCCTGGGCTGCACAAGCTTTTGCCACTGAGTCTCCTCCGGGGTGAGCCTTTCGGGTATTGCAAAGCCTGCCGCCTGGCTCCACATCGGGTTCCAGGAGTACTGATACGAAAGATCCCCGGGCAGGTCCATCTTTTCGGGCGCTTGAATGTAGAACAGCGCCTCGGTTCGGTCCTTCACCGAGAGCTGCGTGATTCTCAGCGGGTAGATCAGTTTGCTCGAAGCGAAGGTGAAGCGAGTCGGAGTGACTTCGCCTTCGTAGCTGCCATCCCGCCGCTTCTTCATCTGCAGCGGGTCGATCTTCATCACGGTGAAGTACCAGCTCTTCTTGACGTAGAAGTCGAGCGTGGACTGGTCACCGGCGTAACTGTAGCGGTGGTCCTTGAGCCAACTGTAGAGGTCGGCAGCGCGTTCGGCCTGGATGATTTTGTAATCGAGCGAACCGACGACGCCGGCTTCCAGCACTCTGACCGACTGGTCTTTGCCGCGGGCACTTTCTGCCGCACCGCGCGAGGCCATTGCCATCGGATACATTTTGTACTTGTCCATTTCCATCGGCTCGAGGATGGTGAACACGGCGAGCTCCTTGAAGAAGTCACGTGGCATTTCATCCAGCTTTGGGCGGCTGGGCGTTGGAATAACCATGCCGAAGTCGCCGGCGTTGCCTTCAAACCGCGGCTGAACCGTGAACGACTCGATGTCTTCTACCGGGTCCCAGGTGATAAATGCTTTCTGAGAAGGTTGAAGCACGTCTCTGCCTTTGGCTGAGAAGTAACAGCAGGCTGACTTCGCTGGCGGACCGTTTGCGATAAGAAGCACGATGACCAGCGTCATCGTCTTTAGCACTTTTCCCATAGACTCTACCTTTCAATTGTTGACGATTGGCGCTCGGGTTACTGCACGGGTTGGTTATGGGAGAATGGGATCGGCGTGACAACTTGCGAGGATTTCTGTCGCAACCCGTCTCGAGGTCTCTAACTGCTTCACAGCATATGTGAGGCTCGTGACTGAAGACGCGTTTCCCGTTTTTTCACACGCATCGGTTTGTTGCGCACGATTTGGAGCGACGCCCCGGAGAGAAGGTTCGAACAGGTTGGCGATAAGCTCGCGCTCGATGAGCTCGACGACCATGCCGCGCTATCTTTACTCAACTCCAGCGCAAGCGACGCGCACGAACGAGCGTTGGGCTCGCGCTCGATCACCAGCAGACAAGCCGGGGTGTTCTCGATCGCGCGGCGGAAGCGGTGCCACCATCTCGAGGGGATACGCCGAGCCTCGCCGGTCGAGATGTCGCCCATATCCAGCGCTACCAACCCGAAGCCGCCGCTTTGCAGCAACAGGTCGACGGCTTTCAACGCGCGCCCGGCGTCCGAGCCGCAGCGAACCCACAGCAATCGATCCAGATCGACATCGGCGCTCGCGGCTGAATCCGGATCGAACGAGTCGTTTGCGTCTACGAGCGCGAAGACTTCGTCGCGATCGGTAGCCGCTCGAAGCGCAGCAAGCAACAGAGTCGTGCGGCCCGAAGACGCCGGGCCGAGCAGTTCGGTGATCGCGCCTCGCGGTAAGCCCCCGGTCAACTCGTCGATTTCGGCGAGGCCGGCTGAGACAAATTCAGTCGCGGGTTTTTCGCGCAGCGAGATCGCATCGCCGAAGCGAGTCGCCAGCTTGGATTCGATCTCCGATTTCAGCGAAGCCTTCACGCGGACACCTCACCCTCAGGCTGTAACGAAAATCTATCGAAGATATACAAAAATATTAGACGATCCGTCAAGGGCGGTTTTGGCTGCGGTGTGCGCGTCAGGTTTTCGAGCATACCCACCTCGTCAGAGGTGGGTTATTGATGCTGTAGCCTTTAAGGGCTTGCGTGTCTGATCCGCGCCATCGCGGATCGTAGGCCGTAGCATCATAGACCCGCCTCTCACGAGGTGGGTATGCGGTAATCCGAGGGACAGCCGCGCGCTCTGTAGGCTGGAGCATCACGGACCCACCTCTGATGAGGTGGGTATGCGCGAAAACTTGACGCGCGCACCTCCAACGGAGCTTGTTTGACTTGCTGCGTTGCGGGCCGCTAAATTCATCGCTCGACACCACACACCGGAGGCCGA
>Ga0193727_1000962_pt1 | contig 11746 bp, 8 predicted proteins | sample H2c2metaG_FD_143051 | JGI IMG/M metagenome (GOLD analysis project Ga0193727, IMG submission 143051) | Soil microbial communities from a riparian zone of the East river system, Colorado, United States - H2c2 | ecosystem: Environmental > Terrestrial > Soil > Riparian zone | place: USA: East River...
AGGTAGGAAACAGCGCGTGCTCGCGGGCACTGTAGCGTCGAGGGTCCGCAGCACGATGCAAGACGAGGGTAGCCAGGACCAGTGCAACACCCGACGCGACCGCGATCCCATAGAGAGCCGTCCGGCCCAAAAGCGCACTCGGCCCTCGGAACGGTTGTTCGACGTAGCGCCATGATAGCGCTCCAAGCAGAAAGGTCGCCGCCAGCAAGACGCAACGCAGGGAAACGGAAAGAGGATCGAATGCGTAGTACTGCGCGAGCACCAACAACGGCCAATGAATCAGGTACAGCGAATAGGACCACAACCCGATTCGCCGCATGACCGGGTTATCGAGCACTTTGCCGACTGGCACGGCCCGATCGCACGAAGCGTAGATGATTGCCAGCGAACCGGCGCACGGAACCAGTGCCCATCCACTGGGATAGGGTGTGTTGTCGCTTAGCAGCAGGTCGGCGCCGGCTATGAGCAGCAATCCCAACAACGCAACGCCTGCTCGCACACGAGCGTCACGTGGTGGTGAGAACCTCCCGACAGCCAACAGAGCGCCCGCCAGTAGTTCCCAGGCGCGGAACGGCGTCAGATAAAAGGTCGCCGACGGCTCAATATATGTGCCGACGACGCACAACAAGAAGGATGCCAAGGCCATGGGCCAAAGAACAGCAGGGTAGCTCCTGCGCATGAAGCGCGAGATCACGATCATCAGAAGCGGAAAGAACAGGTAGAACTGCTCTTCGACTGCCAGCGACCAAGTGTGCAGCAGCGCGATGTGAGCGGCGAATTCACCGCTGTAGTCGCCGGCGTTTTTATAGAACGCGTAGTTGGCGAGAAACGGAATGACGTAGGCCGCCAATCGGGTTTGAAAATGAAAGTCGCGCGGAAAATGGACCTGGGAGGCCAGCAGGAGAAACAGCGCATACATCACGAAAAGAGCAGGCAGGATGCGCCGAATGCGACGTTCATAAAAAGCAAGCAGTGAAAAACGACCCGCTGCGATATCACTTTCGATGTGGGCCGCAATCAGAAAGCCGGAAATAACGAAGAACACATCGACGCCGACGAAGCCACCGCGAAATCCCGGCGCGAGATAGCGGTGGAACATGACTAAGAGCACTGCAAGCGCTCGCAGGCCATCGATATCCGCGCGGTACAGCTGAACGCGGCCCAGTTCACGGCCGAGAGAGGCCGTCATTCGTGAACTCGTGGGTACATAGGTTGGGGCGCCGCCACAAGCATCGCATAGCGCCGGGGTGATCTCAAGAAACGGGCCGCAGCAGCGGCCGGCCCCGGGGCGTGGGCGTGGGCTATGATCGCGATAACCAACAAACAGACCGAAGGTAGTTTCTTTGGAATGCGCCGGCCAACCGGCGCTTTAGCTTTTTCTTGCCGTAACTGAAACAAATTCCCTGCGCGATTTTAACCACGACTCCAAGAGACCTACCGCAATAATCTCTCCTCGGAGCAGCGTCGATACCGGCCTGTTCTCGCAAGGATCCAGTCTTTGTCTCATCCGCTGGCTCGAAGAATACATAAAAAAGCAGGGGCTGGGCCGCGAAGCGTCCCGCACATCCCTGAAACCAATCTGGTTTAAGGCAGTATGGAGTGACCGTCTATTAAAAATAACAAGATGACGTGGCGTCTCCAATCCACGCCAATTGTTCCGGAAGCGCATCCGTCCCAAGCTATTGATGTTCGGTGTTTCCAGCCAGAGTCTGCCGCCCGGCTTTAATAGGCGATAGCAGGCTTCTAAGACTGGAATCGGCTTATGTACATGCTCAATTACGTGACTCAGCGTAATGACATCGAAGGCGTTACTCTCTCCTGCCAAAACCTCCAGGTCGCCTTGGCGGACATTCAGCCCTCGTTTGAGTGCATTGCCCACGACCTTGGAATCAGTATCAATGCCGGTAACTTCCCAACCGATTGCATGCGCCGCGTCCAGAAAAGCCCCGCTACCGAAACCAATGTCAAGAAGGCGCCCATGCTTGGCGGTTCTAGGAAGATGGCGAAATTCGCTTTCTATCACCGTTCTTTGGGAAGGCAGCAAGAAGAAAAGCGGTGCTCCCAACCAGTTTGATGGTTTGAGTCTTGCGCCGAAACGCCAATTTTTATAGCCATTGGCCAACGCCCGCCGAACATACCTCAGCCCCCGCAGACTTGAAGCGGAAATGGGTTCCTGCTTCTCGTGCGTATAGTAGGTGCGGTACGCCAAGTGAAGCGTCGCGGCAGACGGGCGCGGGTCGAGATAAGCACTGCGGCAATCCAGACAATCATGAAGAACCCAGTCGCCCGGCGCGCAAAAAAACACATTGTCACGCAATCCGCCGTAAAGGACGCGCCGTCGCGTACTCCCACACACGGGACATTCCTTAACTGATTCCAATCCGTTTGCCGGCCATTGGTCCGACACCATCTTTTCGCGGGCGCCCCGCATTTCTGGGTCGCGCATGATTTCCTCCACAACTGCATATATGCCGGATCGAACTTGATTATGGCACTGTTGGCGGGCGCTTGGTTTCACCAGCCGACGATGCACAGTAGCCGGTTGTTGCGGGATTGTGTGATTCGAAGTTATATGGACGTCGCTACGGGGAATAAGGTAATCGAGGAGGTGGCGGCGCGGAACTGGGCTCGACTTCATATCGCTTATTACTGCCTGTATGAGGGCGAGCCGAGATTGCTCATGGCAGGATGGACAAGGTCCCTAACCGAGGCCCCGCCGCAACTCGCGTCGATGAAGCAACAAGTAGGCCGCTGGCAGAACAAGCATTGATAGCAGCGGCGCGGTAATCATGCCGCCGACCATAGGGGCCGCGATTCTGCGCATAACTTCAGAGCCTGTCCCGTTTCCCAACATGATGGGTAAAAGACCGGCGACGATGACCGCGACCGTCATCGCCTTCGGCCGCACTCGAAGCACAGCACCTTCTTCTATTGCTTCAATCAGATCGCGCTCCGTCGTAAACCTATCCGTGGCACGCCGCTTTTCGATTGCGTGATCGAGATAGATCAGCATGACGATGCCGAACTCCGCGGAAACGCCAGCCAATGCGATGAAGCCGATGGCAGAGGCGATCGATAGGTTATAACCGAGGACGAATAGCAGCCACAAAGCGCCGACCAGCGCAAACGGCAGTGTGCCCATGATCAGCGCCGCAGAAGCGAAGTTACGGAACGCCAAGTACAACAACACGAAAATAATAACCAGGGTGAACGGTACAACTAGTTTTAGCTTCTGCGCCGCACGTTCTAGATACTCGAATTGGCCCGACCATACGATCGAGTATCCAGGTGGCAACGCGACTCGCTGCCCCACCAGCGTCTGCGCTTGCGCCACATACCGCCCAAGATCGCGCCCGCTGATGTCCACGTACACCCAGCCATTGAGCCGAGCATTCTCGCTTCGAATCTGAGGCGGCCCGTCCGTTACAACAAGTTCGGCTACTGCGCCCAAGGTCGTCGTCGCCCCCGCCGCGGTGACGATCGGTAACAGGGCAAGCTTCTCGACCGAGTCGCGAAGTTCGCGCGGATAGCGCATGTTGATCGGGAAGCGCTGCAGGCCCTCTACCGTCTCGCCAACATTTTCGCCGCCTATGGCGAGTGCCACCACCTGCTGCACATCGGCAAGGCTCAATCCGAAGCGGGCTGCCCGCACACGATCTATCCGGACTTCGATGTAGCGTCCGCCCTGCACTCGTTCAGCGTAGGCGGAGCGAGTACCAGGCACCTGCTTCACGGTCGCCTCGACCTCCTCGCCGAGCTTCTCGATCACCTTCAAATCCGGGCCTGCGATTTTGATGCCGACCGGACTCTTGATGCCTGTCGAAAGCATGTCGATGCGATTGCGGATCGGTTGCACCCAGAGGTTTGACAGCCCGGGAATCTGCAGTGCGGCGTTCATTTCTTCGATGAGTTCATCCTGCGTCTTACCGTTCGGCCACTGCGAGCGAGGCTTAAAGCGGACTGTTGTCTCGAACATTTCGAGCCCCGCGGGGTCGGTGGCGGTCTCGGCCCGACCGACCTTGCCGAAAACCCGCTCGACTTCCGGAAACTGCATCAGCACCTTGTCTGTCTGCTGCAGCAATTGGGACGCCTTGTCGGCGGACAAGCCCGGTAACGCGGAGGGCATGAACAAGAGGTCGCCCTCGACCAGGGGCGGCATGAACTCGCTCCCAAGGCGGGTTAACGGCACGACGGTCACCGCGATCGCGAGCGCCGACGCGAAAAGCACTGCCTTCGGATGCCGGAGCACGAACTCAAGCAACGGCCGGTACAGGTAGATCAGAAATCGGTTCAAAGGGTTGCTGCGCTCATCCGGAATCCGGCCGCGGATAAAGTAATACATCAGCACCGGAATGAGGGTTACCGATAGCCCCGCCGCGGCGGCCATCGAGTACGTTTTGGTGAATGCCAGCGGCCCAAACAACTTACCTTCTTGGGCCTCGAGGGTGAACACCGGCACGAAGCTCAACGTGATGATTACCAGGCTGAAAAACAGCGCCGGCCCGACCTCAGCCGCAGCCTCAGTGATCAGCCGCGCTTGCTCCGCAGGAGTCGGCCGCCGGTCCGGACTCTCGTGATTCCAGGCTTCCAGATGCTTATGGGCATTCTCGATCATAACGACAGCGGCATCGACCATGGCGCCAATCGCGATCGCGATACCGCCTAAGGACATGATGTTGGCGTTGACCCCCTGCCAGTTCATGACGGTGAAGGCAGCGAGAATGCCGAGCGGGAGACTGACAATTGCGACGAACGCTGAACGCAGGTGGAACAAGAACAGCGCGCAAACCAAAGTAACGACGATGAACTCTTCGATCAACCGGTCCCGAAGCGTCGCGACCGATTTATGAATGAGCTCCGAACGATCATAGGTTGGGATGATCTCCACGCCTTTGGGCAAGCCGCGCTGCAAACTCGCGATCTTCGCCTTGACCCCATCAATCGTTTCCAGCGCATTCTTACCGGCGCGCATGACAATGACACCGCCCACCGCCTCGCCTTTGCCGTCCAACTCCGAAATTCCGCGGCGGATCTCGGGGCCGATCTGGATTCGTGCTACCTCGCCGAGGAGAATCGGTGTGCCGCCCGCTCCTAAGCCCACCGGCACGTTGCGAAAATCATCGAGATTCTTGAGATACCCGGTCGCGCGCACCGCGTATTCGGCCTCGCCGAGTTCCAGTACCGAGCCACCGGTCTCGTTGTTCGAATCTCGTAGCGCCGTTTTCACCTTGTCGATGGTGATGCCGAGCGCCCGCATGCGATCAGGATCAAGCACCACCTGGTATTGCTTGACGAGACCACCGACGCTTGCGACTTCGGCGACGTCTGGCACGCTCTTGAGCTCATACCTTAGGAACCAGTCTTGTAGCGAGCGCAATTGGGAGATGTCGTATTGGCCGCTGTGATCAACCAAGGCGTATTCGTAAATCCAACCCACACCGGTGCCGTCAGGCCCCAGGGTCGGCTTTGCGGTTGGCGGCAATCGCCCGGTGACCTGACTTAGGTATTCGAGCACTCGCGATCGCGCCCAATAGAGGTCGGTCTTGTCATCAAAGATGATGTAGACGTAGGAATCCCCGAAAAAGGAATAGCCGCGCACGGTGCGCGCGCCGGGCACCGATAGCATCGTCGTGGTTAAGGGATAGGTGACCTGGTCTTCGACCACCTGCGGTGCCTGCCCCGGGAATTCCGTGCGAATGATGACCTGCGTATCGGAGAGATCCGGTAATGCGTCGAGCGGTGTCGACATCGTCGCGTGCACGCCCCAGGCGGCCAGTAACAGAGTCCCTATCAGCACCAAGAAACGGTTCTGGATCGACCAACGGATAAGTGATGCCAGCATCTTTAGTGGCTCCCATTCGGGGATTTCATCGATGGTGCGGGCATCATCGTGGGTTCTGCCCGCTCGCCGAGGGATTCGTTTGAGCCGGCGAGATTGTCAAAGGCACCGCGCAGATTTGCTTCGGAGTCAATGAGAAATTGACCCGAGGCGACCACGTTTTGCCCCAAGACAAGCCCCTCCAGGATTTCCGAGCGGCCGCCTTGCTCGGCACCCACTCGCACCCGCGTGGGACGAAAGTGGGTGTCATCGTCGGCGACGATCACGAAACTGCGCATCCCTGTCTTTATGACCGACTCACTCGGTACGGTGAGCGCATGGTCTTGAGCCACGCTCTGAAAATGTGCTTCCGCAAACATGCCCGGCCGCAAGTGCTTGTGCGGATTTTTAACGACGACTCGCACTTTCAGCGTACGCGTGGCTTGCGTCAGCTCCGGGTACAGATAGTCAACCTGACCCTCAAAGCGTTCGCCCGGCAGCGCCGGGACCTCGACTTCGGCACGATCACCCGCCTTGAGCCAGGCGGCCTGCGTTTCGGGTACCTCCGCAGTGACCCACACGCTGTTCAAGTCGGCGAGCTGGAACAGCATGGTGCCGGGCTGAACTTCGGCGCCTTGGCGTGCGCCGAGGTCCATCACATACCCGTCGAACGGTGCGTAGAAGTCCACTCGCCTCTCCACCTGTTGAGTTTTTTCAACGCGCGAGATCTGCGTTTCCGACAGCCCAAAGAGCGCGAGTCGCCGCCGGGTCGCCTCGATTAGCTGGGGGTCATTTGAGCCCAGCGCGATGAGGAGCTCCTGCTGCGTGGCTAGAAGATCCGGCGAATAGATACCGGCAAGCAGCTGACCACGGCGCACCGAATCACCGGCCGCGCGCACGTCGAGTCGCTCGACCCATCCCGGCTGTCGCACTTGCACGGCCTCAATGCGGTGTTCATCGACGCCCACAGATCCCACGGTATCAACAACGCGTGCGAAACTGCCCTGCTCTACTTTCGCAAGACGAAGCCCGAGGTTTTGAACGACGCGCGAGTCGACCGCGATGCTGCCCGGCGCTGCGTCCTTCGCGTACTTGGGAACCAGCTGCATATCCATGAATGGGGACTTGCCCGGTTTGTCGAAATGCTCGGCCGGGCGCATTGGGTCGTACCAATACTGCGGTTTGCTCTCGACGGTTGCGGCGACCACGCCGACAGCGGAGACCTCACCTTGGGGCTCTGGGCATTTGGGCACCAATTGCATGCCCATGAACGGGGATTTACCGGGCTTGTCGAAATGCTCGCTGGGGCGCATCGGGTCGTACCAATAACTGGGCACCGCTTTCCCGCAGGCGTCTTGCGGCACAACCGCGGCATCGCGATGACGAAAGGTCACGAATCCGACGGCTGCTATTGCAATACCTAGACAAGCGAACAGCGCGATCTTGACGTTCGCTATCATGGCGATTCTCCGGAGGAAGTTTGCGAAGCACTCCAATAATCGAGACGGACTTGCGCGCGTGCCGATTCCACCGCAAGCGTCAGTCGTTGGAGCTGCACATCGAGTAAGCTGCGGCGCGCCAGCAGCACAGCGTCGAAACTGCCTCGACCGCTTTGATACGCGCTTCGCGCCGCATCGACTCGGTGCTGTGCGTCGGGAATGATCGACGCATCGAAGTCGGCGACGCGTTCCTGAAAGTGCCGCCTGTCGACATAGTCCTGGCTTATCTGCGTGTGCAACTCGCGCAATAGGTCGCGTTTGCGGTCTGCACTGGCGTGCGATTGCTCAACAGCCGCGGCCACGCCGCGGTCTTGGCGGTTCTTGGTAAAGTACGGTAAGCCCACCTTGAACTGGATGCCGACAAAATCGGCGAAGTCGCGTCGGTAGGCGTAGTAAACCTCGACTGAATAATCCGGCTTGTATGACTGTCTTGCCAAGGCGACCTCTGTCGTCGAGGCTTCGATTTGCTTATCCAGATTGCCAATGACCGGATGATGGTCGGCGCCGGCGATCAGGCCCGGTAATGGAGTCAACGTGCCGGGCATCGTGAGTGACTCGGCGATCGACCGCCTTGCCTCATCGCCGATCCACCGCGCAAGCCCTTCGCGCATACGAAGTTCGTGATGTAACCAATCGTGTGCCTTGTCTGCGGCCAGACCGGCGTCAGTTTTCGCGGCAAACCAGTCGGCCTGGGATGCCTTGCCATTGCCGTAATCCTTCTCGAGTGACTGGACTTGCAGCATCGCCTCATCTGCCAGCCGCTGACTAAACTTCAAACCCTGTTCTGTCTCGTACAGGTCGAGCCATGCAAGCGACGCGTCACGGCGCACCATGCGCTGCTCGTTGTCGAGGACTGCGCGGTCTGCATCGGCGTCGAGTTGCTTGCGAGCGCCTTGCAGCCGACGCTTCTCGGCGCGCGGAAACTCCTGACTCAAACCGATCGTAAATTCGGTGAAGTTGTCGCGGCGCGTACTGAAGGCCTCGGGCGTGTCGATGGGCAGCTCTTTGAGTCCTCCCGATAACTGCGGATCCGGTAGCTGCGCGGCCGCGACGGCTTGCTGGTCCTCTGCTTGAATCTTCGCCTGACGTCCGGTCAGCAAAGGTTGATCCACCGCAGCCAGGCGCGCCGCCTCTTCCATCGTCAATGGCGAAGCCGTGTCCACTGAGACGGCGTCTGCGTGATTCAAATGATCAAGCGAGGCCGGAGGATCAGAACCTGCGTGTGCCGTTGCAACCACGAGGATGCATACAAGAACGACTGCGAAACTCGACCCAAAAACGGCTCGCAGTTGCCGACAGCGCGGCCATGGCGCCCAGGCGCCCACGAAAGAACGAGACATGTCTACTCTCCAAAGCTTGATCGAGCCCAAGATGGCGGCGAAATCCAAACGCCACCAAGGAGCGACTACCGACGTCGCCGTTTCCGTTGTTAAGACGGAACTAGAGCGGCTTTAGAGAAATGGGTGGGCGAATGAGCGGCGAATCGCCGCGAGAGGAAAAATGCGTGGACCGGAATTGTGGGGGCAGCGTTGCAGACCCAAGCCAATCCAATGCTTTCGGTATCACCGTGACCGCGCCGGCAACAGTCCCGGTGCAAGCTTCGAGGCAGCAGCTCATCGAGTGCTGGCCCTTTGGACAACATGAGTCTTGAGCCACATCCAAGTGCGAAATTGCGGTGGTCTGGCAATCCGTCGACATCAAGGGAGAGATTCCCGCGAATGCGACCACAGATCCCTGCAGGCCGATAGCGAGCATCACAATGAGAGCGATGAACTGACGGTTCATGAGAAGAATAGTAACACTCGACCTGCGTTTGCGCAGCCAAAACCGCGCCCATCCTCGTGATGTGATTCAAGTTACCGAAACTAGGCTTGGTCCGCCGCAAAGAAATAAAATTTTCCCGACGGCTTGTAGAATTCCGGTCCGGCCGTTCGTCGTTCTAGTGAAGGTTGGACAGAGAACCCCGCCTGAAGGACTATTACAGGAGAAAACATGCCGCAATATCTGGTTGCTATTCAACACCCCGAAAACTACGACCCGTCGCTGGAAGGTGAAGCGATGATTCGCGACATCGGCGCGCTCAACGAAGAGATGGATGCCGCTGGCGCCCGGTTCTTCGCAGGCGGTCTGGAATCGGCAAGCCAAGCTAAATCGCTGCGCAAGCACCCCGCCGGTAACGTCTCCATCACCGACGGTCCCTTCACCGAAACCAAGGAGCATATCGGCGGCTTCTGGATCCTTGAGTGCGCCGACATGGACGAAGCGCTGGCCTGGGGACGCAAAGCCGTCGTCGCCTGCCGGGTTCCTGTCGAGGTGCGAGCGTTCCTCAAAATCCGGCCGAATAGAAAAATCACTTAGCCACGGACACTTGCAGTGAGAAAGCTCAAAATCATCGAACACATCTCGCTGGACGGCGTGATCCAACACTCTGCCGATGACGGCGATTTCCCCTACGGCGAGTGGACCGCGCCATACCGGACCCCCGCCGGCCGGGATGAAATCATCGCCGCGCATGGCGGACGCTTCGATCTGCTGCTTGGCCGTCGCACCTACGATGCCTGGTCGGGCTTCTGGCCAAAGGCGCCGATCGGTCCGATGGCGAACGGCATCAATGCGGCAACAAAATATATCGCTACCCACCGGCCGGAAAGTCTTGAATGGGGCCCGGTCGAGGGTCTTGGACCGGACATCGTCGAGGGCATTCGCCGCATCAAGTCGCAGGACGGCCCGAACCTTATCCTCTCGGGTAGCTCCACGCTGACATCGACGCTGCTCGAACATGGGCTTGCGGATGAAGTCCTGCTGGTCGTCTATCCGGTCCTGTTGGGCACGGGAAAGCGCTTCTTTGCGCAGGGAACCCCGCCACGCTCATTCGAACTCGTCAGCACGAAAGCGATGCCGTCCGGCATCATTTTCAGTGCTTACAAGGTCGCCGGGCCTTTGAAGACCGGATAGTTCGACGACCGCGACATCGTCAGTGGGTACCGGAACGCCGTAATCTAGCTGTCATCACTCGTTCGCGCCAAAAACGATAGGGGAAATTCGCCACGCTGCCAGTGTCGCTTCAATGACGACGCTCCAACTTCGTCGACACTGAATCCTCCTACCGGAATGATTTCGATGCGCCCCGCGAGCGACTCGGAGGATTGCAGCAGAGGATTGGGAGAAGCGCTACCGAGAATGAGAAAGCGCGCCGGTAATGGCTTGGGATTCGCAAGTACATCGCACCATGAAAATCCACCATTAAACAGGGGAATTTCCTGGTACGAAGGGCAATCCATAAACGATGGCTGCTTAGCCGTTGATTTGATCGGATTTTTTTTACATGAATGGTGGGCCGTGTAGGGATCGAACCTACGACCAATTGATTAAGAGACGCCCGCGCTGAATACCATTTAGACCTTTAAAAACAATCACTTATGTTCCATCAACTGTCCCACAATTTGCAGAGTTCTGCGAAGATAAGGCTTTGAATTCATAGATGTCCGTATCTTCCAATGGGATAACTGGCGTCACGGACTACAGGCGCGGATCGACCGGCTCGCTCTCAAGGGCCAGCACACCGAATACGCACTCATGAACTCGCCGCAGTGGTTCGCGACGCACGAATCGCTCTAGGCCCTCGACGCCGAGCGCGAACTCCCGAGTCGCCATGCTCCGCTTCGTTGAAAGCCCGCGATCCCGAAGGCGCTCAAGGTTCTCGAGGCGAGAGTATTCCGGCCCGTAGATAATCCGCAAATATTCTGGTCCTCGGCACTTAATGGCCGGCTGGATGATCCCACGCTTCCCGACGACAATAAAATCCAAGGGCTTTACAACCATCCCCTCCCCGCCTTTCGCCGTCATGTCTTCCCACCAGCGGGTGATGTCAGCGACGGCGGCGTTGTCGCCTAATTGAACGGCCCGAAATGGCGTAGCCAATAGCAGTTCGGGGTCAGCCTTACAGAGTTCCGCCAGCGTCTCCATATGCCAGACATGAGTCTTATCCGCGTGCGCGGCACCCTCGCTGGCCAGGATATGAAAAGGCGCGAGCTTAATGTCCTCGACGCCGCGGACCGGCCAACAATAGTGCCGGTACGCGGCGACATACCGACCAACAAGATTGGCGCGATCATCGAAGGCATATAATAACTCACTAACATCGAGCCCCCGGCGGTCAGCCTCTCTCAGCGCAGTTCTCGCGGAATCCACAGCCGCGTTCGCAGCCGCTCCGGTTGGCGCATATTGGGTTCTGAGCAACTCCTCGGCCTTGACTGACCACGGCATGAGTTCACAGTCCAAACAGAACCAATCTGACTGAAACCTCTCCCAAAATCCCGCGCTCGTGAGAGCAGAGATCAGTCGGTTCAAAACCGCTCGCTCAAGCTCACCGTCACCGAAGAAACGGCGGCCTGTACGCGTATATATAATTCCTGTCCCCTCACCCTCC
>Ga0193727_1000963_pt1 | contig 11745 bp, 12 predicted proteins | sample H2c2metaG_FD_143051 | JGI IMG/M metagenome (GOLD analysis project Ga0193727, IMG submission 143051) | Soil microbial communities from a riparian zone of the East river system, Colorado, United States - H2c2 | ecosystem: Environmental > Terrestrial > Soil > Riparian zone | place: USA: East River...
GGCGCGCTGCAGCAGACCCACAGATTGGCGATCAGCAGAAAGGTGGCGAACAGTCGGCGTTGGCAGACGATCATGCGCATGTGGTCTCTCCCCGGTGTAGCGGCAACAGATGGTTGAACGATATGGGGCGACGATAGCGCCTCCGTGTGCCGGAAGTCCTGCGGACCGGCAAAGTGCGCAATTTTTTGCAAGCAAGAAGCCTGTCATGGCGCACGAAATCCACCCCGGCAGGCCCGCGCGAGATCCCGGACGATGTATGGGCGTGACGGGAAAGGGACAGGGTGACGCGCGAGACAGCGGCGCCAGTGGTCGCTATCCTGACCGATGCCGATCATTCAGCGCGCGCGAACGCCGCCTCGCAACGGGCGTAGAATTGCATGAAGGCGGCGCGCAAGGTGTCGTGCATGCATTATCTGATCACCGGGGGTAGCGGCTTTATCGGCAGCGCGTTGTGCCGCAGTCTCGCCGCGGCCGGCCAGCGCATCACCGTGCTCACGCGCAACGTCGCGCGTGCGCGCCAGCGCGTGCCGGAGGAGGTAATGCTGATCGATCGGCTCGACTTCGCCCAGGATGTCGATGCGGTCGTCAACCTCGCCGGCGAGAACCTCGCCGGTGGCCGCTGGAACGCCGCGCGCAAACGCGAGTTTTTCGCCTCACGCATAGGCACGACAAAACGCTTGCTCGATTGGATCGACCGGCAGGAGCGCGCTCCCGCGGTGCTCGTATCCGGATCGGCGATTGGCTGGTACGGACCGCGCGGCGACGAAGAACTCGACGAGAACGCCGAAAGCGGCGCGGATTTTTCCGCGCATCTGTGTCGCGACTGGGAAGCCGAGGCGCGCAAGGCCGAGTCGTTCGGCGTGCGCGTGTGCCTGGTGCGCACCGGCATCGTGCTCGATGCCGACGGCGGCGCGCTGAAGCAGATGCTGTTGCCGTTCCGGCTTGGGCTCGGCGGCCCGATCGGCAGCGGCCGGCAATGGATGAGCTGGGTCGCGCGCGCCGACCTCGTCGCGCTGATCCGCTGGCTCGTCGCCAATGACGGCGCCAGCGGCCCCTACAACGCTACCGCACCGACGCCGGTCAGCAACGCCGAATTCGCAGCGACACTTGCCAGTGCACTGCACCGGCCTGGCCTGCTGCGTACACCGGGGTTTGCACTGAAGCTGCTGTTCGGCGAGATGGCCGATCTGCTGCTGACCGGCCAGCGCGTCATTCCGGCGCGAGCAAGCGCGGCCGGATTCGAATTCAATCATCCTCGCCTCGCGACCGCGCTGGATTCAATTCTGGCCTGAGCGGTTCCGAAGAGGAGTCACGGCTGACGCGGCGGCGGCAACGCTGCATCGAGTTCGATGCGATAGATATTGCCGAGCCCGTTGCGGACGCCGCGTACGGCGGCGGTGAATTCGCGGTAGGTCCATGGTGTCGTGCGCGCATCGGTCGGTACGCCGCGCTCGCTGGTGAAGATCAGATATTTGCCGTCCGGCGTGACGCGCGCACTGTAGTCGCGCGCGGCGCTGTTGACCTTCGGGCCGAGGTTTTGCAGCGGCTGCCATTGTCCGTCGCGACGGTAGCTGACGTACATGTCGCAGTCGCCCAGCGAGTCGTCGTGTCCGTAGGCGCTGACGATCATGTAGGTCCGCTCCGGGTCGACGTAGACCTCGAAGTTCGCCCAACCGGCCGCGTTGATGGCGTCGCCGACATTGGACGGTTCGTCAAAGTGCCCGTCATGAAAGTGCGATTCCCAGACATCGAGATAACCCTTGCTGCCGGGGTGATCGGAAGTGAAGTACAACGTTCCATCGCGCGTGCTGATGGCGAAATGCGAACTCCACGCGCCGTTGACCGGCGCGCCGAGGTTCCTCGGTGCGCTCCAGCCGTCGCGTGTTCGTTCCAGATACCAGATGTCGTAGTTCGGGTGCGGCTTGCCGTCCGTGCGTGGCCGATCGGAAATGAAGTACAGGCGCTTGGCGTCGGCGGACAGCGTCGGATCGTAGTCGTGCCAGATGCCGGAAAACGTCGCAATCTGCGGCTGCTGCCAATGACCGTTGCGAAACATCGACTGGAAGATCGTATCGAGGTGAAAGCGCGGCACCGATTTGCTCAGCCACAGCGTTTGGCCGTCCGGCGAGAACTGGCCGCCGAATTCGTCGTCGTCGGTCGAAATGACGCCTTCGGCAAACAATTCCGGTTCGCGAATCGGCAGTGCCGAAGCGTACGGCGCCAGCGCAGGGGCGCCGGCTGCGGCTGCAAGGGCTCCGGCAAGAAACATTGCGGGCAGCGTCATGGCTGCGGCGTTCCGCTTGCCGTGGGCGGACGCAGCCGTTCGATCGCGCCGATCGGAATACGATAGACATTGTTCCAACCGTTGAGCAGGCCGTGCAGTCCCTCTTCGTACTCGCGCGTAGTCAGGCGTCGCGACATCGGCAGAGAGACAAAGCTGCGGTCGCTGGAGAAATACAGCCAGCTGCCGTCCGCTGAGATCGACGGACTCGATTCGTTTGCCGGCGTGTTGACTTCGGTGCCGAGATTCGCTGGCACGGTCCAGCTGCCTGCGGCGCGGAAGCTGACGTACAGGTCCGAACGGGCATACGGTGCGCCGGCGCCGACCAGCGTGTCGTCGCGGCCGATTGCTGTGAACACGAGAGCGCTCTGATCCGCGGCGATCGCCGGCTGGCTTTCGTAACCGGGACTGTTGATTTCGGCGAGATTCTCCGGTTCGCCGTAGCGCCCGTCGACCAGGCGTGCGCGCCAGATGTCGGAAGCGCCCTTGCCGCCGGGCCGGTTCGAGGCGAAGTACAGCGTGCCGTCGGCGGCGAGCGACGGATACGCTTCATTCGCCGCGCTGTTGAGCGGCGCACCGAGGTTGAACGCTTCGCCCCAGCGATCGCCGACGCGGTCGACGGCCCAGAGGTCGACGGTCGGCTCCGGGCGCGCCGGATCGGTCGGCCGATCGGAAGCAAAGACGATTCGATTGCCGTCCGCCGACAGCGTGACACCGAAATCATTGTAGGTGCCGGAAAACGCTGCCACCACCGGTTCGTTCCAGGTTCCGTGGACTCGGCGCGTCATGCAGATGAGGCCGCGTGGCGGCGTGTTGGTCGTCGGCGAACGTTTGGTGAAGTAGGCGGTTTCGCCGTCCGGCGAGAATGCGACGCCGAGTTCGTCGTCGCGCGTTGAAATCGTGCCTGCCGCAAAAACTTCCGCATGCAATTTTTCCGACGCACGGACGGCGCCGGCGTGCAGTCCCGTGGCGGCGAACAAAATATACAAGAAAACAAAATTGCGGCGGCGCCGATTCACCACGCCTCCCGGTCATGGCGTTGTCGTAACCGGCAATCTAGTTCGCCGCATCGCCTCGGCGCATGTCCCGGATGTCACTGGGACTTAAGTCATGCGCCGCCTGAGGCCACCGGCGTTCAATCCTGTACGGATTTTGCGCGTTCCTGCCTCGACGCTATTCCTCCGCTACTTCCTGCTGCCATCCCGAGGGACAATCCGTGACGTTCGGGTAGTAGTCCTGGTAGTCGTCGCACCAGTACCAGTAGCCGGGCTCCATTCCGGGCGGTGTGTTCGGGTCCGGATCGGGATACACTGGCGCCGGGTACCAGTACCACTCGGGTCCGACGATCCACCACCAGCCGCCGCGGCCGCCAACGTTGCCGTGCCACCAATGGCCGCCATGCCAGCGGCGGTGATCCTGGTGCATGTCGCCGTTCCAGCGTCGATGATCTTGATGGCCGTCGCCGTCGCCGTGCGGATGCTCATGTTGCGGATTGCCGCGGTGCCAGCGATCGATCGGGGTGCCGGCGGGAGCCTGCGGACGATGCGCACCGTCATGCGAATTCGGCGCTACATGCTGCGCTCGAGGCGTGTCGCCCGGTGCGACGGTATGGGAGGGCGCAGGCGGGGCGACAGGCGCAGGCGGCGCAGCATGTGAAGGCGATGCCGGTGCCGGCGCCGAGTGCTCGGCCGGCTCGGCGTGATCGGCCGCGTGCTGGGTATCGTGCGCCGTAGCCGCTGTGGCGAAGACAAGGGCGAAGACTGCATGAAACCGATGCATGTCGCACCTCCAACGAGTCGGCCCACTCTAGCGACTTGGACCCGTGCGATCGTTGAAGGTGCGGTAATGATTCGTCAAGTTTCGAAAAAAACGCAATGCTGCAAGTCAGCGCCGGCCGTGACACACGCCCGCAACGCGTGTTGTCAAGCAGCCCGATGACCTGGCACGACAATCTTCCCGCAAACGATCGACGGCGCGGTGCCGTCGATCGTTTCGTTGTCTCAACCCGGCAAGACCATCGGCATCACGCCGGCCACAGCCAGCAGAACGTCAGGCCGGTAATGAGCGCATAGATCAGACCGTCGATCAGATGCTTGATCGTGCTGACCCAGGGATGGCCCCACCAGATTGCGTTCGGCAGACTGCCCATGCCATAGCCGAGGAACGCCATGAGCGTCATGACATGGAACACGTGCTGGTGGTCGGCACCGGGCGCGATCACATGGGCCGCGAGCAGTGCACACAGAAACGAAACGATCAGGCAGAACACGAACCACTGGCCGAGGAACGTGCCTATGTTCATCATACCGGGCTGGCGCAGGAAAATCGCACCGACCGGTCCGAGCTTGAACTTTTCCTGCATCGCCGGATCCTTCATCGCTTCGGGTTTGCAGAACGGAATCATGTACATGCCGGCGCCTGCGTTGCCCTTGCGCATCGCGGCGCCGACTTCCTCTTCGTTGGAAAAACCCTTCCCGTCCTGTCCGTGCCAGAACTTGAGCACCATGTGCAGCAGACTGCTGGCGATGAAGACGCCCACGGCAGACAGAACGATCGGCAGCCAAAGCTGAGCGAGCAAGCCCATACCGTTTCTCCCCTCGAGTCAGGTTGATGGTCGTGAAGCAGGCCGCAGTCTACGCTTGTGCAGTGGGTTGCGAAACACGGCACGCCGGACGGCTTTACAAAACTTGCCTTGCCAGCCATTCCGGCAAGACGTAACGTCATGGCCGGGCAGGTGATGCCCCAGAGGCCCGCACAGGAAGTCATCCGGATGTCCGCAGTCTATCGTGCCGATGCACGCAGCCATATCAGAATCAGAATCGGAACCGGCATGGTCCTGTTGCTGTGGGCAGGTCTTGTCGCGGCGCAGACGGTGCTGCCCGATGTCGACGTGCGCGCGCCGAAGTGGGAAACGCGCCACGGCGGATATCTGATATCGGGCAACTTCGAAGTCGATCCGAAGATGTCGGCCGTGATCTACCCGGCCGAGGCATTCCAGAAGGACGATATCGTCAGCGTGCGGCTCACGCAGATGAAGGACGATGAGTACTTCGTCCTGCAGGAATGCATTTCTGTCGACTGCACGCAGGCCAACATCCTGCGCGTCTGGAATGCCTACGGCGCACTCGGCGTCACCGCGCACAAGGACGATCGCGTCTGGATTCCGCATGAAGGCAAGTTCTTCATGTGGATGCAGCGCTTTCCGATGAGCGGCTTTCGCAGCGGTCCGTTCACCGGCTATGAACCGCTCAGCCCGCCGCTCGTGCTCAATCCGACCGGCACCGCCGAGCAGTTCCGCGCCTGCGATGTGAAAGCCGCGCAGGAACGCGGCCCGGTCAAGGTGCTGTCATCGACGCACAACGACTCGAGTTTCGTGCTGCGTTTCGAGGGCGGTACGTCGATACTGATCCAGCGCATGCACGCAGCCGAGTGAGCGCAGCGCTGGCAGCAAGGCGACGTACGCGCCCATTGCCTTGAATGAGATGCCCTCGGGCGAACCCGCCGCGCCGCGTTGGCGCATCGGGCGCCTTTCAGGCCGCAGCGACCCGCCGGCTCTCATGGTGTGGTTCGGCGACGCCCCTGAGCAGTTTGGTGGCCGCCTTGGTCTCGCCGCAGTTCGCGACATTGCTCAGCGCCACAATGCCGACCAGCCGCTTGTCGTGGTTGAGTACCGCAAGGCGGCGCACGCCGAGGTGGGCCATGTTTTCGGCGACGCCGACGACATCGTCATCGTCATAGCAGTACTGGATACGATCGGTCATCACGTCGCGCACAGGCGTTTTCGGATCGAGGCCCTTGGCTACGGCGCGCAAGACGATATCGCGGTCGGTGATCATGCCGACCAGCCGATCGTTTTCGCCGACCGGCAGGCTGCCGACATCGGCTTTCGCCATCGCTGCGGCGACTTCGCGAATGGTCTGAATCGGATGGGCGAGACAAACATCGCGCGTCATTACATCGCTCACGGTTTTCATCGGGTGTTCCTCCACTTGGCAATCAGGAATGTCCTCATGCAAGGACAACTCGAGCGTAGGGCGCCCGGTGATACCTGCGCGGAATGATCCTGTAAAAATCGTGTTCGGATCCGAAGCTGCTCGAATTGGAATGCATGTTGCTTCGTGCAGCGAACTGGTTCCCTCCGCAGCCGTTGTCGGGCTCGATCAGTGGCTGTCGAATCCGTTGGCAAAGAGTTCATCCACAATGAGGAACGCCCTGATTTCACCGCCCGGATAGACCGGCGTATGGATGTCCACATAGGCTTGGCCGGCGGCCACCCCACTGGCGAGCGCCGCCTCGGCGCCGGCTGCTGTGCCGCCGTGTGCGGTAACGAACGCCGACGACCAGGTTGCCGACGAGGTTAGGTCCAGAGGGAATATCTGAGTCGATCCGGAAGCGGCGCTGGGTATGTTCGGCAGTGATACCGCGACCAGCGAATTTGTCGGTGGCGCGGCGCAACAATGGACATGCGCGGCCGTCGCGGGCGTCGATAGACCGAAGAAACTGATATCGCCGTACAGCTGATGTGCGACCACGTCGATGTAGACGGTTGCAAAGCCGGTCCCCGTCGACGCGGTCGGCGGCGATTCTGCCGAGCCAGTGAGCGTCCCATAATAAAATTGGACCGCAGCACTCGAGTTCAGCGAGACAACCAGCGCGAGGGACGCGAACATCGATTGTTCGCGCGCTCCGACAAGTCGTTGTGGCGCAGTGGCATTCCTCAACACCGTCATGCATTGCTCCGTGTCGCGGACTAGTCTTCCTCGACCCTCGGCTTGTAGGCCTCGGTCAGTTGCTTCTGCACTTGCGCCGGCACCGGATCGTAGTGGCTGAACTCAATCGCGTAGCGGCCCTTGCCGCCGGTCATCGCCTTCAGTTCGGTCTGGTAGTCGGTGACTTCGGCGAGCGGCACCTGTGCCTTGACGACGAGCTCGCCGCCGTTGAGTGAATCGGTGCCGTTGATGCGCGCGCGCTTGCTGGCCAGGCCGCCGGTGACATCGCCCATGTGCGAGTCGGGCACGAACACTTCGAGGTTGACGATCGGCTCGAGGATCTGCGGGCGCGCCTTCGTGATCGCATCGAGGAACGCCTTCTTGCCGGCGCTGACGAACGCGACTTCCTTGGAATCGACCGGATGGTACTTGCCATCGTATACAATTACACGAACGTCCTGCAGCTGGTAGCCGGCCACGGCACCGTGGTCGAGCACCTGGCGTACGCCTTTTTCGACCGCCGGCAGGAACTGGTTCGGAATCGTGCCGCCCTTGACCTCGTCGACGAACTCGAAGCCGGCGCCGCGTTGCAGCGGTTCGACGCGCAGGAACACTTCGCCGAACTGGCCGGCGCCGCCGGTCTGCTTCTTGTGACGATGGTGGCCTTCGGCGCGTGCGCTGATCGTTTCGCGATAGGCGATCCGCGGCGGCCGCGACTTGACCTCGACGCCATAGCGCTCCTTCATGCGCTCCAGCATCAGCTTCAGGTGCAAATCGGACAAGCCGCGCACGACCGATTCGTTCAGTTCCTTGTTGTGCTCATAACGAAAGCACGGATCTTCCTCGGCCAGCTTGTGCAGCGACACGGCGAGCTTCTGTTCCTGGCCCTTGTGCGCCGGCTCGACCGCAAGGCCGAACATCGGCTGCGGAAAGTCGAGTGGCTGCAGGTGGATCTGGTCCTCGTCGTGCGAGTCGTGCAGTACCGCGTCGAAATGGATTTCCTCGATCTTGGCGATCGCCGCGATGTCGCCGGGAATCGCCTGGTCGATCTCGATGTGATCCTTGCCCCGCAGCTTGAACAGATGACCGACCTTGAAGGGCTTTTTGCCGTCGTCGACGAACAGCTGCGTATCCTTTTTCACCGTGCCCTGGTAGACGCGGAACACGCTGAGCTTGCCGACGAATGGATCGTTGACGATCTTGAAGACGTCGGCAACGACGTGGCGTTTCGGGTCGGCAACGGCCTCGATCGGTGTTGCCGCAGCGCCGACACCCTTGACGAACGGCGGCGGATTGCCCTCGCGCGGATTCGGCAGCAGTCTTGCCGCGAGCTGCAGCAGCTCCTTCACGCCGGCGCCGGTGCGCGCCGAGACGAAGCAGATCGGCACCAGGTGCCCTTCGCGCAGACACTGCTCGAATGCGTCGTGCAATTCCGTACCCGAAAGTCCTTCTTCGCCCTGGTCGAGATAATGGCCCATCACGGTTTCGTTGATCTCGACGACCTGGTCGATGATGCGCTGATGCGCTTCGGCCACGGTCGAAAAGTCGGCAACTCCCTCGGGCTTGAAGAAGCAGTCGACGACCGACTTGCCGTCCTGCGCCGGCAGGTTGATCGGCAGGCATTCCGGACCGAACGTCTCACGCAGTTGTTCGACCAGCGCGCGGCAGTTGCCGCCATCGATCTTGTTGACGACGAGCACGCGCGCCAGGCCGCGCGCCTTCGCGCGCAGCATCATGCGATGCGTGGTGTATTCGATGCCGTTGTGCGCGTTGACGACGATCGCGCAGGTCTCGACCGCCGCCAGCGCACTCAGGGTAGGTCCGCGGAAGTCAGCCGCACCGGGCGTGTCGATCAGGTTGATGTGGCAGTCGCCTGATCCAGGAAAGGAGGTATCGATCGACGCGACGACCGTATTGAGCGATTGCTTGCGCTCCTTTTCCATTGGATCGTAGTCGGACACCGTGGTGCCGCGCTCGACGGAGCCGGGAGTACCGATCACGCCTCCTGCATGCAGCAGGGCTTCGAACAGCGTGGTCTTGCCCGCGGCGGAGTGCCCGACGAGCGATGTGTTTCGGATGCCTTCGGTAGTGTAGGCCATGACCGTGGTCTCCCGTAGTGGCGTGGATGGACCGGTCACGATGACTGCGCGGACGCCAGCGGTTCGCGGGGAGACGGGGCGGCGGAGCGCAGCACTTGCGCACTGGCTTGGGAGGACTCCGGACACACCGTCCGCGCGCGATTCGCGCAGCGCGGCAGCATAGGACCGCTTGCTCTTAGACTTCTCCTTTCCGCGCGCGCGGTCAAGTGGCAGTGCGGCAGGCTGGGCGTCGCGGCGATGCCGGTGGCTCGGAAGGCGGCAGCCCCGCCGGCGCGACGGCGCGGGATCCCGCGCCACAAAAAAGGCGGGCCTTTTCGGGCCCGCCTTTCGGTCCGCTGCCGGCAAGCCGGCGGCGGTCTCAATCAGTGCAGGTCGCGAACCTTGTCCTTGTCCTTCTTGATCGCGGCCAGATCGTTGATCGCAGCGAACTCGACCAGCGAAAGCTTGCCGTCCTTGTCGGCATCGAACTTCGCAAACATCGGCTTGAGCATCACGCTCGCTGCGGCTTCCTGGCGATCGATAAAGCCGTCGCCATTGGCGTCGAGCACGGCGAACTTGTCATGCGCAAGTTCCGAGCGCTGTTTCAGCTCTGCGTCCGTCGCGGCCTGTTCCGAGTTCGCGTCCGGCGGTGCGTTGGTTTGCGCCGGCGGCACTGCCTTTGCCTGAGCGGACGCATCGGGCTTCGTCGCGGCCTTGTCCGTCTTGTCCTGCGCAGCGCCGTTGTCCCTGTCCTTTTTCGGCGTGGCCGAGGCGCTTGCGTCTGCCTTGGTCGTTGCTTCTGCCTTGGTCGGTGCGTCTGCCTTGGCTTTTGTTTCGCGCGCGACCTTCGACGTGTCACGTACGGGTTTTTGCTTTTCTGCCGACGGCGGCGGGGCCGAGGCTGCGTCCTCGGTCTTGGCCGGCACGACCGGCTCGGGAATCGCCGCCTGCGCCGGCTTGGCCGGCTCGGCCGGCGTCTGCGCGCTGTCCTGCTGCGGCGGTGGGCTCGCGGTAGACGTTGCCTGTTGTTCCGGCGCTGGCGCCGGTTGCGTCGGCGCGGACGGCTGGGCCTGGCTTGTCGCATCCTGCTGCGGAGCGGTCGGCGTCGAGCGCTCCGGCGGATTCGTCACAGGCTGCGTCTGCGCCGGCGCAGTCTGCTGATCGTCCTGAGCGAACAATGCCGTGCTGCCGGACAACGCGAGCGCGATCACGCTGGAAAGGATCAAGCGCTTGCGTGTAATTTTTTTGATCGTCATGTGCGGCTCCTCATATGAAACTTGGCGACGGTGAAGCTCATAGTCGCACTGCAACCGTAGCGTCGGCATGACGAACCTCAACTGAACTGCAAGGCATCGAGCCGAAGCATTTCGCCTGGGTTAAGGCACGCACGAACCGTGCCGCATGCAGGCGTCAAAAAAAAGGCGGGCACGTGGCCCGCCTTTGACTTGCCGATCGATCGTTGCCTCAGTAGCCCGGGGCCTTCTTGTCCACCTTGATCGAAGCCATGTTGCTGGCATTGTTGAACTCGGTTACCGACAGCTTGCCGTCCTTGTTCGTGTCGAGCTTGCTGAACTGCGCCGACAGCGTCTTGCTCGCCTCGGATTCCTTCTTGTCGATCGAACCGTCATGGTCGACGTCGATCGCATCGAACTTCTCGTAGGCGGCCGGGCTGATTGACGCGGTTGTCGCCGGCGTCGCTTGCTGCTGCATCGAAGAACTCGGCTGCTCCGATGTCGGTTGCGCCGATGTGGGCTGCGCGGAGGTCGGCTGCTGCTGGCCCGGATCCTTTTCCGGTGCCGCCGCCAACGCCGAACCGGCAGTCATTACGAGCGCCGCCAGAATGGCAGGCAGCAGTTTGTTCTGTGATTTCATGTTCATTATTGTCTCCTCGTTGACAAGATTCTCGGAAAGGCCCGAGCGGGTCTGACATTCAGAGCCGTGCGGATCCCTGCTACTCCTGATGGTTGCGATGATCGATCCGGATCGACGCCAGGTTCCTGGCCGCCGTGAACTCGGCCAGCGACAACTTGCCGTCGCCACTGGCGTCCAACGTGGCGAACTGGCCGGCAAGCACGTCACTCGCCGCGGCTTCCGTCTGATCGATGAAGCCGTCATGGTTGGTATCCAGAGCATCGAACTTGGACTGCACGCCGGCTACGGCCGTGACCGATTCGGATGTGTCGGCAACCGGCTGTTGCGGCGTCATCGGCATCGACTGATTCGGCGGCGTTTCCGGATTGGGCTGCTTCGGAGCGGTGTCCTGCGCTGCCGCGATGGCGGCACCAGCCGAAAACATAAGTGCGGACAACCCCAACAAGGCTGCGGACGATTTACTGGTTCTCATGGTGTACTCCTCTTGCTTGAGGTGAAGCCGCCGATCTTGGCGACATCGAAGGCTTGCTGACACCGGAGCGATCCGCTCCGATGGGCGACCCGGCTGGATCGCAGCGACAGAACTTCACGCCTGCCGAAATATCCGGACGAAGTGCGCTGGCAAATTCGCCGAATGCCGCTACCGTACTCCGGCGATCGGCAACCTAGGCTTAAGGACGCATTAGCACCGCGTTCGATTCGTTAACATTGCGTAACGCCAGTGTGATGCGTTGCGCATAAAGTATATTTATATATTTGTTCGAAAATATTGTTCAAAAAACGCGCACTGAACAACAGTCTGAAT
>Ga0193727_1000964_pt1 | contig 11741 bp, 10 predicted proteins | sample H2c2metaG_FD_143051 | JGI IMG/M metagenome (GOLD analysis project Ga0193727, IMG submission 143051) | Soil microbial communities from a riparian zone of the East river system, Colorado, United States - H2c2 | ecosystem: Environmental > Terrestrial > Soil > Riparian zone | place: USA: East River...
CCGGTTCGGTTTCAGCGCTCATGATTCGCTCCCCCACAGTTCGGACAGTCTCTGTGTAGCTTCCAACGCCCTTTTACGAAGCGCCCACAGATACTTGTAGAGCGTCCGCTTTGACAAGCGCATGTCCAGCGTTACAGCAGGATTCCTTATCTTCATGTGTCTCGGGGCAAGCCATGTTTCGGTGCCAGGCTCGCCAAAACGTTCGGCATACGTTCTCAGGTGTGCTTCATGCAGGTGATCCTCGTAGGCTCGCCATGAGGCGCGACGCTTCTCTTGAGCTACCGGACATAGGTCTGCTATGCGCCATTTTCCGCCGTGCTTACCGGTACAGAAGGGATGCTTGCCGCAGTTCATTGGCGATCCCTCGCTCTCTCCCGTAAAATCTCTTCGTTGATTGTATCTGAGGCGTACTGGGCAAACCGTTCTTCGCCGAAGTAATTAATCCCGTTGATAACCCACAATTCTGCTATCGCTTGTAGGAATACGTCCTGCGGTACGTTCCGCTCCTCAACGAAGGCGAGAATCTCCTGGATCGTGTCGGAAACGGCCTTACTCCGTTGCTTCTCACTCACGACACACCTCCGATCGTGCTGCCCGATTGATGTGTCTTGGTTTTCCGGGGCTTGGGATTGTAGGGCGCAGCACTTGATAAGACGCGCTCCAGCTCCGATACCGGAATCAGGATGCGGCCAAGATCAGTCAGCGCTCGAATCTTGCCACCGTACAGGAGGCGGTAGGCCCAGCTTGGATGCTTTCCGCAGGACTCGGCGAACTCCGCGGGCGAGTAAGCCGCCCGCTTGGTTAATCGGTTTAGGGGGATTGGATCACGCGCAACACGCGATTGCGTTTGCGCCCGTTTTCCGTGCTTTGTAGCGTTTTGCACGGTAACTATTAATACAGCAATAAAATCTTTGGCAAATTTGCCTCGGCAAATATTTTTGCGCCGAACGCGGCGGTCAGCGAAACGGTGACAAGCTGCAGCCTTGTGTCATCCGGTCGCCCGGAAGCTAATCACGTCAGCTTGGCTATTTTTAGTTGGCGTAAAGGTTACACGCTGTGCTTGTGCAATGCTGTGTTCCCGTCGCAAGTGACCGTACGTTTTCATGGCAAGTGCGCCCCCGTCTTTGTGTCCGAGCCAGCGCGAAACGGTCGGAATATCAACGCCCGATTCAATGCAGCGTGTTGCGAATAAGTGCCGAAGATCGTGATGGGTAATGCGATCTGCGCCGACTTTCTTGCACGCCCGATCAAGTGCCTTCTGGCATTCCCTCACAAGAAAGACTTTCGCGTCCAAACGCTCGCCAAGACGTTCAGCGCGCATGCGTTCAAACAGCGCAAGAGAATCTGGAATCATGGGCACTCGGCGCACTTCCCAATTCTTGGTTGCAGTTTCCGGGTCGCCGCGGACAACAATTTCGCCCTTCTCAAAATCCAGGTCGCGCCATTCGACTTGCCCGGCTTCGCCTTTGCGTAACCCGGTAAACGCCAGGCCACGCACAAAGTCTGCGCAGTCTCGCGAGCACCACGCACCGGCGTTTTCTGCCGCAACGACAATTTGTAAGAACTGCTCACCGCCAGGCAACGTTAGCTGCTTCGCGCGTACTGGTACATGTTCCAGGTGCTCTGCCGGGTTGCTGTATATAACCCCTGAATCCTTGGCCACGTCGAACACGTGACGTAACCCCGAAATCGTGTTGTTGTATCGTGTCGAAGACGCAACCTTCCGAAACGTCCGCGCCCACTTCTTGCAATCAGTTTTGGATACGCGCCGAATTTCCAGATCGGCCAAGCCCGGCCAGCTTTTGAGCAGGGCTACGAAAATCTGATTCCAGTAGTGCCGCGTTGAAGGTTTAATCGTCACGTCGTCGGCTTGGTTCTGCTGATGGATTTCGAGCGCCTCGCCAAAGGTCATTTTGGCCGACACTTCGTCGTTGCTGTTGCTCACGCGTTCGCGATGCTCTTTCATGAATTCAGCGAGCTTGGCTTCCGCGACGCTGTAGTGTGAGGTCTTGAGGGACTTCCAAACTTCTTTGCCGCCAGCGTATGCTCTGGCATAATATCTCCCGGACTTATGACGGAGAAGATTTGGCTTTCGAGTTTTCGTCCACGTTTTGGTCGATTTCTGCGGTTTCATAAAGTTGACCGTAGAATCGACCGTGAAAAATAGAGTCAAATTCTTTTTTCCCGATCAGATTTACCTATGAAAATGGGCCTGTAGCTCAGCGGTTAGAGCAGGGGACTCATAATCCCTTGGTCCCAGGTTCGAATCCTGGCGGGCCCAGCCTTCGCTTTACAGCATAGCGAAAAAGTAAGACTCCCACGCAACGCCAGCCCGGTAGGCGCATGCGAGCCATCAGAAACGAATCATATAGTACTATGAAAGCGTTCTTTTCGATCATTCTCGCTTTTGCAATCTCCGTTGGCACGATTCAGGCGGGACCTGCGAGCACAGCGAAAAACGTGGCGAAGAGTAGTGCGATTACAGCCAAGAACGTCGCGCACAGTGTGGTCAAGGGCACAAGAAGAGCCGTGCACACTGTGGTTTATAAACTCACGCCATAGGTCCAGGCAGTTCTTACAACGGTTCGAACTCGCCGGCGTGGTAGTGCGCCTTAATTACGTTGTTCAGCGTTGCCGAACGGGCGGATCACAAGCTGATGTGCACGTTTGTAACCGCGGCTATGCCTCGACGGCTTGTTCCGGCGCATTTCAGGGTGGACCAAGACTGGTAGCAGAAGAGTCTATTCGGGCGGCAAAGTGTTCGCGCTTTCCTGAATCAGCAAATCGAGTCTGTTGAGATCAATCGGTTTAACTAGGTGGTAGCGGAATCCCGCCTCGCGACCCTTACGAATGTCGTCTTCCATGCCAAAGCCTGTGAGTGCGATGCCAACAACCGGGCGCTTGGATTGCAGTGTTTGCATTAGGTCGATGCCGCTTCCATCGGGCAACCCTAAATCGCTGATAAGCACGTCAAATTGCTCCCTGGCGCTCAAAGCGAGCGCAGAATGAAAATTCAGGGCTGATTGCACTTGATAACCGCGTCGCCTAAGCAAATTCGTAAGCGACCGGTTTGTGTCTTCGTGATCTTCGACAAGCAGAATCCGCATAGCTTGATGTTTCGATTCTTTGGGTGAAACAGCTGGCGCGATTTGGGTCGCCACTTTTTCGCACGTAGGAAAAACGAGGGTAAACGTGGAGCCTTTGTCTCGACCGGCGCTTTGCGCAGCGATTGTTCCCTTGTGTGCTTCCACAAGCGCTTTGCTGATGGCCAAACCTAAACCCAGTCCGCCCAGCTGTGTGCGGCCGCCCTGTTCAAAAGCATCGAAGATTTTCGGCAATGATTCCGGCTCAATTCCCAAGCCGCTATCTGCGATCTGAACATGGAGCTGCCCGTGGGGATCGTTGCTCGTGGAAATAGAAATCCGCCCTTCGCTCGGTGTGAATTTCACCGCATTATTTATGAGATTCCAAAAGATTTGCTGTAGTCGCGCCGGATCTGCTTGCAAATACACTGTTCGTGCCCCGAGATTGAGGGAACGAATCAGATGTTTTCGGTCGATTTCCGGCTGACAAATCTCGAGAACATTCTGCAGCAGGGTATGAGCGTCGACGACTTCAAAATTGAGCTGAACCTTACCTCGATCTATGCGCGTTAAGTCGAGCAAATCATCAATCAGTCGCGCTTCGAGTTCCACGTTGCGCCGAATCATTTGTAGCGATTCGCGAATGCCGTCGGGCAATGCCGGCTCATTCTCCAGCGCAAGCGCGGACGCGAGCACTGGTGTTAGGGGTGTGCGCAATTCGTGGCTGAGCATGGCGAGAAATTGATCCTTCGCCAGATTGGAGCGCGCTTTTTCAGCCAATTCCAAGTTCGTTTTCTGTAACTCTTCCTGACGATTCTGAAGTTCTGCTGCGAGTGACTGAGATTGCTTGAGCAGGTTCTCTGTCCGGGTGTTTGCTTCAATTGTGTTAAGCACGATACCGATGCTTTCCGTGAGTTGGTTGAGAAATGCCTGGTGCGTCGAGTTGAAGCGCTCGAGCGATGACAGTTCCATGACTGCTTTCACCTCGCCCTCAAACAAAATTGGCAGGACCACAATATTCATCGGGCGGGCCGCCCCCAAAGCGGAGCTTACCTTCACATAATCGCTGGGCGCATCAGTTAGGAGAATCCGTTGTTTTTCCAGTGCAGCCTGTCCCACCAGGCTCTCGCCCAGCTTGAAAATAGTTTTTACTCCGCTCTGTTCGTGGCAAGCATAGCTCGCCAAAAGCTTGAGCTCCGGTTCTCGCGCCGATTTATCCATCATGTAGAAAACCCCTTGTTGAGCTGGAACAACCGGGGCTAGCTCCGACAAAATCAGCTTGCCAACCGTTAACAAATCTCGCTGGCCTTGCAGCATTCGGGTGAACTTGGCGAGATTGGTTTTAAGCCAGTCTTGCTCCTTATTCCGCAATGTCGTGTCCTTCAAATTGCGGATCATCTCGTTGATGTTGTCCTTGACGGCCGCGACTTCGCCTTGCGCCTCGACGTGAATCGAACGGGTCAAGTCGCCTTTTGTGACGGCAGTGGCAACGTCGGCAATTGCGCGAAGTTGCGTCGTCAGATTCGCTGCCAACCGGTTCACGTTGTCGGTCAAATCGCGCCATGTGCCTGCGGCGCCCGGCACATTAGCCTGTCCGCCCAACTTCCCTTCAACGCCGACCTCGCGCGCAACAGTGGTAACCTGATCGGCAAACGTCGCAAGCGTATCGATCATGTTGTTAATTGTGTCGGCCAGCTCTCCGATTTCCCCCTTTGCCTCAACAAGGAGCTTTTGGTTGAGATCTCCTTTTGCGACTGCAGTCACAATTTTCGCAATGCCACGCACTTGATTCGTGAGATTGCGGGCCATGAAATTCACGCTGTCGGTCAGGTCCTTCCACGTGCCGGCAACACCCTTAACTGTCGCTTGTCCTCCCAATTCGCCTTCCGTACCTACCTCTCGCGCGACACGTGTCACTTCTGACGCGAACGAGTTGAGCTGGTCTACCATCGTGTTCACGGTGTTTTTCAACTCGAGAATTTCTCCCTTCACATCGACCGTGACCTTCTTCGAAAGGTCACCGCGCGCGACAGCTGTCGTCACCTCGGCAATGTTGCGAACTTGAGCTGTGAGGTTTCCTGCCATCATGTTTACGTTGTTGGTCAGGTCTTTCCAGGTGCCAGCCACGCCTTGCACATCCGCTTGCCCACCCAGTTTCCCTTCGCTGCCCACCTCGCGGGCCACCCGGGTGACTTCGGATGCAAACGAACGAAGCTGATCAACCATCGTATTGATGGTGTACTTGAGTTCCAGGATCTCTCCGCGCACATCGACAGTGATTTTTTTGGACAAGTCGCCGCTGGCGACAGCTGTCGTCACTTCGGCAATGTTGCGCACCTGTGCTGTCAGGTTGCCGGCCATTGAATTGACGCTTTCAGTTAGATCTTTCCAGGTTCCTGCGACTCCTCTCACGTCTGCCTGGCCACCGAGTTTGCCGTCTGTGCCCACTTCTCGTGCGACCCGCGTCACTTCTGAGGCAAACGAGCTAAGCTGATCGACCATCGTATTAATGGTGTTCTTTAGTTCGAGGATTTCGCCTTTCACATCGACGGTGATCTTCTTCGACAGATCTCCCTTGGCGACAGCCGTCGTGACTGCGGCAATATTTCGAACCTGGCCGGTCAGGTTACGTGCCATGAAATTTACGGAATCCGTCAGATCCTTCCATGTTCCTGACACGCCTTCGACGCGAGCTTGGCCACCGAGAATCCCCTCAGAACCCACTTCCCGAGCCACGCGCGTCACCTCCGAGGCAAACGAACGAAGTTGATCGACCATCACGTTAATTGTGTCTTTGAGCTCAAGGAATTCGCCTTTGACATCCACGGTGATTTTCTTGGTCAAATCCCCGGTCGCCACCGCGGTTGTTACGGTGGCAATATTTCGGACCTGATCAGTGAGATTACCGGCCATCAGATTGACGTTCTCCGTCAAATCCTTCCAAGTGCCTGCAACGCCTTTAACATTCGCCTGGCCGCCTAGCTTTCCTTCTATCCCTACCTCGCGCGCCACACGCGTAACTTCGGATGCGAAAGCGCTGAGCTGGCGCACCATCGTGTTTACGGTTTTTGCCGCGCGCAGAAACTCGCCTTCCAGCGCGCGCCCGCCGATTTCAGTTGCCATACTCTCGGATAAATCGCCCTTGGCGACAGCACCGATTACGCGCGCCATTTCGCTCGTGGGATGGACCAAATCCTCGATTAAATCGTTGACCGACCTCATCGCTTCCGACCAGGAACCGGACACCTCTCCGAGAGAGGCTCGTTGTCTAATCCTGCCATCCTTGCCCACCACGCGCCGTACGCGCTCTAGTTCCTGTGTCAGACGCTGATTAATCCGGATTGTGTCATTGAAGGTGTCCGCAATCTTGCCAGCGATCCCTGTCCAGTCGTCCGGTAGTCGCGCGGAAAAATCTCCGCGTTTGAATGCCGTCACGGCAGCAAGCAACTTCCTGCCATCAAGCTTGTCACCGTTGTTGAGTTGCGAACCATTTGCCGGTCGCATCCTAGGGGTAGAGACTTTTTTCTTCATAGGGAGTGAACGGGCTCGGGGGACTTCCGCCTTTGGAAATTGAATGCGTGTGAGGACTCATCTGCGAGCGCCGTAGAGAAATCGCATGGCTGGTCGCGCAAAGCCGTATTGCTTGCGAAATATCGCCAAGGTAATGCTGTTGAGGCCGCAGGCTCCGCTTGCGAGGCATGGCCGCTAGCCGAGCGGAAGACCTCGCAGTTGGCCAATACCTGGCAATCAGACACAAAAGCGAAGTTCGCGATCGCTAGGATGCGACCGCCGGCTTGCGGCATGCTGGCCCCCTGCAACCGACTATGACACCGGCAGCGCCCGAAGACTGCGCAGACGGAAGCCAAAAAAGATTGCAAGAATGCCCAGTACCACAGCGTACCATGCGATGAGCCAAATCACTGCGGCGGCGCCAGCGACAGGATTCCACAGAAGCAACACGGCGAAAACAATTGATGCCAACCCCATTAGAATCAGCAACCATTCGCCCTTTATTTCGTGTCGCAGTTTGACTGCCATCACAATTTCAGACGCACCAATCATAAGCGCCCAAGCTGCGATATAAATAACTAGAGCCAGTGCCGTGACCTGGGGTGCGTGGAATGTTAGCAGTCCCACGATAATTCCAATAATTCCGATAACGAGCTGCCAAGCCCAATCTGGGTCGGAGCCGCGATGTCTAATCGCGGCGACTATGCGAAATATGCCGTCGATCAGCACCCACGCTCCAAAAAGCAGCACGAGTGTTGCGATAGCCATAACGGGATGCGTGAACGCGATAACTCCAAAACCAATTGCAGCGATACCCCTTATCACTGGGACCCACCAATGACGTTTTAACGTTTCGATCATCATCACTCCGTTTTAGAGAGCGGTTTGCGTGAAGGCAAGAACCATTTGAGAAATATCTATACGTTCAAGAAAGGACAGCTTCCCAGCCGTCATTTGCTCTTTCAGCATCGTCTTCGGAGAAGCAGATCCACCTTGTGATGCGATTCTTTGTGTCCAATCAAAGCCCGCACTTCGCGCCGGCTTCGGCAATGCTGGAGCGCGTTCGAACGAGAGACGCCAAATACGTATCGACAAATGGAGCGTTGTTGATCCGCGCGAGATTGGCAGGCGTCTGAAGACGTGAAAAAATGGCGTAAGCGATCTTGCTTCGCGGAACGCTCTTTTCGCCGTAGCCAGACGGAATGTTGCTCGACCAGTAACGGACATACTGGCCGTCCGGACGATTCTCCATGCCGAGGAAAATCGTGGAATGCCCATGCTCGCTTCTCCCGACTTGCCGCGACCAGAAGATTTTCATGAAATCACCAGGTTTCGCCTGATTGAAGTTATCGAAGTTCTGTCCAAGCTGCAGCTCTTGAAAGAGACGGGCTGTGCCGGGCCCGTTTGCGTTCCAGCGGCCCCAGATGCCTTCGCCATCGCGTTGATCGCGGATGATCAATCGCTCTAACGTGGAATAATCGAGCTGCAGCTCGCCGCGCGCGCGCAAAGCCTCGATCGCCCTGATGAATACCAGATAGGTTGCCCCCGAGCAGAAACTCGGCGAGGCCTGCGAAGGTAGAATGAAAAATTTACCGGATTCGAAGTGTGCCGAAGATTGGAGCCGGATCTTTGCGAAATGCGAGACAGAATAGCGGCCGCCTTGGGGCATCTGCCCGATTTGTTCAAGGACCAAACTATTGTAGTCCCCCGCAAAGGACGCGGGCGTCGTGAACCCAAGAATTGCAAGAAAAACCCAAACTGCCAGTCCCTTCACGGCGGAATAAGTAATCATCAAAAGCCGATCTGGCAATGGCGCAGGCAGACAGTCCGGTCTGCGTTCTCAGGACCGCAGGCATGATTGCCTGCGTCACTTTACTGTGTTAGACGAATTTCATGGTGCGTTTCACAAAAATGGATGGCGCGGGAAATGACTTCATCCTGATCGATAACAGAGCAGGGGACATCCATCTAAATGGCAGCCAAATCGCGCGCCTTTGCGATCGCCACCGCGGCATCGGAGCGGATGGAATTTTGTTGTTGGAAAATCCATCGGACCACGCCGATTTCCGAATGCGCTACTTTAACGCGGATGGAGGAGAAGCCGAAATGTGCGGGAATGGCGCGCGCTGCTTCGCGCGTTTTGCAAACAAGGTGGCACGCGCCGAGGGCAAAATTTCATTTGAGACTCCAGCGGGCGTCATTTCTGCGGAGTTAGCTGGAGATCTCATCACTCTGCAAATGACCGAGCCGACCGATTTGCGACTGAGTGTTCCTCTTCAAATTGGCGCTGATAAAAAGATCGTTCACTTCATAAATAGCGGCGTGCCGCATGTCGTTGTTCCGGTGTCACAAGTCGGCGATGTCGATGTGTCGGGAGAAGGTTCGGCCCTTCGCCATCATGAAGCGTTTTCGCCAAAGGGGGCAAATGTGAACTTCCTTGAGAAGCGCGGAGCCGATAAGATCGCTGTCCGCACCTACGAACGGGGGGTGGAAGATGAGACTCTAGCGTGCGGCACGGGCGTGGTCGCGAGCGCGCTCATCTTTGCCGCCACCGAAAACGTGAAGGGTCCGATTGCCGTGATTGCGCGCGGCGGAGATGAATTGCGCGTCGGATTTGAAAAGGTCGATAAGCAGTTTCGCAGCGTCACTCTGACCGGCCCGGCCGAGTTCGTGTTTGAAGGAACGATCGAGATTTGACGTTCGCAGCCTTGGTTGGTTTGTCATTCCGAGCGAAGTCGAGGAATCTGTAATTTAGGGGAGAAATAATCAGAGATGTCTCGACTTCGCTGGACATGACAATTAGATGAGCCGCCTCTACAGTTGGCCCAATGTTCCGCGGCACCTTCACGGCGTTAGTCACACCATTTCGCGATGGTACGATTGACGTTGCCGCTTTCGAGAAGCTGATCGAAAGCCAAATCGCCGCTGGAATCAGCGGAGTTGTTGCTGTAGGCACCACGGGCGAATCGCCAACACTGTCACACGAGGAACGCCAGGAGCTCATCCGCCTCGCGATTGCAACTGCGAAAAAACGGTGCCTGGTTCTCGCCGGCACAGGTTCCAACGCCACGCAGCACGCGGTCGCCGATACAAAGATGGCGGAGGAACTCGGAGCTGACGGCGCTCTTCTCGTCGCGCCGTATTACAACAAACCGAGCCAGGAAGGTTTGTTCCGTCACTTCAAAACGATCGCCGATGCCACATCGTTACCCATCATGCTCTACAACATTCCTGGCCGATGCGGAGTGGACATTGCGCCCGATACCGTGACGCGCCTGGCCAAGGAATGCCGGAATATTGTTTCGATCAAGGAAGCGAGTGGAAGTGTCGAGCGTATCAGCGAGTTGCGCGCGCGTTTGCCTGAGTCATTCACGATTCTAAGCGGCGACGATTCGTTGACGCTGCCGTTCATGTCTGTCGGAGCGGTTGGCGTCGTCAGCGTCGCTTCAAACGTGGTTCCAGCTGAAGTCTGTGCGCTTGTCCGAGCTTATGAATGCGGCGACGCGAAGTTGGCCTTCAACCTGCATGGTAAGATGATTCCACTTTTCAAGGATCTGTTCATTGAACCAAATCCTGTGCCGGTAAAAACAGCGCTTGGTTGGCGCGGCGCGATGTCCGGCGAAGTGCGTCTGCCGCTATGCGAGATGAGCGAAGCAAATCAAACGCGCTTGCGCAAAACCCTAGAGGAATTTGAGCGAAGTAAATGAAACTCCTCACCTCCCGCCGTCGCTTTGCTACGGCGCGGCAGGCAATCAAGCTCAACATGCGAATCTTGAGAGACTAACGCGTGTCGCCTCTCCTTTGCCAGGGGTGAGGGTCTCGGCAAAATGAAAGAGCTTCCTGCGCGTGTATTGCTGATTGGCGCAGCCGGTCGCATGGGAAAAACCATCAGCGATCTTGCGGATGGCGACCCGAAAATCGAGATCATCGCGCGGTGCGATCTTGGCGATTCGATCGAGCCGAAGATGCAAAATTGCGATGTGGCTATCGATTTTAGCCAAGCCGACGCCATCACTGAAATCTGTCGAGTTGGCTTGAAACATCACAAGCCGTTGGTGATTGGGACGACCGGTCAGTCTAAGGAGCAACGCAGAATAATTGAAGAAACCGCGCAGTCGTTGCCGATCGTGTTTGCATCTAACTTCAGCATCGGAGTCAATGTGCTCTTTTGGTTGACGCGCAAAGCTGCCGAACAGCTCGGCAGTGATTTTGATGCCGAGATCGTCGAAACACATCACAAAATGAAAAAAGATGCGCCCAGCGGCACGGCCAAAACGCTGGCTGAGGTTTTGAAGGCAGCTAAAAAAACGCAGGCTGAAATTCCGATTCAATCGATCCGTGAAGGCGCCGTCGTTGGCGAGCATACAGTCATTTTCAACGGACCCGCCGAGCGCGTTGAACTGTCTCATCGCGCAGCGAGTCGCGAAATTTTTGCGCGAGGCGCCTTGCGCGCAGCAAAATGGATTATCGGAAGGCCGCCGGGCCTCTATAGCATGCAGGACGTGCTGGGACTTTAACCGGGATCAACGATCCCAGCTACAACGATGAGAACGGCTGTCGCCCTCGGATCCAATCTCGGCGATCGGCTCGAAAATTTGCGAGCAGCGCGACGGCAAATCATCGAGCTTGATGAGGTACAACCGCCCATTCTCTCTTCGGGGATTTACGAGACCGAGCCGGTGGATTGCGAACGGGGAGCCTCGAAATTTTTAAACGCAGTTGTTGAATTTGATTATGAAGGCAATCCCGTGCAATTACTTGAGCAACTAGTTCGCATCGAACAGTCATTAGGCCGCAAGCGCGATCATCAGAAAAACGTCTCGCGCACAATTGACATCGACCTGCTCTACTGCGGCGATCGCCAGATCGACAACGAACGACTGCAATTGCCGCACCCGCGGATGCACTTGAGAAAGTTTGTCCTCCAGCCGCTAACCGACATCCGGCCGGATCTGATTTTGCCGGGCCAAACAAGAACAATCGCAGATCTGCTCGCGGAACTTGAAGATTGTGGCGGCGTGGTTTCGCTGGCGAGCGACTGGTAAGCTTGGCCGCATTTGAAAGCGACGCGGGGATGCGTGCGCCCTCCAAGGCACTTCGTGCGAAATGTTCGGGAAACCAATCCCGCTTTACGAAGGTTTTGGAGTG
>Ga0193727_1000965_pt1 | contig 11738 bp, 10 predicted proteins | sample H2c2metaG_FD_143051 | JGI IMG/M metagenome (GOLD analysis project Ga0193727, IMG submission 143051) | Soil microbial communities from a riparian zone of the East river system, Colorado, United States - H2c2 | ecosystem: Environmental > Terrestrial > Soil > Riparian zone | place: USA: East River...
CCACTGCGAACCGCTTTACGCAACCCGCGCTGAAGCTTTGGGGGATTCGGCCAGGCTGACCGGCTTTGTCAGCGATGACGCCTTATGCTCGCTCTATCATGCCGCTCAGCTTGTCTGGTTTCCTTCTCTTTATGAGGGGTTCGGTCTTCCAGTTTTAGAAGCAATGGCATGTGGCGCGCCTGTTGTAGCGAGCAGTTCCACATCAATACCTGAGGTCGCTGGCGATGCGGCAATGCTTGTTTCGCCTGCGTCTGTTAACGAGCATGTCGAAGCTGTCGACAGTCTCCTAAGAGATTCGCACCAACGAGAGGATCTGATTGAGCGTGGGAAGGGCCGAGTGCAGCAATTCACGTGGCAATGTTCAGTCGCTCAACTCCGGGAGCACTTTTTAGCTCTTCTATAGTGCTCTTTTAAGAATTCAAATTGGAAGAAAATGATCTGCGAGCGGTAGCCTTTTGTCCCGGACCAATGGGAATCTTCGAGCAGAGCCTCGCACTGCAGGAGCGTGGTTGGCTTGGGAAGATGGTGACGGACTACTACTGTGACTTGTCCAGTCCTCTTTACAGTTGGATACCAGAAGGCCGACTTAAGAAGTTTCTCCGAAGGCGATATCATCCGCCTCTTGATTCCCATCAGGTACAAACACATCCACTGCTAGCGGTGAAGGCAAGGATTCGTACTCGTCTCGCGCGAGATGAGATGGAACGCATTCAGGGGGTGTTCCGGCATAACGCCCAGCTTGATCAAATTGTGGCGTCGCACTTGCCGCGCCTTGGCAATCTTGCGTTCGGATACGAAAGTGCGAGCCTTTATACGTTTCGCCGCGCCAAGGAGATTGGAATACCGCGAGTGCTCTATCAGCCTATTGCTTGCGCAGAGAAGGCGATAACACTGCTTGAAGAGGAGAGGCGATGCTTCCCACTGTTGGCCGACACGCTGCGATACAACTGGTTCCCCGAAGAAGAACTCGAACGTCGTCGCGAGGAGCGGCGGTTGGCTGATGCGATTGTTTGCGCAAGCAGCTTCACAAAGCAGTCGTTGATCGAAGTGGGCGTTGAGGCGGAGAAGATATCCGTGGAGCCGTACGGAGTAGATCAAACGGTCTTCTCACCTTCCAAAGAGAAGTTTTCAACCTTCTCTGTTATCTGGGCGAGTTCTTACACGCAGACCAAAGGCATAGGCTATCTGCTCGAAGCTCTTGCCCGCGAGCCTGTTCCCGGCATCGAGTTAGTCCTCGCTGGTTATCCGTATGGGACCGACGCGGCGGCGCTGTATGAGGACCGGGTCCGCGTTAGGCGGTTGGGCCACATTACCAGGCAAGAGCTTGGGGCAGTGATGGGTCAGTGCCATGCTCATGTTTTCCCGACGCTGATCGATGGCTTCGGCCGGAACATCATCGAAGCGATGGCGTCGGGCTTGCCGGTGGTAACGACTCGCCATTGCGCCGGCCCCGACTTGATAGAAGACGGCGTGACCGGGTTTATTGTTCCAATACGCGACGTGGATGCGATCTGCGAAAAGCTCGCCTGGATTTACGATCATCCGCAAGAGGCGATTGAGATGGGTCAGCGCGCGCGTGATCGCGTGGCGAGCTTGACGCAGGCGGACTATCGACGCCGATTTGCTGAGCGGATTGGAACGGTATGGAAGGCTAGTCGGCCGACGCAATGAAAGCTAACGAGAGAGAAGCGCAGAACAACACGTGAAAGTTCTTGTAACGGGCGGGGCCGGGTTCATCGGATCGCACACCGTAGATTTGCTCCTTGAAAGAGGCTACGACGTTCGAATTCTCGACAGCCTCCAGCCGCGCGTCCATCCGCGCGGCAAGCCTGACTATCTGCAAAACGCGGCGGAGTTCGTTAAAGGTGACGTTGCCAATCGCGATGATCTGGACAAGGCTCTGGAAGGAGCAAATAAGATCATTCACCTTGCGGCGTATCAGGATTACTTGCCCGACTTCAGCACCTTCATTCACACGAACACGGAGAGCACGGCGCTGCTGTTCGAGCTGATCGTCGAGAAGCGGCGCCCCATTGAGAAAATCGTCTTCGCCTCGTCGCAGGCTGTGGCCGGGGAGGGGCGTTATGAGTGCGCCGAGCATGGCGTTGTCCAGCCTGAGCCCCGGCCGATCGGACAACTGCGGCGGGCCGATTGGGAAGTCAAATGTCCGGCGTGCGGAGCGGATCTGAAGCCTCTGTTGATTGATGAAAGCATCGCTCATCCGCACACGGCTTATGCCATTTCCAAATACGCGATCGAATTGCTGGCTCGCAATCTCGGTCGCCGCTATGGGATTGCGACAGCGTGCTTGCGCTACACCTACGTACAGGGTATGCGCAACTCCTTTCACAACGCCTACTCGGGAATTGCGCGACGATTTGCGCTAAGGTTGCTGCATGGTTTGCCGCCTGTCTGCTACGAAGACGGGAAGCAACTGCGCGACTATGTAAACGTTAAAGACATCGCGCGAGCCAACCTCCTGGTTATGGAAGATGAGCGAGCGGACTTTCAGGTGTTCAACGCAGGCGGCGGCCGAGCGGTCACCGTGCTTGAGTTTGCTGAGATCATGATTCGTGAGTTCGGCGCGGACGTGGAGCCGCTCGTGCCTGGCGAATTTAGGCTTGGAGATACTCGACACACCGTTTCCGACAACTCGAAGTTGAATGCCTTGGGATGGGAACCAACGATTCCTGTCGAGCAAAACGTGCGCGAGTACGTGGCTTGGATGCGCGAGCAAAAGGGAACCGCAGAGTACCTGGAGGAGGCGGAGCGGGTGATGCGCGAGCAAGGCGTCGTGCAGAAGGTCGAGAAGAGTCACGCATGATTCTGGCGCGCGCACCGTATCGAATATCGCTCGGAGGCGGAGGAACGGACCTCCCATCCTATTATTCAAAGTATGGCGGCTTCATTCTCAGCGCGGCTGTCAACAAGTATCTCTACATCTACGTCAATCGTCCGGCGGCCGATGACTTCATTCGATTGAAGTATTCCCGGTACGAGCAAGTAGCCACGCCGGACGAAGTCGAGCACGACCTGGTGCGGCCTGCGCTGAAGGAACTTGGACTAGGCGGAAGCTTGGAGATCGCATCAATGGCGGACGTGCCGGCCGGGACGGGTTTAGGCTCGTCGGGCACTTACCTGGTTGCGCTTCTCACCGCCCTTCATGAATTGAAGCGTGAAAAGGTTCCGACTCAAGCGCTGTCCGAGCAGGCTTGTCATATAGAAATGGAGATCGCGGGTCACCCGGCGGGCAAACACGATCCTTACCTTGCTGCTTTCGGCGGCTTCACCTGCCTCGACATTGACACCGATGGGCGCGTAAAAGTAAGTCCGCTGGACATCTCAATCACGACTGTCGAAGAGTTCCGAAGTAGTGTCCTGTTGTTTTACACCGGACGCACGCGGAACAGTGTAGAGATCCTCGAAGCGCAACGTCAGGACACCGAGCGCAGCAAATCGGCGGTTGTTGAAAGTCTGCACCGCACGAAAGAGCTTGGCTATCGGATCAAGGAGACGCTACAAGAAGGAGATCTCGAGCGTTTCGGGTTACTGCTTGACGAGCACTGGCAAAATAAGAAGCGACGCTCAGGCAAGATCAGCGATGCAAGGCTCGATCACATCTACGATGCAGCGAAAGAGTGCGGCGCGCTTGGCGGCAAGATTATGGGAGCAGGCGGCGGCGGCTTCTTTATGTTCTACTGCGGGAATCAGAGCAAGGCCAAAGTCCGCAAGACGCTCAAGGAAGAAGGCCTGCGCGAAATGGCTTACGATTTCGATTTTGACGGAGCAAAGGTGCTCGTCAATTTTTAGCTGCCGATCATGCCTAAACGCGCTTCAGTTTCTGACGGAGGACCAAACTCTCGCCGGGCCGTCTTTGTCGATCGGGACGGCGTCATCAACAGGATGTTCTATCACACGGAGTTTGGCATTCTGGATTCGCCGGCCAATCCGGATCAGTTCGAGTTGCTGCCCCGCGTCGGCGAAGCGATTGGCGATTTGAACGGTCTGGGCCTGCTGGTAATCGTCGTATCGAACCAGCCAGGCATCGCAAAAGGAAAGTTCACGCCCGCTTTGCTTGAGGCGATGGAGCGAAAAATGTTCTCGGGCATTGAGGCAGCCGGCGGAAGGCTGGATGCAGTTTACAATTGTCTGCATCACCCGGAAGCTGCTTTGCAGGAGTATCGCGTGCGCTGCGAGTGTCGCAAGCCCGAACCAGGGCTGCTGCTTGAGGCTGCGCGCGCGTGGAACATCGACCTGCGCAGCTCCTATATGGTCGGCGACGGTGTGACTGACATTGCGGCGGGTCGAGCGGTGAGCGCGACGACTTTCTTCGTGAATAGTCGCAAGTGCTACAACTGCGATACGCTGGCTGAGCACGAGGCATGGCCTGACTACCTCGTGAGCGACCTCAGCGAGGCCGCCACAGTAATCCGAAAGCTCGAGGCTGGCGAGTCGGCTTCGGTTCAGCAATTTGTTTTAAAGTGCGCCACTAGATAGCGGAGGCTTGCTTGGGTTACGCTCAACAATACATCGAAGAGGCGGGAAAAATTCTCAACCAGATAGGCGTAGATGCGATTGAGCGGACGGTTGATTTGCTTTTGGCGCTTCGTGAAAGGGGCGGACGGCTCTTCATTCTCGGAGTGGGAGGCGGCGCTGGCCACGCGTCACACGCAGTAAATGACTTTCGTAAGATATGCGGGATCGAAGCGTACACTCCGACCGACAATGTTTCTGAGCTGACCGCGCGAATCAACGATGACGGGTGGGAGACGTCGTTTGCGAATTGGCTGCGCGGCAGCCGGATTTCTGCGCGCGATATGGTCTTGGTTTTCTCGGTTGGCGGCGGTGACGTGGAGCGCAATATCAGCGCCAACCTCGTCCGCGCCCTGGAAGAAGCGAAAAGAGTCGGAGCGACCATTTGCGGAGTTGTGGGCCGCGACGGAGGTTTTACCGGCCAGGTGGCAGACGTGTGCGTGCTGATACCTGTTGTCAGTGCGAGCTCGGTCACACCGCACACCGAAGGCTTTCAGTCGGTGGTGTGGCATTTGATTGTGTCGCATCCCAAGCTCAAGACTTCTGAGATGAAGTGGGAATCTACTCGTTAGCTGCTTGAAGGTGAACCCTATGCCAATCTTTCTGGACACGGCGGACGTTGACGAGATCAAGCGGTTTCATCGAATGGGAATCATTCGGGGGGTCACGACCAATCCAACTCTTCTCTTGAAGGAAGGAGTGCGGGGAGGGATGGAGGCTATTGAAGCGCGCACTACAGAGATTGCCCGGCTGATAGCTCCGCTGCCGCTTTCGGTCGAGGTCACGACAACCGAGAGGGCGCAGGTCATCAGTCAGGCCAAGGCCTTTGCGAGCTGGGCCGAGAACATCGTCGTCAAGGTAACCATTCATGGACCCGAGGGCGAGCTCGAGAACCTCGAGATCATCCACGATCTGGAAACGAGTCACAACATTCGTGTGAATGTGACGGCAATGATGAGCGCGCAGCAGTGTTTTCTGGCTGCGTTGGCGGGCGCGACTTACGTGTCGATCTTCGGCGGCCGTGTTAATAACATGGGTTACAATGTTTGTAGCGAGATCACCAGGCTTCGCAAGCTGCTTGATCAGTTCAGTCTGAAATCGCAGATCATAGTAGGCTCGACGCGAGAGGTCTTGAACGTGATCGAATGGCTCGAAGCCGGCGCGCACATCGTCACTGTCTTGCCGAGTCTTCTGGTAGGGATGCTCGTGCATCCCTATAGCAAGGAGACTGTGCAGATGTTTCTGCGTGATGCAGCGAAGGCCGAGGCGAAACTAGAGGATTCCGCTTAATGAAGCGTGGGAGGTGGGCGACGGGGTCGAATTCTTCGAACGATTCGGAGCTGTGTGTACAAGCACAAGAGGCGCGCACACTTTGTTTGAAGTAACTCTATACGACGATCTGACGACTGCGCTGGTAGTAGACCTCTTTGTAATCGCGGTCTGCTCCGTCTTGCTTCTGCGCTACGGTCGGCTGGCGCATTCACATCCAGCGATTATGTATCTCTTCTTTCATCTGCTTGCCGTCCCGGGTCGCCTGCTCGCGATCATGGCAGGCGCCGAAACCTTGTTTACCAAGTGGGGCGGGATTTTTGAGCCTGTTACCGAGAGTGAGTTAGTCAGAGCGGCATTTCTGGCCGATGCGGTGCTCGTGATAATGACGATTGCGTGGATAGTGGCCTCGCAGGTGGACATCAAACGCAGTCGCCGGAAAACTGGTGAGCCGACGGCTGGCGCCGCGACTCTTTCGCTCCGGCATATCTGGATCGTTGTGACCGTCGCCTTTCCTATCGGCGTGCTGGGCGTGGCCTTGATTGGCAACGTGCCCGGGTTTGAGAAGCCGGAAATGGATTTCGGAGAGTGGCAGGAGTCAAGCTGGCTGCTGATAACGACAACCTGGACAGGCCTCTCGCTTTTGGCGTTGATCTATTGGTATGGGTTTCGCTGGTGGCTGGTCGTCCCGATTGGTGTTTACTTGTTCATAATGGCGCTCCAGGGGTTTCATCGCTTCCGGGCGATCATTCCACTGATCTTGCTTCTCCAGATATACCTCGACCGTCGCCAGAAGAAATGGCCACCGGCTTACATTGTGGCTGTGATTGTCGCGGCTATGCTGCTCTTCTATCCGATGAAGACGATTGGGCGAATGGCGCAAGAAGGCGCAACGGTTGCTGAGATATCTGAATCCTCTACGGAGATTCTTCGTGACGTTGCTGCTGGGCAAAACGGCGACCAAACGGTGCTGGATCAAATGGCGTCATCGCTGACATTGATAGACCGCGCGGGCAAGCTGTACTACGGAAGCACCTACCTCGCTTTACTGACATCACCTATTCCTCGCCAGTGGTGGCCTGAGAAACCCGGCTTGGCTGAATACATGACGGATTTTTCGACGCCATCGCGCCCAATGGGTGAGATGGGGATGATCATGACCTTCATTGGGGAGCTGTACCTCAACTTCGGATATCTGGGCATTGTGTTAATTTCGTTCCTGACAGCCTACTGGCTGGCGACGGTCTACTTTCGCGCCTATCGAAGTAGTTACTACTCAGTGCTCCGGTTTGGCTACCTCTTGATCGCCTGCAATCTCATCCAGGTCTATAGGGATGGGTTGATGTCGCTATTCGTGTTTACGGTGGTGAATATGATGCCACTATCGATCATTGTTTTTCTTCATGTGATAAGGCCGGTGCGCCCGAAAGCTGGCATGCCGCTGTACGGTTTTCCCTCGTATCCAAAGTCCTAAGCCAGATGCTTCAAGTCACAATGTGGATGAATATGCCATCTTTTTATCAGGATGAGCTATTCAGTGTTCTGTCGGAGCGCGGAGAAGTTGACCTTCGAGTTGTCTTTGCCCGGGGGACCTCGTCAGACCGTTTGCAGCTCGGATGGACGGAAGCTCCGCGGCATTACCCTCACGTAACTCTATCTGGAAAGTTTTCACTTTGGGATGCCGCTCGCATCGCGTGGACCGACCGCAAGCGCCTGCACATAGTCAACGGCATCTGGGCCGAGCCGTCGTTTGCTGTCGCGCTGTGTGTGCTGGCTATGGCCCGAAGCAGGTTTGTCGTGTACGCAGAGGCGCCCGAGCCGCGGCAAAGTCAGGCTCGTATGCGAGCGCTCTTGCAAAGATTGTTCGGCGGGTGGGTCGGGAGGCGAGCTCTCGGAATGCTGGCGGTTTCGCATTTCGCCGAGCAGTTCTATGTTGAACTGGGCTTTGACGCCGAACGAGTTTTTCCATTCGGATATTTTCGAGCTAGCAACCACGGGCCGCAGATCGGTTCGCGATCAAGAGCGAGCGAACGGTCAGAGGTGATTTTTGTAGGACAGCTCATTCATCGCAAAGGCGTCGATTTCTTACTTGAGGCTATGGTTCCGCTGTTTGATCGACACTCGGACTTGTTCTTATCCGTGCTGGGCGCGGGCGTCGAGGCTCAAGTCTTAGAGACCTGCGCGCACGCTTTAGGCGTTCAAGATCGAGTCAATTTCGAAGGCACGATTGGCTCAGACAAGATTCAGGCGCGACTTGTTTCTGCGGATGTGCTGGTGCTGCCTTCGAGATGGGATGGCTGGGGGATGGTCGTAAACGAAGCGCTCTCGGCAGGCGTGCCGGTGATCGCATCAGACCGCTGTGGCGCCGCGGATCTAGTTCGACAGGGCGTCAATGGGTACGTGTTTCGGAGCGAGGACGTTGAAGACCTGCGTCAATGCCTGCGCAGCTTTCTTGAGAATGCGGATAAGCGCTCGGTTATGCGATCCGCGGCCGCAAGCACCGGGCGCGCGGTTTCAGCCGAGGCTGTCGCGCCATACTTGATCGAGTGTCTGAAGCATATGACCGGCGAGTCGAGCGCGCGACCGGCCCCACCCTGGTTGCAACTGCCGACCTCTCAGAGCGCAAGCCATTGAGGATCTGTTTCGTCGTCGACGGCCGCAGCCCCATTGCTCTCAATTGGATGACGTACTTCATTCAGCCTCAGCACGAAGTACACGTGATCTCGTCTTATCCCTGCTCGTCGGATGCGCTGACCGGTGCGACGCTTTATGAAGCGCCAGTTGCATTCGCCGGCTTTTCCGGAGCATCGCAATCTCGCTACAACGAATTCTCAGGGATCAAGGGAAACGGCCCATCAGCGCTCGCCAGCATGCGCAGCAAGGTGGTTGCGAGACTCTCGTTGGCGGCTCAGCATTGGCTTCTGCCGTTCGACTTGCGAGGACAGGCTCAGAGGGTGAAGGAGTTGATAGAGCAAATATCTCCAGACATCGTCCACGCAATGCGAATTCCATTCGAAGGCATACTCGGAGCGAAAGCTGCGGATTCGCGAGTGCCGCTCTTGATTTCGGTGTGGGGCAACGACTTCACTCTTTGGGCTGCCAAGAACTCCGTGATCGCGAGACAGACAAGGCAAGCGCTCCAACGAGCAGACGCATTGCACTGCGATTGTCGGCGGGACTTGGATTTGGCAAAACGGACCTGGGGCTTTGATTCAAAGAAGCCCGCGACCGTATTGCCCGGCGCGGGTGGTGTTCAAGCTTCGCTGTTTCATCCTGGTGAGCCCGATGCGTCACTGCGTCGCGAGCTGAATATTTCAGAACATGCGCCTGTCATCTTCAACCCGCGAGGGTTTCGGGGCTACGTGCGCAATGATGTCTTCTTCAGGGCAATTCCACAGATCTTGAGGAAGCATCCGAAAGCCGTTTTCATCTGCAGCGCGATGGAAGGAAACCCCGTCGCACAGAGGTGGGTGCGCAGGCTAGCGATTGAAGACAGTGTGCGGCTGTTGCCCTCGGTACCGCGTGAGCAGATGGCCGACTTGTTCCGGCTTGCGAGCGTGGCGGTTTCCCCGAGCTTGCACGATGGAACTCCAAACACCTTGCTTGAAGCCATGGCCTGCGGTTGTTTCCCGGTAGCCGGCGACATCGAGTCAGTACGTGAGTGGATAACCGAAGGAGTCAACGGCTTGCTCTGCGATCCGACAAAACCCGACACCCTCGCGTACGCGATTATTCAGGCGATCGGCGATATAGGGATGCGAGACACCGCGCGAGAGCACAATGTTCGATTGATCGCTGAACGGGCGGAGTACGGCAAAGTGATGCGGCAGGCTGAAGAGTTCTACTTCAGAATCGTTGAGCGGAACCAGGCTGGCGCTCGGGTCTAATTCCATGTGTGGCATCGTTGGTGTGATTAACTGGGGCGATAGCGGGACGCTCGCCCGAATGAATAACGTCCAGGCTCATCGCGGGCCGGATGACCAAGGCGTTTGCGAGACCCGTCTGTCGGATGGTGGCTTCGTTGGTTTGGGCTCGCGAAGGCTTGCGATTCTGGACCTCTCGCCAGCGGGTCATATGCCCATGTCCACTCCCAATGGGCGGTTTACGATTACGTACAACGGCGAGGTGTACAACTATCCCGAGCTTCGCCGCGAGCTTGAATTGAAGGGCCACAGGTTTCGTTCGCGCAGCGACACCGAGGCGGTGCTCTATTTATATCAAGAGCACGGCGCTTCAAGCGTTGCGCGCCTGAAGGGAATGTTCGCCTTCGCGATCTGGGATGACCAGCGAAAGGAACTCTTCCTGGCGCGCGACCACTTTGGAATCAAGCCGCTCTACTATTGTCATCAAAACGCGCGCTTTGCCTTCGCGTCCGAGATAAAGGCTCTCCTTGAGATCCCGGAGATGCCGCGAAGGATGAATCTCAACGCGCTCGATCAGTATCTCACTTTTCTTTGGGTGCCCGATCCGCTCACGATGTTTGATCAGATCGTAAAGCTCCCGGCAGGTCACTGCGCGTTCTATAGCGATGGCGCTTTGAGAGTAGAGCAATACTGGGACCTGAAGTTCCCCGCTGCGGATCACGACTTCGAAGCGAACGAAGCAGGGCTCGCGACGGAGCTTCGCGAGCGCTTCACTGCTTCCGTGAAATCGCAGTTGCTAAGCGATGTGCCACTTGGAAGCTTTCTCAGCGCGGGCCTCGATTCAAGCAGTATCGTCGCGGCTATGTCCCAGGTCAGCACAGCGAAGACGCGCACTTACACAATCGCGTTTCCAGACAAGTACCGCAAGGGAGAAGTGACTCTTGATGACACCAATGTCGCACGGCGTACGGCTCAACACTTCGGGTGTGATCACACGGAGATCGTGGTCGAGCCCGATGTGGTTGACCTGTTGCCCAAGCTTGTCTGGCAGATGGATGAGCCCGTTGCAGACCCGGCCATCATAGCCGCGTACCTGGTGAATCGTGAAGCTCGCAAGACGGTCACGGTGCTGCTTTCGGGAGTAGGCGGCGACGAGTTGTTCGCGGGTTATCGCAAGCACGCGGCGTATGACCTTGCGCAAAAGTACCAGCGCATTCCAAGCGCGGTGCGCGAGAAGTTCATCGAGCCGCTGGTGATGTCGCTGCCGTCGATGCGAGGAACATCCGTCAAAGGCCACATCAGGCTTGCCAAGAAGATGGCGCGATCGGCCTCGCTTTCTCCTCGGGACTACTTCTTGATGAACAGCACCTACCTGACCGATGACCAGAAAGAGTCGCTTTACGCGCCGGCCGTTCGCGAAACCATCAACGGCACCCTGGGAGCGCGGCCGTCCTCGGCGGCACTCGATGTTGCTCTCAAGGATGGCTCGTGGTCACGTCACATGGATTATTTCGAACAGGTCAGCGGCGCTGATTTTTTGAACCAGATGCTGTACTTGGATACGAAGGCTTTTATGGTCAGCCTCAACCTCACTTACAACGACAAGATGAGCATGGCTTCGTCAGTAGAAGTGCGCGTGCCGTTTTTGGATTGGGAGCTGGCCGAATGGGTTCAGGGAACGACGAAGCACATCCTGCGAGAGGCAATGCGGCCGCTGCTTCCACCGGAAGTGTTGGAGCAGAAGAAGGCCGGATTTGGCGCGCCCGCCGACTACTGGCTCGCGAAAGATCTCAGAGAGATGGTTGATGATCTGATGAGTGAGACAGATCTGAAGAACCGCGGGCTATTCAATCCGGCAGCAGTGCGCCTATTGGTAGACGAGCAGAGAAGCGGACGGCAGGACTGGTCGGCTCAGGTCTGGCAGTTCTTGACTCTTGAGCTCTGGATGCGAGCTTTTATTGATCGTGGGGCTCTCGCGGATTGAAGATGATGCTTCCCACCGGCGTTAGGGCAGTCAATCTAGGTTGCGGTCTCTCGATTGCACCGGGCTGGATTAATATTGATAACTCGCCG
>Ga0193727_1000966_pt1 | contig 11725 bp, 12 predicted proteins | sample H2c2metaG_FD_143051 | JGI IMG/M metagenome (GOLD analysis project Ga0193727, IMG submission 143051) | Soil microbial communities from a riparian zone of the East river system, Colorado, United States - H2c2 | ecosystem: Environmental > Terrestrial > Soil > Riparian zone | place: USA: East River...
ATTCTCTGGCATTGGACTCCCAAGAAACTGGATCGCCGCCGACATCGTGCGTATTGCCGACGGGGTGTTGGCCGAACACTGGGACGTTCTCCAGGATGAGGCGGCTCGCGCGGAGTCGAAGAGCGGTCTGCCAATGTTCGGTGACAGCTTCACCGGTTGATCTTCGGGCGTCGCCGAGGGTTGCATGCAGCGAGGATTAGATATCTTTGAAGGGTTGTTGATTTCCGCTGTTGGCACTTTTCGGACTTGGTAACGGCGTGTCGCGATGTCCGTTCATCGGGGCAAAACAGATCTCGCAGATTCCGGGATAGGCCGAAAGGGGTGCCACCGCCTGTTCGCGTAATGAGTGGTTATGGAATGGCAGCTCGTGGCGGATACTGTTGAAAAAGTCGAAAATCGAACCGCACCTAAAATCTCGCGAAAGTCTATTCTTAGCCGTTTCGATCGCTGCAACGCTCCTTAGCGCCGATACGAAGGTCGGTGGCTATTTTTGTGTGAAACGATGTGGTCCCTCACGTCGCCGCGTGCGAAACGCATCAGCGGTCCTAAGAAATTTCGTTCGTCACCCAGAACGGACTTTTTCAACAGTATTGGCGCAACGCGGCCGTTCAGCCGAGGCCCATAAGCCGACCCCTTGTCGCAATTTCAATCTGTTGTAAGGCGATACCTCCGGCCGCAGATGAGACCCGTGTGGACGCGGCTCGTCAGCCTCCATTTTTTTGCAGGCCCGATGTCGTGGCGAACGCGTGTTCAAGATGCAGGCGCATTTTGGCGGAGGCCTGGGTCAGATCGCCCGCTGCGATCGCCTCGATGATCGCGACATGCTCGCGGCACCAGTCCTGGACGCGACGACTGTTCGCGTAGCTACCGAATTCCAATAGCCGCCTCAGCCGGTTCTGGTGCTGGATCGCCTGGATGAAGAAGGCATTACCGCAAAATTCGGCGCACATTTCGTGAAACGCCGCATCGGTTTCGAACAGCTGCGCGCTGCTCACGGTGGTAATGTCTGGATGCGCGATAAGATACAAATGCTGCAGCCGGACGCGCTCGATAGCGGCGAGATCCGGCTTGAAAGTCGGCAACAGGAAGCAGGTAGGTTCGAGCGTGAGGCGAAACTCGTAGCTGCCTTTCAGTGAGACCAGCGAGTCGAAGGTCGGCAAGAACGTCCAGCCGTGACCTTTGTTCTTCGCAATCAATCCGTCCTCGGCGAGCCGCGACAGGGTGCGCGTCAGCGCGATCCGGTCGACGTTGTAACGGCGCGCGATATCGCTCTGGGTCATCGAGTTCGGAACGACGTTTTCAAGGCGGTCGCGAACCAGCCGCTGGTAGAGCTTCTCGTCGGCGCTCGACGGGACCTCGATCTCGATGCGATGCAATGAATCGAATGGCTTGCGAAGGAAGTATCCGTGGTTCCTCCGGGTCTCCACGATGCCGCGCTTGGCAAGCAGGGTCAGCGCCGAGCGGATCGGCGTGCGGGAGACGCCGACGAGATCGGCAAGCTGCTGCTCACGCAGATGATGGCCCGGCTCCAGCCTGGCGTCGCGGATGACGTCCAGAAGCTGATTGGCCAGGTGGAAGCTGCTCTGACGGGAGGAAGGCGCCATGATCTTGGGAAAGTTTCGCAGATTCAACTCAAAGTACAATGAGGTATAATTCGTACAATACCTTCTGGGTTTGATCCAAGAAAAATCGGGATGACTAAGCCTTAGGCAGGGATTGCCCGCCAAAAACGCTTGACGAAGCCGGTATCAACGATTGTACATTACGCACCAATAAAACAATCAGAGGCGCAGGATTTTCCATGTCACGCTCACGCATCGTCTACGGAATGCTGTCGCTCTGCCTGTTCGGACAGGCCGTCAACCCGGCCACGGCCGCCGATTTCGGCTCGGCCACCTTGGTCGAAAAGGGAGCGCTGACCTACGGCGTCGCCGCCACCTTCGCGCCGTTCGAATACCAAAAGGACGGCAAGCTGACGGGCTTCGACATCGACATGATCGGCGCGTTGAGCAAGAGACTCGGGGCCGAGGCGACGCCGATGAACATGGAGTTCAAGGGCCTGATCCCCGCGCTGCAGGGCGGGCGCATCGATCTCATCAACTCGGCGATGTATATCAATGAGCAGCGCGCCGCCCAGGTCGAGTTTGTTCCCTATCTGAAGATCGGCACCTTGGTCGTGGTGCAGGCGGCGAACCCTGCGAAGATCACCGGCCGCGACAACTCGCTGTGCGGCAAGACCATCGCCGTCACGCTCGGCGGTATCCAGGAGACCTACGCGCGGCAGGACGACAAGCGTTGCCGCGATGGCGGGGTTGCCGGCGTGACCGTGATGACGTTGCCCACCGCGCAGGATTCGGCGTTGACGCTGCGGCAAGGGCGCGCCGACGCGCTGTTCAATTCGACGCCGGGTGCCGTCGAATTGATGGACAAGGTGCCGGACACCTACGCAACCGTCGGTGCCGAATTCGAGGCCAACACCCAGATCGGCATCGCCGTGCGCAAGGGCGACACGGCGATGAAGGCGGCGGTCGAGGCCGCCCTCAAGGAGATCGTCGCCGACGGCACCTATAAGCGTTTGATAGAGACCTGGAAATTCCCCGCGTCGGTGTCGCTGCTCAACTGAAAGGACCCTGCCGTGTCCGTCGAGCTCGTCCTGCATTACCTCGTTTCGCCGAGCTTCTTCCGTGGCGCGGGGATGACCCTGCTGCTGACGGTAACGTCGTTGTTCTTTGGTGTCGTGATCGGCCTCGCGCTCGCGCTGATCCAGGAGAGCCGGACGCGGGCGGGGCAGATCGTGACGCTCGCTTACCTCTGGCTGTTTCGCGGCACGCCGGTGCTGTTCCAGGTCATCTTCATTTACAACGTGCTGCCCTCGTTTGGCATCAAGCTGTCCGCCTTCGTTTGTGCCGTGCTGGCGCTCTCCCTGAACGAGGGCGCCTATATGGCGGAAATCCTGCGCTCGGGCCTGCAGGCGGTGAAGAAGGGGCAGCGCACGGCCGGCCTCGCGCTTGGCATGACCGGCGGCCAGATGATGCGCCATGTCGTCATTCCGCAGGCGGCGCGGATCGTGCTGCCCCCGATCGGCAACCAGATGATCGGTATGCTCAAGCTGAGCGCGCTGGTCTCGGTGATCGCGGTCGAGGAGCTGCTGCTGGTCGCGAACCAGACCGCGAGCGCCGATTTCCGCTATTTCGAGGCGCTGACGGCGGCCGGCATCTATTATCTCGCGATGACGACGGCCTTCATGGGCGTGCAGGTTCTGATCGAAACCGTGTTCGATCCCAAGAAGCGTCAGCGTATGCGCCGGATGACGTTGACCGAGCGGATGCTCGGGACATCGCAATCGTTCGCGGTCCGATAGGCGTCAGCGAGCCATGGAGCATCTCCTCGAGATCGTCGGCATCAACAAGAGCTTCGGAGCCGCGCAGGTGCTGAAGACCTGCAGCATGAGCGTTGCGGCCAAGGAGACGGTCGTCATCATCGGCCCGTCCGGTTCAGGCAAGTCGACATTGCTGCGTTCGATCAACCTGCTGGAGCCGGTCGACAGTGGCGACATCTTCTTTGAGGGCGCAAACATCACGCGTGAGCGAAAGAGGGCGCATCTGCTGCGTCAGCAGATCGGCATGGTGTTCCAGAATTTCGAACTTTTCTCCCACCTCTCGGCAGCCGAGAACGTGATGCTCGCGCCGGTCAAGATTTTGGGCATGAGCCGGGCTGATGCTCACGACATCGCCGTCAAATTGCTGCGCAAGGTCCAGATTCCGGAAAAGGCGGATGCCTTTCCGGACGAGTTGTCCGGCGGGCAGCAGCAGCGGGTCGCCATCGCCCGCGCGCTCGCGATGCGGCCGAAGCTGATGCTCTACGATGAGCCGACCTCTGCGCTCGATCCCGAAATGATCCGCGAAGTGCTCGACGTCATGGCCGAACTCAGCGCGGAAGGCATGACCAGCGTCGTCGTCACCCACGAGATGGGATTCGCCCGCCGCGCTGCCGACCGGATCGTCTTCATGGAAGCCGGCGAGATCATCGAAAGCGCGGCGAGCGACCAATTCTTTGCCGGCACCGTCAATGAACGCAGCCGGCGCTTCCTCGACCAAATCCTTCACTGAAAATGCTGCCCGGAGCCCGTTGAATGTCCTCCTCACCCGACGTCGGCCGCATGAAGCGCGAACTGGCGGACCTCGTCGCGATCGACACCCAAAACCCACCCGGCAACGAAGCCCGTGCCGCACGATACCTGCAGAATCTGCTGACGACCGAGGGATTCGAAGTCGGGCTACAGGAGTACAAGCCCGATCGTATCAACGTCATCGCGCGGCTCGAGAACGGCGCGGGCCCGGTGTTCGCCTTCAACACCCACATGGACGTCGTGCCGGTGGGCGACGGATGGTCGTCGGATCCGTTCGCGTTGAAGGAGGTGGGCGGGCGGCTTTACGGCCGCGGCGCCTGCGATTGCAAGGGGCCGCTCGTGGCGATGCTGGAGGCGATGCGGATGCTCGCAGCAGATCGCGCCACCTGGTCGGGCACGTTGCTCGGCGTCTTTGTCGCCGATGAAGAGACCGCTAGCGAAGGCGCCAAGTTCTACGCAAGTACCGGTCCGAAGATCGACACAGCCGTCATCGGCGAGCCGACTTCCAACGCCACCTTCACCGCGCACAAGGGAAGCCTGCGCCCGGTGGTGCGGGTGTACGGGGTATCAGCGCATTCCGGCACGCCCCATCTTGGCGAGAACGCGATCTATCGTGCCGGCGAACTCTTGGGCCTCGTGGCGGAGCATCACGAGAAAGTCGTGCGCCATCGCACGCATCCGCTGGTTGGAGCTGCAAGCTTGACCGTCACCCGCTTGAACGGTGGCCATGCCGACAACGTGCTTCCCGGCACCTGCGATCTCCTGCTCGATCGGCGGATGGTGCCTGGCGAGGACGAGGGGGTCGTGAAACGTGAGATTGGCGACCTCCTCGCGCTCGCTCGTGAGCGTTTCGGTGTCCGCGCCGAGGTCGTCGATTACAAGGCGACGACCGGCGGCGCGACCGAGACGGCTCTCGATGCCGCAATCGTGCAGGCTAGCCTCGCCGCGAGCCGCGCCCATGGCGCTGCCAAGCCCGGCCCGTTTGGATTCCAGGGCGGCTGCGACCTCGTGCATTTCAGGAGCATCGGCGCGCGGGGAACGGTGATCGGCCCGGGTGATCTCGCTGTCGCCCACAAGCCCGACGAGTTCGTACCGGTGGACGAGTTTGTCGCTTGTAGCTTGATTTATCGCGATGTGGCCAAAGCCATGCTGCGGAACCGGGCCTGAGCCGTTGCGCGTCTCGCTGCACTCCGCGGATCTGCATTATGGCGGCGGCCTTGTGCTGCACACGGCCTCATCAGGCAGCATTGCGCGGCTGACGGAAATCTATCTGTGGCTCGACGATGGCGAAACCGTTGGCGTCGGCGAAGTGCGGGCGAACATCGCCTACCTCAACGGATTTGCTGTCGGCACCGTGGTCGAACGTGCCACAGCCGCCGTCGGTGAGGTCGAGTGGACGCGCGATCCGGCCGACTTGATTGCGACCATGCCGGAGTGGGGCGCGCGCCTGATCGCGCCGGTACGCGTCGTGAACGTCTGAGCGTCGCGGCTTGGCTCGGCGCGTCCACGCAGGAGGTGACCTGGGACACCAACCAGACGCTGTTCTGGTCGTCGTTCGAGGATTTCCTCGCGCAGGCCCAAGCCTATGTCGATCGCGGCTTTGTGGACCTGAAGGTGCGCGTCGCCGCCGCCGACTTCGCCGAGGATCTGCGCCGGATCGCGGCGTTGCGTGCCCGCTTCGGAACGGAAATCAAGATTGCGGCCGACGCCAATGGACGTTGGTCGGCAACCGAAGCGCTCGGGAAGCTCGAGGCGCTCGCCGTTCACGATCTCGCCTATGTCGAACAACCCATTCCGCCCGGAGACTGGGCGGCCGTCGATCACCTTGCCGAGCGAAGCCCGCTGCCGGTGATGCTCGATGAAAGCGTCGCGACGGCCGACGACATCACGCGGATTTGCTCCTATGGCGGCCGCGTTCTCGCGCACCTCAAATTGGTCAAGCTCGGCGGCATTGCGCCGACTGTGGCTGCGGCGCGGCGGCTCTCAGTTGCAGGCGTTCCTTTCATGATCGGCCAGATGAACGAAGGCGGTGCCGCGACGGCCGCCGCGATTCATGTCGCCTGCGCGACGTCGCCTGCGTTTGCGGAACTCTATGGCGCCGACGGTCTGATCGACGATCCTGTCTCGGGCGTCTCGTACATGGCGGGAACCGTGCACACGGGCCACGCATCCGGTCTCGGTATCGCCTTCGACGCCGCGGCCACCCACCTCATCGGAGACTTCGGATATGGACACTAGCGGCATTCGGCAGGGCTCGGAATCGGCATTCCCGAAAGCGGAATACGAGCAACGGGTCGCACGTGCGCGCAGACTGCTGGCCAAGGCCGGCATCGACGTCATGGTCGTGACAGGGCCTGAGAACATCTACTATCTGACCGGGCAGCAGACGCCGGGCTATTACACTTTTCAGGCGCTGGTGCTGCCGGTCGACGGCGAGCCTGCCTTCGTCGTTCGGCAGCTCGAATATTTCAACTTCATCGCCAACACGTTCGTCACCAATGCGGAAGTCTATCAGGACGGCGATCAGCCGGTGAACTTCCTGGTCAATGTCATAAAGGCGCGCGACTGGACCTCGAAACGCATTGCCATCGACAAACGCGGCTGGTTCCTTCCGATTGCGACCTATGAAGCGCTGCAGGACAAGCTCGGGACGATCGCCGACGGCGCCGGGATCATCGAGCAGCTTCGGATCGTGAAGTCGCCGGCCGAGATCGAGAAGATCGCAACCGCGGCCACCTACGTCGAGGCCGGCATGCGCGCGGGGCTGGCCGCGGTGAAGTGTGGTGCGAGCGAAAACGATTTCGTTGCGGCCATGGTGGGTTCGGCCATCAAGGCGGGTTCCGAATATGTCGGCATGGAGCCGCTGGTCTCCGCCGGCCGGCGTTCCGGGGTGCCGCACGGCACCTGGCGTCGCGGCAAGCTTGCGATGGACGAGCCGGTTTTTCTCGAAATGGCCGGATGCCACGATCGTTATCACGCGGCCCTGATGCGCTGCGCCTGGCTCGGCGCGATGCCGCAGGTGGCTGATGACATGGAGAAGACATGTCAGGAAGGGCTCGAGGCGGCGATCGCGGCGATCCGTCCCGGTGCCGCCTGCGAGGCACCGCATAATGCCTGCCAACAGGTGATCGACCGCGCCGGCTTTACCGACAACTTCAAAAAGCGCGCCGGCTACAGCATCGGCATCGCCTTCGCGCCCGACTGGGGCGAGGGCGGCATCCTCAGCCTTTACACCGGCGTCACCACCGAGCTGCGGCCAGGCATGACGTTCCACATCCCGGTGGCGCTGCGCGTGTTCGGCCAGTTCACCGTCGGCGTCAGCGAGACCGTCGTCGTCACCGAAACCGGATGCCGCGCGCTCAGCGCGATCGACCGTCCGATCCTGCGCATCGCCGGCTAAAGCTTCAGAACATCTCAACATTCAAAAGGACAGGGATCATGAAAGATATCACCGAATGTCACGCGCGATTGCGTGGTCTGTTCAACATCACCATTACGCCGTTCAAGGCGGATGGCGCGTTCGATTTTGCCGGCCTGGCGCGGAATATCGAGCGGGTTATCGGCTTCGGCTTTGACGGCATCCTGATCGGCGGCACCTACGGCGAATTTCCGGCGATGTTGCCCGAGGAGCGGGCCGACCTGTTCCGGCGCGTCATGGATATCGTCGGTGATCGGGTTCCGGTGATGCTCTGCAGCGCCGATTCGGATGTCCGAGTGGTCGGCGATTTGACGAAGCTGGCCGGTGATCTCGGCGGCTTGCCGATGGTGACTCCGCCCTTCGTTTCGGAAGTGACCGATGCGCAGATCGTGGCGTTCTTTCGCGACATGGCACCGCTCTCGCGCACCGGCGTGTTGGTCTACAACGCGCCCGGCATCGGTATCACGCTGTCGCCACAGACACTGGAGCAACTCGCGGATATTCCAGGAATCGTCGGCGTGAAGCAGGGCGATCTGTCGCCGACCGCGATCGATCAGATCGCCAACCGGATTGGCGGACGTATCCGTCTGTTCTGCGCTTCCGATCTCGCTTTTCTCGGTCCGATGATTTGCGGCTTCGACGGCACCAGCTCGACCAATAGCTGCGCGCTGCCCGAACTCATCCTGGCGACCTATCGGGCGCTGGAAGCCGGCGATGCGGCGGCGGCGCGCGATCTGCACCGGCTCTGGTATCCGCTCCGGGCGCTCGCACGCCAATTCGGACAGCCGCAGACGACCAAGGCTGCGATGAACCTGCGCGGCTTCGATGGCGGTTCGGTTCGCCCGCCTCTGCGCGATCTCGAGGCCGCCAACGTCAAGGACATTGCACGGGTGCTGAGCGATCTGGCGACCGATCAACGGTCCAGTGTTGCGCTTGCCGCCTGACAACACGGCTGGCGCAAGGCAATCGAACATGAAGACGACGGACCAACATTCACGCAGGATCAATCAGATGCCAGGCGCGGCCGGGAACCTCGTTCCGCTTCGAGGCAGTATCGATCGAGCAGGCGGTTGCGGCGCGCCGCGAGAAGGCGATGTTGCGCGCGCAAGGCGTTGTCATCGAGCCGCTGTTGCGCCCGCACCTCACGTCCGAATTTCCGCTCGGCCTCAACCTGATCGACGAGGTCGTCGGCCTCGACGCCTCCGGGTGAAGCTTCGACATTCAACCATTCAAAGCTATTTCGTGGAGCACTGCACATGAACACCCATTTCAAGCCTGTCCGGCTGTCGTCGCGCCTGTCGGCGGTCCGTCCTTCGCCGACGATCGCCATTACCCGGCTCGCCAACGAACTGCGCCGCCGGGGGCGCGACGTCATCGGCCTGTCGCAGGGCGAGCCGGATTTCGATACGCCCTTTCACGTCAGGGAGGCGGCAAAGGCCGCCATCGATGCCGGCGCCACCAAGTATACCGACGTCGACGGTACACCCGAACTGAAGCGGGCGATCGTCGGCAAGTTCAAGAGCGAGAACGGGCTGTCCTACGGTGTCTCGCAGATCAGCGTCGGCACCGGCGGCAAGCAGGTGCTCTACAATGCGTTGTGCGCCACGCTCGACGCCGGCGATGAAGTCATCATCCCCGCGCCCTATTGGGTGTCGTATCCGGACATGGTGCTGCTCGCCGGCGGCCAACCGGTGATCGTGCCGTGCGGTGAGGCCGATAGCTTCAAGCTGACGGCGTCGTCGCTGCAGGCCGCGATCACGCCGCGCACCAAATGGCTGGTGCTGAATTCGCCCAGCAATCCCACGGGCGCCGGCTATTTGGCCGCCGATCTTCGGGCGATCGCCGACGTTCTGCTCGACCATCCGCAGGTGATGGTGCTGACCGACGACATGTATGAGCACATCCGCTACGATGGCTGGGAATTCGCAACCATCGGCGCGGTCGAACCCAAACTGTTCGACCGCGTGCTGACCTGCAACGGTGTCTCCAAGGCCTACGCCATGACCGGTTGGCGCATTGGCTATGCGGGCGGGCCCGCCGATCTCATCGCTGCGATGGCGACGATCCAGTCGCAGAGCACCACCAATCCGAGTTCGGTCTCGCAAGCGGCCGCGGTCGCGGCGCTTACGGGGCCGCTGGATTTCCTGGCTGAACGGAACGAGGTGTTTCGCGAACGGCGGGACCTGTGCCTTGCTGCGTTTAACAGCATCGACGGGCTGAGTTGCAGGACGCCGGATGGGGCATTCTATCTGTTTCCGTCCTGCCAAGGCACGCTCGGCCGCAAGCGTCCGGACGGGCGGGTCATCGAAACCGATGTCGATTTCGCGACCTTCCTGCTCGAGGAGGCAAATGTCGCGGTCGTGCCCGGCTCGGCCTTTGGTCTGGCGCCCTTCTTCCGCATTTCGTTCGCCACCGCGACCGAGCGCCTGCGCGTTGCATGCGAGCGGATCGCGAAGGCTTGCGGCCGGCTGAGCTGATCGTCAAGGTCGTCCGGTGGCTCGAACGCTCTTGGGCGAGCGGTCCACGCTCAGCCTGGAGCTGCTCATGTTGGCTGTACCAATATTTACTTGATATCTTGGTGCACACGTGACTTGCGCAAGTCCTGGGATCTGGAACTTTGGCTTCTGAGAGCAGGAGGACATCAAGATCAACTCGCGAACCGGTCGCCGCGCTGCCGCACTTCGCAGCAGCGCTTGCTGTCACTTGGTAGGACCGTCGCCGCGGATGGCGAAGGTGGTGGCTTTCAGCTTGGTCATCCCGAACTTGTCGAACAGCTTGTCATAGGTGCCGTCGGCGCGGATCGCCGTTAGCGCATCCGCCATCGCCTGCGCCAGCAGCTTGTCGCGGAAGGCGAAGGTGATGTCGGTGCCAGCAATGTCCCTGACCCATATTTTTGCGATGCCGCGCAGTTCGAGCGAGTTGGCGGTTTCGTTGATGTTGAGCGCCGCCTCGAGCTGTCCGGCGCGCAAGGCCGCCGAGGTCGCGGTGACCGTCGTGAAGGTGCGAAGTTCGATCTCCTTGAGGCCTTTTGCCACCATAGCGGCGTTGAACTCGCGCGCCTTGCGCTCGGTATAGGTCGCCGCCTCGACGCCGCCGACGCGGCCGGCGAGATCTTCGAAACTCTCCAGCTTCAGAGGGGAAGCGGGATCGGTATAGATGCTGATGGCCTGCTGCGCATACGGTACGAGGTAAAGCATCTTCGAGCGCTCTTCAGTCCAGAACAGGCCGGTGTTGATGATGTCGAAGCGGCCGGAGCGCAATGCCGGGATCATCGGCGGGAAGTCCATCCGCAGGAACACCGGCTCGATGCAGATGCGCTTGGCGATTTCGCGGGCGAGTTCGACATTGAGCCCTTGTAGCTCGCCCTTGTCGTCGACGAATTGCTGCGGCGGCAGGGTCGGGTTGATCGACATCTGCCATTTGCCGGCTTCGATCAGGCTCGATGCCGGCACTTTCGACGTGCAGTTCTGGGCGTGAGCTGCGGTGACGAGACCGAACAACACGGTGAGGGCGGAGAAGCTCTTGAGAAATTGCATGACATGAACTCCTGTGCAAAAGTGAATAAGTGAGGAGGCGTTCTCCGGGTCCGGTCGTCTTTTCGTTGCCTTTTTATGTCACGTCCCGAGCGCCGGATTGTTGATGCGGCTGGCGGGTGAGGATCACCGATGCGTGACGCGCTGTCGTCACTACTTCGTCGCGCTGGTTGACCAGGTCGAGGGCCTCGATGACGATGCCGCGCGCGGGATTCTTGGTCGGCCGCTTCTCGACGAACCGGAAGCGCACGCACAAGCGGTCGCCGGCGACCACCGGCGCCTTGAAACGCACCTCGTCCCAGCCGAGCGAGGCGACGGAGGTCTCCTCATAGAGCTTCAGTTCCGGCTTCAGCCCTTCCATCAAGGACAGGCTATACAGTCCATGCGCGATCACTGCCGGGAAGCCGCGCGATTTGGCGTAAGCGGCGTCGATATGCAGCGGGTGATAATCGCGCGTGATATCGGCGAAAGCCGCTATATCGGCCGGCGTCACCGCGTGCGCCGTGCTCTCGAACTGCTTGCCGATGCGCCGCCAAACGCCTTCGATGGTACGCTCCTCGGCCTTGCGGAGCAGGATTTTTAGCTTTGCGAAGACTTGCTCGATCGGATTGAGGTCGGGGCTGTAAGGCGGCAGGAAGACGAGCA
>Ga0193727_1000967_pt1 | contig 11723 bp, 8 predicted proteins | sample H2c2metaG_FD_143051 | JGI IMG/M metagenome (GOLD analysis project Ga0193727, IMG submission 143051) | Soil microbial communities from a riparian zone of the East river system, Colorado, United States - H2c2 | ecosystem: Environmental > Terrestrial > Soil > Riparian zone | place: USA: East River...
AAGGGCCGCTCCGACGTCACGATAAGTGGTAGCGGCGATCTGTGGGGCGCGCTCGCGGCGAAAAGTGTTACCGCCAGCGGTGGCTCGAAGATTCATTACGACGAGGCGCTTGGCCGTGGACCGCCGCAAGGCTTGAACGCAGTCGCGGGCGCGTGGTCGCAATTGCCCGGCGGTTGAGAAGGGAATAGCACGACGGGCGTTCAGACAGCGGGGCGAGCGACATCATCGACTACTGTGCGGGGACAATCATTCCGTAGGTGTTCGGACCGGTGTTTAGCGGCCCTCCGATCCATACGCGAGCGCCAGTCAACGCCCGCAATCCAGCAGGCGGATTCCCGAGCGGCAACGGGCCGCGCGTCGTCTCGAGAACAATTCGGTCACCGTAATTCCTGACGACGCCATCGACGACGGGCACGCCGGCAACGCTAAGCGCTGTGAAATGCTCCACGCTAAGGTGATTGCGATCCCTTCGCCCGACTATGAGCACTTCGACTCCGCCGAGCCGCGACAGCGCCGCCGAGTCAGACGGGGCAGCTGACAGTAGAGTTGCAGTATTGCCCGAACGAAGAACCAGTTGCTGCTCGAACGATGTGCCGGTGATCGAGACAATTCCGGTGAGCGAATCGGCTTCAATCGCCACCGAGGGCTTGGGCGCCGGGTGAGTGCAACCCAGCGCCGCGGTCATCAGTGGTGCAAGGATGCCCAATAGCATTGGCACCCGCGCACTCACTGAGTCCTCAGAAGGATGAAGTCGATAGCTGACGGCACGGCCTGCCCCGAGGCATTCCCACTGATTATCGCCGGCGTGTTCGCCGCCACACCGAAGCGCAGGTACGCGGCACCACCGCCGTAAAGCGTGATGTTCACGGGCGCGGAGAGCAGAGTGTGCGTGAGAAGAGGATAGGGCGGGAAGAGTAGCGGCATGACACTTCGGAAATTCCAGCTTGGATTCGTAAAGTTTGCGGCAAGGCCAAGCCCAGCGTCATCCGCAACCTGTGCAACCGCCATATCGCGCGCATTGGTGATGATGTTTCCGAAAACGGCGTTGAAGTTCGCCTGACCCGATGTTGTCGAATTGACGAGCGCCTTCCAGGTATTGGTCTCCACTCCGCCCTTACGGTCGGCCGAGTAGCGAAGCAGCTGCCAGATCGCTCCGCGCATCTCGAGGAGATCGACCTGTCCGAACGGGGAGTTCGTTTCGGGCGCCCGCATGTAAAGCCCAGCCCGCACCAGATTGTCCACCTGATATGCGTTCGCGGCATCGAGTTGCGCCTGACTGGACCGAATCAGGACCGAGTCAATGTTGGATCCCGGGGTGTTCCCCGACATCCTATAGTAGAGCAGCTCTTCGGCGATGTGGCTAAGTCCTTCGTTCAGCCAGATCTCTTCGGCGGTCGGCGCGTTGTTGATGAACTGTCTTCGTCCCGCATTTATCAGGTGCTGAAATTCGTGGACCAGGGTCGGAAGAACGTGGCTCGCCACTTCGGATTCGACCGCGTAGTTGCCGTTGATCGTCTGGTTCGGATCCGGAACCGGCATGTAAAACATTTCGCCTTCGTTGCTCGCCACACAGACGCCGACCGGCTCCAGATCGCGTCCAGCGAAGAGTCCGCCAACGACGGCTCCCGGCGGGGCCGGGATCGAGTTGACAGATGGCGTAAACAGGATCGCAACGTGGCCGTTTGCATCTATGTCGGTCGGGGTACCGAAGTTGAGCGTGTCGAGACCGTAGCCGAGCGTGTCGAACGCCGTACCGAAGTCGATCATCTCCTGGTTCGTGTAGCCGCCGGCTGGCGAAGTCACGTCGGAGAGCACGATGGTTTTGTTGAGCACGGCGATGACGGTTGCTCCGCGAAGGACTTTCGGAGCGGTGCACGCGTTACCCGAGAGATTGCCGTTGATCTGAACGACGGTTCCGACTGTTGGACTTGCCGGAATGTTCGTAAGGAAGCGTGGCCCGAGCGGCGCCGACGTCGGTCTCGGTAGTCGGCGGACCGAAGCGAAGGCCGACGCCAGGTCGCGACGCTCACGCTCCCGGAACGACCACTCGAAGGATTTTACCAGGGGTCTCTTGTTCTGTCTGAGCCCCGTCATACGGTTGGTCTGAATCGAGAACAGCGAGCCGGGCTGGATCCCGGATGTGTTCGTGCCCGTGATCTGAATCTGGGTAGTGCTGGCCGCGACGTTGGTGCTGTTGAAGGGGATGAGCGCGTACTCCGACGCAGACGCGCCGCCACCCAGGCACAGGAAAGCCTTCTCGGTTGCCGTGAGCGTGTGCATTCCGCCGACACCGAGCTGGAGCGCGTTCGCGCTTGTGCAGCTCGAGGTCACGACGACCTGTGCGGCTCCCGTTTTCCCTTCGCTCGTTGCCGTGATGTTCGTCGTTCCCGCGGCGACGGCTGTCACGAGCCCATTCGCGTCAACGGTCGCCTTGCTTTGATCGGACGCGGCCCACGTTACGATTCGTCCAGTGAGCACATTACTCGCGGCGTCGCGCGTGACGGCTGTGAGTTGTTGTGTCGTTCCAACGACGAGCGAGAACGTCACCGGTGTAACGCCGACCGTAGCGACCGGAACCTGAACCACTGTGACTGCCGCCTGTGCCGATAGACCGTTCGCGGTGGCGACGACCTGGGTCTGTCCCGGCGCAACCGCGGTCACAACGCCATTTCCGTTGACGGTGGCGACGGCGGCGGAGAGGGTCGACCAGACCACTGGACCCGTAGCGATCGTAGTGCCGAATTGATCAGCGCCGGTAACGGTCGCAGTCGTTGACTGGCCTACGACGACGGTGCCGGGGACTGAGACTCCCAGCGTTGTAAGGACCGATGCCCCTTTCGGCGGAGGCGGCTCGGTGAAGGTGTTGCCCCGGTGTTCGGGGGCGCAGGCAAGCGCGGTCAAAAAGATGGAAACGGCGACGAGCCGGATTCGTGCGTTCTTCATGTGGGCGGTACAGAAGGAGAAGGGACTACTTCCGTGGACACGCACCACGAGCAATCCGGGCGGACATCAGTCGATTGAGGGCGGCAAACTCATGTCTCTGAAGACGCGCCAGAGGCCTTTTTCGTATCACCGTAGGGCGAATTTCGTTGGATTGGCCACAGCTCGCACATCCTGGAATGAGCCAACCCGTGTTCGAGCGGGGATCGCCGTTTTCTTGTCACCGCTATGTCGGTTTCATATCAGAATCACCAGGAACCTCGCCGTCGCCGAACCGAGCGGCCTGACTCTTACACAGTCCCCGCGCCCGAACGGCAGGATGCGTCGCGCGAACCCGTCACGCGCGCTAATGCCTCTATGGTGAGGTCTCTATGCTGCATCGAAGAACCCTCTTGTGGGGAACCGCAATCGCTTGGCTGTCATTGGCGTGCTCAGACCGAGAGATAGGACCATCAGATCAGAGACCGAGAGCTCCAGAAACCCTCAGGGCCACAATCGGTGGCTTCGGGTGCGGTGTTACGTACGATGCAATTACGCAAACCGATGAAACGGAACTTTCACCGTACGGCGTTGAGGCAGTTACCGACACGGCCCGAATCTGCGAGCAGTGGACGGGCAGCGACTACAATGCCGAGATCACTAAAATCGGCTCGTCTGAACCACCGTCTGACTACGCAGAGGACGTCGGGACCGTCATATACCAGGCAGGCACGACGAGCGACTACGACGGCTCGGGAAGCCAAATGGAGGGACCGGGAAGCGTCGGCGCCAACAGCTTCGAGTTTGTCGCCGCAACGAGTGACGAGCAGCAAGCATCCTACAATGAACCGTACTATGCGGTGGTACAAGATCCCGATCCGGTTCATTGTTCGAATCCGCCCTGCGCCGAGATGAACCGCGTGGCCATGAACCGTAATGTAGGAGTTACAGGCGCGGTTGGACCAATCCCGCTTCGCCGGCGGGTTCTCGGGTTTCTTCTCAACGGCAAAACTGAAATCGAACCCTCAGCCGAAGGGTTTCGACAGTTTCGCAGCGTCTCCGCTGCCGGAGAGGAGACGACCATTGCGATTGATCCGATTACGGAGCTGATAAGGCGCCAGGAGGTCAAGACGGCAACCGCAGCGGTGCGAGCGGATCTCACATGGGCGCTGAGGAATGGAAAGTTCGTACGAGAGCAAATGGATGTGGTAGGCGACGAGACGATTGGCGGACGACACGTGACAAGCACGACAAGGATTCTGCTGCGAAATGTTCACTGGGATCCAGCCGCCATTAGATAGCTTCGCTCGCCACTTCTCACTTGAGGCACTAAACAATGATTCGCCAACTTCGACTCGGCCTACTTGTCCTGGCCGCGTTACCAGGTGTTCTATCCGCGCAGCTCAACTACGGCTACACAACGTTTATTCACGGATTTAACGACGACTCGAATCGATTCACGACGCCGAACACAGCGGGGCTACTAAGTTCGCAAGTCAATCTCAAGACTCCGGAATTTCCGAGCTTGACTGGGACATTGAGCATCAGCGACCAAGCCACAAACTTGTATTCGGCCATAGGAGGTGATCCTAATGGCCCGCATGTGCTCGTGGGTCACAGCATGGGAGGGCTGACAAGCCGCTCGGCGTACTTCAGTCACCCCGGAACCGTCGCAGCCATCATCACGCTGGGAACACCACACCAGGGCGCGCTGATCGCCGACAATGCGACTCGAGTCACAGGCTACATCACTAACGAAGTTACAGACTTTTTTCAAAGCGTAATCAGTATCATGTACCGACCGACGCCAGGAAGTATTCTGAGCTCCGCGGGTGTGGGCTACATACAAGACCTGCTTCACCTGGTTCTTGAGGGGAAGCTTCAGACGTATCTCAATGCCCAGTTTGGAACCCAAACCGCGGGCTTGAATGACATTAAGACTACGTCGCCGACGATAGGTGTCCTCAAGTCGAGCACAGATCCTCTGCCTCACGCGAACGTACTAGGCACGATCGGTCGTAGAAATGCTGTCTTTCGGATTGCCTACTCATGGGCGTACCGGGATGCTGACTTCGATAGCTTCGTTCACAAGAAGAACAGGGTAAAAAGCGTTGTGAAGGCGTGTCGCCAGATCGGTTGGAACTTCATCATTCGAACGCAGGTCGGCAGAATCTGCAACCAGGTAGACAACGCGCTAGGAAGTATCGACGATCGTTGGGCGTTTTGGACGATGGGCTTGGCCGAAAAGAGGGATCCAAATGCGACGTTCGATGGGCTGATCTCTACAACGGAGTCGCGCTATCCGGGCACGTCACTGAACGATCCTGCAATAAACTTCAGGGCCCCAACTGTGGATCACATGAATCTTCAGTACAATCCGACCGGTATTGGCCAGATTGTGCAAGCCATGCACCGAGTGGGTATGGAGAATCCTCCGCCACCTCCACCACCTCCAGGGACCATAGGGTCAGTGACTGTTTCAGGGTCAAGCCAGGTCGAGGCTGGCTGCACTGGATTTTGGACGGCAACTCCGTACGGCGGTGTGGCTCCTTACACCTATGTATGGACCGCGGAAGGTGGATCCTACGACACCGGTTCAAGCGAACAGTTTAGCTATGCGCCGACGAATTCTTTCACAATTCAGGTGAGAGTAACAGATTCACAAGGAAGCACAGGCACTGGGAACCAGATGGTATCTGTAGTTTCGGGAAACTGCAGTTGACTCGGATCGACTCTTAGGAAACCTACGCCTCCTTCGCGATTTGACCGCGAAGGAAGGCGTGGGCGAGTGTACAACACGAAATGAGGGTCCATGCCAAACCACTTTAAGCTGAAGCGTTCAGCAACACTTGTTAAGCTGGTTGCGATTGCGAGCGTGGCGCTGGGTTCCGCTTGTGGAAACGAGCCCACCCGCCCCGGCGAGGGAAAGGTCAAGGAAGTTTGGTTCAGGTCTCAGGCAGTGGGTTTCCCCTTTCCATCGCCGTTGGTGTCCGGCTCCACCATCTACTTTGCTTCAGGGGCCGGATTCGTCATAGCTCGTGATCGTGAGACAGGTGACGCGAAATGGATGACATCAATCGGCCAGAGCGTCTACTCTGCTTCGGCGGAGATCGGAGGCGAGAATTTCGTGTTGCGGAATGGCGTACTGATCACCGCCGTTGCGTTCCATACTTCAGCGCTAGACGTCAGCACCGGTAGAGAGCTATGGAGGTACCAGGCGCCGCTCGACACGATTGACAAGGTCAATCCTCGGCCGGGTTTTGTCGTCGAGGCTCGAATTGCGGCAGATGACAACACGGTGTTCGTCCCCGCCTGGGGCGCTACCGTCAGCGCGGTAGATATCAATACGGGGCAATCCAAGTGGATATGGAGGGTCGAGCCTACTCTAGCAAATCGCTCGGGTGCATCCGGAGTACAAGTCAGCGGCGACACTGTGTTTGCGACCGTGTGGCATTTTCTCAATCAATCGGGCACTCAGTCCGAGGCGTGGCTCATGGCGCTGGACAAACAGACGGGGCAAGAGCTTTGGCGCGTCATTTTACCGCGTCAGAGTTCAGGGACAATGATAAACTGCGCTCCGGCACTCTGGAAAAACCTTGTGATCGTAACTCTTATATCCGGCGATCTATTTGCCGTCGACCGGAACACGCAGAGCATCGCTTGGCACGTCCCGACGCAAATTGCTGCCAATGGATTGGGTACAGCGCTCATTACCGGTGCGGTTGTGCTTGGAGATAACGTTTATGCGAATGGGTCGGATCAGAAAGTTCACGCCTATCGGGCAGCTGATGGAACTGAGGAGTGGGCGAGCGTCGCTGGCCAACTCCTGACTGACTTCTTCGTTACCGATAAGTACGTGTACGCCGCGGACGGAGCTAGCCTCTACGTCCTGGACAGGCTGACGGGGGCGCAATACGCGGCTCTGGGTCACCCCCGAAAATCGACAAGCTATACGTTCACGTCAGGACCGACCGTAGCCAATGGCAGAGTCTTTATTACCATCAGCGATGGGGCGTGGAGCTTTGATGAGCCGTAGCGCCTCAGCGCGTTGCCGTTACTCCATTGCCCTGCTTATCCGAGTTGGTTTATAGAGCCACTCGAGCAGGTGAAGCAGAATCTCGTCTGAATTTGGATTCTCGCGCAGCTTTGACGGAGAGCAACGGAAAATTGCGGCCGTTGCTTGCGCAAAACTTCCGGGATGAGAATACCGCAACTTGTAGCTCACTTGCGTAAGTGGAGCAGAGGAGCCGAGTAAGAGGCTGTACCCGCGCACGACTTTCGCGACGGTCAGCAGTTTCTTCGGAGTACCCAACCCCACCCGTTCAAAGTTTCGATAAAGGCATCTGGTCCCGATACGCGCCTCTCTCGCCATGTCCGCTGCGGAGTCGTAGTGGTGTGGCCTCTCGAATAGATCTGCTATCGTCCGTCCCAAATTGAAGGGCAACTGACCTATTCGCGCTTCCATGGCATTGAGCAACGCGTAGGCGAGACGAGTTGTCGACGCTCTTTCGAGCGCGATTCGCCAGTTTTGATTGTGGCCTGAGCCAGAGCTCAGAAAGGCGTCCTCTAGTCCATGCCTCGAAAGCTGCAAGACGGCTCGCAGGTTCGCGCCGGTCGGCGCGACGTACGCGAAAACCGGGACCAGCGGTCGCGTTCGCAAGACTTCCACTGCCGCTTCCACGTTGTAAGAACCATCGGCGCTTGGATCGATAACGGCCGCAGCAACGTCTTGTTGTACAATGAGCGAACGCAGTTCGGCCCAGCCTCGAGCGCTTCGTACCTCCTCGCTCGAGAATATGCGGCGAAGGCGCACGAGTGACGGTGACGGCAGAAACGCGATTAGAACCATTGGTCGTGAACGAGCGCAAAACTTTGAAAGCACTGTGTCAATAACGCACTCAGACAAACAATCAGGCGTTAAAACCCGCCTTCATCGGTTCGCCGACTCAGTGCAAGAGTTGTTCTATCGGGGCGGCTTTCGCCTTCTCCAACAATGCTAGCGAGTTCGACCGAAGCTCCGGGGCCGAAATAAGAGACTGGATATCCCTACCGAACCGGTGATGCGATGGTAGGCTCGGACGACACCCATTGGAGCCAGACCGTAAGATTTCGTTAGGAGAGAATTGGTCGACGCGCGATATTTCCGGAGGCCGTCCTGTCGTTCGTTGCTTCACGCTGACCAATCGAAATGCTTCCGACACTGCTCCTGGTGGCGCGCCTCGCCGTGGTCCTTCCTGCTGCGCTGACCTATATAGGTCGCGAGAACCAGCTGAGCGTCCCCATCCCCCGGATCGCAGCCGACGTCACCGTCGACGGCAATCTCAACGAGCCGGTGTGGCAACAGGCGGCACTTCTCACGGGCTTCTCCGAATTCTCCCCGCATGACGGAATCGCAGCCGCCGACTCCACGCACGTCCTCGTCTGGTATTCGCCGACCGCGATGTACTTCGGCATCCGCGCCTACGAGCCACACGGCGCGGTGCACGCGACGCTCGCCGATCGCGACAAGATCGCCAGCGACGACAACGTCCAGATCCTCCTCGGCACTTTTCACGACCACCGCCAGGTCTACGTCTTCGGAATGAATCCCCTCGGCGTCCAGATGGACGGAACCATCGTCGAGCAGGGACAAGTTCTGACCGGTGGCTGGACGCCGACGCTCTCCGGACGCGTCGCGCCCGATCTCAGCCAGGATTTCGTCTTCAGCTCAAAGGGGCGATTGACCGATTACGGATACGAGATCGAGATCAGGATTCCGCTCAAGAGCCTCAAGTACCAATCCGCCGACGTGCAGAGCTGGGATCTCAACATCGTGCGCGAGGTGCAGCACTCCGGCGCCGAGGATAGCTGGGTCCCAGCCAAGCGCGCGAACACATCGTTCCTCGGGCAATTTGGGACGCTCGACGGGCTGAACGGGCTAAGTCGCGGACTCGTGCTCGACGTGAATCCGTCGGTCACCGAAAGAGTCAGCGGCGGACCTGGCCCGAATGGATGGGGCTACGATCGTGGCTCACCGCAGCTCGGAGGACGCGTCCAGTGGGGAATCACGAACACCCTTACGCTCAACGCCACCGCGAATCCGGATTTTGCCGAGGTGGAGTCGGACGCCGGACAGTTCGTGATAGATCCGCGGCAGGCGCTCTTCTTCCCCGAGAAGCGGCCCTTCTTCCTCGAGGGATTGGACGCGTTTAACACTCCGCACAGCCTGATTTACACGCGGCGCATAGTTCAGCCCGATGCTGCGCTCAAGCTCACCGGCAAAGTTGCAGGCACGAGCATCGGTCTGCTGTCTGCGGCGGACGACCGCAGCCTCTCGCCGTCGGGGCGCGACCGAGCGGTCTACAATATTTTCCGCGCACAGCGCGACATCGGCGGGCAGTCGAGCCTTGGTGTCGCGTACACCGATCGCATCTTGGGCGGAAACTATAATCGCGTCGCGGACGTGGACGGGCGTGCGGTGTTCGGGGAAGTATACAGCACCTCGTTCCAGGCGGCCCGGAGCTTCGACAAGACTGGCGGAGTCGTGCGCAACGCTCCGCTCTGGGAAGGGGTCTTCGCGCGCAACGGCAAGCGGTTCGGGCTGCGCTATAGAATGACCGGCATCAGTGAGGATTTCCGCGCGGGTAGCGGATTCATCTCGCGGACGGGAATTGTGCACGCCATCGTCGACAACTACGCGACGTGGTTTGGCGAACGCGGCGCGAAGCTCGAGACACTTACCGGCGACATTCTGCTCGACGATCAGTGGCAGTACTCGCACTTTATGCGTCGAGGCGACGCACAGGACAAGAAGTTTCACCTGAGTGGCAATGCTGTTATGCACGGCGGCTGGAATGTTGGCCTCGGCTTTTATCTCGAGACATTCGGGTTCGATCGCGGATTGTACTCGAACTATCAAATCCTCTCGCCCGTTGGCGACACGCTTCCATTCGTTGGCCGGCCGCGGATCACCAATCACGACTACGTCTTCACACTGGTGACGCCGCAGTGGCAGATCTTCAGTGCGAACCTGCTTTACGTCGGTGGTCAGGACGAAAACTTCTTCGAGTGGGCACAGGCCAATATCGATTACCTCCAGCTCGGGCTGAGCGTGAGGCCGACTGACCGCGCGCGGATCGATGGGACGCTGGCGTACCAGGATTACTGGCGTCGCAGCGATCACACGCTTGTCGGCCGCAACGTGATCCCGCGCGTGAAGCTCGAGTACCAGCTCACGCGCGCGATCTTCATGCGGCTGGTGGGCGAGTACGATCTCGCCGAGAACGACGATCTGCGTGACGAAACGCGGACGAATTATCCTCTGCTGATAGGGGGCGAGCTCGCGAGCGCATCACGCGTTAGATCATTGCACGGCGACTATCTCTTCTCGTATCAGCCGACGCCGGGAACGGTGCTGTTCCTCGGCTACGGCAGTCAGGCCGACGGGCTTCCCGATGAAACCCAGCGGTTCAATTGGCAGCCGCTAAGACGCACATCGGACTACTTCTTCGTGAAGTACAGCTATCTGTTGCGGATGTAGCTGAACGAGAAGGATTAGCCAGGTTGCGGCACCTCACCGGGAGAGTCCTTGTATCATGGACGCGATCGCCTAAGTGAAGCATTCCCGAAGTTTGAGATTTCGGCTTGATCGCGACTAAAGCGGACGGCTGGTTGAGCTACGTGTGGCGCGTCACGCTACTGGCGGCAGTGTACGTCCTTGTCGGCCGAATCGGCTTCATGGTGTCGGCAGTCGATCCCATAGTCTCCTCGGTGTGGCCGCCATCCGGCATCGCCCTCGCGGCGATGCTGCTGATGGGCCCCCGGTATTGGCCTGGAATCACCATTGGGGCGTTCATCCTCAACGCCAGTGGCAGCATCGCGCCCCTCCCGGCGATGGTCATCGCACTCGGGAATACGCTCGAAGCACTAATGGCCGCGGTTGTTGACGTCGGTCGGATTCCGGCCATCGCTAGAGCGGTTGCGAGATGTGCTGGCGCTCGTGGTCCTCGGCGCCATCAGTACCACCGTGAGTGCAACCGTCGGGGTGACTGTCCTCGCCTTTGTCCGCGACAACTTCGCACTTCCGGGCTGGACCATTTGGACGACGTGGTTCTCGGGTGATGCCCTCGGCATCGTGCTGGTCACGCCGCTCATCCTCACCTGGGCGGCTGGACCCCCGCTGCGAGTTTCAAAGCGCGATGTCATCGAGGCAAGCGTATTAGCTACGCTCGTCATCGTAAGTGCGGCCGTGCTCTGCCGAGCGCCGGTCAGCTATGTATACGCGATCTTTCCGCTGACGATCTGGGCGGCGCTCCGATTTGGAGTGCGGGGCGCAGCGGCCGCATCGCTTGTCGTATCCGTAATTGCTGTCGGATACACCGTAAGCGTGGTCGGGCCCTTCGCGACCTCCACGCCCGTGAACAACCTCTTCAGTCTCCAGACCTTCATCGCTGTCCTCGCGCTCACCAACCTGATCATCGCCGCGGTGATCGCCGAGAGGCGGACGGTTGAATCCGCGCTGCAACGCTCGCGTCAGCAGCACCAGGACATCGTCAACTACGCTTCTGTCGGTGTGCTTCAGACTGACCTGGCTGGGAAGATCCTGCTCGCGAACCCGGCCCTGGCTCGCCTTCTGGGTTACGAGAAGCCGGAGCAATTGTTAGGTCTGAACATGGCCGATGACGTGTATTGGGATCGCGCGCAGCGTGGCGCGGTCGTCGAGCGATTCGATGATCTCGGCGGTGGCGACGCCGTCGAGATCCAGTGGAAACGAAAGGACGGGTCGCCCATCTGGGTCGACCTCCACGGACGCTCGGTCAGGGACG
>Ga0193727_1000969_pt1 | contig 11719 bp, 8 predicted proteins | sample H2c2metaG_FD_143051 | JGI IMG/M metagenome (GOLD analysis project Ga0193727, IMG submission 143051) | Soil microbial communities from a riparian zone of the East river system, Colorado, United States - H2c2 | ecosystem: Environmental > Terrestrial > Soil > Riparian zone | place: USA: East River...
CGAGACCCGTTGCCGAGATCGTCGCCTTAGTCGGGTCGGAAGAGAGCCAGGTGAACGTCGTCGGAGAGTTGTGGTCGTCGACATCCTTACCTACGGCGCCCATTTGGAGCGTGCCGCCCTTTCGGACTGTTCCGTCCTCGGGCGAAATCGCGACTCTGACCACCGGGCCAACTGGAACGATCGGTACGCATGGGTTGACCGCGGTCAGTCGATTCCGTGGGCTTGGCGTTGCAATCGTGCCAGTCGGGATCGTAAAGTCGGAGCCATTGTTGTTCGTGTCGGTGCAGCCCTTGTCCCTTCTGAAAGCGGCAAGCGTGCTGCTCAGAGTCGGCGCGGCCGAAGCTCCCTCGAAAAAGTTCGCGTTGCCATAACCAACGAGGTCGATGATGTGGCTGAGGGCCGTCGCATTGCAGACGGTGGAGCTTCCGTTGCATGCGAGCGAAGCGGCCATGTCCACGAGGGCAACTTTGCCTGCTCCAGCGGCCATGTTTATCGGCGCGGCGTCGCTGATATCCGGCGTAATGGGAGCGCCGGTAGCACCTCCGGATGCTTCCCCGACGAGAACGTACTGACCTGGCGCGATCGAGCCCGAGAGCAAGGTGATCTGATTGGTGGCTCCAAAGCTTCCCGTGCCGGTAGCGGACGCATACTGGATCGACCAGCCGGATAGCGGCTGTTCTGTGTCGCCGGCGTTGAACAACTCCACGTAGTCGCGATTGAAGGTGGCGCTCGCGTTTCCACCGCCACCATAAACCTGACTGATTACGACCTTGGGTCCGATCGAAGCCCCAGCGTCGAACGCCGGATTGCCGACTGACTTCAATGTGGGTCCGATCGCGTCATGAGTGGTGCAGGAGAGAATCAGAAGACTCAGGACGAGCGGACGCATTACGCGGAGCGAGGTCAGGCGCATTTTGGGGGATTCTCGATTGTGTGAAATTGCTTGGCTCCCACGGAGGGGAGAAACAGGGCCGAGGAGCCGAGGCCCGTACCAGAAGTTTATTGCGATCCGGTGCCTTTGGAAATAGTCAAATGCGTCGGAACCGACTCATTTCGGTAACGAAGCAGAGATTCCCTCAACGGAATCGCGCTCGCCAACTTTGCATCGAAGTTCGGGGGTCCCAAACCCGTAAAACTCAGGTCTCGATCGCCACGGTTTTGAGGCCAGCGAGGTTTCCCGCATCATCGAGGCCGGCGATGTAACACTGAATCTCGATCTTTCCGAGTCGGTATACGCGCGCGTCACGAAGGCGCGTTGAGAGCAGGCGCAGGAGCTCTTCGTAACGTGGGCGAATTTTCTGAGCCTCGGAATCGTAGGGGTCACTCGTCGCCGTGTGGCGAGCAAAGAAATCAGTGAGCGATCTTTGCTCGACCGGAGCCGTATCCTTCGCTCCAGCGAGTTTTGCGAATTCAACGGGTGGCGGTGGGCTCGAGCGACCCGCATAGGGAAACGAGAAGAACTCGAACGGTCGGTCGGATTCGCTCGAGTAGACGAGGCCCGCGCTCGCCCGTTCCAGTTCCTTCTGTAGCGTTGGGTGAGCCTCGACTGCCCCCGCGCGCTTGCCGCTACTCTGCTTCGAGATTGATCCTCGCTTCTGCCAGGTCGGTCAGGAGGTGGTCTGTCTCGCCTTCTTCGTCGAGAGTCCGCTGGAGCAGCTCGGCCTGTGATTCGTAGCCAAGCTGCCGGGCATAAGTCCGAACTGTCCCATAACCCGCCATCTCGTAATGCTCGACGTGCTGGGCCGCGGAAATAAGCCCTGCATCCAAGACATCTTCGTCCGGCTCTTCGGCAATCAGCGCATTTCCTTCCTCGAGCAAGCCCTCCATCCCCACGCATTTCTTCCCACGTGGTGTCGCTCCGAGCTCCTTGCAGATTTGCTCGATTCGCGCGACGTGCTCTCCGGTCTGGTGGAGGTGAGTCTTGAAGGCGGCCTTGAGCTCCGGGTGCTTTGTCGCCTTGATCATTTTCGGAAGCGCTTTGACGATTTGCTTCTCGGCGCTGTAAAGGTCTTTCAACTCTGCGATGTAAAGGTCTTTGAGTGTCTCGAGCCGCATTGTCGGATTTATTGATGATGGTGGTCGCTGTTGGATGAAGATAATCATCCGCGAATTGGCGGCTCGGGGCCTTGCAACTCTGTTATATTGCGGACATGAAGATCGAGTTCACGCCGCGCGCGTCTGAGGGAGTCGAGCGCCACATTCAGGTGTCGGTACCCCCTGAGGCGGTGAAGGACGCGGAGGACAAGGCTGCGAAGCGCTACGCCTCCACCGTCCGGCTGCCTGGCTTCAGACCCGGGAAGGCACCGGCGACTGTAGTTCGCCAGAAGTTCGGCGAGGCAATCAGACAGGAAGCCCTCGAGTCGATCGTTCGCGAAGCATATCAGGAGTTCGTTGAGAAGGAGAGCATCAAGGTCGCGGCGCAACCGCACATCCACGATCTGAAGTTCGAAGAAGGCAAGCCGCTCACTTTCGAGCTTCACCTCGAGGTCAGACCAACGATACAGCTCGCACGGACCAATGGGTTCCGAATCCAGCGTCCCTCGGCGACTGTCACGGAAGAGCAGCTTGCGCAGCAGCTGGAGCATATCCGCGACGAGAAGGCGACCTGGACGCCGGTCACGGAGAAGCCTCTTCCGGGCGACATGGTGAACGTGCAGATAGCGACGGGCCCGGATGCGGGCGAGGCCAAGAGTTATCCCCTGGTTCTGGGAGCCGGCCAGGCAATCCCCGGCATCGAGGAGCTGGTGATGGAGGCCACGCCGGGCGAGACGGTCGAGCGGCCGGTCAAATGGCCTGACGATTTTCCGGACGAAGCACAGCGGGGTCAGACGAAGACCGTCCGCATCACGCTCAACGAGGTGAAGAGAAAGTCTGCGCCTCCTCTCGACGACGCGCTCGCGCGGGAAGTCGGCGATTTCGAGTCGCTCGACGCTCTGAAAAAAGCCGTTCGGACCGACATGGAGCGTCATGCCGAACATGAAGTCGAAGCGGGTGTCAGACAGCAGCTGATCGATCAGATCATCGCCGCCAACGCGTTCGACGTTCCGAAGAGCTGGGTTCAGCAGTTCATCGAGAACTACGCCGAGGCCTACAAGGTTCCGGACGACGAGCGGGAGCAGTTCTCCGGAGAATTGCGTGGCATGGCCGAGCGGCAAATCAGGCGCGACCTGGTGATCGAAACACTCGCGGAGAAGGAGGGCCTGGCCGCGACTGAAAAGGATCTGGACGATCGCATTGCCGCGCAAGCTGAAACGAGAGGCGCGAATCCCGGCCAGATCTACGCGCAACTCGAGAAGAGTGGCCGGCTGAAGGAGATGGAGCGCAGCATCACCGAGGACAAGGTGTTCAAGTGGCTGCTGGACCGAAACGATGTATCGACTAATGCCTAACCGGGAAGAAGAAGAGCCAATGCCGACGATTTACACGCCGTACGTCATCGAACGCTCGAGCCGTGGCGAGCGCACCTACGATGTTTTCTCCCGGCTCCTGATGGACCGGATCATTTTCCTTGGCACGCCGATCAACGACGACGTCGCCAACATTGTGATCGCGCAGCTGCTCTTTCTCGAATCGGATAACCCCGAGCGGGACATACATATCTACATCAATTCGCCGGGCGGCAGCGTTTCCGCCGGACTGGCGATCTATGATACGATGCAGTTCCTCAAATCGCCCGTGAATACGAACTGTATGGGTCTCGCGGCGAGCATGGGGGCGTTCCTGCTGTCGGCTGGACGTCCGGGCAAGAGATCCGCGCTTCCCCACGCCCGCATCATGATCCACCAGCCATCACAAGGCGGCGGTGGCGGGACGGCTTCAGACATCGAGATCCAGGCGAGAGAGATTCTTCACCTGAGGTCGCAGATGAACAAGCTCATGGCCAAGCATACAGGTCAGCCGGTCGAGCGCATTGAGCGCGACACCGACAGAGACCGGTTTATGTCGGCCGAGGAAGCAAAGGAGTACGGTTTGATCGACAACGTGATTTCTTACCGCGGAGAGATTGAGGAGTCACTTAAACAGGGCGAGGCGCTCAAGCAGGCCTGATTTGGGGGCATCTGTTACTTGTGAAAATCTTCACGAGTCCTGCTCACACAGCCTTTGCTTGACCGTATTCGCGCCCGCTGTTAGGTATCTTTAGTAAGACCTTGATGTCCGGATTCGCTGGGCAAGCTTTCCCCGTTCCCCCGTTGATCTATGTCCCAAGAGAAACATCTTCGCTGCTCGTTCTGCGGAAAGTCGAAGGACTCTGTCCGGAAGTTCATTTCCGGACCGTCTGTTTACATCTGCAACGAGTGCATTGCTCTCTGCAATGAGATTCTGGCGGAGGACGAGGAGCGCGAGGTAGCTGAAGCGATAACCCAGGTCCCCTCGCCGCAAGAGATCAAGGATGTTCTCGACCAGTACGTGATCGGGCAGGAGCAGGCGAAGAAGGCACTCGCAGTATCGGTTTACAATCATTACAAGCGCATCAACTCCACGTCGCTAAAAGACGACGATGTAGAGCTCGACAAATCCAACATTCTGCTAATTGGCCCTACCGGCGTCGGTAAGACGCTACTGGCACGCACGTTAGCCCGAATTCTCGACGTTCCGTTCACGATCGCGGATGCGACCACACTCACCGAGGCGGGGTACGTCGGTGAGGACGTGGAGAACATCCTCGTTCGACTACTGCAGGCCGGGGACTTCAACGTCGCCGCGTGCGAGCGCGGCATCGTCTACATCGACGAGATCGACAAGATCGCGCGCAAGTCCGAGAATCCGAGCATCACCCGCGACGTCTCAGGCGAAGGTGTGCAACAGGCGCTGCTCAAGATCATTGAAGGAACGGTCGCCTCGGTGCCGCCACAAGGCGGCCGCAAGCACCCGCAGCAGGAATACATCCAGCTGAACACCAAGGACATTCTCTTCATCTGCGGTGGCGCGTTCGACGGCCTCGAGAAGATCATCGAGGCTCGCACTGGACGCCGTCAGATCGGGTTCAACGGCGCTGCAGCGCGCGACAAGAAGCTCGCTCAAACGAAGATGTTCAGCGAGGTCGAGCCGGACGATCTGCTACGCTATGGTCTCATCCCGGAGCTTGTCGGACGCCTGCCGGTAACTGTCGCACTCGAGGGCCTCGATGAAGAGGCGCTGGTGCGGATTCTCAAGGAACCGAAGAACGCGCTCACCAAGCAGTACGCGAAGCTGTTCGGACTCGAGGACGTGAAGATCACGTTCGACGAGGCGGCCCTCGTAGCGATCGCCGGCAAGGCGCTCAAGCGTGGCACTGGTGCCCGCGGCCTGCGGGCGATCCTCGAGGAAGTTCTCATGGAAGTGATGTTCGACCTTCCGGGGAGAGAGGATGTCGTCGAGGTGAAGGTCACCGAGTCGTGCATCACGAACGGGACGCAGCCGCTGCTCGAAATTTCTCCCATCAGGCGGAAGAAGGAAGCGTAAGGAACTGCAACTTACGACTACCGGCCGGGGGCTTTGGGCGGGCCGGCCCGGGGCTACGTGCTGGCTGTCCCTCGGCGCCCATTAAGCATCGGGGGACCACGTAAAGTAATGATGGCTTTTGCCCACCATGCCCGGCCTTTCAATTACCATCGCACGTCCCTTGTGCCAGTTCGCGCGCACCAAACAGCCCGCTCGGAGCCGCCAGCCGGCCCGCTCGGAGCCGCCAGCCGGCCCGCCCGCAGCCGCCGGCCGGTAGTCATAAGTTGCTGTTAGAAGACCACTCGGCAGGTAGTCATAAGTTGCAGTTATCTTTAGTCATCCTCGAACAGCCTCCAACCAACCTTGCCCCAAGTCTTCCAGAGGGATAACGAGAGCATCCCCACGTCGGACCGGATTCCGGTCCTGCCGCTGCGGGATGTCGTCATTTTCCCCTATGTAGTAATTCCCCTGCTCGTTGGTCGCCCTGCATCGCTTGCCGCCATTGAGGCAGCGCTCGCCGAGGACAAGATCATCCTGCTCGTCGCGCAGCGGGACGGCGAGAAGCAGGAGCCGGCAGCGGCTGACCTCCACCGGACCGGCGTCATCGGACGCGTCGTCCAGGTTTCGCGGCTGCCGACCGGCACGACGCGCGTGCTCGTCGAAGGAATCGCCCGCGCCCGGGTGACCCGTTACATCCCCGCCGGAAATGTCCTGAGAGCCGCGGCCGCGCCCTTCCCGTTCGAAGGTCCGGGCCCAGAGGACGTTGCGGAGACGGAAGCGCTCAGTCGCCGCGTGATGAATTCGTTCGAGGAGTATGTCAGCCTTCACCGCCGCATCCCGGCGGAGATCGTCGCGATCATTCAGAGCACCGACTCGGCCGAGCGTCAGGCATTCGGCGTTGCGGCGCACGTCGCGGTTCGGTTCGAGCTCCGCCAATCACTTCTCGAAGCCGAGAATCTGCGAAGCCTGCTGGAGATGCTCGGCGAGCTGCTCTCGGGCGAGATCGAGCTGCTGCGTCTCGAGCGCAAGATCGACGATGACGTTCGCGGCGCGATGTTCCAGAACCAGCGGGAGTTCTACCTGCAGGAGCAGCTTCGCGTAATCCACCGCGAGCTTGGCGAGGAAGACAGCGACGACTTCGCAGAGCTCGAGGCGCAGATCCGAAAGAAAGCACTTCCATCAGTAGTTGAAGAGAGAACTCTTCGCGAGCTGAGAAAGCTGCGGCGTATGCCGCCCATGTCTCCCGAGTTCACGGTCGCGCGGAATTTCGTCGATTGGATCGTGTCGATTCCGTGGAGTGAACGGACGGACGAGGTCCTGGACGTAGGGCGCGCGCGGGCCATTCTGGACGCGGATCATTACGGGCTCGAAGAGGTGAAGGATCGCATCCTCGACTTCATCGCCGTCCTGTCGCTCGTCGGCAGACTCGACGGACAGATTCTCTGCCTGGTCGGGCCTCCGGGCGTTGGCAAAACATCACTCGGACGTTCGATCGCGCGTGCGTTGAGCCGCAAGTTCGTCAGGATGGCGTTGGGTGGTGTGCGCGACGAAGCGGAGATTCGCGGACACCGGCGCACGTACATCGGCTCCATGCCGGGTCGCATCATCCAGGCAATGAGACGCGCCGAGGTCGTCAATCCGGTCATCCTTCTCGACGAAGTCGATAAACTCGGGCAAGACTTCCGCGGCGATCCCGCGGCGGCACTGCTGGAGGTTCTCGATCCCGAACAGAACACGACGTTCAACGACAATTATCTGGAGGTCGACTACGATCTCTCGCAGGTGCTGTTCATCACGACCGCGAATTCGCTTGCCGGAATTCCGGAACCGCTCCGAGATCGCATGGAGATCCTTCGCATCGCCGGTTACCTCGACCACGAGAAACTCGCCATCGCGAGGCAGTACCTCGTGCCGAGGCAGATCGAGGCGAATGGGCTGAAGAGAGAAGAGGTGGTGCTCGAGCCCGACGTGCTGATGGCGATCATGCGAGGCTACACGCGCGAAGCGGGCGTGCGCGAGCTGGAGCGCCGCATCGCTCGCGTGTCGAGAAAGCTCGCGCGCAAACGCGCAGAGATCGGTACGGCTGCCGGGGAGATCCAAACGGTAGGAATTCAGGATCTGAAGGAACTGCTCGGCGCGCCGCCGTTCGATCCGGACGACACATCGCTCGAGGACAAGATTGGCGTCGCGTCGGGTCTCGCCTACACGTCGGCGGGCGGCGAGGTGCTGGAGATCGAGGTGAGCGTGGTCAAAGGTCGCGGCAAGGTCCAGCTCACGGGAACGCTGGGTGACGTGATGAAGGAGTCGGCGAGTGCCGCGCTCTCGTACGCGCGCGCGCGGGCAAGAGCGCTAGGGATCGAATCCGAGTTTTATAGAACACGGGACATTCACATCCACATGCCGGCAGGCGCGACGCCGAAGGATGGTCCGTCGGCGGGAATCGCGATCGCTACTGCCGTGATCAGCGCGCTCACCGGCGTTCCCGTGCGCGGCGATGTCGCGATGACGGGTGAGATCACGCTCCGCGGCCGGGTGCTGCCGATCGGCGGCCTGAAGGAGAAGTCTGTTGCGGCCCACCGCAATAAGGTGAGCGACGTGATCATTCCCCACGGCAACGCACGGGATGTTGAAGAACTCCCCGAAGAAGTGCGAGCCTCGGTCCGGTTCCATCCGGTGAAGACGATGGACGAAGTGCTGGCGCTCGCGCTGCGACCGCAGCCGGCGACGACGAAATCCTCAGGCGAAGCTCTCTACGATTCAGTAACGCACTAGATGTCGAAGGACCCGGGTGCCGACAAGTTTGTCATCCGAAACGTAGAGTTCCTGGGCGGTATGGCCGAGCGACATGGGTGGCGTCCCGAATCCTCGCTACCTGAAGTCGCGTTCGCGGGACGTTCCAACGTCGGGAAATCCTCTTTACTCAATTCCCTGGTAAGGCGGAAATCCTTCGCTCGGGTGAGTCGCACCCCGGGCCGCACGCGAGAGATCAACTTCTTCCGCATCAACAACGGCTTCGTGCTGGTCGACCTTCCCGGCTACGGCTACGCCCGGATCTCGAAAGAGAAGAAATCCGAGTGGAAGCCTCTCATCGAGAGCTACATGAGGCGGACTACCCAGCTTCGGGGTATAGTTCTGTTGCTGGACATCAGGCGCGAGCCGAGCGATGATGATCGTGCGATGCTGGACTTTCTGGCGGAGATGGAAGTGCCGACGATTGTCGCGTTGACCAAGAAGGACAAGCTGAGCAAGGTGGCGGCACAGGAGCAAGTGGCGGAAATCTCGCGCGTCCTGGCGTTGTTGCCCGACCAGGTAATCCCGTTCAGCGCGCATTCGGGCGAAGGCCGGATCGAGCTCCTCGAGGCAATCACGGACCTCTTGGAAACCGTTCCGGAGCCGGACGCTCAATGACGGTACGCGTGTGGCTCCTGGGCATCGGTGTCGCCGTCGGCATGGTCACAGCGTGTGCGGGCGGAACGGCAACGGCTGCCGGCCAGTCGGGCACTCTGCCGCCGATCACGGATGACACAGTTGGCCGCGCCAGCGTTCCTGTGGGCTACGGTACTCTGCGCCAGGACGACATCGCGATCAGGCTGGAGCTCCAGGGCCTGATAGTTCGCGCGATCCCCCTCGACGAAAACCTCATCCGGCTGCTCACTCCGGATTCGTACCGCGCGCTCAGGGAACTGCAGGAGAGCAACAAGTCGGCGATCGCGGCGGTAACGCGTCGCACCGGTGGGCGATCTCCCGACCTGTGGTACGTGTCGTTCTACGGCGTTCAGCCTGATGTGCACTTCAGTCCAATGGAGCTCGTGATAACGAGCAGCGGACGTGATTTCCGGGCTTTGGAAGTTCTGCCTCTCAGCTCGGGGTTCGGTGAGCAACGGCTGAAGCAGCGCGAAACGCAGAGCGCCATTTATCTGTTCGACGAGGCGATCGATCTCGATCAACCTCTTACAGTCACATTCCAGGATCAGCGCGACGACAGCTGGGAGCAGGTTCTCACGCGCGTCGAGCGCGAAAGGGCCCTGGTTCGCGCGCGAGCATCGCGGCCGTCGTCGCAATAGCTGGTTTTTCCGGGGAGCGGCGATCAACTTTCCAGACATGCCTATTTATCCGCTGCGCAAGCTTCCCGCTCTTCCGATCGCCGGAATCGAAACACAGTGGCTGGAGAAGCTCGCTTCGGAGCTCAAATCCGGTTCCGACCGCGCCCTTCTCTGCCGTCGAACGTTGTGTGAAATCGCCTATCCGCAGTTCGCCTCGAACTGGGAGACGGCAGTAGAGGACGCGAAGCTTCCGCTTGCGACGAGGCTCGCGCTGTCGGCGCTCGACCCACGCAATGTCACGCTCGAGCCAGAGTATTACGCCGAGTGCGACGATGCGCGTTTCCAGAAGGTGAAGCCGCTGCTCTGGCTGTGGTATTCGTTCGACCGCACGGTCGTCGGCGGACAGAACGTCGAGCTGGGAGTGCAGCTGAGACGACTGCTCGCGCCGCACATCTTCAAGAAGTGTGGTGAGAACTTCAAGGCGTTCCAGTTCGTCGAGTTTTCCTTCGGCTACAATATGGAGGTGGGCGACAACGTCGTCGTCCACCGGTACGTGCTCCTCGACGATCGCGGCGGGATATCGCTCGGCAACAACGTATCGATCAGCGATTTCGCGAACATTTACAGTCACACGCACAGCATCGTCGATCAGCGCGACGTGACCGCTGTGCCGACGCGGCTGGATGATGGAGTTCGCATCACCTACCACGCGACGGTGCTCGCGGGGGTGCACGTGAAAGAGCAGGCGATGGTCGGAGCGATGGCCGTGGCGACGAAGGATGTTCGGCCGTACCACGTGTATGTCGGGATTCCGGCCAAGAGCGTACGCGTGAAGCCGAATGCGCCGGTGGACCAGGGGAACCTCACTGCCGTCAAGCCGCGGTAAGTGCCGGTGCAACTGAATAGGCGAGAGGCGTCAGTAGCATAGTTGTCAGCTTGTTAGTTCACTACGCCCTGACTTGCCTCCTCGGCGTGAGGGTCACTGCTCGCGCGTCCTCCGTCATAGTTTGAGCACTCACCTAATTCGGAGCACATCCTCGACCGGGCCCCCATCCCCGCGGGCGAGGAGATGATGGACATCCCTGAGCCCGCGTGCTGCGCGCGGCCAGGTGAAGCGTTCGCAAGCTTCGTCGACGGTCAGCCACTCGAAGCGCTGGTGCTCCTCGCTCATAGTGACTTCTGAATCGTCTCCGACGAACACGGCGAAAACAATCGACATCTGTATCGTTTGAGTGGCGTGGAGATAGAAGCTGTTCACGGTCACGTTGTAGAGCGCCTTGCTGTCGAGCCCCGTCTCTTCATTCAGCTCCCGAACGGCTGCACGCTCAGGACGCTCTCCAGCGTCGATCTTGCCGTAAACGAGCTCCCACGAGCCCGGCCTGCTCGCATCCGGCGCGCGCTGCAGCACGAGGACCCGCCAGTCGCCGGCGTTGTGGCGAATGACGTACACTTCGACAACTCCAGGAACGATTTGGGTCATGTTACCTTGGGGTCTTTTCTCGTAGACGATTGTCCTGGGTAGATCATAGCCCGTGCCGGGCTCGCGCGTAGCCCGGCGTGCGCCCTCGGGCTCGATCACGCGGACGAGCTCCTGCGCGCTCGTATTTCCGGCGAGCAGCTGCGCGCATCCGCAGCCCCACAGCGACCGAGTGCCCGAGGATCGCGCAGCAGCGACCAGGCGCTCCGCGGAATCACCGGCTGCGATCGCCCGCTCGATCTCTGGTGTTGCGACGAGAACCTCGGTTACGGCCACGCGTCCGGCATAGCCCGTCATCGAGCAGTTCTTGCAACCCATCGAGACGTAGATCATCGAGTCTTCGGGAATCGTACTGACCAGTCGTCGCGGGACACCGGCGTTTGCGACTTGTCGGCAGACCGGGCAGAGGCGGCGGATCAAGCGCTGCGCTACGACTCCCTTTAGCGCGCCGGCAAGCTTCACGGGATCGACGCCGAGGTCGGTGAGGCGGACGATCGAGCTGCAGGCATCGTTGGTGTGCAGAGTAGCGAACACGAGGTGCCCCGTGAGCGACGCCTGTATGGCGATCGCCGCGGTCTCCCGGTCGCGAATCTCCCCTATCAGAACGACGTCCGGATCCTGGCGCAGGACCGATCTGAGGGCGGACGCGAACGTGAGTCCCGCCTTCTCGTGAATCTGCACCTGAACGATTCCCGGGATTCGATATTCGACTGGGTCTTCCACCGTTATGATGTTGACGCCACGGTGCTGGAGCAGGCGGAGCGCCGCGTACAGCGTC
>Ga0193727_1000970_pt1 | contig 11711 bp, 8 predicted proteins | sample H2c2metaG_FD_143051 | JGI IMG/M metagenome (GOLD analysis project Ga0193727, IMG submission 143051) | Soil microbial communities from a riparian zone of the East river system, Colorado, United States - H2c2 | ecosystem: Environmental > Terrestrial > Soil > Riparian zone | place: USA: East River...
GACCCGGAATTTCTCGACCCAGACTACCAGCGGGCGCCAAAGCAGTTGATCCACGCACACGATCATCACGATCATCGCGAAAACCGCGCGCGCCATCGCCGGGACGTTCCCCTGATCGAGCGCGACGCTCATGTACGAGCCGATCCCCGGCAGCCGGTAGTCGTGGTCGCCCAGCCGGAACGCCTCATTCACCATCAGGAAGAACCACCCGCCCGCCATCGACAGCATCCCGTTCCACACCAGCCCCTGGGCCGCCGCCGGGACCTCGAGACGCCAGAACGTCCGCGACGAGCCCCACCCGGACATCTGGGACGCCTCACGCAGGGGCGACGGAAGACTCTTGAGTGATCCGTAGAACGACAGCGCCAGGTTCCAGGCCTGGGCGGTAAAAATCATGAGGATCGCCGCCAACTCGAGTCCCACGTTGCGGGTCGGGAACATGGACATGAGCCCCAGCACGAGGCCCGGCAGGAATCCCAGCACGGGGATGCTCTGGAGGATGTCCAACAGCGGGAGCAGCAGGCGCTCGGCGACGGTCGATTTCGCGGCGGCCCACCCGAAGCCGAGGGCGAATACGTAGGAGATGAGCAGCGCGCTGACGCCGCGACTGAGCGAGTAGAGCGTATACCGGGGCAGCGCGGATGCGCGCAGATCGATCTGGACCGCCTGGCGCAGCGGCGCCTCGAACTCACGCGCGAACGCGATGACCGTGGCGATCACCCCGGCGAGGAGACACAGGACGGCGACGTCGGGCAGCCCGCCCCCCCGCAGTAACGGAGAGGTCAGGGCGGACGGAAAGCGAATCGGCCCGATCGGCCGCAGGGGTGATTTCACGCGAACCGCTTACTTTGAGAAACTGTGAACGGGAACGCCAGCGTCGCCGCCGTGGAACAGATGATGGACGTCAACGGTGTGCGTCTATACACGCGCCGCGTCGGCGGCGGCCCACCGGTCGTGGTGCTGCATGGCGGCCCGGGGGCACATCACGACTACCTGCTGCCGCAGTACGATTTGCTGGCGCGCCGCCGGCTCCTGCTGTACTACGATCAGCGGGGCGGCGGACGCTCGACGGTTACCCGCGACACGCCCGTCGGCTGGCGCGACCATGTGGCCGATGTCGAGACCTTACGGGAGCAATGGCGCCTGGACCGCGTCACCTTGCTCGGCTACTCGTGGGGCGGCCTCCTGGCCGTGCTGTACGCCCTCGAGCACCCCGACCGCATCGAGCGACTCGCGCTCGTGTGCCCCGCCCCCGTCGCTGCCGATTGGCGCGATGCCTTCCAGCGCACCCTCGCGGAGCGCATGGCGGGTCCATGGATCGTCGGCGCGCGCGCCGAGCTTCAGGCCTCGGGGCTGCGGGAGAGCGACCCCGAAAAGTACCGCCGCACGGCATTCGCGCTATCGGTGGCGGGCTACTTCCGCGACCCCTCAATGGCGCAGCAGTTGACCCCATTCCGCGTCACCCAGCGCACCGAGCAAGCGGTGTGGGAGAGTCTCGGACGCTACGACCTGCGGGAGCGGATTCGTACGACGTTCCCGGTGGGACGGACGCCGCCATCGCTCGTGGTCGCGGGCGCGTTCGACCCCCTGCCGATCGAAGCGGCGCGCGAGCTCGCGGTTCTGCTGGGGACCCAGGCGGTCGAGCTTGGCACCGGCCACGTGCCACACGTCGAGGCCACGGACGAGTTCGTGCGGGTGCTCGACGGGTTCCTCCCGCAAGGGTAGAGTTCCGTTACATGGACAAACAAGCCGCACGCCAAACGCTCGAGCAGATCGCGGCCTTCCTCGAGCTCAAGGGGGAAACTCCGTTCCGCGTCCGCGCCTATCAGCACGCGGCCCGGGCGCTCGCGGGATTCGCCGGTGATGTCGAGGGCGGCATTCAGTCGGGAGCGCTGGCCCGCGTCAAGGGCGTCGGCCCGGGCAGCCTCGAGGTAATGCGCGACCTCGTCGCCACCGGGCGCTCGCGGGTTCTCGACGAGCTCCGCGAGCAGATCCCTCCCGGCCTGGTGGAGATGCTGCGCATCCCGGGCCTGGGCGTCGCCAAAGTCCGCCAGATTCACCGCGCGCTGGGAATCGAGTCGCTGGCGGAGCTCGACGTCGCCGCGCGCGACGGCCGGCTCGCGAAGCTGCCGCGGTTTGGAACCAAGACCGCCGCCAACGTCCGCAAAGGCATCGTGTTCCTGCGCCAGACCAGCGAGTTCCGGCTGTACCACTACGCCCTGGCCGAGGCGCAGGGCGTGCGGGAGGCGCTGGCCGGGCTCGAAGGAGTGCGGGCCGTCGAGCTCGCGGGCAGTGTGCGGCGCTGCCGGGAAGTGATTCGCGACCTCGACCTGGTCGTCCTCGCGGAGAGCGCCGGCGCGCGCACATCGCTGGTGAGGCGCCTGGGAGAGGTCCCCGGCGTGACCGAGTTCGCCGGTACGGAAGGGACCGTCACGCTCCGGTTTGCGAGCGGCACCGTGGTGGACGTGTTCCTCGCGACCCCGGACGACTTCGGCCTGGCGTGGATACGCGCCACGGGGTCCGAGGCGCACCTGGCGGAGCTCGAGGCACGAGCCCGCGCCCGCGGGGTCGTGCTCGAACCCGGCACTCCGTTCCCGGGTGAGGACAGCGTGTACCGCGCGCTCGGCCTCGCGTGGATCGCGCCCGAGTTGCGCGAGGGCGCGGGCGAGATCGACGCAGCCGCGGCCGGCCGTCTGCCGACCCTGGTCGAGCAAGCGGACCTGCGAGGATTGCTGCACTGCCACACCAACTACTCGGATGGCACGTCCACCGTCGCCGAGTGGGCGCAGGCGTGCCGCGCGGCGGGCTATGAGTGGATCGGGATCACCGATCACAGCGTGTCGTCTCCATACGCCGGCGGGCTCGCGCCCAGCGCCATCGCGTCGCAGCGGGAAGAGATCGACGCGGTCAACCGGAGTGCGACCGATGTCCGGGTGCTGCAAGGGGTGGAAGCGGACATCCTCGAAGACGGTACGCTGGATTATGACAGCGATACACTCGATCGCTTCGATTTCGTGATCGGGTCGATCCACAGCCGGTTCGGGATGACCGAGCCCGAGATGACCCGCCGGGTGCTCTCGGCGATGGACGACCCCCACCTCACGATCCTGGGCCACCCGACCGGGCGCCTGCTGCTGGCGCGTGAGCCCTATGCAATCGACCTCGAGAAAGTGCTGGCCAAGGCGGCGTTGCGCGGCATCGCGGTCGAGGTCAATGCCGACCCGCACCGGCTCGATCTTGACTGGCGCGTCGTGCGGCAGGCGCGGGACGCGGGCGTCATGATCTCGATCGGCGCCGACGCGCACTCGACCAGCGGCATCACCAACGTCGCGGTCGGGCTGGGCATCGCGCGGAAGGGGTGGGTCGAAGCCAGGCAGGTATTGAACACGCGGGACGCCGCCGCCTTCTCCGCGTTCGCCCAACGGCGCCGCACAAAGGCAACCTGATGCCCGCCAGGACACGCGCGCGACCGCGCCAGGCGCGCGAGACACCCGCGCACCTCAAGGCGCGCACCCGCAAGATTCTCGCGCGGCTCGAGCAGGCATACCCCGACGCCGTCTGCGCCCTGCACCACCGCAGCCCGCTCGAGCTCCTGGTGGCAACGATCCTCTCGGCCCAATCCACCGATGCGCGCGTCAACATGGTCACGCCGGCGCTGTTCGCGAAGTACAAGACCGCCGCCGCATACGCCGCCACCGATCCCGCCGTGCTCGAGCAGGAGATTCACAGCACCGGGTTCTTCCGCAACAAGACGAAGTCGATCATCGGGATGGCGCAGGCCCTCGTGGAACATCACCGAGGCGAGGTACCCGACACCATGGAGGCTCTGATTCAGCTCCCCGGCGTCGGCCGCAAGACGGCGAATGTCGTTCTGGGCACGTGGTTCAAGAAGAATGAAGGAGTCGTGGTCGATACGCACGTGCAGCGGCTCAGCACGTTGCTCGGACTCACGAAGCAAACCACTCCCGAGAAGATCGAGCGCGACCTGATGGTGCTGGTGCCGCGGGACCGCTGGACCTGGTTTTCACACACCCTGATTCGGCACGGCCGCCAGGTATGCATCGCGCGACGGCCCAAGTGCGAGGAGTGCGTGGTGAATCGGTGGTGTCCGAGCTCAAAGATATGATGATGCGTTGCCGAATGAGGCGTGGCCGAATGATGCGTTGCGGGATGAGGCGTTGCCGGCAACGTAGTACCCGGCGACGCAGCACCCGGCAACTGGCAACGCAGTCAGGCCGCCTATGACCCTGCCCCCCGTCGACCGGTCGAGCCTCGTAGCCACCCGCCGCGATCTCCACCAGCATCCGGAGATCGGCTTCGAGGAGGTCCGCACGGGAGCGCTCGTGGCGGAGCGGGTGAAGGCGCTCGGTTACGACGTACGGACCGCCGTCGGTCAAACCGGCGTCGTCGCGCTCCGATCCGGGGGCGCAGGCCGCTGCGTGATGCTCCGGGCCGACATGGATGCGCTTCCGGTCGATGAGACCAGCGACGTCCCCTATCGCTCCCAGCGCGCGGGGAAGATGCACGCCTGCGGCCACGACGGCCACGTCGCCATCGCACTCGAAGTGGCGCGGCGGCTGGCTAATTTCCCGCTCTCCGGCGCGCTCAAACTGGCGTTCCAGCCCGCCGAGGAGATCGCGGGGGGCGCCAAGGCGATGATCGCGGCGGGTGTGCTCGACGCGCCGCGCGTGGACGCGGTGTTCGGGATCCATTTATGGAACGACCTCCCGGTCGGCACAATCGGCTTGATGCCGGGACCCGTCATGGCATCGGTGGACGAGTTCGAAATCAGCGTGCTCGGCCGCGGCGGGCATGCGGCGGCACCGCACCAGACCGTTGATCCGGTACTGGTCGCGGCGCACCTGATCACGGCGCTGCAAGGTCTGGTGAGCCGCCGCCGCAATCCGTTCGAGGAAGCTGTCCTCTCCGTCACGCAGGTGAACGCGGGCCATGCCTTCAACGTGATCCCGGGGCACGCGGAGCTGCGTGGCACGGTGCGCACGTTCGGCGGGAAATTCTACGAGGAGGCACCCGCGCTCATCGAGGAAACGGCGCGTGGCATCGCCGCAGCCTTCGCGGCGACGGTCGATGTGCGCTACCGCCGACTCGCCAAGCCCACAGTGAACAACGAGGCCATGGCCCGGCTGATGATGGAGGCCGCGGCCGAGGTAGTGGGTCGCGACAAGGTGGTGACGGGAGTGCGCACCATGGGCGGCGAGGACATGTCGTTCTTCCTCGCGCAGGTGCCGGGCGCGTTCGCGTTCGTCGGCTCGGCACCCGCCGGCGCGAAGGGAGCGCCGCACCACAGCTCCACGTTCGATATCGAAGAGGAGTCGTTGGTCGTCGGGACGGAGTTACTCACAAGAACCGCGATGCGGTATCTCGAAGGCTCCTGATGCGTCCACCCCTTCGGGTCGTTGCGACCACCCTGCTGCTCACGGCCGGCGCTCAGGCGCAGCAACCGGCGCCGAAGCCCGCCTTCACGTTCCAGGAAGTCATGATCCCGATGCGGGACGGCGTGCACCTGCAAACCGTGATCTTGACGCCCACCGATCAGAAGGGGCCGCTGCCGATCCTGTTCCGCCGCACGCCGTACGGCGTACCTGGTGAACCGCCTGCGCAGGTGTCGCCGGGCATCAAGGAGTTGGCACAGGACGGCTACATCTTCGTGATCCAGAACCTGCGAGGGCGATTCAAGTCTGAAGGAGTCTTCAAGCTGACGTCGCAGGTCGATCTGAAGGATTCGACCGTCACCAGCGAGACGACCGACGCGTACGACAGCATCGACTGGCTCGTGACGCATGTGGCGAACAACAGCGGTAAGGTCGGTATGTTCGGGGTGTCGTATGACGGCCTGACGACGGCACTGGCCCTGTTGCACCCGCATCCTGCACTCAAGGCGATCAGCGAGCAGGCGGCACCGGTGGACCAATGGATGAATGACGACATGCATCGCTATGGCGCGCTGCGCGAGAGCTATGCGTTCGAATATGCCGTGCTCGAGCAGGCCGCCAGGGACAGGAACACGCACTTCGCGTTTGACACGTACGACGCATATTCGTGGTATCTCGCGCTCGGCCCGCTCACAAACATCAACGCTAAATACCTCCACGGCTCCATTCCATACTGGAACGACATCGTGGCCCATCCAGACTACGACGAGTTCTGGAAGAAGGAGGCGTGGATCAGCCAGCTCCACGCCTCGACCGTCCCCAACCTGAACGTTGCGGGTTTCTGGGATCAAGAAGATCCATGGGGACCGTGGCAGATCCTTCGGCACGCCGCGGAGCGCGATCCCCTCCACACGAACCTCATGGTCGCGGGCCCGTGGTTTCACGGGCAGTGGAGGGCACCCAGAGGAGACAGCATCGGGCTGATCCCGCTCGGCGGTCACGAGACGGCGCGCGAATTTCGCGAGACGATCGAGGCGCCCTTCTTCCGCTACTACCTCCACGGCCGGGGCGAGAAGCCGGGCTGGCGGGTAACCACGTTCCAATCGGGCGCGAACCGTTGGCGGAGCTACGCCGCCTGGCCGCCACAGGAAGCGACGCCCACCAGCCTCTATCTCCACGCCAACGGCACACTGTCGTTCGACGCTCCCCGAGCGGACGCGCGCGGAGTCCCGTACCGCGAGTACGTCTCGGATCCGGCGAACCCCGTGCCCTACCGGCAGCGCCCCATCTCTCCCACCTACCCGGTTGGCGATTGGCGCACGTGGGAGGTCGCAGACCAACGGTTTGTCGATCAGCGGCCGGATGTGCTGACGTTCGTCAGCGCCCCGCTGGAGCACGATCTCACGATCACCGGTGAGGTGACGGCCGCCCTCTTCGCTTCCACGTCGGGCACGGATGCTGATTTCGTCATCAAGCTGATCGACGCGTATCCGGAAAGCGCGCAGGTCAACGCATGGGATCCTGAGGCCGGCCCGCCGCCGGGCGGGTACGCGCGCTCGCTGAACGGCTACGAGCTACCGATCGCCATGGAGGTGCGCCGCGGCCGCTACCTCACGAGTGACGAGCACCCGCGACCGCTGGCGCCGAACACGGCCATCGAGTGGAAGGTGCCGCTGCGCGACCGGGATCACGTCTTTCTCAAGGGGCACCGCCTGATGGTCCAGGTGCAATCGACCTGGTTCCCGTTGATCGATCGCAATCCCCAGAAGTTCGTGCCCAGCATCTACCAGGCAACGGCGGTCGACTACATCAAGGCCACGCAGCGAGTCTATTGCTCCCCGTCGCTGCCCTCGCACCTCGTGCTGCCGGTGATGCCGTAATGGCGAACCTCCTCGCCTCCGAGCCCTCCGCCTACCTCAAATCCGCCGCGCATCAGCCCGTCCACTGGTATCCGTGGAGCGAGCGGGCGTTCCAGGAAGCGTTCGCGCAGGACAAGCCGATTCTGTTGGACATCGGGGCGGTGTGGTGCCACTGGTGTCACGTAATGGACGGCGAATCGTACGAGAGCCCGGCGGTCGCCGAGGTCCTCAACCGGGACTTCATCTGTATCAAGGTGGACCGCGACGAACGCCCCGACGTGGACGCGCGCTACCAGCGAGCGGTCCAGGCCTTGAGCGGCCAGGGTGGCTGGCCACTCACGGCGTTCCTCACCGCCGACGGGGAGGTCTTCTTCGGCGGGACCTACTTCCCGCCGGAAGAGAATCCGTACGGTCGCCCCGGCTTTCTCTCGGTGTTGCGGCAGGTCGCGCGGTTGCACCGCGAAGATCGACCCAAGGTCACGGGCAACGCGAAGGCGATTCGCCAGCATGTCGTCGAATCGCTGGACGAAACCAAACCGGGCCCTGTTACGGCCGCCGTCGTCACGCAGGCAGCAGACGCCATCGCCCGGCTGTTCGACATCCGCTTTGGCGGCTTCGGGACCGCGCCCAAGTTCCCGCATCCCGCGGCCTGCGAGCTATTGCTCGCCCGCTGGTTCGACGCGCACGCTGATTGGATGCGCGAAGTCGTGGAGAAAACCCTCACCGGAATGGCGCGGGGCGGGATGCACGATCAGCTGGGCGGCGGATTCCACCGCTACTCGGTGGACGAGCGCTGGATCGTGCCACACTTCGAGAAAATGTCCTACGACAACTCAGAGTTGTTGCACGCCTACCTCGACGCCTATGCCGCGTTTGGGACACCCCTTTTCAAACGAGTCGCCGGCGGCATCGTCGACTGGGTACTGGAAGTGCTCGCGGATCCTGCACAAGGAGCCTTCTTCACGTCCCAGGACGCGGATGTCGGACTGGGCGACGACGGCGACTACTGGACCTGGACGCCGGCGGAGCTGCAAGCCGTGTTGCCGGATGAGGCGTTTCAGGTTGCCAGCCGTGTGTTCGACGTGGAAGCGCAGGGCGAAATGCATCACAACCCGGAGAAAAACGTGTTGTGGTGGGCAACCGATCCGGCGGGGGACAAGGAAGCGTCGACTCTGCAAGACGCCGTCCGCAAGCTGAAGGCCGCTCGCGACAAACGCCCGCGCCCGTACGTGGACGTCGCGCCGTACGTCAACTGGAACGCGATGATGGCGTCCGCGTTCCTGCATGCGGGCGCCGTGCTGGATCGCCCCGAGTGCAACGCGCTCGCGCTCAAAGTGCTCGGCCGGATCTGGCAGTCCTGGGACGAAGCCCGAGGAATGGCGCACGTGATCGGCCGCGCCGAGCCGCACGGCCTGCTCGACGACAACGTCCATGCGGCGGCCGCTTTTCTCGACGCCTACGAGGCGACGGGCGAGGCGGATTGGCTCGCGCGCGCAATCACCATCATTCGGCATTGCCTCCGTGCGCACTGGGACGACGCGGCAGGCGGGTTTTTCGACACGGCGCGGGACGACGCGGGAGCGCAAGCTTACCTCACAACGCCGGCCAAGCCGGTGCAAGATGCACCCACCCCATCCGGGAACGGCATGGCGGCAGTGGTACTCGCCCGTCTCTGGGCGTTGACCGACGACGCGCAGTGGCGCCGGCTGCTCGACCGCCAGCTCGCAACCTTCGCCGGAGCCGCGCCGCTGCTGTCGCTGCACGGCGCCACGCTGATGCGCGCCGTGGACTGGGCCGTGCATCCCATCACCCGGATCGAAGTCGCGGGCCCGCCGGGGCCCGGGCCGGCCTGCGCCATGCATCTGCTCGCGCTCCGGGTGATGGGACCGCGCAAGGTGGTGGTTCGCAAACAGGCGCCGCAGCCGGCCGCCATCGTGTGCATCGGCACCACCTGCTCCCTTCCGGTGACGACGCCGGCCGCGCTGGGCGCGGCCCTGCGCTGACGCCGGTGCTACATTCCACTCCTTAGCGCGGGCCGCAGATTCTTTCCTCCGGAGAGCCGAATGCCGAACAAGAAGGCCGTAATCGTGACGTCCAAGGGCACCATTGAACTGGAGCTGTTCGCCGATGAGGTGGCGAACACGGTCGCGAACTTCGAGAAGCTCGCCAATGCCGAGTTCTACGACGGCACCAAGTTCCATCGCGTCATCCCGAACTTCATGGTCCAGGGCGGGGACCCGTACTCGAAGAGCGGCAAGGGTCCGGTCGGCACCGGTGGGCCGGGCTACACCATCCGCTGCGAAACGCAACGCAATACCCACAAGCACGTCGCAGGCACCCTCTCGATGGCGCACGCAGGGAGGGATTCGGGGGGCAGCCAGTTCTTCATCTGCCACGCGCCGCAGAAGCACCTGGACGGCGTTCACACCGTGTTCGGACAGGTGACCAAGGGAATGGACGTCGTCAACTCAATCGCGCAGAACGACGAAGTCACATCGATCCGGGTCACCTGAGGGCTGGCGACGTCCGGTGCACGTTGATTTCGCGGTAGTCGCCGACTATGCGCTGGTGGATCAGAGCGGCAAGCTGTCGGTGCTCGGCATCTTCCAGCATATCTGGGTGCAGCAGTTTCCGGCGATGCATCCGCGCCTGCATCTCGTGCTGCGCCTGAAGGGCAGGCGCACCGAAGTTGGCGAACATGGCGTGCAGATCCGGCTGCTCGACGAGGAAGGCAACGAGAGTCTGGGCGGCTCGGGCACCGTCATGTTCGCCGAGCCGGCGGATCTCATCACCGAGATCGAGGCGGGAGCGATCCTGGTGTTCGACGTGCCCTTCCCCCACGCCGGTGTGTACCGCTTCGAGATTACGATCGATGGCGAGCAGAAGGCCGCGGTGCCGGTGACGGTTTCGCAGCTTCCGTCGCCCGCCCCCGGATCGGGCGGGCAAGCGATCCACTAGGTGAATTTCCGGGGCCTTCCGGTGCTGCTCCTCGCGGCGGCGCTGGCACTCGGCTGGAACCTGAACGGCTACCACCTCCTCGACCCCGACGAAGGGCGCAACGCCGAGGTGGCGCGGGAGATGGCGTCGTCCAACGACTACCTCATTCCCCACCTGGACGGCCTGCCCTACCTCGATAAACCGATCGTCTACTTCGCCGCCGCGGCCCTGGCGATGGAGCTGCTCGGCCCAACCGAGACGGCGGCGCGGCTCCCCGCGTATCTCGCCACGCTCGCGACGATCGCGCTGCTCGTGTGGTTCGCCCGGCGCCGCTGGGGACCGGAGGCCGGTTGGCTCGCGGGACTCGCCTTCGCGACCATGCCCCTGACCCTCGCCTACGCCCACACCGCCATCTTCGACAGCACGCTCACACTGTTCACAACGGCCGCGATCATTTGCTTCTTTCTGGAACGGACGACGCTCGCCTGGGCCGCCATCGCCGCCGGAGGGCTGACCAAGGGACCGGTCGCGATCGCCATTCCGCTCGCCGCGATGATTCCCTACGCCCTCGCCACCGGCCGCCCGCTCCGTCGCCTCGTTTCCCTCCGGGCGCTGGGAGCGTTCGCCATCGTGGGCCTGCCGTGGTTCTTCGCGGTGACGGCACGCATGCCGGAATTCCCCAACTACGCGTTCGTGTACGAAACGTTTGAGCGTTTCACGACGCCGCGCTTCCACCGCACGGCGCCGTTCTGGTATTACTTTCCCATCCTCCTCGTGGCCGCGTTCCCGTGGATCGTGCCGGTGGGCGCCCGGCTGAAGGCGTGGCGGGGGACGTGGACGGCGCGGCGCGACCCCGCGAGCGCCGACTCCCTCTGGCTGGCCGCCTGGGTGATCGGCCCATTGGCGATGTTCACCCTCAACCACTCCAAGCTGCCGCAATACATGTTGCCGCTGATGCCGGCATTCGCGCTCGCCGCCGCGCGGACTCTCACGACGGCCGGACCGCGCGCCGCCTGGCGGCCCTACGTCGCGCTCGCCGCGGCGCTCGGTATCGTGCTAGTCGCATTCTCCCCCGGCATGCTGAGTAGGGTGCCCCTCACGCCGGCGGAGCGCGCCGCGATTCCGCGGGCGGCGCTGGCCCTTGGTTGCGCGCTCATATTCTCCGCCGCGTGCATCGCGTTCGCGGCGGCGAGGGCATCGACCGGGCTCGCGGCGCTGGGGTACGCTATGGTCGTCATGGCAATTCCAATCGCTACGGGTCCCCTGATGGCCGCGGTCGGAGATGATCGCTCCAGCGCAACGCTCAGCGCCGCGATCCGCGGAGCCGGTGTCGATGGAGGCCACGTGCTGAGCATTGCGGCGTACCCGCCGTCGTTACCGTTCTATATGGGCGGCACGGTCGCCGTCGCGACGGCCGGCGCCGCCGAGCTCACGAGCAACTACATCGCGCGCTATCAGGAGCGGCTGCGCGCGCTCCCCAACTCGCCGCTGCGCCCGGCCGATTCGTGGACGGCTCTGCTGG
>Ga0193727_1000971_pt1 | contig 11700 bp, 8 predicted proteins | sample H2c2metaG_FD_143051 | JGI IMG/M metagenome (GOLD analysis project Ga0193727, IMG submission 143051) | Soil microbial communities from a riparian zone of the East river system, Colorado, United States - H2c2 | ecosystem: Environmental > Terrestrial > Soil > Riparian zone | place: USA: East River...
GTCGAACGTTTTCGAGCTGACGAGCACGTTCCGGTTTAACGAAATGGGAAGCTGCGGCAAAACTTGTCGCAGGGCCTGTTGGCTCAATTTTGACGCTCACCCGGCGCAGGATGAAAGCGACGTTAGTTTCCGGATTTGCTCACGCGACATGTGGTTCACCTCCCTTCCCATTGCAGCTGCTGTAGCCGTCGCCCCGCGGGCGACGCGCGCGTTTCGCACAGCGAAACGGCTACAGGGACTGATTCAAATACGCGGAGAGGATAGGAATCGAACCTACCTCGCCACTTGCGTGGTGACGACGGTTTTGAAGACCGCGAGGGCCACCAGGCACCCTTCACTCTCCGAATTGCAGAAAACTCCCAACGCTCAAGGTCCAACGTCCAACGCCGAATTTTTGGCGCGCGAAGCGCGCTTTGAAGTGCGGCGGCTTGGCGCCGCTTTCGACCGTCTAACCGCCAGCAACGGTTTACGGACGTACAAGCGATGGGCTGGCTATTTTGCCTTCTTGATCGCCTTAACGATCTCGTCGAAATCCGGCCACTCGCCAGACTCGAGTTTGGAATGGAGCAGTTTGCCATTGGCGCGAATTTCGAAGGCGCCGCCGCTCGACGGAATCAGCGTAAGCGACTTGATGCGCTCGCCGAGCTCGAGAATTTTGGTCGCCAAACTGACGGCCTTCGGCGTGTAGTTTCAAACGACGCAGTATTCGATTGATACTTCGGTCTTCACCGCAACAAGCTCCTCTCCTCAGCCAAGCTATCGATCTGACTAGAACGCGTCAAGATTCATACCGGCGGGTTTTCGCGCTTGCGAATGCAGCCTTGACACAAGTGCCTGCAATACCTCAAAAAAGAAGTGTGCCGCAGCCCGCTCCACCAGACTGCGGCATCTCCACTTCATCAACCGCGGAAACAGCCGCGATTTTCAGCCCTGAAGGCGTTAGCCCTCAAGATTTCTAAAAGGCGAAATTCACGCCGCTCCGGAACATTCCGAAATTATTCCTGGGTCCATCGATCACGCCAAAACTCAAGTCGTTAGTCCAACCGAAGTTTCGCGCGAATCGAAATTCGAGACCGGCGCCGAATTGCCCGAGTAATTTCGTTTCGGCGCCGAAATGTTCGGTCTGCGCGTTCACAGCGAAGGCGTCCGGCGGCCCTTGCGTGTGTAGTTGGTCCCTTTCGCCCCCGCCAAAAATCGCGCCGACACCGGCCCAGGCATAAGGCGCGAGCCGAGTGCAAGGAATTGGATACCGCAATGTAAGCGTTCCTAAAACAGAGCCGATGGTGTGATTGTGATTGATTCTTTTGTGAACAAATATCGGAACCGACTGGTCCTCGAAGATATCGAACCCAGGCTTGCTGCCGTCCAGAACAAATCCTTCGACACCGACACCAGCATAGCGACAGAAGAAATATTTGATGTCGCCGCCGCCACCCCAGGCGTGATCACCGCCAATGTAACGGTCGTACGTACCCAGCACAGGACCGCCTTCACTGGTGCTTTGAACGATGTCGACCAGCGAAGGATTAGGAGCGAACTCGGTGTTGGTGAATGCATAAGTGCCAAAGAGGTTCACATTCCATTCGCGGTCGCCGTACCATTGCGGACAGGGCGGGACATACGCGACCTGCTTCATTTCTTTTCCTGAATCCTTTCCGGAGCGGGCGTAGGCAGCGTCGGTGTAATAACGGAACCGCGAGGATACTGGCGCTTCAGCTTCGCCGCGCTCGCCACCGAAGAGCCAGGAAAAAGCAACAAACACATCAGCGACCGGAGCACCCGCGGTGCAACCGAACAAAGGAGAGATGTCCAGGCGAGTTTGCGTTGTCGGTTTCCACGCGAGAGTTGGGCCGATGGTGAAACTGTGCAACGGATCGCCCCGTGTATCTTTGACGGTGGTATTCTTATATTGCATTTCTATGCCGACTTTCAGACGCTCGTTAGGCAGGAGAATCGGAGTCATGGCGGCCTGTGAGAAACCCCATTCCCGTCCGCGATCGCCCGTATTTTCTTTTTCGAAAAACCAGTTCATGGCCCACTCGACGTGCTCTCCGAAATCCTGGGCGAGGAGCAAACGAAATTCGTAGGCATCGGGAACTTTAGGCGGGCCGCCCTCTTCCTCCTCCTCCCCTTCTCCTCCTACACCCATAGGAGGTGCAACTTCTTCATGTCGAATCGTGCCGACGCCGAATTTGTATTCTGCGAAAAGGGTTGGATTGAGTGGAATTTTGTTCCAATCAGCAAGAGCCCATCGGGCTTCCAGACTCACTGATCTCGCGCCGCCGCCGCCATTGAACCGTTCGAACTGCGCTTCCGCCGCTACGTTGAAACGAAAAGGCAAACCCATTTCTATCTCTTGGGTGAAAAGATAATCGGGAGGTCCGTGCCGGAAGCCCTGGCCCTCAAAAAGTTCGCCGAAGAAGAATGCCCATGGGGGCAACACATAGGCATTTACGGCGTTTGAGAAACGCGCACGCGAAAATCCTGGTGGCGCGCCGTAAGCGCTTGGTACTTCTTCGCCCGTTACCACAACAGCCGACTCTGTCGTCGGTTGCGCCAGAGCGGAATGATTTGAGGTAAAAAACAACAGACCCGCGCAGCAAATCGAGAGGATCGACCACCGCGCAATTGCAGAAAAGAAGAACATCTTTCTCATAGAACGCGGCCATGATTACAAACTTGTAATTAATGGCAAGACAAATTTTCAGCCGTTTTGCCGGGGTGTCTGTGCCTCTGATTACGAGGTCTGGTGACAATTACTGTAAAAAGGGCAGCCGCAGCCCGCCTCCACAACGAGCTGCGGCCTATCCACTTCATTGACCGCGGAGGCTTCACTTCCGCGGCAATCGGCCTGCAGGTTGCGACCAAGTATTACAAAATTGTAATGTTTTGGCAAGACAAATTTTCAAAGCGACCAACAGGCAGTCGAACTGTCGGCGCTATATCCTTAGTGTTAGCTTGCGCTGCGGGCGGAGTTTGCCTCAGAGCTACTCCGGCAGATTCGGAGTGTCTCCTTCCGAGCGTGAGCAGTCCACAGGTACGAGTCAGCCTTCGGGGCCAGTATTGGCGTTATGCATGACATGAAGGTTCTCCGGCCATCCACCGACAGCCAAACTTCCCTCTCGCACCCCGTCAGATCCATGTTAGGAAGCGTTGACTTCCATTCTACCATGATCTTCTGCCTAGGGTAGAGAACCTGCCCAACCCTCGGCGAAATCAGCGTGGCAGAATAAGTTCCTCCCGCGCTTGAAGTACTAACGAGTTGTGGAGCGACGCTAAGCGCCACCGCAAAGATGGTCACAAGCAATCCTCGAGTATTCATTTTGTTTTTCCTCCGATTAATTAGGAAGAGTTCCGAGCAGAAACGAGATCGTCAAACGATTTACAATTACGTTTTTGTGATTGTCCGCGACAAAGAGACGAGGTGCTGCGTTGACTTTTATTTCCGCGAAAGCGGGAACAGTAGTTTGACTATTGTGCCGTGACCGAGCTTGCTCTCGATGGTGGCTGAACCGCCGTGGAGATCGACAATCGACTTTACCAGAGCCAGGCCGAGACCTGCGCCATCGGAACCTCGCGATGATTCGGCACGGTAAAATCGATCGAAAACGCGTGGCAGATGTTGTGCAGCTATTCCGCAGCCGTTATCGCTGATGGCGACTTCAAAATCAGCCTCTTGTTGGCGAAGCGCGATCTGAATTGAACCATTCTCGGGAGTGAAGCGCAGCGCGTTATCGAGCAGATTTCCCACGGCGCGTTCGAACAGATCCGGGTCGGCATAAATTTGTCCGTTGCCGCTGCACTTGATCGTCACATGATGATCGTCTGCGACGGTTTGATAAAACTCTGCAATTTTCTCAACTTCTGCGCGTGCATCGAACTGCTTCCGTGCAATCGGTTCACGCGCCGCATCCACGCGTGCGACAAAAAGCAAATTGTCCACGATCCTGGAAAGCCGTTCGCATTCGGCGACGGTGGATTCGATGGTCTCGCGATAGTCGGCAGCGGTGCGATCTCGCGTGAGAGCAACCTGCGCTTCGCCCAGCATATTGGCGATCGGCGTTCGCAGTTCGTGCGCGAGATCGGCGGAAAATTGCGAGAGCCGTGTGAACGAATCGTCGAGACGTTTAAGCATTTGGTCGAAAGCGATTGCAAGCGGTTGCAGTTCGCGCGGCCATCCGGTGGAACCGATACGTTGCTTCAATTGGTCTGGCCCGATTTGGCGAAGTGACTCCGTCATTTGCCGAAGCGGGTGCAACCCGCGTCGGGTAACGACGATCGCAATCAAAGCCGAGGCCACAACGCCGCCGAAGAGAACGGCGATGAATAACAGAGCGAAATTTCTTTCAACTTGCTCGTCACTCGAGCGGTCTTGTGCCAACTGAAGTGTGTAAGCTTTGCCAGCGGGATGCTCATTGAAGGCCACCAGGGAAAAAAGCTTCCCTGTGCTGCGATAATCCTTGCGAGTGCGAAGGGCTTCTGCCGGTTCTCGCCCTGCTGGAAAAATCTGTGTCGGAATCAATCGATCCATTTGCGGTGTTTCGGCAATGGCGCGGCCCTGTGAGTCGAGAATCCTGATCCAGTAAGGGGTATGCTGCCCGGCGCGGTGCGCCGTGACTTCTTCAGCAAGGATTTCGGGTCCGTTCTCGCGGAGATCCGCGCTTAAGGCGAACATTTTGTCGGCCAGAACTGAGTTGTCTTCAGCGACCGCGTGGCGCACGACAATCGAGTAAAAGATGCCAAGTCCGCATGCGAGCAAAAGGCCCGCCGCCAGCGTAAACAGCAGAATGAGCTGGAATGCGATGGAGCGTGGCTTAGTCGTCCGGCCTGTCATGTTGAGCGAAGCGAAACATCTCTGGAGATTCCTATGAAAACCAGCCCGGGAAAATGATCAGAGATTCTTCGCTCCGCTCAGAATGACATTACAGGATGGCTTAATTTCATTTGGCGTTCAGCGTCCTTTCAGAACGTAGCCAACGCCCCGAATCGTGTGGATCAGCTTCGTCTTGAACGGGTCGTCCACTTTCGAGCGCAACCGGCGGACAACTACATCGACGACATTTGTGTCGGTCGTGAAACCGACGTCCCAAACGTGTTCTGCAATTTCGTCGCGCGACACGACGGCCCCGCCTGAGCGAACCAGGTGCGCAAGCAGAAGGAATTCCTTTGGCGTGAGGTTCAGCGGAACGCCCGAGCGCGTCGCCTTGTGCCGCTCAGTGTCGAGTTCCAAATCCTCGATGCGCAAATGTTCCGGCTGCTGCTGGGGAGCACGCCGCAACACCGAACGGACGCGGGCGAGTAATTCTGAAAATGCGAACGGCTTGACCAGATAATCGTCTGCACCTAGCTCGAGTCCTTTCACACGGTCGCGGATGCTGTCACGTGCGGTAAGAAACAAAATGGGCGTGCGTACGCCGTCGCGTCGCAATTCCGTGACAACATCCCAGCCATCCTTGTGCGGCAGCATGATGTCGACGATCAGAAGATCAAATTTGGTCGCACGTGCCTGTTCCAACCCGGTTTCGCCATCAGGCGCGACATCGACATCGAAGCCGGCTTCGCGCAATCCTTTGGCCAGAAAAGCCGCGGTTTTCTTTTCGTCCTCGATGACCAAAATGCGCATAGGGCTCATTGCCTATACGAGCATGCGGCTCATGCGCGGGATCGGCGTTGTGAGGGCGGCGCGGCGATCAGCAGCCCGGCGATAAGAAATGTGAGTGCCGCTGAGAACAAACAATAGCGGCAATAGGCGTGCAGCAGGAAGGCCTGCACATACAAAAACCAAAGCGTAGCCAGAAACATTGCGCCAATCGTCGGAATAAGAAACGTTCGCGCTCGCGCATAGCCAAATGCCGCGAATGTAGCGAAGGCAAATACGCAAAAATAGGCAAACGCACCGAGCAAGGCGACCGGGACGCCGCCGACCTTTGCATAAGAACTGCCCAATACCCGGAAACAGTCGGGTGATCCTCCACAGCTGAGGGTCTCGCCAGTGAGCGCCTGCACGGTCAGATAAGTTGCATCGGCCAGACCGGCCACGGCAACAATGGCCACAATCGTGTAAAGAACGGTGCGAAATCGCGATACGGTCATGATCGGAATGACGAATGGGTTCGGCTCGTTAGAGCGTTCAATCGTGGACGGGTCAAATCGTAGACCCGACGTAATGCTTCAATCATGTAACAAATCACCAGGGCTTCCCAATGCCTCAACGAAGTTACGATTGCGATTTTTCCTTTAGCGCCGCATTAATTGCGGCGCGAACGCCCTCGGGGTTTTTCTCTTGTGGATCCAGGGAGCGGTTGTTGATGAACAGCGTCGGAGTGAGGCTTATTCCCAGAGAATCGCCACGCGCATGGTCGGAATCGACGCGTTCCCTCGCTTTGTCGCTGTCCATGTCTTTCTTGAACTGATCCATATCAAGGCCCAGCGTGCCCGCGTACGATTCGAACAATTCCCGCGCGTTTGGCGCCTTGCTCCACGCTGATTGTTCGCGGTAGAGCGTGTCGTGCATCTCCCAAAATTTTCCCTGGAAACCGGCGGCTTCCGCGGCGAGCGCGGCTTCGCGAGCGTGTTCGTGGACAGGGAGGGGGAAATTTCGGAAAACGATGCGCAATCGCGAATCGTACTCTCGTAGCAGTTCCTCCGCGAATGGGGCGAATTGGCCGCACGGTGGACACTGGAAATCGGCGAACTCTTCCAGCGTAACCGGGGCGTCGGGGTTACCGCGCACGTGCGCCGAAGTATCGCTTGTTGCGGGGGCACTCTGGCTTTCGGGAATGTTCTTAACCTGCGGACGCTTTGCATGATAGAGCATCGCGCCACTCCCGAACGTGGCCAATGCGACACCAACCACAATTATAAACGGCAGGTAGCGTTTCATGTACGAGAGAAGCGGAGAATTTCGACGCGACCATTCCTTCGTCAAGTGCCAGCCCAGTTAAGATTCATTTTGTGTTCGAATTGTTGACCGCCACGAAGCACCGCGAATATAGTGCGCAGTGAGTTCTCGCAACTTACTCACCGCCTTCGGGCTCATTGTCATGGCTGTTTCCGCTTCCACCGGGCAAACTCCTTCTGCGGGAGAATCAGGAATTGAAGGAGTAATTACAATCAGCCCAGCTAATCCGGGGCCAACCAGAGTCGATGCCGCTGCAATGCCGCTGGCTAACGCCACTTTCGGGGTGGAAAAGAATAATGGCGAGGTGACCTCTTTCATCACGGATGAGCAAGGGCGATTTCGAGTCTCGTTGCCGCCCGGCCACTACAAAATTTCCCTGAAGGGAAGGAAATCCAGCATCGGCCGCTTCGGCCCCTTCGAAACTGATGTTGCAGCGGGCAAGATGACCAACGTCCAGTGGGAATGCGATAGCGGGATTCGCTAGACCCTTAAACGACTACACGTTGCACTGTGGGCGTCGCCTAAAACGCAACGACGTCCAATCGCTACCAGGGAATCGCGGGACGTTTCCGTGAACCGTGGCGCGTATGGCACGGATGCTCTGCGGCCATTGCGAGAACTCGCGAGGCTCGCTCGCGAGTTCCCAAACTATGAACAACCAAACGACCTTATGGTCGTGGCGGCGGTGTCGGACGAGGTCTTGGCGTCGGTGTAGGCCGCGGCGGTACGGTCGCCGTTGCAGTTGCTGTAGCAGTCGACGTTGCTGTCGCAGTCGCTGTCGGAGTAAACGTTGCTGTCGCGGTCGCCGTCGGAGTGAATGTGGGAGTTGCCGTCGCGGTCGCTGTCGGAGTGAATGTGGCAGTTGCCGTCGCAGTTGGTGTAACTGTCGGCGTGAATGTGGCTGTCGGACTCGCCGTAGGCGTCGGACTCGGAGTTCCGCATGGTCCGCTAACCAGCCACCTCCCTGCGTTCACTATCACGTGCCCGAACGGCCCAGAGAAGTTCATGGGGTTCTCGCCCAGGTAGGCGTTTATCCCTACACCGGTATGCCCGTTGTTGGTCTTATACGCACACAACTGCTGACTGTCCTGATACATCGCGACCGATACCGCCCCAGGACTCAAGGTGAGAGTATGGCGGAAAAAGGCGCATAGCGACCCAGCGGAGATCCCCTGCATCAGCGGGTGGGTCGTATCGTAGGTGCCAAGGCAACTGGTGCTGAAGTTGGTCGGGCCAGTGTTGAACGGGGTATACCCACCCGTTATCCAGCGCCCGTCCAAGCCGAACGGCGCCCCAAACCAGTCGAAGTTGAGGCCCACCACCACGCCGCCTGTATCGGCGTAGTCGGCCAGCACGTTACCCATCGCCACCGGATCAGCATATGGATTGTTGGAGAAGGCTACCACGATGTTGTACGGTTGTAACTGCGCCAACGTTGGCGTGCCGGAGGAGGCGTCGAACAGGTCCACCCCAGTCACACCGGGTTCGGCCAGTATCTGGCTTTGCAGCGTGCCCGGCGGCCCGCCTATATCTGAATACGCTATCAGCACGTGGAACGAACTCGGCGTGCACGTTGGCGATGCTGTAGGTGTTGCCGTAGCCGTTGGTGTCGGCGATGGTCCTCCGCCGCAGCAGAAGATTTCCATCGAGTCCGTTGGTGTCGTCGGAGCATAGCCGCCTGCTAGCCAGATGTGGCAGCCGTCCGTGTCGGTCGGGAAATTGCGCCGCGCAGTGGCGAATGGCATGCCTATTGACCAGCTGTTAGTGCCCGGATTGTAGATGTTCACCTCATTGGATGGATTGGGCGCAGTTCTGCCCCCGCCCATCACCCACATCTGGCCATTGACGTTTAGCGCTCGCGTCTCGGCTGTTGCCCTGGGTATGCTGGCAATGGTGATGATGGAATCAGCCACGGGATCATATCTAAATGAATCAGTCGTATCGACGAGGATCGCGACGGGATCGAACATGCTGCCACCCCCGGTGTAGATGAAGTTGCCAATGGTGGTGGTGGGTATATAACCGCGCGCGGCTGGCAGATGAGCGTTCTTCAGTACCCAGCCGGCAGGGTTGGGAGTGAACTCATAAATCGTATCGACCATCCCCACCGGGTTGTTAAATCCGCCAAGGATGTAGAGCTTGTTGTTGAAGACACTGAAGCCACCGGGCAGAATGGTTCCCATCGCACCGGGCCAGGGAGAAGCAACCGGGCTGATCACGTCCGTGACAGGGTTGTAACGGAACACGCGGTCGGTAGCCGTCGCCTGCGTAGCCGCCGAACCGCCTACGCAGTAGATGTAGGGAGTCCCGGCGTCGGTGAGCACCGCGCAAGCCATGTTGTTGACCTGGTTATCAGCGTAGGTAGCTCCCTTGGTGGTCCAACTGTTCGTGCCCGGATTATATTCGAACGGGTGCATAAAATCGCTGCCGGCAGTGTCGGCGCTGCGTCCGCCCATCGCATAAAACCTTCCGTTGGCCGGGAAATAGACGCCAACCGAGCGCACCCCGACACTCGGAAGGTTGGCACCCGCAGACCAGCCAGGCGTGCAACTGGGTGTAGCCGTCGTGGTTGGTGTGGGTGTCGGCGTCGGCGATCCGCACGCTTGGAGTGTAGCGGTCAACTTCTGGCCGGTGGCGACCGGCGGGCTCTGTCCGGTAGGGTCGCACGCGAACTGGGTGAACAGTGTTGTGTTTTCCTGAACGCCGATTGAAGTGATCCGGCCGGTGGTGGTGGTACTGTTGACTAGGCCGTAAGTGTAATCGAAGGCGGGCGAGCCGCTTTCATAGAGGTTCACTTCATAATTGAGCGTCGGCGTGGCGCTGGTTTCGCCAAAGTAGGTGGTGCGATACTCCACCCTGAAAACGCGGTTAGGCGCGGTACCGGTGGTAGTGGTGAAGATGCCACATCCTGTGCATCCGCTTACTGCATCCGTGCGCTGGTCGCGGTAGAAGGGCATCGTCTCGTACGTAGCGGTAGGGACGGGCAGGCAACTGCCGGCAAAGGCGTTGTTGTTGGTGCCAAAGGCGAAGATGCCGTTGGACCCCACGGTCGCACTCGTGAAGGTCTGATCATACAGAGTCACCGAGAACGGAAGTGAAATGGCTGTGGTGCAGTCATCGCAATGGTTTCCAGTGTCGGTGGTTCCCGGCACGAGCGTTCCTGTGCCAGATGTGAATGTGTAGTTCGGTGTGCAGCTTGGGCTTCCTGTTGGTGTAGGTGTAGCCGTAGCCGTCGCTGTAGGTGTAGCCGTAGCCGGAGCCGTCGGGGTAGGCGATGTTGTGGCCGTGGGTGTAGGACTCGGCGGCGTTCCCGTGGGCGTTGGCGTCGGCGATGTGCACGGCGTCAGGATGTAGCTTTGGCCGCCGGTAGCAGGCATGCCCGCGCCGTTGCAGAAGTATTGATCGAAGGCGGTGTCGTTTTTCTGCACTCCAGCGGTGGCGCTGGTGTTGCCCTGAGTCGCGCTGCCGTAGATCACATCGAAGCGGCTCTGCCCCTCATACAAGCGTAGCTCATAATTAGCGTTGCCACCGCCTGAGAAATAGGTGGTACGCCATTCGATGTTAAAGATACGCATAGGCGCGGTACCCGAGATCGAGGTGAAAATGCCCCCCGGGCTAGTGGTGAGCTGGTCGTCCCAATACGGGAAGATGGTGTAGTTGTGCGTGGCCCACGGCAGGCATTGGTTGGTGAAGGCCGTATCCGTGGTCGTGAACTGCGCGTTACCATTGGACGACAGATTGATCGACGTGAAGGTCTGGTCGTACAGCGTGTACGGGAATGGAAGGGCGATGGTGGTCACCAGGTCATCCGCGTGATTGCCGATGTCAGTTGTCCCTGGCACGATGCTGCCGCCTATCTGCGCTATGTTGTAATGGTCTGCCGGGGGACACCCTTGTACGGTGTAATTGCCCGTGAAAGCCGCGTTAGTATTGCAAGTATGAGCGGTGACCGACGCGGCGCCAATGGTCGCAGTCACGCTGCCTCCGAAATTGAAGTGCAGGGTGAAGCGGGCAGTGGTGTTGCCGTTAATGACCTGAACAGCAGTCACGCTGCCGCCAGCATTGCCGGTCAGGGTTAGATCGCTTGTCGTGACTGACGCTGCATCAACCGCCTGGTTGAAGTTCACGTCATACTGATAGTCACCAGGCGCTGCCGGTGAGAACGTGCCGCCAACTGGCGGGTTAGTCGTAGTCACCATGAGCGGTGTTATGGCGTAACAGAACGAGCAGTTGAACTCGAAGTTCGGCATATTGTCCGATTGGCGGTTAAATGCGCCAGCCGCGATATGCATCGTCTGCGGGCCTTCTGTTGTCACCGGCGAAGTGCTAAAGTGGAAGGTGATTGTTGCATTGCCGTTGGTGAAGGTGGGCGCAAGGTTCGACGGAGTTCCGTTGACCGTGAAATCGCCGGCCTGGACAGTGCCCGTATTCACGGGGTCGCTCAGGTTGATAACAAAGTTCACCGGTTGGGTACTGATGATGCTGTTGCAGGCCGGGTCAGAGGTGGTGACGGCAAAACCCACCAGCTCTCTGTCGGTGAAGGCGTCCTGCTGGGATTGGTTGCTGATGGTGACGCGCCCGTCGGTCCACGAAGTGAGGTGCTTGGTGAGGATCCCGGTGCCGTAGTCGTAATCGCCCGCATAGGTGGTTTGGACGTTCCCGTCAGGTTGGCCTGGAAGAGGGCTAACCACGTCGGAGAGCGTATCGTCAGGCAGCCAATTCGCGCCGTTGTCATTGGACTTGCGCGAGAACATCCTGTAGCACGGAACCGCCGGGTTGCCCTTGGTGCAGGTCGCGCT
>Ga0193727_1000972_pt1 | contig 11700 bp, 12 predicted proteins | sample H2c2metaG_FD_143051 | JGI IMG/M metagenome (GOLD analysis project Ga0193727, IMG submission 143051) | Soil microbial communities from a riparian zone of the East river system, Colorado, United States - H2c2 | ecosystem: Environmental > Terrestrial > Soil > Riparian zone | place: USA: East River...
TAAAATCCTCAAGGATTTTGCGGTGAAATCGCAGACGATGCTTGGCAAACGAGCGCCATACGTCCCTGGTTGGGACTGCCATGGCCTGCCAATCGAGTACAAGGTGGTAAAGGAATCGCGCGAGCTTTCTCCGCTTGAGGTCCGCAAAAAGTGCGAAGCGTTTGCGCGAAAATTCGTCGACATCCAGCGGGCACAATTCAAGCGGCTCGGCGTGTTCGGCGACTGGGAACATCCGTATCTGACGATGGATCCCAAATACGAAGCGGATATTTTGCGTGCGTTCGCGGTTTTCGTTGAGGAAGCCCTGGTGTACGAGGCGCAGAAGCCTGTCTTCTGGAGCACTGGCGCGCAGACCGCCCTCGCTGAAGCGGAAGTGGAATATCAAGACCGCGATGACACCGCCGTTTACGTCAAATTTCCGATCATGGGTACGACGCGACCGCCCGCGACTGTGGGGGAAGCTGACAGCTTCCCCAATGGAACGAGTATCGCCATTTGGACCACGACTCCCTGGACGTTGCCGGCCAATCTCGCGATCGCAGTGGATGCAAAGGAGAGCTACGTCGTCCAGGAGTTTTCGCGAGATGGGACTTCTGAAACGTTAGTTCTCGCTGAGAAACTTCTTCCACGGTTTTCTGCAGCCACAGGATTAGAGCCAGTCGGAAAACCGCTCGCCTCATTTCCCGGAGCCAATCTTGAAGGAGTCAAGGCGCGCCATCCATTTCTGGATCGCGAAGTTCCGGTGTTCACGGCCGGTTTTGTTACGATGGACTCCGGCACTGGCGCGGTACACGTCGCGCCCGGTCATGGCGCGGACGATTACATTTTAGGAAGGGAACACAATCTGCCGATCTTATCGCCCGTCGATGATCATGGCCGGTTTACTGATGAAGCTCTGTTGCCGAACCTGACCGGCAAATACGTTTTCGACGCGAACCCAGCCATTGTCGAATTGCTTCGCGACCGCGGGATGCTTCTCGGCGACGAAAAGTTTCATCATTCATATCCATATTGCTGGCGGTCAAAAACGCCGATCATCTTTCGCAACGTCGATCAATTTTTCATCCGCATTGATGCGCTGCGCGGCAGAGCGCTCGAAGCAATTCACGATGAAGTGAAATGGATTCCCGCATGGGGCGAAAACCGCATAGCGGGAACCGTTGAATCGCGACCCGACTGGGTGATCTCCCGTCAACGCAGCTGGGGCGTTCCGTTGCCTATTTTTTATGGCAAGGATGGCAAAGCCATTCTCGATCCAAAAGTTATTCGCAAGTTGGCCGATCTTGTCGCGCAGCGCGGGTCAAATATTTGGTTCGAATTGGATGATGCCGCTCTCGCAAAAGAAGTGGGATTGCCGCCGGATACAACGAAAGGCACCGACACGATCGACGTCTGGATCGACAGCGGAGTCTCGCACAAGGCGGTGTGCGCGGTGCATCCGGAGTTGCGCGATCCTGCTGACATGTATCTCGAGGCCACCGACCAACACCGCGGCTGGTTTCAATCATCGCTGATGACGAGCATCGCGCTGAACAATCGTGCGCCATACAAAATGTGTGTGACTCATGGTTTCGTGGTCGATCTGGACGGCAAAAAAATCTCCAAATCGGGCACATATGAGAAACCAACCGCTGCCGATCACTTCGTCGGCAAATATGGCGCCGATCTGCTGCGGCTTTGGGCCAGCAGCATTGATTACACGACCGACGTGCCGTTCTCGGAAGAGATCTTTACGCGTCTCGGGGACACGTATCGCCGCATTCGCAACACGCTCCGGATTTTGCTTGGGAATTTGTATGATTTCCGTCCTGTAGCCGGGGTCGCTGACCCCGATCCGCGGTCAACGCCCGCGCCTACAACATTAGTCGATCGCTGGATTCTGGAGCGATTGGACGAAGTGATCGGCACTTGCCGGTCCGCGTATGAAAAATTCGAATTCCACAAGGTCTACCACGCGCTGAACCAGTTTTGCGCTGTGGATTTAAGCAGCCTCTACGTCGATATCACCAAAGACCGGATGTATTGCGACGCGCCGGATTCGCCGCGTCGCCGCGCGACACAGGCGGCGATGCGCGAAATCTTCGATGCGCTCTCGAGGTTGCTCGCGCCGGTTCTTGTTTTTACTGCTGAAGAAGCATGGCGCCATTCGGCTGTAGTCGGTATCGGTGATGCCGGCCAACAGGGATCACCGATCCCCGCTACAACGTCAGTTCATATACAGGAATTTCCGAACCCACAGAATCGAGGCCGGGAAGCAATCGATCAGGTTGAAGAGCTTTTGCGATTGCGCGGCATCGTCGGGCAGGCGATCGAACACGCACGCCAGGAAAAACTGATCGGCAACACGTTGGAAGCCAGCGTGGTTTTGAATTCGGATTCCGATGTCACAAAAAAGATCCCCAAGGAAGAACTAGAGGAATTTTTCATTTTGAGTGATTTGACGATTCAACCGGCGAAAGAACCGAGCGCTTCAGTAACGAAAACGCCTTACGAAAAATGCGCCCGCTGCTGGCGACATCGGTCGACTGTCGGCACGAGTAAAGCCCACCCGGATTTGTGCGATCGGTGCGAGAGCGTTGTTATAGGGGCGGAAAAAGCGGATCGATGAACCGTTCTCATCATTCGCGGTGTAGCGCGCGCTGTTCTCAGTGCAGTGTTCTGGGAACGGCGACACCAACTCCGCTGAGGACAGCGGACCCTACAGCATCATAGCCTTCGCTTGCAGCTCTCGGATTAATAGGTCAACCAGATGAGATTCATCCTCTTCCTCTCGCTTCCGCTCTACGCTTTGGACCAGGTGACGAAGCGTTCGATACTGCGATCGATAAGCCCTTACGACGCTCGCAGTGTAGTGCCAGACTTCTTCAATCTGGTTAACGTCCCCAATACCGGCGCAGCGTTTGGATCCTTCAAGGGCAACAACACCTTCTTTGTCATAATTTCCATCATCGCGTTGGTCGTCGTGACGATTCTGCTAGTGCGACACTGGCGGTCTGACCCGTGGCGGGATGTATCGCTGGCGCTTCTCCTTGCCGGCATTCTGGGAAATCTGACAGATCGCCTGCTTTACGGACACGTGGTCGATTTCCTCCTTTTTGATTTGCACATCCGCTACGCCGATCCCTGGCCTGCGTTTAACGTCGCCGATTCATGTATCTCGATTGCGGTAGTCCTGTTTATCATTCACTCGTTTCGGAAAGAGAAGGCCAGCGTCGAACAATCGGCAGGTCGGGGTGATTGACCTCAATCGCCCGCTCAGTGATGGTCCTAGCGCGTAGAGTGGGCGGTTCCGGTGAACCGCCCCTACCTCTTGTCCGATGAAACCTTCGCCCATGGAAACGACCGCGCGTAAAGTCGCGGCGCACTTGCGGGAGCAGGGGAACATCGCGTATTTCGCGGGCGGTTGCGTGCGCGACATGGTGCGAGGTTTGACACCCAAGGATTACGACATCGCCACTGACGCGCGCCCTGAAACTGTGCAGGCGGTTTTCCCACGCACGTACGCGGTGGGTGCTCATTTTGGCGTAATCATCGTGCTGGAGGACGGCTTTCAATTTGAGGTAGCCACCTTTCGCTCCGATGACGCTTATATCGACGGCAGGCACCCAAGCGCGGTGCATTTTTCCTCGCCGGAAGCAGACGCGAAGCGACGCGATTTCACCATTAACGGAATGTTTTACGATCCGGTCGCAGGTGAGGTGATTGATCTTGTCGACGGCCAAACCGACATCGCTGCAAAATTAGTGCGCGCCATTGGCGATCCGGGGAAAAGATTTGCGGAGGATCGCTTGCGCATGCTTCGGGCGGTACGCTTCGCCGCGGTCCTCGATTATCAGATCGATAAAGAAACCTGGGACGCGCTTGTGGCCAATGCAGCTTCGATCAATCAGATCAGCGCGGAACGAATTCGCGACGAGCTGGTTCGCATTTTTTTGTCGCCGAATCGTGTGCGCGGATGGGACCTGCTCGATTCCAGCGGCCTGATGCGTGCAATTCTACCTGAGATCGAAGCGATGAAAGGCGTTTTGCAGCCCGAACAGTTTCATCCCGAAGGCGACGTGTTCGTGCACACCCGGCTGATGTTGTCGTTACTTCCCGAAACAGTTTCCGTTCCACTGGTGTTCGCGGTGTTATTTCACGACGTGGCGAAGCCAGTGACTGCGACCGTGGATAAAACGGGCCGCATCCGGTTCAACGAACACGACCGAATCGGGGCGCATATGACGGAGGCGATCATGAGGCGCTTGCGATTCTCAGGCGCTGAAATTGAAGCGGCCGTTGAAATGGTCAGGCAACACATGGTTTTCAAGGACACGCCGAAGATGCGAGTCGCCAAATTGAAGCGCTTCATGGCGCGACCAACGTTCAACGAGGAGCTGGAACTTCACCGTGTTGACTGCGCAAGCAGTCATCGCATGATGGACAATTACGAATTTCTGCTGCGCACACGCGAAGAATTCGCTAACGAACCGATCATTCCGCCGCCGTTGTTGCGCGGTGATCATTTGATCGCGCTCGGTTTTAAGCCTGGCCCGGAATTTGGCGAGATCCTCGAGGCAGTCGAGACGCGACAACTGGAGGGACGGCTGCGCAACGCGGATGAAGCACTTGAGTGGGTCAAAAAACGATATTTGTCGGGCAAGCAGATTTAAGAAAACGTCCAACAGAAAACGCCGAATGAGAATTCTGATGAGCAGCGCGGAGGGGCCCCCAATGCAACGGGCGGGCGCGCTGGTAGATGTCATGGACGCGTTGCCGAGCGCGCTGCGTGCTCGTGGGCATGAGGTCAGTGTGGCGTTGCCGCTCTATCGCGAGATTCGAGAGAATCGCGCGTTTAAAAAGAAGGACACCGGTATAACTGTCGAGGTGCAACTCGGCGATACGACCCACGTCGCGCGGTACCTGGAAGGTCGCAGCTCAAGCGGCGTGCAGCTGTTCTTCATCCGCTGCGACGAATTTTTTGATCGGCCTGGAATTTATGGCGAGCGCGGCAAGCCTTACGAAGATAATGCCGCGCGATTCATTTTTTTGTGCAAGGCGACGCTCGAGCTAGCCCGGCGATTGACACCGCAATTGGAGATTCTGCACGTGCACGATTGGGCGCCGGCGTTGGTGCCCGTTTTTGTGCATGCACATGGACTGCCTTTCAAGACGGTTTTGACCATCCATCACGTCGCTGATCAGGGCAGCTTCTGGGGACTCGATTTTCATCTCACGAATTTGCCGGAGCGATTCTTTACACTCCACGGTGTTGAGTTTTTCGGACGGCTGAATTTTCTCAAAGGCGGCATTCTCTACGCCGACCGAACTACAACGGTCAGCGAGCACTACCGGCGCGAAATCCTGACACCGGCAGGCGGGTGCGGTCTGGATGTAGTGTTGCGGGAAAATGCGCATCGGCTTACCACAATTTTAGATGGCGTGGATTACACGCGCTGGAATCCGGCGTCCGATCGTTTGCTTCCCGCGCGGTACGATGCGCGACGCCTCCGTGGGAAAGAAGTCTGTCGTGAGGCGCTTCTGAAGCAAATGAACCTCGCGCCCGAACCGCGCGGTCCAGTTTTCGGAATGGTGACTCGGGTAGTCCAGGAAAAAGGTTTCGAAATCCTCGTGCCTCTCCTGGATCGCTTACTTTGGGACGATGTTCGCTTGATCATTCTCGGCGAAGGCGACCCTGCCTTTGAAACGGCGCTTGCGGTCACAGCCAGAAAATTTCCAACCAAGTTTGCTTACCAAAAAGATTACGACGAGAAAGTGGCGCACTTGATTCAGGCAGGCATGGACATCAGTCTGATTCCATCGCGCTTCGAACCGGCAGGTTTAGGGGCGATGTACAATTTGAAGTATGGCGCACTGCCGGTCGCGCGCGTGACCGGTGGAATTCAGGAGATCATCGAAGATTACGATCCGACGACGGACAGCGGTTATGGTTTTTTGTGTTACGAATATTCAAGCGATGCGTTCTGGGATGCGGTGAAGCGTGCGCGTCAAATCTTCTGCGACCAGCGCCTTTGGACGAGGCTGAAGAAACGCGCGATGGCCCGCAATTTTTCGTGGGACGCGTCCGCGCAGCGTTATGAAGCCCTATATCGAGAACTCGTGGGCGACACGAGCCAGGCCGCAGCGTAGAAGATCTCCTCATTTCTTGATTGAGCGATTGTAGCGTCCGCTGTCCTTAGCGGAAGATCTGTTGGCATATTGCCGCCAACATCGGCAATGCGCTGAGGAGAGCGCACTACAGCAAGATTTCGGCGACGGTGCTTTCCGTTTGCCAAGCGCGCTTAGATGTGGAATTATGGCCGGCTTTTTCTCCCCAGAGAAACTATGGCTTACGCAATCATCAGAACTGGTGGCAGGCAATTTCGCGTCGCGGAAGGCGACACCGTCGATGTCGATCTGCTCGACGTCGAACCGGGCAAAACTGCCACGTTTGGTGATGTACTTTTGTTTGCTGATGGAAAAGACATGACTCACGGCAACCCGCTCATCTCCGGAGCAAAGGTGACTGCTGAAGTTGTCGAACAACGCAAGGACAAGAAAGTTGTCGCGTTCAAATATAAGCGGCGCAAAGGGTATCACCGCACGGTCGGCCACCGGCGGAAATTGACGCGTGTAAAGATCAAAAGCATTAGTTTGGGAGACAAAAAGCCCGTGGCGAAAAAGACCGAGGATTAACAACACCACTCTCAACCAACAAATAACGACTCTCTTCAATGGCTCATAAAAAAGGACAAGGCAGCGTTAAAAACGGGCGCGACAGCGTCAGTAAACGGCTGGGTGTGAAAAAATTCGGCAGCGAGGTGGTGGTGGCCGGCAACATCATTGTGCGCCAGCGCGGCACGAAATTCTTGCCGGGAAGAAACGTCGGGCTTGGTCGCGATTACACAATCTTTGCTCTGATTGACGGGAGCGTGCGGTTCGATCGCGGCGGACGACGGGTGAATGTAGACCCCGGCGTGACTACTTCGTCATCTTGAGCCCCGAAAGCTTTCGGGGTCGAAAGATTCCGTTGCAAAATCGAGCGGTAACTCAACGGAATTCCTCGGCTTCGCTCGGAATGACGGTGCTTGCTTTACCAGTTCCTTTCGCGGTATAAGCGAGATTTCGCCATGATGAAATACCAAACCTTTCTCCTTTTTGGCGCGCCTGGCAGCGGCAAAGGCACGCAGGGCAAAACCCTTGGCACGATCCCGCGTTACTATCATTGCGCTTGTGGCGACGTATTCCGCTCCATCGACACGCGCACAAAGGTCGGCAAAGCCTTCCTTGATTATTCGAGCAGAGGCCAGCTCGTTCCGGACGATATCACCGTGGAGCTTTGGCGGGAGGCGATCGATGCGGCCGTAGACGGGCACAAATTCAAGCCGGACATCGACACGCTCGTATTGGACGGGATTCCCCGAAACGTGGGTCAAGCCAAGATCATGAATGACATGATCGACGTGAAGAAGGTGTTCCATCTTGCGTGCCCCGATCGCGAGACACTGTTTTACCGGCTCAAGAAGCGCGCTTTGAAAGAGAATCGTCTCGACGACGCAAACGAAGAAGTCATCCAGCGGCGTCTTGATATTTACGAGAAGGAATCCAGGCCAGTGCTGTCATACTACTCGAAAGAGCTCGTCACCGTGGTTGACGCCATTCAGCCGCCCATGAAGGTTCTGCTCGATATCTTACAGAGCGTGAACGACGGCGCGTATGAAGCAGCAGCAGTTTGAGAATTTTACAGCATCGAGCCTCTATTGCGAAAAATGCAAAGTCGCGAAGCCGGTACGCGAGCGGCTTTTGTTGGTCCTGCCTGACCGCGAGATTTTCGATTATCTCTGCACGGAGTGTGGTTCGTCAGTAGGTCGGCGTGAAGTCACGGCTGGCGAGAAGATGATGGCGCAAGCGGTGGGCGCGCGGCGTCCCCGTCGCTCCGCTAGGCTGCAGTGACGCTGTAACTCAAGAATGCGAATTGTCTTTATCGGCACGGGCGAAATCGGCGTGCCGACGCTACGGGCGTTGCTGGACTCCGGGCACGAAGTTGTTGCGGTGGTCACTCAACCGGATAAGCCCGTCGGGCGCGAGCAGCGCATTGAACCTCCGCCGATAAAAAAGGCTTTGATTGCTAGGGCGCGACCGCTGGGCGCGCCGATCTTTCAACCTCCGAGAATCAAAGATCCGCAGATCGTTGAAGAGCTGCGCAGACTGAAGGCCGATGTGACTGTCGTCGTTGCCTACGGCCAAATCCTGCCGCGTGATGTGCTCGAGATTCCACGCCTCACCTGTCTGAATCTGCACGCGTCGCTTCTTCCTCGATGGAGGGGCGCAGCGCCGGTTCAGGCCGCAATCGCGGCGGGCGATTGTGAGACGGGCATCACCGTGATGTACATGGACGAAGGACTCGACACTGGCGATATTCTGCTGCAGCGCAGTGTCGAAATCCTGCCGAACGACACCGGTGGATCATTGCATGACCGCCTGGCACAGATTGCTCCGGAGGCCTTGCTGGAGTCTTTGCGACTACTTGTAGCCGGGAACGCACCGCGAATTCCGCAGGATAATGCGCGTGCGTCCTATTCCCCGAAGCTGAAACGTGAACACGGCCAGATCGATTGGTCCGAATCAGCCGAAGCGATTGAGAGAAAAATTCGCGCCTGCAATCCGTGGCCCGGCGCGTTCATGAAAGTCGATCGTCAAAATCTCAAAGTCTTTTCTGCGTTAGTTGTCGACCTCAATGGCCGACCCGGAGAAATTTTGCGCACCGACAAAGATCTGATCGTTGCCGCTGGCAAAGGCGCACTTTCTCTCGCCGAAGTGCAACTTGAAGGAAAGCGACGAATGAGCGCCGCTGAATTCTTGCGTGGGCATGGTGCACTTCTAGGCCGAGCAAGTTAGTTCTGGGGAGCGCGGGCGCCTCGCCCGCTGTCTGACGCGCCCTCGCGGGACACCTATTGGAAGCTTTCCGGCGGGGCGCCGAAAGGAGCGGGCGAGGCGCCCGCGCTTCCCTTTGTGTTTATGCTTTCCAAACGTGGCTATCTTCTGCTTGGATGTTCCTCCACCGCCATGGAACCGGAAGCACCAGTCTATGAACGCATTGTCCTCAAGCTGAGCGGCGAAGCCGTCCAAGAGCGTGGCGGGCGCGACAATATTTCGCCAACCGTCGTGCGCGAGATCGCCGAACGCATGAAAGAAGTGCGCGATCTGGGCGTGGAAGTGGCCGTGGTGATCGGCGGCGGCAACATCTGGCGCGGTCTTTCTGCGGCGGATCGCGGCATGGATCGTACGACGGCGGATTACATGGGAATGCTTGCCACAGTTATCAACGCTCTCGCGTTACGAAGCACACTCGAGCAAATCGGAGTCGAGGCCCGTGTCCAAACCGCGATCGAAATGAAAAATGTAGCCGAGCCGTTCATCCTCGGCCGTGCCGTTCGGCATCTGGAGCTGGGCAGAGTCGTCATTTTCGCTGCCGGCACCGGTAACCCTTATTTTTCCACGGACACAACGGCAGCCCTGCGCGCCAGTGAGATTCGCGCAGACGTCATCCTCAAAGCTACAAAGGTCGATGGCATTTATGATCGCGACCCAAACAAGTTTCCAGACGCGCGCCGTTACGACCGCATCACGTTCACCGAAGCGCTCACAAAGCGTCTCCAGGTCATGGATTCGACTGCGTTCAGTCTCTGCATGGACAACAAAATCCCGATCGTTGTGTTCAACATGTACAAGCCGGGAATCCTGCGCGACGCCGTGCTGGGGCGAAATGTCGGAACTCTGGTTTGCGATGAACCTCCACCAACGTAAACATTCAGCGATATGAGCACTGATGACATTCTTCTAGAGGCGGAGATGACGATGGAAAAAAGCGTCGATTACATGGTGCACGAATTTGCAGCGGTGCGCACCGGCAAGGCTTCGCCTGGTTTGGTGGAAAACGTCGATGTGCATGCCTACGGATCCGCCATGAAATTAAAACAGCTTGCCTTGATCACGACGCCTGAGCCGCGTTTGCTTGTTGTCCAGCCTTTCGACGCCGGCACGGTACAAGACATCGAAAGGGCGCTCAAGGAATCGAAGATCGGAATCACGCCTGCCGTTGATGGCAAGATCATTCGCTTGCCGATTCCGGAGCTTTCGGAGGAGCGCCGAAAGGAATTGGTGCGGGCGCTCGGGAAAATGGCGGAGGAAGCGCGGGTGCGCGTCCGATCAAACCGGCGCACGGCGATGGATGAAGCGAAGAAACTTAAGACGTCCGGCGGATTGACAGAAGATCAATTGCGCGACGCGGAAGCCGAAGTGCAAAAACTCACCGATCGCTTCGTCAAATCCGTCGATGACCATCTCAAGCACAAAGAAGCCGAGGTCATGAAGGTGTAGTCAATCTTCCTCTTCCTCTGAATCTTCGTTCTACCTGCATATTCGTTTGCAAACAAAAGTTGAGAGTAAGACTCAGAGGAAGAGGAAGACGAAGGTACAGGTTGGTACGCCTGTCTTAGAGTCTAAACGGCGAAACTTTCGCCGCACGAGCAGTGAGCGACGGCATTGGGGTTCGTCACTTTGAAGCCGCCTTTTTGCAGGTCTTCGCTGTAATCGAGCACGGAGCCGCTAACGAATAGCGCGCTCTTTGGATCGACGACGAGGTGCACGTTTTGCGTCGGAACAAGGATGTCGCGCTCCTTCGGTCCATCGACCAAATCCATCACGTATTGGAGACCGGAGCAGCCGCCACCGATCACCTTGAGGCGCAGCGCGCCCTCTGGCTGGCCTTTTTCTTGAAGCAGTGACGCTAACTTGCGGGCCGCGTTTTCGGTCACGCTGATCAGGCGCTCGTTGCCGATCTTATAATTGATGGTCGATGTTTCTGTGGTCATCAGCAGGTTGGCTTAAACATTATCCGTTTTGCGCGGCTCCGCGAAGTAACTCTGCCACCTCGTTCTGCACATTTTCCAATTCGTCCAGGCGCAATTGCGGGTCAGGCACGATGAACACGTCGCCTGTGGAACCTTGTTCGTAAATGAGTACGCGTCTCCCGCCGTCGCGGGATTCGGTCTTCACTTGTTTCAAAACACGTTTTCGTTCGAGCATGGCCGCCAGGACGTAAGAGGCGTTTGCAGGCGGTGACTCCGACGCCATCAAACGGCGAAAGAGTTGCTCTGCACTTTCCTTGGGCACGGGTTCAGTCGGCTTTGGCGGCAACGGTTCATAACGCGATTTCCAAAATGAAAAAGGCCGAATATTTTCATTCCGGGTTTGCCACGCCTCTTCGCTCAAATCCTCGCGCCGGTAACCATCGGCGCCATGATACAGAAGCGTGTAAAAATATTCGCCAGGGACAAACGGCCGTTGCGTGACGGCGCAGGAGTCCGCGCGATGCTTGATCGCCCATTCGTTTGGAAGCGGGTTCATCGCGCAACTATACGCCGCGCGGCAAACGGATTAAAGCTGGGCGGTTCGCGATTTGAGGCGCGAAGGTATAGCAAGTAGAGACCAATTCCGGCGAAAAGAATATTCGGCGTCCACGCAGCAATCCATCCGGGAACACGGTCGCCTTCTCCCAGCGCGAGAAAAAGATGTACAAGGAAGTTATTCGAAAATACAAGGATCACTGCCGCGGCAACACTGGATAAAACGCCGCGACGCGAGTAGCCGATTCCGAGCGGCGCGGCAATACACACAACGACCAGGCACGTCCACGGCAACGCCAACCTGTACTGGAAA
>Ga0193727_1000973_pt1 | contig 11690 bp, 13 predicted proteins | sample H2c2metaG_FD_143051 | JGI IMG/M metagenome (GOLD analysis project Ga0193727, IMG submission 143051) | Soil microbial communities from a riparian zone of the East river system, Colorado, United States - H2c2 | ecosystem: Environmental > Terrestrial > Soil > Riparian zone | place: USA: East River...
CTCACTTCAGTATCTGGGAGCTTTCGATGTCGAGTACGGATGGCGAGATCGGAATGAGAAATCTGACGGACAAAGCAACCTATGAACGCCTCGAGAAGGATGTAACAGCCGTGAAAAACGATATCTCCGCCCTGACCGACCAGATCACCGACGTGCTCAATTCGTTCGCCGGCACCGCCAAGAAGCAGGCGCGCCGCGGCTATAAGGAAGCCCGTACGAGTGTCGATTCAGCGGTCGACGATATGTCGGAACGCGGCAGCGCCATGATGGACGCCGCCCAGGACGCCGCCTATTCGATCGAGGAATCGCTTGAAGATGTCATTACGCAGCGCCCGCTTGCAACCGTTGGGATCGCGCTCGGCCTCGGCTTCCTGATCGGCGCGACGTGGCGGAGGTAAAGACTTGGCGGCGGTAACGTCAGGCTGCGACAGGCATCGCGTTCGCGACCGCCGCGATTGCGAAAGGCGGCGCGCGATGCGTCGCCATTTCGTTTGATGATGCTGTTTTGAATCGAGGCGTCCCATGTTTGCGCGAATGATCGATGACTTCAAGGATCAGACCGGCACGGCCTTGCGGCTGACATCGCTGGCGGCTGCGGCGGCCTTGGCCTTATTCGTCACCACGTCGTTTCTTTGCGCCGCAGCGTTCATGTTCATGCTGCAGAAATACGGCCCGATCGAAGCCTGCCTGACTGGCGCCGGCATCTTCTTTGTCGTCACCCTGATCGCGGCCGGCTGCTACATGGCGCGCAAGAAGCAGGTGAAGGTCCGCGTCGAAGAGAATGCCAAATCCGCCGTGCAAACCGCACTGGCCGATCCGATGCTGGTTGCGGCCGGCATCCAGGTGATCCGCGCCATCGGCATCAAGAAGCTGATCCCGATTCTGGCGGTAGGTGGATTGGCATTGGGATTTTTGGCCAGCCGTAACAGCACGCCCGACGAAGCGCCCGCGGAGTGATGCAGCCGTCACAGGTTCGGACTCGCGGATAGTCCCCCTCACCCGAAGCCTTCGGCTTCGACCTCTCCCCGCAAGCGGGGCGAGGCGATGCGAGGCTCTAACTTCCGATTCAAATTTCAAACAGCCAGACCGTCATTGCGAGCGAAGCGAACTTCCTTTACGCGGCAAGATGGATTGCTTCGCGGAGCCTGTCATCGGGCGCGCATTCGCGCGACCCGTTGGCTCGCAATGACGTCAAAACGCGCATTCACGACCTCGCCGCGCGATGCGCCCGAGCCGTTGATGAATCTTCCGCCCCCAAAGAGGGCGTGGGGAATGCCGGATGCCCGTTGCACCCGCGGCCTCGTGTGCACTTGGTAGTGGTAGAACGCACACGAGTAAACGAGTACACCGGAATCACCCGGCATTCCCGCACGCAATGGTTTTAACGGTTTCCTTCGTGCTCTTGTGTGATCGGGCTCTTTTGCCACCGTCGTCAGCGGATAGGTTTTGTCTAAGCCCGGTCGGGCCGACTTAACTCCGCAAACTTGACGCCAGCGTCGAGGCGTCAGGACCACACGACTTCGCCGTACGCTGCAACATCGTTCGTCTGCGCGCCGTTGATCGCTCACAGGCCTTTCGCCAACCCGCCCTGCAATCCCATCGCGCGCAAAACGCTGCCGCGTCCACCGCATCCCTCCCCGCGTCCGTGACGATCATGATACGCCCCTCTGGTGGGGTGGGATGCGAAAAGTTCTAGATCTGATTTGGGGTGCGTGGGAACAGAAATATTTTTCGGAAAATCAGAAATAAGACTCGACAGGAAAACCACCGTCCGCGCTGATTTGCCCGGCGGGCACAGATCCAACCCCGCCGATGATGTGCCGCTATGCACGGAACCGCGGATATGTCGCAGGCCGGCCGAAGCAACGGCGATCGCGAAAAGCCAAATTCTCTCAGGTGATGCAGCGGCCGGGCTCAAGCCGTTTGGCCACCTCGGTCAACACGCTGACGGGAGGCTCGCAGGCCACCGTCGCCTTCCGGGCTTGTGGCTTCACAAACACGGGAGCGGGAACATTGCTGCGGGCCTCTTTATCGGTTCCTCGCGTGACCGGCAGGCGGATCAGGACCGAGGTATCGGCAAGTGCCTCCAGCCGAAGCGAAATCGTTCGCGTCGATGCTGCCGAGCCCACCGCGCCATCGGCACGATCGGCCTTGGCGGCGCGATTGATGGCTGCGGAGGTATTGACGACTTCGGAGTTCCCTACCAGATTCTGAATTGCAGCGAGATCGCGGCCCGCGGCCAGTTGAACGGCGCCTAAGGTCCCCAATGTCAGGGAAACGGCAATCGTCCCGAAAATGCCCTTCGATAACTGTGACATGGTACGCCTGCCGCGGTCCGTCGCCCCATGGCGATCAGTGATTAGAATGCGACACACAAGCTTAGGTTCAGTGGGCAGGAATCAATTAAGCGTGTGTTAAAAAATTTCAGCGGGACGGAACGAGTCCGGGGGCCTGTGCGTCATCCCGGCAGCCGGTTATCCCCCTGCCCCAATTAACCGGTGACGTAGGGCGCGGCTGTGGTGATGCCAGCCGCGCCCTGCTTTTTTTGTTTTGATATCATTGACAAATTTCGTCGTCTGGCTTTTTCGTCCCTGCACCGACGGCCGCTGAATTGGCATCCGATTGGGACGCCACTTGGTCCCATCTGAACGGCGCGTCCGCGCTCGGCAGTCTAGAGGCCGAGGCACGATCGGCAGCGTTCAAAGAGAATGTCGAAACCCTACGCTTGCCATCGGCAACGTGCATGGTGCAGCCCTCATATAAAGTGGCGGCGTCGCGCATATCCCAAATTATCGCAATGCCGAAGGCGCGCGCTTCGTCGTCGTCGCGCAACGCCATGCGCCCGACATATTCCCGGTCACTACCATCGGCATCCTGAATCGAAAAGCTATAGCAGGGCATGAGCGCAGGATATGCCGGACCGGCGATTTCGATTGGTCAATATTGCTCACTCAGACCGGTTCACTGCTGTTTTTTCAACTTCGCTACCAAGCGGCCGCCGTTCAAAGTTCGATGTCGTATCCGTCAACGAACTGGCGAGCATGTTCGAAGGCGGCGGCGTCGTTCGGGGCGATGAATTGATGTGAGTGCGTAATATGCCCGTCGTCTCCGACGCTATAAGCGCGGTATTCCAACTCGGCATTCATTGCAGTTCACTTGGGCGAGCGCGATGCACTTGCGAGCCAACTTCTGACTTCGGCGGCGTGGCGAAGACCGTTCGCCGATATCAAGAGTTTTTGCTGATCCGGCCCAGGCGGAAGCGCGGCCGCCTCTTCGAATTTTGCGGCCGCGAGTTGCTGCAATTCTTCGGTGGTCAGATAGGTGGTTGGTCTTCGACTTGTTGCCATTGGTCGCGCCCCGCTGTTCTTGCGGACGGGAGTCCAAAACACTCTCAGTCGCCAGACGCCCGCTCCCTAAGCTGGCGATGAAATAGCTTAAGCGATGCTAAGCGGAATTGTCTGTCCGGTCCCGTACACTCGAAGCGGCATGTCGCGCGGAAAGGAATCGTGCGTCGGGCGGGCAATGCTTTTGCTTGTCCGACACCGAACGGAATGTTCCCGATCTCGTTACGGGCGCTGAGCCGGTCTATGACGATTTCATTTCGCTGGAATTTTTTTCATTTCGCTGGAATTTTTCAAGTCGCGGTTTCGTCGATTTCCCGGCAACGTCTATGTTATGTCACCTTACCCTAGCGAGCCTAGCGACGTAATCGCACATGGCATTGACTCGAGCCGGGTCTATCGCATTCCGACTCGCTGGAATATCCTTGCCCATGCCATGGTTAAATTGCTTGCGTCTTGGCGCATCGGCCGGTCCCTGAACTACTTTTGCGAACAGCTTTTGGATAAGCACGGCGACAAGATCGCGTTTCCGCCGAGAGAGATGCAAAATGAAAGGTCCGCGTAGCGGTCGGCCGCCGCCCGATGCGTTTTGGAATTTCGCAATTCCTGACAAGCTGAAGCTGGTTATCGCCGACGCCGAGGCTTCTTTCGCGTCTGGATTCGGCGCGCCGTGAAGCGCGCCGGACTGTTTCAATGCAGTCACTTCCCGATCAGGACGCCGCCGCGCGGGAGGGGCGGTTGCGGGAATTGCGCTGGAAGAACAGCGCCTGGCTGGCGACGGCGGATACCATCGCGGGCTGGAACGGCTTTGAGATCAGGAACGCCGGTTCGGGACGTTCGCCGGTCAGGAAGCGTTCGGGATAGGCGGTGATGAAGACCACCGGCACCTCGAAGATCCGCAACAGCTCGTTGACGGCGTCGAGGCCCGAGCTGCCGTCGGCGAGCTGGATATCCGCCAGGATCAGGCCCGGCTTCCTGTTCTTGGCAAGCGCCACGGCGTCGGAATGGGTGCGGGCGACGCCGATCACGTTGTGACCGAGATTCTTCACCAGGCTCTCGAGATCCATCGCGATGAACGTCTCGTCCTCGATGATCAGCACATCGGTGGCGATTTCCGCCGCCATCTCCCGGCCGGCGGTATCGGCGAGCTGCCGGGTTTCGCCAACATCGATGCTGAGAATGAACGCCACTTCTTCTTCCGAGAAGCCTTCCAGCGACAGCAGCAGGAAGGCCTGGCGCGGCAGCGGCGTGATATTCGAGAGCCGGCGCTCCGAGGGCATCGGCAGGCTCGCCACGTCCGTATCGTCGTTGAGCGAGACCGAATTCCAGATCTGTGTAAACAGCCGAAACAGCCCGGCGCGGGGTCCGTGCTGCTCGTCGAGCAGGGCGGGATCCTGAAGCAGCGCTTCCAGCATGGCTCCGACGTATGCGTCGCCCGACGCCTGGTTTCCCGTCAACGCACGGGCATAGCGGCGCAACAACGGTAAATGTTCAGCAACTAGCTGTGATCGCGACATCCCCACTCCATTATTGCATGGGTCAAACCATCAATACGGGGTGACCCGGTTCCCCTGAAGGCTAACTACGCCCGAAGCATCAAAAAGTTCCCATGTTTCGGAACTTTCCGGCTCACTTTGAATTAGCCCCCATAGCAGAGGCCTCAAAGACTTCAAAAATCAAGGATAACTAACGAAGTTTCAGGGACTTAACTCTCGGGGAAGCGTGGAACAGCTCATGAAAGATTTAAAATCTCCGCCCGGCAAGCCGGGCAAGCCGGGCGGCCTCAACGCCGAGATTCAGTCGAGAATCGGCCACCAGCTCCGCGCCATGTACGACGATGTGGTGCGGCAGGGGGTGCCTGACCGGTTCGCGGAGCTGATTCGGAAGCTTGATGTACCGGAGCCCTCTCCCCAAGTGGGAGATGCGGGCGATCCAAATGACGGGAGGGAGTAATGCCTCTCACAGATTCACTTCGCGACGACATCCTGGCGTCGGTGCCTAGCCTGCGCGCATTCGCGATCTCGCTCAGCGGCAATGGCGACCGGGCCGATGACCTGGTGCAGGAAACCCTGCTGCGCGCGCTCGCCAACATCGACTCGTTCCAGCCCGGCTCCAATTTGCCGGCGTGGCTGTTCACGATTCTGCGCAACCTGTTCCGCTCCGATTATCGCAAGCGGCGGCGGGAGGTGGAGGACGCCGACGGCAACTACGCCAAGACGCTGAAAACCCAGCCGGCCCAGAACGCGCATCTGGAGTTTGAGGAATTTCGCGCGGCGCTGGAAAAACTTCCGCAGGACCAGCGCGAAGCGCTGATCCTGGTCGGCGCCTCCGGCTTTTCCTATGAAGACGCCGCGGCGATCTGCGGCTGCGCGGTCGGCACCATCAAGAGCCGCGTCAATCGCGCGCGATCCAAGCTCAGCGCCCTGCTCTATGTCGATGGCGCCGAGGATTTCGGCCCCGACGAGACGGTTCGCGCCGTGATCGGCGGCAGCGGCGGGTAGAGCGTTTCTTCCCCGGATGAGAAATTGCGCATTGGGGGATGCGCCATTTGAACCTGGGTTGACCCAAGTTCGACAGAATCATGGGCCAGGCCGGCAACAGCCGGCATGGATATGTGTAGATTCAGAGATGTCGGCGCGAGATTTTCCGATGTGCAATGGCACATCATCGTTCGTGCTGACGCGTACCCTGGAGTAACCAGAATGGTTGTTGAAAGACACGTGAGGCTGAACTCGCCCCAATGCGAGCCCTTTCAATACGAGCCCCATCGACACGAAAGACGGCCACAGATCGCGGCCGCTTTTTTGCTGCATCGAATTCTAGTGCAAACCGCCGAACGCGTAGATCAAGGCCAGAATGGGAAGCGGGACACCGATCAGCCACAACAACAAATAACGTCCCATGAAAGCGCCTCCGGATTACGGGTGGATTGATCTCCGTTTCAATTCCCGCAAGCGGATGTTTGTTCCGGACGCGGACCAAGCGCTGCTCATCTTGAAATGATGCAGGTGCAATTTATGCACCGTCATTCCGGGGCGCGCGAAGCGCGAGCCCGGAATCCATAACCACGACCGGGAGTATGGATTCCGGGCCTGCGCCAAGAGGCGCATCCCGGAATGACGACGGTCATGGTCAGTCCAACACAAATCACACTAGGCTAGCTACCGAACCGGCTTCAGCGGCGCTGACAATTGCTCGGTTCGGTCTCTCTCCGTCAGGTCGACCACGGTGTCCATCGGAGCGGTGAGTTCGTACACGTAACTGACGTCAGTGAAATATCGCTTCGAGGTGCCGCCGAGCGCCTCCGGTGCAACGCGATCGAGCAGGATGAGGCCGAAATCGCTGTCTTCGCGGCGGGTCGCAGCACTGGTGTTGAACTCTTCCCAGCGAAAATGGAAAATGGTGTCGGGGTCTTCGCCGCTCACTTCCCAATGCGCGACGATGTGGGGATGCTTGCCAACCAGCGAAAGCCCCTCGTCGGAGTGCGATGCCAGTTCGAAGAACAGCAGCGAGAGGCTCTGCGCGGCGCGCGCGCTCACGGAGATATCGGGGCCGCTGACCGCGATGCGATCGGCATGCGGGATGGCCCGCGCCTCGAACAGCCCTTTCAGCTTGACGCCTTGCCACCGGCTTTCGCTCAGCAGCGAGACCACGTTCGACATCGCATGGATCCGGCCGATCAGCAGTTCGCGGGCGACATCGATATCGGAACCATGGCGCAGCGTGCGCGTCACGATCGACTGGATCACCGCGAGGATGTTCTTGACCCTGTGATTGAGTTCGTCGATGACCGCGGTCAATCGGCGCTCGAAGCCGATCCTGACCTGGATTTCACGGCTGAGCCGCAAATTGTTGTAAGCGACATATCCGAAAAGCCCGCAGATGATCCCGGTCAGCGACAGACCGATGGCGCCCACGATGGCGGCCGTCTGCTGCGCGCGCATCACAGAGTTGGTCTTGGCGTAATAGGCGAGCTTCCAGTCGCGGCCTCCGAACGTTGCGGTTCTGATGCTCGACGGCGTGGGCTCTTCCGGCGTTACCGTCCGCGACGTCACGATGCCCCGATCATTTGCAACCAGTTCGCCGTCAGCGTTGCTTGGGTCTTTCAGCGCGACCGAAAACAGTGACAGATCGTCATTCGCCAGCATCAGCGTCGCCAGTTCATAGGAAAAGGTCACGAAGCCCGCCGGCGAGGCATCGGCCTCCTGCAGAACCGGCGCGGCAAGAACGATGCCGATCTCCCCATCCGGGCGCAACAGCGGTATGGGATCGGACGCCACCGGCTTTCCGTCGGTCATGGCGCGCGCCAGCATCGGTCCCAGGACCGGGTCATGATCATAGGAACGGCCGGGTAAACGCATTGTCGCGGCATTGCGTGGCTCGACGTCCATCAATACATCGATCGGCTTGTCGACAGACCGGGTATCCAGACGCGCGTCATCGAAACCGCGGATCGTCGGATTCGCAAATCCTGCGCTCGCGAGTTCCTTGCGCGCAGCTTCCAGTTCGTTCGGCTTCAGCCGGGCGATCCAGCTTGCGACAATGAAGTCGGTCTTGAAGGCGTAGATCGAGGACCGCAGCGGCTGCAGCATATTAGCCTTGATCACCGAAGGCGCACGGAACAGCCCCGATGCGACGCGCGACAGCAGTTCACGTTCTGTCAGCCGGTCCTGAACCAGGCTGGCGTGAACGTCGATCGCGCGCGCCAATGCGATGCCGTCGACCGTCAACTCCTGTTCGTGGACGCGATAAGCCGCCAGACCGGAGAGCAGAGCTCCGATGAGCGCGATAAAACCAATAATGAACCCAAGCCGAACCACTCGCTTACTCAAAAAATGAGGAGTTGGCGAAGAAATATCTGCCGTCCGCCGGGGCGGCAACGAACAGAAACAGGAAGTGAGCCAACCATCGGGGATAATGAAGCAGCGATCATCGGTACGCAACAAAGGTTGGCTGCGAAGATTAATATGGTTGCCATGAGTGCCATCATGGCAAAGCCCGGAGGATGCTAATCACCACAGATCAATTTAGTTCCGACCGCTGCGAAAGTTCTTAACCCTGTTGCCGTCAGGGAGTGACCGCCACAAGTGTTAACGAAAACTTCAGCCCAGTTTGGTGTGCGCTGGCGGACGCAGACCACCTTTGGCCTCGATAAAGCCGACGATGCGGTCGAGGCCTTCGCTCTTCTTGAGATTGGTCATGACGAACGGCCGCTCGCCGCGCATCCTTCTCGCGTCGGTATCCATTTTTTCCAGCGATGCACCGACATGCGGCGCGAGGTCGATCTTGTTGATGACGAGAAGGTCCGACCGGGTGATGCCGGGACCGCCCTTCGAGGGGATCTTGTCGCCGGCGGCGACGTCAATCACGTAGATCGTGAGATCGGCGAGTTCGGGCGAGAATGTCGCTGCAAGATTGTCGCCGCCGGATTCGATCAGCACCAGATCGAGATCGGGGAATTTCGCGCGCATGTCGGCGACCGCGGCGAGATTCATCGAAGCGTCCTCGCGGATCGCGGTATGCGGACAGCCGCCGGTCTCGACGCCGGCGATGCGATCCGGCGTCAGCGACCCCGAGCGCACCAGGAATTCCGCATCCCATTTGGTGTAGATGTCGTTGGTGATCGCGGCGATGTCGTAGTGCTCCCGCATGGTCTTGCAGAGCAAATCCATCAGCGCGGTTTTTCCCGATCCGACGGGACCACCGATGCCGATGCGAAGCGGACCGTTTGTCTTAGACATATCTGATGCTCTTTCCCAAAGTTTCACCCGGGGGGTCGTCCCGGCGAACGCCGGGACCCATAACCCCTGGCGCTTATGATGACAGAAGGTCTCTGCCCCAGCGCCAAAACGAAATGACACGGCGTATGGGTCCCGGCGTTCGCCGGGACGACGCGTTGAGAGCACGCCGTCAGCATCATCACGACCGAAACAATCTCGTGTACTGCGTCTCGTGCCGCATGCCGGCGAGATCGGCCCGAAAGGTCGCGCTGCCGAGATCGTCGAGCGATGCATCCAGCGCGCGCTTTGCGGTCGAGACGACGACCTGCTCCAGCAGGACCAGCACGCGCTGGCTATCGGTTTGGCCCAAGGGAATAAGCCGCGCGCCGGCGGAAATCCAGTTCGAGGTCAGCGCGTGCAGGAAGGCGTGCATGGTGGGCGCGAGCGGAATCGCATGCGCGGCGCTGACCAGACCGACCGCGACGGGATACACGATTGCGCCGTCGCACCCGGAAATCATCTGGTCCAGCCGATCGCAATTCCATGCGGCGCGCGCGATCTCGATGAACGCGCGGCCTTGCGCCGATGTCTCGAGCTGGCGCTCGCGCGACGGCACGAAGGCCGCGGCAAGCTCCGCGATGCCTGCCAGCGCCGCATCGTCGCACGACGTCGCGGCCAGGTGCGCGTGGGCAAGAAAGACGCCGTCGCAAAATCCCGCGCCATCGGCGAGCATTGATGCAAGCCAGTCCCGCAACGACGCGGCGGCGCCGATATCGCCGGCTTCCACCGCCCACTCGATACCGCTGGAATAGGAAAACGCACCGACCGGAAACGACGGCGACAGCCATGTCATCAGCCGGTACAGCGCTGCGGCCTCGCCTTCACGCATGCCGCTGGGATCGCCGATCGGCGGCGCCTTACTTGTGGTCATGAGCATGGGAATCGCCGTGATGATGATCATGGTCGCAATGCTCGTCATGGTGATGACGGTCATCATGATGATGATGATCATCATGATGATGGTCGCCATGATCGTGCGATGAACCATCATGCGCCGCGTGCTGGTGCGGACCGCTCTCGGCCACATGGGCGTGGCCGCCGCCGGCATAGGCGCCGCCTTCGGGATCGAACGGCGCCTCGATCTCGATCACGCGCGCCCCTAACCCCTTCACCATCGCCTTGATGACGTGATCGCGCCGGATCCGCAAGCCCTTGGCCATGATCTGCGTCGGCAGATGGCGGTTGCCGAGATGCCAGGCGACCCGAACCAGATGGTGCGGGTCGGTGCCCCTGATCTCGAGTAACGGCTCCGGCGCCGCCACGACTTCGATCAAACGTCCATCGTCGAGCACCAGCGCGTCGCCCCCGCGCAGCGCGACCGCGTTTTCCAGATCGAGCAGAAATTCAAGCCCGCGCGTGCCGGTCATCGCCATCCGCCGCCGGTGACGGTCGTCGAAGTCGAGCACGACGGTATCGGCCGGCGTCTCGATCCAGCGATGTTGCCCGCGGACCTGGGTTGCGCGGATCATGTGGGAGTACTCACAGCTGCTCGACCTTGCCGTCGCTGATGATCTCGATCACGGTCGGCGATATCTTCAGCGGCGCGGAGTATTCGCGCCAGACCTTCATATGCGGCGCCCGGCTATGCGCATTGAGGTCCTCGCGGGTTTCCCAGCGCTCGACCACCACGAAAAGGTTGGGATCGTTGATGCTGGTGTGGCTCTCATAGGCGATGCAGCCTTTTTCCTGGCCGGTTTCCGCGATGCATTCCCTGGCGCCCTTGAAGGCCTCCCGCTGGTCCGGCTTCACTTGCGAGGTGGCGACGACGTAGATCATGGATCGGTCTCCCGGTTCTTGTTGTTGCTTATCGCAAGTCTTGTTTATCGCAAGTCTTGCTTATCGAACGTCGACCTTTTCCGGCGTGATGATCTCGATCTTCGGCGGCGCCGACATGCATCTCACGGCGATGCGGCCGAACGTCTTCATGTGCGATGCGGAACCAGCGCCTCGGCGTTTTCCCATTGCTCGACGAACACCATCTTGGCCGGATCGGTGACGCTTTCATGCAGGTCATAGGCGATATTGCCGGCCTCCTTGCGGGTTTCCTTGATGCAAGCGGTCGCGCCCGCAATGAATTCGGCGCGCGTTTCAGGCTTCACGGTCAGTGTGGCAACAACATAAATCACGAAATCCTCCCGGGCTTTGTTCTGGCTTTGGGTGCCGGGAGCAAGCTTATAGCGTTTTCGAGCGAAGTGGATACCGGTTCGCGTTAAGAAAACGCGTCAAAACAAGAATCTAGAGCTTTGGTTCTGATTCAATTAGAACCAAAGCGCTAGAACATGAAATAGCGCTGCGCCATGGGCAGCACCTCGGCCGGCGCGCAGGTCAGCAATTCGCCGTCGGCGCGCACCTCATAGGTTTCAGGGTCGACCTCGATCCTGGGTGTGGCGCCGTTGTGGATCATGCTCTTCTTGGAGATGCCGCCACGGGTATTTTCGACCGGGTAGAGCTTCTTGTCGATGCCGAGCTTCTTGGCCAGCCCCGAGGACACCGCCGCCTTCGAGGAAAACACCACGGAGGACGCCGTCAGCGATTTGCCGAAAGCCGCGAACATCGGCTGATAATGCAC
>Ga0193727_1000974_pt1 | contig 11683 bp, 12 predicted proteins | sample H2c2metaG_FD_143051 | JGI IMG/M metagenome (GOLD analysis project Ga0193727, IMG submission 143051) | Soil microbial communities from a riparian zone of the East river system, Colorado, United States - H2c2 | ecosystem: Environmental > Terrestrial > Soil > Riparian zone | place: USA: East River...
TCCCGCCCCGGCCTTGTCGGCTGATGAGGTGTCAAAGTTCCGCTCGGAGTTCGAACGCCTGGAGTCGCGCCTCGGCGGCAGGCCGCGTCATAGACAATTGATTCAGCCGCACTTGTGTTACCGCTGGGCTTACGAGCTTGCTACTCATCCGGCAATCCTGGACGTTATTGAAGAAATGATAGGCCCCGATATTCTGGTCCACTCGACCTCGATCTTTCCGAAATATCCGCACGAGGCCGATCATGTCTTATGGCATCAGGATGCGTATTACTGGGGCTTGAGCGCGCCCCGATTAATCTCGGCCTGGGTAGCGCTTACCGACAGCAATATCGAGAACGGATGCCTGCGTGTAGTGCCCGGAACGCATAAGCAGGAAGTACTTCCTCACATCAACAGTTCGCGGAACAAGAAGACTCGTTTGAGCCTGGAAGTGGCTGTGGATGTCGATGGTTCCCAGGCCACGGACGTTATGTTGAAGGCGGGAGAAATGTCGCTTCATCATCCTTACATCATTCACGGATCGAATCCGAATCAGACCGACGAGAACCGAATCGGGTTCGCAATTCGTTTTGTCGCTTCACAGGTCAAACAATCTCTCTTACATCATGCGGTTATCCTGGCGCGCGGCCGCGACGACTATCATCATTTTGAGCTTTTGAAACAACCGCCGACAGACAGGATCGAAGAAGGCATCGCAGTCCAGGCAAGGATCGCTCAGTGGATTGATACAGTCCCGCGTAAATTTCAATGACGAGCAAAGGTTAGGTATGGTAAGCGAATGGCATAAGACTCAAAGGCTTCTCGGAGGAAGTTTGCCTGATGGCTCATGGGAAAACCAACGATGCTACATCCTTGGCGGCGGTCCATCGCTCAAGAACTTTGATCTTGCGCAAACCATGGGAAGTCGAGTCATTGCTGTAAACCGCGCGTATGAAATCTGCCCGTGGGCGGACATTGTCGCGAGCTGTGATGACCGCTTCTACGAGGGGCACAAGAACGATGCGCGCTTTCGCACCCACACTGGACTCAAAGTCATGTTACTTGTCGATCCGAATCCGGACATTGGGCCCGATGTATGGGTTGTGCCCGGCAGAATCGAGCGATGCATCGGCTCGATCAAAGACGGCTTAGGGCACGGATGGAACAGCGGATATGGCGCGCTGATGCTTGCCATAGCGCTGGGCTGCGATCCCATATACCTGGTGGGTTTCGATATGCAGGATAACCTCGGCGCCAGCACCCAGGCGTGGTGGCACGACGGATATCCGAGCCAAAACGATGCGTCGTGTTACGGCCGCTACGCAGATGAATTCAAGTGGGCTGCTGCAAGCGGGCTAATCTCTCAGCGGATATACTCGTTATGTCCCACTGGCGGTTTGCGCGATACGTTTCCCCGGCCGGAGCCGGTCTTCGTCAATTTTTACACGATGGGGCTCGGCTACGAAGATCATGCCGCGCGTCTCATCGAGAGCCTTGATCGTTTAGGTTGCGCCTATGACCAGGAGGCTCTCGAGTATCCTGGAAGTTGGTTCAAGTCGCAGGCGCTCAAACCGGGCTTTCTTCAAAGGAAGCTTGCGCAACATTTCCCTCATCCCATCATTTGGGTTGACGCCGATGCGATTGTTCGTCAAAAGCCGGCACTGTTTTATCAATGGGCAGATGAACAGAATGCGCCTGACATCGGCGTCCATTATAAGGATGGCGAGGAATGCCTGAGCGGAACAGTATGGCTGAACCAGAGCCCGCGGACTCGCGAGCTCATCGAGCAATGGGTAAAGCTCCAGCAAGCAAACCCCGAAGAATGGGACCAGAGATTACTCGAACAGACGATAATCGAAGACGGGCGCCTCAAGGTAGGCCGGCTGCCCGCAACCTACTGCCAGATTTTCGACAGCATGAAGGATGCAGGCGAGCCGGTAATCGAACATTTCCAACACAGCAGACTCACGAGAAAGAATGCTTAATTGTTTATGCGCCTGCGAACGCTGCGCAGGGAAGCTGCTCTATGAAAAAGATCAGCATGAGCGAGGCGAACAAAAGGGCATATGACACCCCCGGAGGTCCCGAAAGCTATGGTAGAAACACATCGCTGCTAAAAGCAGAGGAATTCATTTTTTCCTACCTCTATGAGGCGATTAAGGACAAAGCAATTTTGGACATCGGCGTTGGAGCCGGCCGAACCGTGCCTTACCTCAGCGGTCTGAGTAAGGATTACACCGGCATCGATTACTCGGAGAATATGCTGAAGTATTGCAGGGTGAAATACACCGATGCGAAGCTGTTGCTTTGTGATGCAAGAAACATGGATGTTTTCGAGGACCGAGCTTTTGATGTGGTGTTTTGTGGCTGGAATGCAATTGATGACGCTGACCACGGAGATAGAACCCGCATGTTAGGAGAGATATACAGGGTTCTCAGGAAGAACGGGCTCTTTGTCTTTTCTGCTCACAACCTGGATTGCAAACGGAGATCTGCTTATAAGTTTCGCGGTTTCGTTCCCGCTCGAAACACGGTCGAATCGATCAAGCAAAATGCTATTCGCATCAAGAGATACTTCATGGGGATTCTGAATCATCTTCATAACAAGAGGCGCGAAGTGCATGAGAGAGAATATTCGATAATCAATGATCCATCCCACAGCTTCGGCCTGTTGACGCATTACACGAGAAAAGAGAATCAGGTAAGACAGCTTGAGGATATCGGTTTCTCTGAAGTCGAGATGATTGATGAAAAAGGCTCCCTCATTAGCATTGGTCAGGATTGCCGCGATGGATGGATATACTACATTTGTCGAAAACCCGGATAAGCCTTGAGTCTTGCGCGCGAGAGTTCTCAGACGCCCATGAAGAATATCTATCTCCACCTGGGTATGCCCAAAACGGGCTCGACGTTTTTGCAAGCCAGGTGCTTCCCCTACCTCAACCGCATCAGATACCGAGACAAAGAGATTATGGATTTGCTCGATCGCGTAATTTATACCAATCCCACCTTTCTTGATTTTAAGAGAACCAAAGATGAAGCAGACAGGATCCTGGAGAAAACAGGTGACGAGAGCCTGTTGATAAGCCACGAGCGCTTGTTTGGAAACATGCTGGTCAATTATCACGACAACCTTTACATCACCAGTTGTTTGAAAATGCTGTTTCCAGAAGCGAAAGTCATCATAGTTATCAGAAGACAAGATGACCTGGTCGAATCGATATATAAACAATCTCTTCAATCCTATTACCATCAAAGAACCAATAGCTTTTTGAACTACAGAAACAACAAATTTGAAGATTCTTGCGACCTGCCAGGCTGGCCGAACATCGACATCAAGCAGCTCAACCTGCGCAGATATGTTCAGAATTACGTCGAGCATTTTGGCAGAGACAATGTAGCGGTGCTCCCCTATGAGTTGCTCACGCACGACCAACGCACGTTTCTGGAGAAGCTGGCTGCCGCCATAAATGTTGAGCCCTTCTATCCCGCGAACAACTATCAGGAGAACAGGAGCTATTCCTGGTTGTCCTGCCGGATTGCGCTCGCGCTAAACAGATTCGTGCGGGTGGAAGGTGACGGGTCGCGACTTCTGCGGTTCATACCCAACAAACCTTTCTCTTCGTTCTTGAAGAATAAACCCTCAGAGACCGGTTTCTACAAGATGCTAAGCGGCATCAACCGGCGTCTCACACTCAGGCATTTCTTGCAAAACGGTGTGGACAGGATCATTTACATCAAGGGCAATTTGATAAGCAGCAAAAAGAGGGAATTAATCCTATCCTTTCACAGGGAGTCGAACAGAACCTTGGATGAAGAGTTTGATCTGGACTTGAAACGCTTTGGCTATTACTAGTTGCTTGTAACATGCGTCTCGCTAGCAATCGAATGCAAGAATCCGTGTGAATCCGTCAAATCCGTGTTATCAGTGGTCTATTGAGTTAGGAGGAATCCCGCTTGCCAGTACTGCATAGACCGCGGATAACGCTGATTCGACGGATTTGCACGGATTTCAATGCCGTCACAGCGATATGATCTTTCTCAGAGTTCACAAGTCATAATCAACCAGAAGCGCGGTTTTGAAGCGATTCAAATTTCCACGCTGCTAGATCCCTGACGTGGGAGACCCGTCCGCCTAATCTGTAATACAAATCTTCGGCCCAGAGATAAGATGCCGGCCTTGGCCCCACGAAAACCAACTCAGCCGGGAATAGCAGGCCGGCGACTTGCGGCAGGTCGGTTATGCGCAGGCAATTGAGCATTTCGATCGCATCGCCGATTCCGTGTTTGTGGCCCGGCGCATCCTGGGTTGCGGACGGATTATGAAGAATGATCGCGCTTACTTTGCCGTCCAGCAATGCCGCGTAAAGCGCTACAGCAGCCATCTCACCGCTGCCCGCCAGTACAATGCGATTGGCATCAACTTCAGGAAGCTCACGGGCGGCGGCAAGCGCACGTAAGGTGTCCCACACACGCATCGAGGCGATTGTGCGTCCCGTTAGCATCGCAGCCCGACGCAGGTGCCATTGCATCTCCTGTCCCCAACTGGTTCTGCCGGTACCGCGAGCTTCGATGTTCGCTTGAACCCAGCCAGGCGAGAAGTCGCTGAAAATGCTTGTTCCAAAATACTTGTCTCCGGTGTTCTGCAGCGCAACCATAGCGGGGCCCGGGTCGATTCTTTGATCGGGAATAATCAAGTTGCCCCACACACGGTAGTCGTCTTCCGCTACAAAAGAGAAGCAGACTCCAATTCGGTCTTCCAGTTCCCATTCGAATTCAACCTTCAATCCAAGCGGGGGCGGTTCCGGTGGAAAATGCGCAAAGGTTTTCTGGCGTAGCGCGGCAATCACAGCATCACGATGGAGAGAGAGTCCGGCGGCGTCCGTGATCGCAGGCGGTTCGGCAAGCTTGATCCACCTGTCTTGAATAGTCGTTGTTATCTCATCGCTTGGAATCCCGCCGGAAAACACCAGGAGCTGTTCATCGGGTTCATCGCGATCCTCATCAATATCGCCAATTTTGGATGCCGGCCTCTCAATCCCGGCGAGGTGCTTTAGGAACCATGAAAAAATGGCGGTGCGAGCCTTCTTGTGGTAAGTGTGCCTTCCACGAAATTCCAGCAACGCCAGGTTATTGACGGCGCCGAACATATCATAAACGCGGTTTAGTCGTTCATAGAATTCACGTACGCTGGCTACCGTGAAAATGCGGTCGCCGTCGGCAGAAGCAATAAGACACGGCCGCGGAGCGACAAGCGCGGCAACGTCGATCAAGTCCCAACCGTATGTGTTGATCGGAAACATGCAATCACATTGACCGTCAATCGTGCGGTCAATGATTTGGCTGGCAAACGTACCGGTCGCGCAGACCGGTGCGACGCACCTGATACGTTCATCTCCCGCAGCAAGCCACCAGCTTGTTGCGCCGCCGCCGGATATGCCTGTGACGCCGATCCGCTCGCCATCCACGTAAGGAAGCGACTGCAAAAAATCGGTGGCGCGGATGGCGTTCAAAAGTTCGACACCGGCAGGCGTATAGCCTCGCGAATACCAGTGCCACCAGCCCTCGGAGAAAAGCCCGTGATGGTAACCACGCAACTCTCCCAGGTGGATGGTATCAATCGCAAGCGCGACAAAGCCGAGTTGCGCGAAACGACGGACATGGGCCTGATAGTAAACCCTTGGGTCCTCGCTGTGCCCGCAGAGATACAGCACGGCGGGCATCGGCTTGCGCACCGGGTCAGTTGGCACATAGAGATTTCCCGCTACGTAAAGACCAGGCAGGCTTTGAAAGTGAAGGTTCTCCACTCGATAGCCGTCACGCTCCAGCGTGCCTGTCACCGTGGCCTTCGGAGGCAGGCGTTGCTCCTTAGCCGGCAGGTCGAGCAAGCCCATCATCTCGTAGTATTGCTTTACCCGTAGCGGACGCTGTTGCCGCCAATGTTCGGGTTTGGTCAGCCCGCGCGGCGCCGCATCCGTGATCAACCGCGCCTGCCGGCAGAGATAATCGTAAATGTGCATGTCGAATCTCCGTGCGCAGCCTTGAAGAGTTGCAACCGTGCGCAACTCCGTTAGGAGTTGGATGTTTATAGTACGAGACGCGACGGCTGCTCACCCCGTCAGGGGTGATATGGTCTTGCGCCGTCGGCACATAGCACTCCGCTGGAGTGCGGCGCTGTCTGGCTCGCGGTTCTATGAACATAGCACTCCGCTGGAGTGGGGCGTGGTGTGGCTCGCGGTTCTATAAAGATAGCAATCCGCTGGAGTGCCTGCACTCTACGCTTCGAGTCTCGCGAGAAAATCCCGCACCGCCGGCGCGAGGCTTGAAGCGAGCATCCGATTATCGCTCGCCGAAAGATTAGACACAACGAAGCCCAGATAGTCGCGAGTCTCAAACCCCGTCACCTCGTAATCGCGGGTGCGAGCCCGATACGTCGGCACGGTCGTGGCTTGCTCGATTGCCGCTGCATCGTCGGACGGGAACGACTCGCCGTCCTTCTTCGTGATCACAAGCGAGCACACGCGGTCTTGATTCCTCAAAATCAAGTGAACGAACTCACGGTTCTCAACGTGACATCGGTGGGCCATCACCATCTCGAAGCCGGCTGCCTTCGCCTTCACTACCGGCACAAGCCCTGCGTAGTCGGGGCCCAGCCGCTCAGCCATCTCCTCCGATGTGAGACGCTTATCCTGCTGGTCGTGGACCACTGCGCAGTTGATGTGATCGGACAGACCTATGTTCAGGATCTCCGCGTTGGGTATCTCGGGCCGAAGAAGCGCTGCTTCAGGCGCGCGAGGCTGCGGCCGCCGCGAACTTGAAGAATGCAACACGCTCCAGCCTCCAACAAACAGCACGAGCGCAGCCGCGGCAGCCAGCGTCCATTGCATCACGTGATTGCGTGGAGACCACCACGCCTCCGCGCCTCTTCGAATGTCGCGCCGAATCCGTTCGCGCAAAGCCGCCGAAGCGCCGTCACGCAACACTGCGTTCTGCAACAAACTCTTCACCCGCGTCTTAGCTTCAAGCTCGGCCGCGCATTCCTTGCAGCTATCGAGATGCCTCAGCACTTCGTGAGTCGTCTCAACCATCAACTCGTTGTTCACGTATGAGTCCAAATAGACCTTTATTCTTTTGCAGTATCCATGCTCGAATTCCAGGACGTTCATCTTGCCCCTCCATTTGCTTCCATCTTCCTTATGCCGTAGGCGTCGGCAAACCCGGCAAGCTCCGATCTCAACATTTTTCTTCCCCGGCTCAGCCGCGACATCACCGTGCCAACCGGTATCTTCAAAGTCTCCGCGACTTCTTTGTAAGAAAACTCCTCGACGTCCGCCAGCAGGACCACGTCGCGGTACTGCTGTGGAATCTTGTCCATGGCCGCCAGCACGTCTTCGTCTTTCAAGTGCTGAGAGACGGGCGGCTCGTAAGCAACGGTCTGCTCGAGCAGCTCGTCGGTCTCGTTGCCTCGCGAGCTGTACCACTTGCGGCGATGGTGCTGGATGACATGAAAAAGTATCTTGAACAGCCACGCGCGGCAGTTCGTGCCCGGCTCGAAGCGATGAAACGATTTCCAAGCCTGCAGGTACGCTTCCTGTACCAGGTCTTCGGCTTCGCTGCGATCGCCGATGACTCGCGCAGCCGTTCGATACAACGCATCGATGTGCGGCATCGCGGCTGATTCAAAGTCATCAGTCTTATCGCTCCGGCCAAGCTTCACGGCATCCCCCGTCAAAAAGTCAGACTAACCCCGGTGCTCCAAAGATAGAATGCGCTTTCTTGCCGTGTTTATTCCAATACGACGACAACTCCTACCGACCGACCCGAGTAGCAAGGTGGGCCTTGGGGCCAAATCGATCTTCGTGCGGGCTCAGCCTTCGTCGTCGTGCCGAGCGGCCAACTCAATCAAGTGGTCAGACAGCCAGTAACCCTCTCGGCGCATCTCGTGGAGTGTCGGAACGATGTTTGTAACTAGCTTGATCTCTTTGGCGCGGATCAAGACACCAACCGTGCCGGTAACCGGAACGCCCAGCCGGCGCGCCGCGGTACGGCCAGCCCTCTCATCTATCAACAACAACGCGCCAAGCTCCCGCGCCAACAAGACGGCTTGCCCCTCACCCTCCCCGATTCCTTGAGTAACTCTTTCTTGCGCCGGGGAAGTGCTTGCGAGAGCCGGTGCAACAACGATGAAATGCTTCAGGGCGCGGTCCAAACGAGCAGCATCCTCGCCGGTTTTTGCGAGCAGCTCCCTGTGTACCGCAGGAGAACCTCCTCGAACAGCGATTGAAGCAGTGACAGCAGGTCCACCTTCGCTAAAGCGATCAACGGACTTGTGTTGCTGACAATCATCAGGATTGCATTTGTTTGATTGCCTGAACGTCGGATTCCAGCTCGGTTTCCAGTTCATCCGGTAAATAGTTAAAAACCGGAACGTGGTAGCGGCCACAGGCTTCCAGAAATTCTACGCGGGACATGCCAGCTAACTCCGCTGCTTTTCCCGAAGAGAGCTTGCCCAACTCAAACATCTTCAGCGCGGCCATTAACCGGATCTGCGCGGCCATTTCGTCAGCCGTGAGATGCACTGCTTGCTCCAGATCATCGGGGTAAGTTAACGTCAACTCCTTCATCGCTACCCTTTCGTTGCCGCTAATCATACCATACCTCTGATCTCTACCTTGCGGGCCGAGTCGTCAACTCTTCGATCACGCGGCACTTCTCAGCGGTCGTGCCTTCGCCCGGGATCGAGACTATCGCCAGCGTCGCGCCGTTCGCAAACATCTCATCGAGTCGAGCGCGACAACTCTCAATTGACCCGCAGACCGCAACGGCGTCAACCATCTGGTCGGGGACCGCCTTGATCGCATCCCGCGGACGGCCCGCTTGCCAGAGGTCGCGCACGCGATCAGCTTCCTTCTCAAATCCAAGCCGGCTCAGGGACGCGTGATAGTAGTCGCCCATTCCTCCGATGTAATAAGCAAGCGGCAGCCGTGCTCGATCGCGAGCCCTGGTAGCATCTTCCGATACGACAACGTTCACGAACGGCGCGATTTCGATTTGGTCAGGATCGCGAGTGACGCTCTCAGCTCCCGCTCGAATCTGGGCGATACCTTCGTGGAGCTTCTCGCGCGGCCAGTGAGTAGGAAGCCATCCGTCTGCAAGCTCGCCCACATGGCGCAAACTCTTCGGCGAGAGCGCGGCAACGTAAATCGGGATGTCGCTGCGAACAGGTTTGAATCCGAGCTTGAATCGCGCGAGCTGAAAACACTCGCCGTCGAAGTCTATCCGCTCTCCGGCCAACAAGAGTCTAATGATCTGAATTGCTTCCTTGAGCCGGGTGAGAGGCTTGGTGAATTTGACTCCATGAAAGTTTTCGACGACACGCGCGCCGCTCGTGCCGAGTCCCAATAGAAACCGCCCGCCCGAGATTTCATCGAGAGTAGCGGCGCTCATCGCGATCAACGCGGGGCTTCGAGAGAAGACGTTGATGATTCCCGTGCCGAGATGAATTCGGTTGGTGTGGACGGCTAACTCTGTCAGCGTAGTGAAAGCATCGCGCTCCCAGGCTTCGGGCAGCCAGAACGAGTCGTACCCGCAAGCTTCAGCAGCTTGCACGCATTCGATCAGTTCTTGTCTATTGAATCCGGCTTTATCGAATCCGGGGAGTCGTCCGAGATAAAGTCCCAGTCTGCGCATCATTCAGAAAGATTATTAGCGACCGTGCGCGACAACGCAAAGACCAGGCGCCGCCACTCCGTAGGAGTGACCTCTCGATAGCTCCGCGAGCCCAGTGATTCCGTCACTCCGTAGGAGTGACCTATCTGCTCGATGCGCGCGATGGCCGTCGGGGAGCAGGTAACTCCTACGGAGTTCCGGTTCCTTCTACTGCCCGCGTGCTATCGAGAGGACACTCCAACGGAGTGTGAACAATCACCAACGGAAGTGGGTGGTGTTCCCCGAGTTTTGACACGTTCACGCGAACAAGCGGCGGCGAACGAGGGGCGGCGCGAGGGGATATGCTAGCGCCGCCCCTCACAGCGGGCGTTCGTGGGAGGACCGCCCGCTACGGGGCAAGAGATATCGTCGCTATATGGTTCTTGGCTCAGTAGCCTCGATGTCTTCTATGCTTCGGCGCGGAAGATACGCGCGGTTCGGAGCGACGTCGTTAATCGGGTCAGCCTTCGCGAGCCCTCCAGAGCAGCCGGCGCTCGCCACGTTGTTGATCACCAGGTTGTCTATGTACCAGCCGCCGCCTGAGCCTATTGCTGTCGCTACGTCGGAAGTCATTCGGAAGCGCAGGAAGACCGGCAACCCCATCGGATTGTTCACGCCGCCGGCAGCAAACGCCCCAAGCGCAATACGAACGTGATGGAATCCCTTGGTGCCCGTATACGCGCGTCGCCCTTGCAGCACCGATCCAATGGCGACACCTTCGAGGCTGCCGTCGAGCTTCGCGTTGTAGCCGCCTTCTATGATGTAGTTGCCGAGGTCGAACGTGTTGGCGTTGTTCGGGAAAGGAGTCGCGTCGAAAACTGGAGCCCCCAACGCGACTTCTATCACACCCCCGTCGAAGAACGCTTCTGCCTTGAAGAGGTGATCGAACTCCATCAACGACGTCGAACTCAACGTAAGCGGGCCGATGAGGGTCGAGAAGTCGCTCGGTGCGCCGCCGCCCGTGCCTGCCGGGTCGGGCTGGCCTTCACTGGGGCTGAAGTCCGGCGCGTACATCATCGCAGTCGCGCTCCCGTTCACCTGGATTCCCGTTACTCGCTGGAACGCGGGGATGGCCTGGTTGGGCGCGGCGCCGGAATCGACCAGCGGCGGCGCGAACCGATTGGTTGCCGACGAACCCTCGAAGTTCTCTTGCGCGAAGACCGGCGTCGCCGTCATACCGGTTGAAGTCGGCGCGCTGTACTTCACAATTGTATTGCCTGTGTTATTCGTGTCCTTCTTGCCGTTGTTCAAATCGCGCGCTTGCACGATGTAGTAGTACACACGACCAAGCGTCAGACCCGAATCGGCATAAGTTATCCCCGTCACTCCGGTGGCAATGCGATTGGATGACGAAGGAGCGAACGCCGGGTCCTGAGTCCCATTGCCGGCCGCTATCGAGCTCGCACGATAGATGTCATACACAAGGTTAGCGTTCGGATTCGCGGAAGCGGCAGCTCGCCAGCTCACGACCAGGCGGTTGCATTGCCTTGTATCGGTCACTTGATCCGCGCCATCGAAGATCGGAGCCGGGCTCACGTTGATCTGGTCGCCGATAGTTATGGCGATGCTCAATGTGTTAGCCGGAGACACGCATTCGGGGTTGCGGCTTGCGCGAACCTGGTAGTAGAACGTCTGGCCCACCTGGAGCTTCTGCCCGCCGTTATCATCGCGGAAGACCGTGGTTATCGCCTCAAGCTCAGCGATTCTTGTGAACGGTCCGTCAGCGCTCGCGCCGCGCGAGATTATGTAGCTCTGCGCGTCACGCACGCGGACCCCGTCGTTGATGTTTAGAGTCGCGGTGTTTTTGATCAGGTTGGAGACAGTGAACGGCGGCGCGGCCAGCGGCCCCAAAGCTTCGCACTCGTTGACAGTTGAAGGCACGCTGAAGTCTTCAACCACAACAGGCACCGATTGAGTGACTATGTCGTCCTGAAGACCAGAGGTGGATTCGGCCTGAAGTCCCACGCCGTGGCTGGCGAAAGCGCGCCAGATGATC
>Ga0193727_1000976_pt1 | contig 11672 bp, 9 predicted proteins | sample H2c2metaG_FD_143051 | JGI IMG/M metagenome (GOLD analysis project Ga0193727, IMG submission 143051) | Soil microbial communities from a riparian zone of the East river system, Colorado, United States - H2c2 | ecosystem: Environmental > Terrestrial > Soil > Riparian zone | place: USA: East River...
CGTAGCTGAAGCCGAGGATGTTTTCGATGTCCTTCGTGTGACGTCCGGCCAGGCGCCGCACTTCGCCGGCGTTGTATTGCGCCAACCCACGTGCAACCGCCTGCGCTGCGCGTGCATCGCCGAGCGCGATGTCGACGATGTCGCCGCGCGCAAACTCGCCGTCGACGCCGACGATGCCACCCGGCAACAACGACTTGCCGCCGCGAAGTGCGTGCGCCGCGCCGGAGTCGACGCGAATCGTCGCGCCGGCTCCCGGCGCGTGGCGCAGCCAGTATTTGCGCGCCGCCAGCCGCGTCTGCGGGGCAGCGAAGTAAGTGCCGCGGTACGAACCCGCCGCGAGCAGCGTGACGGCCTCCACGTCGGCGCCGTTGAACAGCACCGTGCCGATCCCGGCACTCGCCGCCTTCTGCGCGGCTTCGAGCTTGGTGCGCATGCCGCCGGTACCGTGAGCAGTGCCTGTTGCGCCGGCCATCGCCAGCACGGCGGGTGTGATTGCCGCGACCGACTCGACCGGCGCTGCAGCGGCGTCGTGGCGCGGATGCGCGCTGTACAGGCCGTCGACGTCGCTGGCGATCAGCAGGATGTCGGCATCGATCAGCGCAGCCACGGTGGCGGCCAGGTTGTCATTGTCGCCGAGCTTGAGTTCTTCGACAGCAACCGTGTCGTTTTCGTTGATCACCGGTATGCTGCCGAGGCGCAACAGTTCGACCAGCGTGTTGCGCGCGTTGAGGTAGCGGCGCCGATTGCGCAGGTCATCGTGGGCGAGCAGGACCTGCGCCACCGGCGCTTCGAGCAGGCCCTGCCAGAGCGCGATCATTCGCGTCTGGCCGAGTGCGGCGAGCGCCTGGCGCCGCACCAGCGTGCCCTTGCGTGCGTCTTGCGGTACGCGGGTGCGGCCGGCCGCCACGGCGCCCGACGAGACCAGCACGACTTCGCGACTCGCGTCGCGTGAGGTGCTGATGAAGCCCGCCAGCGCGCGGGCATTGACGTCGCTCGGTTCGCCGGACGCGTCGGTCAGCAGGCTGCTGCCGACCTTGAGCACCGCGCGCTTCCACGGCGGCAGAAGCCTTACGGGAAAACGCGCGTTGCGAGGCGTGTTCACGTCTGCTCGAGGCGATCGAGGCGAGCGCGCAACTCGTCGAGGCGCAGATCGCCGGCAGCACCCGGCGAAACGCGCGCGGCTAAGCTCGCTTCCGGCGTCCTGTTGCCATCCGGGTCGCCTTGCGCAGCGCGCTGATACGCTTCGCGAAACGGCACGCCGGCCACGGCTTGTTCGATCGCGATGTCAGTCGCATGCATGGCCGGCTCGATTGCCGCACGCATCGCGGCTTCGTTCCATTGCAGTCGCGACAGCAGATCGGGCAGCAGGCGCAGCGCGGCGAGCCCGCGCGAGAAACCATGCACCAGGCCGCCCTTGGAGAACTGCAGGTCGCGCTGATAGCCCGACGGCAGCGCAGTTGTTCGATCTCGCTGCGCGCGGCGGCGACGCTGGCATGCGTTGCGCGCAACAATTCGATCACGTCGGGATTGCGCTTGTTCGGCATGATCGACGAGCCGGTCGTGTACTGCGCCGGCAGCCGCACGAAATTGAACTCGGCCGTGGTGAACAGGCTCAGGTCCCAGGCCAGGCGACGCAAATCGAGCGTGGCGGAGCCGAGCGCCTCGAGCGCGGCGATCTCGAACTTGCCGCGCGACAGTTGTGCGTAGACCGGCGAAACCTGCAGGCGCGAAAAGCCGAGCGCCCTGGTTGCCTGGTCGCGATCGAGCTTCAGGTTGACGCCATAACCGGCGGCCGTGCCGAGCGGATTGGTATCGACCCAGGCGAGCGTGTCGCGTGCGCGCAGCGCGTTGTCGACGAACGCTTCGGCGAAACCAGCGAACCACATCGCCGTCGACGACACCACGGCGCGCTGCAGGTGCGTATAGCCGGGCAGCGCCAGCGCCTCGTGCGCGGCGCGCTCAAGGCAGACGCGCGCAACCGCGCGGCAAAGCGCGGTCAACTCGAGCAGCTTGTCCTTGAGCCACAGGCGCGTCGCAACCAGGATCTGGTCATTGCGGCTGCGGCCGGTGTGAAGCTTGCGGCCGGTGTCACCGAGCCGCTCGGTCAGGCGTGCCTCGATCGCCGAGTGCCCGTCTTCGAAACGTTCATCGAGGACGAACGCGCCGCGCGCGAAGTCGGCACCGAGCTCGTCGAGTTCCTGCGTCAGCGCCGCTCCTTCCTCGACCGTCAGGATGCCGATGCGTTGCAGGCCTTCGACGTGTACCTTGCTCGCCGTGATGTCGTACAGAAAGAATTCGCGATCAAGCACGATGTCGTCGCCGGCGAGGAAACGCATGATCTGCGCATCGGTCTCGACACCGGGCTTTTGCCACAACAGGTCACTCATTGTTCGAATCCCCTCGAATCCCCAACGCGCCGTCATTCCCGCGCAAGCGGGACTGCGAAAACGGGATGCCGGAGCGAACATTCGCGAAGCGGCTTTCAACAGCGGAACCGGTCATGGCCCGTAGGGCCAGCCGCGGATGCGGCGAGTCATCCATCATCGTGCCTGCGTACAACTTCACTTGATTCCACCTTCGCAGGAATGACGACTTTTTTGGTTTCGTCGGCATGCACTTCATGTCGGAATTCCTGCCAAGTCATCGAAGCCCAACGCCAGGTTCAAATTCTGCAGCGCCTGCGTCGACGCGCCCTTGAGCAGGTTGTCGAGCGTCGCCACGACGACGACGCGCTTGCCGCCTGATGCAACGGCAAAGGCGCCGATTTCGACGCCGTGCCGGTTGGCGATGCGGCTGACCCACGGCGCTTCGTCGACGATGCGGATCAGCGGCTCGCCTGCGTAGCGTTCCTCATAGCGGTCTTTGATCGCTTGCCTCGTCATCGGCTCGCACAGCCACAGGTTGACCGTCATCGTGATGCCGCGGAAATGTGCGGCGACGTGCGGCATGAACTCCACCGGCACGCCGAGCTGACGCGTGACTTCGCGCTCGTGGACGTGGTCGACCAGCGCGTACGGCATCAGGTTGTCGCGCAGCTTTTCCGGATCGTTGCGATCGGACGGCGTCGTGCCGGCTCCCGAGTAGCCGGAGACGCCGAAGCAGGCTGGCGGTGCCGCCAGCTGATCCTTTAGCGGTGCGATCGCCAGCTGCATCGCCGTGGCGTAGCAGCCCGGATTGCTGATGCGACGCTGGCCGTGGTAGCGGCTGCGGTACAGTTCCGGGAGGCCGTAATACCAGCCGTCGTCGAAGCGATAGTCGGCACTGATGTCGATGATGATCGGATCGTAGCCAGCGGATTTCACCCGATCGATCGCGGTTACATACGGCTGGGCCTTGCCATTCGGCAATGCGAGCACGACGATATCGGCTGCCTTTGCGGCAGCCGCATCTGCGTCGATATTTTCATAGCGCAGCTCGCCGTGGAAGTCGGCGTTGTGTTCGGCAAGCAATTGCCCCGCAAGTTCGCGCGAAGAGACAAACGCAAGTTCCAACGCCGGATGCGCCACGATCAGCTTGATCAGCTCGGCGCCGGTGTGGCCCCGTGCGCCGACGATGCCGATGGTCTTTGGAGTTGTCATCAGTGTGCCGGTCCAAACGGATCGGTGACGCCCTTCTGCCACGGATCGTGCGTGGCGGTGCGCCAGGTATCGAGTTGCTTGCGCAGATCGGCGAGCACGGTGGCGTACTCGGGATCAGCGGCAAGGTTCATTACTTCATCAGGATCAGCCTCGAGGTCATACAGTTCCTCGGCCGGACGATGATGGAAGGCGTCGAGTGTGCGCTTGCCGAGCCTGGCGCCTGCCGTCGAGGTGATCGCCTTCCACGATGGCGACAACGCCACATCGCTCGCAATCGGCACTTCGAGGACCGGCTGCAGATTCACGAAGTAGCTGAATTTGCGCGTGCGCAGCGAGCGCGTCGGATAATACTGATCGATCTCGTGAAAACTGTGCGTGGCGAACACTTCGTCCCAACCGGTCGGTTCGTTCCGTTCGAGGATCGGCAGGATCGAACGGCCCGGCAGCGGCAGATGGCGATAATCGGCTGGCGGCGCGACGCCGGTCCAATCGAGTATCGTCGGCGTGATATCGATCCAGCTCACCATCGCCCGATTCAATCGAATGGCGTCGCGCCGGCTGCGCTTCTTGCTGTTCGGCGCACGCACGATCAGCGGCAGATGGATGCCTTCGCAATAGAGATTGTCCTTGGCACCGGGAAACGGCCGGCCATTGTCGGACAGATAGATCACCAGCGTGTCGTTGTCATGCCCCGACTCTTTCAGCTCGCGCAGAAGAATCCCTGTGCCTGCATCCATACGGCCGACGGCCTCGTAATATTCGGCCAGATCCTCGCGCACGCCGGGCAGATCGGGCAGATGCGAAGGAATGGACACGTCCGCCGGCTTGTAGCGTTCGCGCTTGACTTCCGGCCAATCGCGCGTGTTGCCGAAATTCGACTTGTCGCCGGCACGATGCGGATCGCTATAGGCCATCGTCAAAAAAAATGGCTTTTCACCCTGCTCACGTAGCCATTTGCCGGCCGCATGGCCCATCGCGGCGACATCGCGATTGCCAGGCTGCTCCGGCAACAGCCAGGCGTCATAGGCCAGCAGCGATTCCGGCTTGACGTGCAACTTGCCGACCAGTGCGGTCGCATAGCCGCCCTGCTTGAGCATCCACGGCAGCGTTTTTACGTCGTCGAGCAGGGAGAAATTGTGCACGTCGTGGGCGAGGCCGTACATGCCGTTCGTGTGCGAGTACAGTCCGGTATACAATGTCGCCCGGCTCGAACTGCATGAGGACACCGAGGCGTAGGCATCGGTGAACAACACGCCTTCGCGGGCAAGCGCGTCGAGCACCGGTGTGCGGACCTTGCTGCCGACGCAGCTCATGTCGTAGCCGTGATCGTCGGACACGATCAGCAGCACATTGCGTCTGCGTGTCGTTGCGCCGATTTTCCCGGCCGCATTGTCGGGCGTGGCCGCAAGCGTGCGTTCGTCCACGGCGATCGCCGCGCCGGCCGCGGCGGCCAAACCCGCCGACAGGAACTGGCGACGATCCAGAGTCACAGCGCTTGCTCGGCAAGGACCGCGGGCTCGCGATCGATCAGGGTCGGCGCTTTCTCGCGGCAATAGTCGATGCAGGCTTCGATCTCGTCGAAGTCTTCGATGCCGTACCAGAACGCCTTGAATTTCGGCAGCTTGTAACAGCCGTCGGACTCGGCATAGTAGAAATGATTGATGATGTTGCCGTGACGCGAGCGCCAGAACAGCTGCGGTGTCTCGTCGCGCATTACCTGCCACACCGCGCGCCCGAGTCCCTCGCCCTGCGCATCGTCGAGCACGGCAAATTTGTCGAGGTACACGTGTTTGCCGGCATCGAGCAGGTCAGCTTCCAATAGAATCACGGCCGCACGATAGTTCTCGCTGACGTAGGCACGCATCAGCGTTGTGCGCTCGAAATAGTCGGCGGCAAGGGTGCGCCTGAAACTCGACTCGATCAACGAACGCAACCGCGCGAGGTCGAGTTCATGCCACGAATCGACGCTCAAGACACGTTCGCCACGGCGCACCAGCGTGCCGGAACCGCGATGCGTGAACAGCTCATTCGCCAGATCCGTCGGCCGCGTAATCGACACCGACGAGGTCAGCGGCAGCTTGTCGAGCAGGTCCCTGATCTGTTCGATCTTCAGGCGCATGCCGCCGTTGATCCACGGCTGCGCCATCAGATGATCGTACTCGGTCGACAGGTTGATCGAGTCGATCAGCTTGCCGTCGCCATCGAGCAGGCCACCGGTGCCGGTCAGGAAGATGATCTTGTACGGTTGCAGCTCGCGCACCAGTTCGTTTGCGGCAAAGTCGGCGTTGATGTTGAGGATCTGGCCGCCGATCGTTTCGCCGAGGCTGGCGATGACCGGAATCGAGCTGGCCTTGAGGCTCGCCTCGATCGGCGCGAGATTGACCTTGGTCACCTTGCCGACCAGGCCGTATTTTTCCCGATCGAGAAACTGCGCGTCGAACACGCCGCCGACGATCGAGGTGGCGCGCGCGTCGATGTTCTGCAGCGCCTCGACCAGGTTCAGGTTCTCGGCCTGCGTCACACGGCGCACGGTCGCCAGCGCTTGCGGCGAAGTGACACGCAGTCCGTCGACCAGGCGTTTGTCGATTCCCGCTGCGGCAAGTTCGACGTCGAGCTGCGGTCCGGCGCCATGGATCACGATCGGCGTCAAGCCGACCTGCTGCAGGAATGCCAGCGACGAAACGAGATTGTCCAGATCGTCACGCAGTACCGCACCGCCGACCTTGACCACGGCAAAACGCGCCGCGTCGAGCTGTGAGAAGCGGCGCAGGTACTGCTGGATCTCCTTGGCGCTGCCCATGTTCGAGAGCAGGCGCACGATCGTCGAGCGCAATTGTTTGTGGGCCTGGACCATCAGCGGCTTGCCTGTTCGATCATGGCGATGAAGGCCTCGGTGATGCGCTGCAATTGCGCCAGTTCGACGAATTCATCGGCGCTGTGCGCCTGGGCGATGTCGCCCGGACCGAACACGATCGCCGTATAGCCGGCCTGCGAGAACAGCGACGCTTCGGTCCAGAAATCGACCGCGTTGCCGATCGGCAGCGCGAATTGGTCGGCAAAATCGCGCGCGGCGAGCCGTCGCGATTCGGCCTCTGCCACATTGCCGGCCGGCAATGGCGGTCCACGGAACGTCTCGACGAATTCCGCCAGCGGCGCGTCGGCGCAGGCGCTGAACGCCGCCAGCAACGCATCGGTATCCATCGACGGCAGCGGCCGGAAGCCGAAGCGCACATCCGCCGACGGCGCAATGACGTTCGCCTTGATGCCGCCTTCGACGCGGCCGATGTTGAAGCGCAACCCGGTCAGCCCGCCGAAGCGCTCGTGGCTCAGGGATTCGACGTGATCCAATGCGCGCGCGCCCCAGCGCATCGCCTGGTGCAGGGCGCTGCCGGTCAGCGTATTGGCGGCCGATGCATGGCCGGCGCGGCCGGCAAAAATGACGCGCGCCGAGCTGATGCCACGATGCGCGAGCACCGCCTCGCAACGCGTCGGCTCGGCCACGACGATCGCGTCGAACGGGCGTTTCTGCGCCAGAAACGCCGCGACGCAGCGCGCGTCATTGGCCTCTTCATCGCTCGTGAACAGCAGCGCGACATCGCCCGTCGTCTGTGCGACCGCGGTCAGCAGCGCCGCGGCCGCCCCCTTGATGTCGCATGCGCCGAGGCCGATCGCGTGGTCGCCGGTTACCGCCAGCGCAAACGGATCGCGCGTCCAGGTCGGCGCAGCCGGCACCGTGTCCAAATGTACGTTGAACAGGATGCGCGGATTGCCGCGCACGGCGAAGAAGCTGACCGAGCCGCCGCCGTGGTTGGTCGTCGCCCATTGGAAGCCCTGCAGCTGCGAACGCGCGTACTCGAAGATGCCGTCCGCGCTGATCTCGCGCGGCGGATTCTGCGTATCGAACGCCACGAGGGCACGCAGATGGTCAAGTGTCGTTGCAAGCAAATCAGTCATCGAACGATTCGACTGGAAAAAGATTTTCTTCACGGTTTCCGATTCACCTGCGCCCACAGCGTCGAACTCATGCCGTACAGCCGGATGAAGCCCTCGGCTTCGGCGACGCCCCAGTCGGCGGACTGTGCGTAGGTTGCGCCCTTTGCGGCGAGCAGATGCGGCGACTTGACCGCGACCGCCTCGACGCTGCCGCCTTGCGTGCGCAGCAGCACGTCGCCGTTGACCATCGCCTGCGACGACGCGAGATACGCCTCGAGGTCGGTCTTCAGAGGATCGTGGTAGAACCCTTCGTAGACCAGTTCGACCCACTTGCGCGCGACGTCCGGCTTGAAGCGGTTCTGCTGCTTGGTCAGCACGGCCTCTTCGAGCGCTCGGTGTGCAACCAGCAACGCGATCAGGCCCGGCGCCTCGAACACGATACGCCCCTTCAGGCCGATCGTCGTGTCGCCGGTATACAGACCGCGGCCGACACCAAACTTGGCGAAGTCGCGGTTGAGCTGGGCGAGCAGTGCAGGTCCCGCCAGTGGCTTTGTGTCCAACGCCACGGCTTCACCGTTGCGGAACGTGATCAACGCTTCGAAAGCCTGCGCCGGCCAGTCCTCGCGCGCGGCGCACCAGCCGCGCGCGCCGGCGCCGGGAGCTTCCCAGCGATCGATTTCGCCACCCGACATGGTCAGGCCGAGCAGGTTTTCATTGATCGTGTAGCTCTTCTGTTTCGCGCGTACGTCAAAGCCCAGCGCTTCGAGGAAGCGCTGTTCGTAGGCGCGCACCTCGGTGTGTTCCTTCTGCACCTCGCGGATCGGCGCGACGATCTGGTAGTCACCGAGCGCCTTGACTGCCAGGTCGAAGCGCACCTGGTCGTTGCCCATGCCGGTGCAGCCGTGCGCAATGACGTTTGTATTCAGTGCCTTCGCCCGGTCGATGGCCGCATCAACGATCAGGTAGCGATCGGACACGAGCAACGGATATTGACCCTGATAGCCCTCGCCGGCCCAGACGAACGGCTTGACGAAACCGTTCCAGATCGCCGGGCCGCCATCGACCGTGACATGACTGGCTGCTCCGAGTTCGGCCGCGCGCGCCTGGATGTACGCGCGCTCGTCGTCGTCGACACCGCCGGTATCGGCAAAGACTGTGTGCACGGCCCAGCCGCGCTGCTTGAGGTACGGAATGCAAAAGCTCGTGTCGAGGCCGCCGGAGAAGGCGAGGACGATGTTCCTGGTGTCGGGACTCGGGACTCGGGATTCGGGACTGGGGGTGGCTGACGCAGACATCGATGAGTGACTCCAAGAATTGACCAGAAGACAAAAGCGCTATCGGACAAGTTGCTCCGGGTCTCAACCCGAGTCCCCAGTCCCCCGTCCCGAGTCCCGAATCAGAGCCGCCATCACCGCCTTCTGCACATACAGCCGGTTTTCCGCCTCGTCGATCGCGATGCAGGCCGCTGAGTCCATCACCGCGTCGGTGGCTTTGACGTTGCGGCGCAACGGCAGGCAGTGACTGAACACACCATGGTCGGTCAGCGCCATCTTGGCCTGGTCGACGATGAAATGGCGATACTTTTCGCGGATCGGTTTTTCCTCTTCCCAACGGCCGAAGTACGGCAACGCGCCCCAGCTCTTGGCGTAAACGACGTGCGCGCCGCGATAGGCCGATTCGATGTCGTGACTGACGCTCAGCGAGCCGCCGTTCGCAGCGACGTTCTGCCGGCCGAATTCCATGTAGCGCGGATCGAGCAGGTAGGCCTGTGTCGGGCACAGCAGGGTCACGTTCATGCCGAAGCGCGTGGCGATCTGCAAGGCGGAATTTGCCACCGCGGTGTTGAGCGGCTTCGGATGATAGGCCCAGGTCAGCACATACTTCCGGCCGCGCAGGTCGGTCGTGCCGAAGTGCTGCTGCAGGGCCATGATGTGCGCCAGCTCCTGGCACGGGTGCGTGATCGTCTCCATGTTGATGACGGGTACCGTCGCATATTTAGCGAAGGCGTGGAGTACGTGGTCTTCGCGGTCGACATTCCAGTCCTTGAATTTCGGAAACGCACGCACGCCGATCAGATCGACGTAGCGCGACAGCACGCGCGCGACTTCGGCGATGTGCTCTTCGCTGTCGCCATCCATGACCGTGCCGGCGTCGAATTCGATCGGCCAGGCGTCCTTGCCCGGCTGCAGCACGATCGCGTGTCCGCCGAGCTGGAACGCGCCCAGTTCGAAACTCGCGCGCGTGCGCATCGACGGATTGAAGAACAGCAGCGCAATCGATTTTCCAGCCAGCTCCCGACCGGTCTTCGTGCGCTTGAACGCCATCGCATGCGCAAGCAGCGCGTCGAGTTCTGCGCGGCTGCAGTCCTGGGTTGTCAAGAAGTGACGCATTGCCATCGCTGTGCTCTCTTGAAAGTCCCGCCATGGATGACGGTTTCCTTGTTTCCTTGCGAGAGACGGACCCGCGCAAGACCAGCAAAACAAAAACCCGGCGCTCGGCCGGGTTTGGAAAACGCAATCAAGAACGCGCGAAAGCTACCCGGCCGGTTGTAGGGATGTCGGTCGGCGCGCGCGCGAAGTCATCCCAGCCGCCATGCGGGCGCTGGTCAGGATGAAAACGCTGGCGAGACGATGGATCATCGGATGGTCAGGTGCAATTGGCAGTCTGGAAGGCTGAATGATGACACGGATGTTTTGCGCATTGCAACAACACCAAGCGGGGCGACCCTGCCAGGCCTATTCGGCCGGGGTCACGCTGATACGCACGCGGATCCGGTCACCCGGATCGTAATTCATGCGCGCCGTGTAGCGCTCTCCGCGATACCGGTATTCAACATCGTAGGCCACGATGTGGCGCGGCCCGGCGGGATTGTCCACGATGCGGCAGTGTCGTTCGGTAGCCGATGGCGCAGCGCCCGCCGCGGCGGCGCTGTTTCCAACTGCGGCGCCGACTACGGCACCGGTCGCGGTCGTGGCAGTGCGCCCGTTGCCCTTGCCGAAGGCGTGACCGACCAGACCGCCGATGATTGCGCCGAGCACGGTACTTCCGGCGCGGTTGTCGGCCGTGGGTGTGTGGCCGACCTGTTCCTCGTAGCATTCCTCACGCGGCTGCGCCGCCGGCACGGGGCCGGCATCTTCATAGATCGGATCGACACGCAAGACATCCGCCCACCCGTAATGCACCACCTCCGGCGCTGGCGCCGCAGGTGCGGGATGGGGTTCCTGGGCCTGGGCGAAAAGGCCGCAAAACAACAATGTCGTTACGGCGATCAGGACGCCGATTTTTCTCATTTCACCTCCACGACGCGAGCTTCAGGCGACTCGCGCCACCGATGCATTGCAGGCAGCCGGTTCCCGGCGGACATGCCCGATAGCGTTCGGCAGGATCAAATTAGAACATCGACAGGCTGAATGGCCGCTTAGGCCAACGGGCTGGAACCGCGTCAGACCGCGCCGCGCAGGGTCGGCTGGTACAATACGCAACGATGACTGACACCGCCATGAATCTGCTCCTGCACAACACGCGAACCCACCGTGTCGAGACCTTCGTCCCACTGGACCCGCAGCGGGTGACGGTCTATCTGTGCGGGCCCACGGTCTACAACTACGTGCACATCGGCAACGCGCGCGGACCGGTCGTGTTCGGCCTGCTGGTGCGGCTGTTGAAGCACATTTACGGCCCCGACAAGGTCGTCTACGCGCGCAACGTCACCGACGTCGACGACAAGATCAATGCGGCCTCGGCCGAAGCCGGCGTACCGATCGATGTGATCACGCAGCGCTTCGCCAAGGCCTACACGGAAGACATGGACCGGCTCGGCGCCGACGCGCCGGATGTGGTCCCTTACGCGACGGCCCATATTCCGCAGATCATCGCGATGTGCGAGCGCCTGATCGCACTCGGCAATGCCTACGTTGCCGAAGGCCACGTGCTGTTCGACGTGGCCTCCTATAGGGACTACGGCAAACTGTCCGGCCGCTCGACCGACGAGATGATCGCCGGTGCGCGAGTCGAAGTCGCTCCGTACAAGAAGAATCCCGCCGACTTCGTGCTGTGGAAACCATCGACGCCGGAACTGCCCGGCTGGGACAGCCCGTGGGGACGCGGCCGTCCGGGCTGGCACATCGAGTGCTCGGCGATGAGCGAAGCGCATCTGGGTGA
>Ga0193727_1000977_pt1 | contig 11662 bp, 17 predicted proteins | sample H2c2metaG_FD_143051 | JGI IMG/M metagenome (GOLD analysis project Ga0193727, IMG submission 143051) | Soil microbial communities from a riparian zone of the East river system, Colorado, United States - H2c2 | ecosystem: Environmental > Terrestrial > Soil > Riparian zone | place: USA: East River...
GGCCTTCGGGTGGATAGGTTCTACGATCGCGTTCGGCGCCGTGGTGAGGAAGCCGTAGACTAGGTGAGGGCCGGGGACCGGCTTCGACTTGGTGCCACGATCGCCTTTGGATTCGGTCCAGATACCGGCGAATGCAAACAGCGGGCCATCATCATCGAGCGCAAACCAGACGACATCCTTCTTTTTGGTCTCGGGATTCGGCTCCGGCGCATACCTCGGCAAAACTGTTTGCAGGGACCAGGCATCGGCTTTCCGGTTTCAACCAGCCACGCCAGTGCGGCGACGTGGTGTTGCGGATTTCTGCGATATTTTTTATGAGCGGCCCCGTGCCTGGCGGAGGCGGCTGCGTTGTGGCTTACGGCCGGGATGCTTGCGGCAGTGCTGTGGATTGCGGCGACGCGAGCATTGGCACCGGCTTGCGCGTCGAGGCGGAAGTCGGCCCTGGCGGAGGCGCTGAAACCCTGGACCGCGGGTTCTGATTGGCAATGATGCGAGCCATTTGTTCCTGGGTCGCCTTGAGCTGCTCGGCGACCTTCGCATCGTCGCGGGTGATTTGTTCCTGGCTGGCCTTGAGGTGCTCAATCTCTTGCTTCGCGGTTGTGAGATCGCGCACCATCGTGTCGAGCAACTCCGCCAACTTGGGATATGGGGCGGCGTCGATGGGCGCGACGTCTTCCGGTGTGGTCTGAGCTAAGGGTGCAGGTTGCGGAGGCGCTGTGTTCGCCGCGGCCGCCTGAACGGCAGGTGGGCTCGGCTGCGCGGGCTGCACCGGGTTTTCCAGCGGCAACGATGAAGACTGCGGCGCCCAGCTCGCAATAATCTGTTTGGCCGCACCGCCGTAGGACGACTGCCAAGCGATGGCAGCGACACCGATGAACGCTGCCAACAGCAAGCCGATGAAGCCGCGCACCGCCCACCGGCTAGAAGGCCGGTCGCCCGGGCCAGCGGGGCGCTGCGGATCCGAAGTACGGCGCGCGGCACCGTGCTTTAGCTTAGAAAGATTTTCAGTCGCGCGCTGGACATCGGGCTGATCAGTTTGTTTCGGATTCAGCGCGCGCACAATCTGTTCAGTCGCGCGCGCGACATCGCGCGGATCAGTTTGTCCCGGATTTAGATTAGAATTCATTGCTCCGTACCAATCCAATATAGCCGCACGATGGCCCCGGGTTGCGCCACGCTCTATGCCATTTTTGACCAAAGCAAGGCTTTGCGATGAAGAGCTTAGGGCCCGCTCATTGTGAGCTTTTTGCACCACACAGTAGCTTTCGCTTTGCAATGCCGCCTCGTCGTGCTGTGGCCAGGAAAGCCCGTTGAGCGGAGCGGCGATGGCGGCTTGTTTCGTGGTAATAGAATAGAGATTGCACGGGGACCGAACCTGTGGGCTGCGTGCCCGTTTCGGGCCTCAAAGGTTAGTGGTATTGCAAAGGTCGGCTGTATTTGCCGGCATGAGAACGAAGTCGCGATAGACGATCTACGGCGGTCGAATTATGGGCGCGAAGATACGCGCGGAAAGCGCACGCAAACGCGCTGCAGAGGCCGCCCGTGAAACCGACCGCGCCGAAGCGGAAGCATGGTCGAACCAGATGGAAGGGTATGGCGGGCCCGCGCAACCATCGCGGACGATCGGGCAATGTCTCAATGTCGGGTACGGCTGGCTCGAAGTCGAATGCCACGCTGCAAGACCCGCGCGAGCCTGCCGCTCGATGCGATCAGGCGTCCGCGCAATACGCCGATCTGAAAACTGGAGGCGGCGTTGAAATGCCGTTCCGTAAGAAGGGACGATACGCGCCGCCAGTTCATTTGATCAAGCTGACCCAAGAGCGCGAGACGCCCTACGTCTGGGTTCATCTGATGAAGAAAGGTAGTCGCCGGCTTGCGCCGGCGAATCCTCCCATGGCGAACGTTCAGCAGTCCTGATCTTTCATCTTCGCTGATGGTTGAGCGCCTTGGCCTTGCTGTGCTGCCGTAGGCTGGCCTTGCATCTGTTTCTGAGCATCTTGGGATGACGCTGCCACGTCTCCCGTCGCGCGGTTCATAGTGTTGGTCGGCGGGTGCTCAGCAGTTGTGGAACCGACGCTGCCGATGGTCTGGCCGGTGTGGCCTGGCGTGGGTCCCGCGCCGGCGTCCTGAGCGGACTTGCCGTCAGTATTGCACGGGCCCGCATGTGCTGTCGCAACGCTCAAAAGTACCGCGGTGCAGCCAGCAAGGACGAGCTGTTTCGTGATCATGTGCCTCTCCTTGGTTCTATCCTTCCGAGCGGCGTCTTCGGCGCCACTTGAGGATTGACGAGAAACAAAGTTGAGATGCGCATGTTCCCGCCGAAGCGCCAAAGCCAACGGTTGAGCGCGACCGAACCGCTTCGAAGCGGAACGGCATCCTTTCGACTGAGTTGGTGTCGAAAGGAGAACTGCCCGAAGCGGCTCATGCTGTTCTCGGTGAATCACGGGAAGAGATTTTCAAGGTGCCCGTTTATTCGAAACCATGAGCAACACGTAGGAATTTGCCAGCCTTAAGGGCGGAGGAACGCAATGGCACGAAGAGAAGTCGAAGAGAGCCACCATCAGACAGACGTGCGCTACATCCGCAACCATCCGAAGCATGACCGATTTCCAGTGCGCCGGCTCGGCTTGGCGGCACTACTGATCGCCGTTGCTATGATCCTTATTGTCGTTCTGCCGTTGCCGTGGCCTATCTGACCCAGTAGCTCGAAGAAAATCCCCGGCTGGCGCTTCCATGCAGAGAAGTTTGGGGATCAATGTCGCGTCGCCTTATCGGTGCGCTGTCTGGTCAATAAGAAAGTCGTTACAGAGGGTTCGTCCATAGCACGAATGCCTGAGCGGCGTGGTTGATGGTCGGAATTCTCGTAGACATTTTTTCGATATACAGGTGCCCCACCACGAACATCGCGGCGGCAAATACTACCGTCAATAGTGCGTTGGCCCAACTGGTGGATTTCGTTCATTCCACCTCGATTAGTCAGTGGCCGAAGAACAACCACAACAGAATGATTACCGGAATAGGCACACCAATCAGCCAGAGCAGAAGTCCTCGTCCCATTTGCCGCCTCCTTCAAAACCCTTGGATTCAGAACGCAAAAGGAGATGTCGGGTTCCGCCCTGAGCGACTTCAAATGCCGTAAATCAAACCCGAACATATTGGTGGTGCAGCCCGCCCAGGACCGGGCGGCAAAGAATGGTCCCGGCTAGTTTGACGGCGCGCGAGACCGGCGCATCCTTCTCCAAAGATAAATGCGTCCTTATCTCGTTGTGATATTTCATGTACGACAGCAGTAGATGACGGAGATGTCGCTCGCCGAACACAACAACGTGGTCAAGGCACTCCCGTCGGATCGAACCGATCAGCCGTTCGGCATATCCGTTTTGCCATGGGGAGCGCGGCGATGTCGGCCGGTCACGAATGCCCATTGATCGAAGTCTTCGGATGAAGACCTCACCATAGGCCCCATCCCGGTCACGGATTAGGTAGCGGGGAGCCTGTTCCCAACCGCATGCTTCCGTGACCTGATTTGCGATCCATTCTGCAGTGGGGTTAGCTGTGACGCCAAACCACAAAATTTGTCGTCGGCCGTGCCCCATGATCAGCAATCCATAGAGCAGGCGAAACGAGATCGTCGGCACGACGAACAAATCCATCGCCGCGATGCCATCGGCATGGTTATGAAGAAACGTCTTCCAGCCTTGCGACGGTGGCCCTCGTCTCTTCACCATATACTTGGCCACGCTCGTCTGGCCGATATCGATGCCGAGCTTAAGCAACTCTCCGTGAATCCGCGGCGCTCCCCACAGCGGGTTGGCGATGCTCATCTCGCGGATAAGCTTGCGTATCTCCGGTGGTACAGTTGGTCGGCCACCACGACGTCGTGACCTCCAGCGCCAGTACGATCTGAACCCGGCGCGGTGCCACTTTATAACGGTATCTGGCTTCAGAACCGCCAGAGCGTTTAGGACTGTTGGCGCCAATCGATACAGCCCGGCAAAGATTAAGCGGTCCATGGCGCTGAACGTCCGCCTCTTGGGCGAATGCCGTCTCAGTATGTTAATCTGATGCCGAAGGACCAGGATCTCGGCCGCCAACGAGGTCCGCGATCGGAACAATAATACCAGCGCCGACCAGATCAGGCTGCAAGCTTCTCTCATAAGATAGAAACATTGCGCGATTCGGCTTCACTTGCCAGCCGAATTAGGTTTCCGACAGGGACAACCAATATGTTCGGATTTGATTTACGACAGCCACAGCTTCTGACCGACCCAAATCGGACATCAATGCGCCCTGCGGATGTGATCTAAAGCATTGCGTTTCAGCGTTTAGGATGCCTTCATCTTAAACCTAAGAGGCCTCCGTGAGGCGACGAGAATTTATCGGTCTACTCAGCGGCGCGGCAGTGACTTGGCCGCTCGCAACAGGCTGATCGTATCCGGCAGGTCGGCGTGTTGGTGAATGCGGCTGAAAGCGATCTTGCACAGCAGTCCGAGCTCGGCGCGTTTCGTGCTCGTTTGGAAGAACTCGGTTGAAGCGAAGGTCGCAACATTCGGTTCGATTATCGCTGGACAGATGGCCGTCTTGACCAATTGAGCGTCCTTGCAGCGGAACTCGTAAGCCTATCGCCCGATGCAATTCTAGCCACGAACGGCCCGACGCTGGCAGCCCTGCAGAAAGAGACCTGCAGTATACCGTTAATATTCGTGCAGGTTATTGATCCGGTCGCAGATGCATTCGTCCCTAGGCTGCACGGGCCAGAAGCCCAAGCAGGCAGATTCAGCAGACAGCCGCACCGGGCTTGTTATCATGTGCCAATCATTTGATTTTCTGCGCCCGAAAAGCCTCGCCGGCCGGTTCGCCGCCGCCTTCTTTTGCGCTGGCGACGCTGGGCCTCGCCTTCCGGGAAAGACGGAGTAGAGTACGCGTCGGTCGAGGCGCGTTCGATGATCCTCGGTGCTGTTGCGGTTGCTCTCTACAGTGTCACGGTCTTTCACCTGCTCAAGCGCGGGCTCGATCCAAACCCCGCCGTTGTGGACCTTTCGACCTGACAAGTCCGTCGCATCGCTCCCCGCACACATTTACCAGCTGGACGACTGACTAGTTTTTTCGCTCAACCATCATCATTCGCAACTCCGAAATAGCTTGTGCGGGATTAAGGCTTTTTGGACAGGCCTTGGCACAGTTCATGATCGAGTGGCATCGATAAAGTCGAAACGGATCTTCAAGATTGTCCAGGCGTTCCCCTGTCGCCTCATCGCGACTATCCTTGATCCAGCGGGCGGCTTGAAGAAGCGCTGCGGGACCAAAAAAACGTTCATTGTTCCACCAGTAGCTTGGGCAGGAGGTCGAACAACAGGCACATAGAATACATTCATAAAGACCGTCCAGCTTCTCGCGGTCGGCGTGACTTTGTAACCACTCTTTTTCAGGTGTAGGCGTTTTGGTGCGCAGCCAAGGCTCTACCGAAGCAAGCTGAGCATAAAAATTCGTTAGATCTGGAACAAGGTCCTTGATGACCGGCTGATGCGGCAGTGGATTAATTGCGACGCCTCTATCGCCACCGCCTTCGATGGCTTTCGTGCAGGCAAGCGTATTCTGACCATCGATGTTCATCGAGCAAGAGCCACAAATCCCTTCTCGGCAAGAGCGTCTGAATGTCAGAGTTGGGTCGACATTGTTCTTGATCCAGATAAGGCCATCCAGCACCATGGGCCCGCAGTCACCAAGGTCCACATAGTAGGTGTCAATCCTTGGATTATTGCTCTCATCCGGGTTCCATCGATAGATGCGAAACTCGCGCATTCTCGATTGGTCTTTGGGTTTTGGCCAAACTTTCCCTGGAACGATCTTTGAGTTTTTAGGCAGTGCGAATTCAACCATTTGTTTATCCAGTGTTGCACCGTCGATCTAATGTTCGACCCCTCGAACGCAAGCCTTTCCGGGCAAATCCTTGGCCTAGAGCCTTCACCTCATCGTTGCTCTGCCGGTCGGTAAACTGCGAGGCGGGGCTGATAGGAAAAGACAGGGACGTAGAGGGTCATGGGTCTGCCCGCACCCGCCGCATGTAAGCCTCAGCGATGAAACACGAGCGGAAACGTCACCTTGGGCCTGCGCGACACGGGGCTCTTTACAAAACGAAATCATCCCTAGTTTAAACGCTCGATAAGGAGGGAAATCGAGACTTTCAAGAACAGCTCATCGCCCTTTCGCACGTCTACGACGACCTGAGTGGCGGTTCCCTGGATGAACGCATCCCGAGCGATTGAAGCGCCGGCTTCCACTGCCTCCCTCCGAACAGCTTCTGTTTCGGGAAGCTCTTGGCCTTCTTCATCTGCGATGACGCGACCGTCCTCGATGATGTGAAAGTGAAACCGTGGCATTCGTTTCCTAGAGAGATGGCCTTTGATGCAAATAAAGACTGTCGAAGTCGGCTAGTTCCAAAAGCTTTTGTTCGTCGATCACTGTGACGGACCCGCGGTGAAGTTCGAGCACGTTGTCATCGCGCAGTTGTTTCACAATCCGATTGACGTGGACCGAGGTAATTCCCATGGCTTCCCCAAGCTGTTCCTGTGTCAAAGGCATCTCGAATCGGGCACCCAGAACCTTGCCGACGACTTTCAAGCGCTCACGGAGTTCGACGATAATATGAGCAAGCCGGCTTGGCGCCGCGCGCTGTCCTACATTGACGATCCAGTCCCGAAACATGGCGGCGTCGATCAGGGTGTCTCGCCAGAAGACTTCTGCGACGTTCGGTCTTCGGCGGGTAATCTCTCGAAGGGCAACGTGGTTGATGAAGCCCAAGGTGCATTCGGTGAGCGTCGTGAGATCATGATCCAATACATGCAAATGCAGGCTCTGTAGGTCGGGTATTTCGCCGGGTATGTGGATCGAGAGAATTTGCCGCCTCCCGTTTGACGTCGTCTTGGACCGAACGCAAAATCCTTGAGAAATGAGGCAGCACTCGGCCGGCCTGTCACCGTCTCGAACAATGGCCTGACCCGGCGGATAGTGCTTTGTGACAGCCGGCAAGGACCGGATCGCCTCGACATCCTGCTCGTCCAACGCCGACGTTGTCCGCAGCCGTGTGATAAGGGCACTGGTTATGGATTCGCCGGTCAGGGCGGCCTCCGCGCAAGAGATCCGGGGAAAAACCGTTGGCAATTTGCTTGGTTCTTAACAAAAGTTAGGGACATCGATCCATCAGGGTGGCCGCATCGATGCGGGGGCTGAGCATGGCACGATACAAGACCGGACCAGAGCTAACCTTCCTGGGCGGCTTAAGCGGTCTCCCACTATACTGGTGACGCCGCTGAGAAGCTACCGCCAGGAAGTGACCGCAATGATGACGTTCAACGAGCTCAGAAAAGCCAGATAGCGCCAATCTTCACCGACGGCTTTCTTCTCGCGGCCTGCGTCGCCCGAAATAGTTATTTGCAGATAAGCAGCTCTGGCACCAACTGCTGCCGGTTCTCAGGTCGGGCCATCGGCGCCTTGTTCTGCAACTATCTGTTCATTGGCTCCTTTTTGCAACTCTTGTTCGGCCTGGTGGTAGAATTCCTGATCTTTACCATCAGGCTTCCCCGCCTGCTCCCAAAGTTCATAGGCGCGGCGCACAATATCCATTTCAGCGGGTCTTTGCATTCTCGGCTTCTCTAAACCGCTCGTTCCGTAAACATCCGTTCGGCGCGAGCTTCATCGATTACTGTTACGCTTCGGCGGTCTTCGATCGCGAGTTGCAGCCAAAGCATAGCCTGGCCAATCCGGCCGTCACATCCCTGCGATCGTGACGATTTTCGAGCTAAACAGACGCCTGCTTGTCGCAGGCGTCGCCGCGGGTCCATCTCATTGCGGCGCTTGCAGGCCGGGAGACGACAGCCATTTGTCGATGTCTGCTGCGGTCTCTATCTGGCGAGCTTTCCGCAAGAGCGCCTGGCGCTCTTTGCCCGTCGGCGTCGTAAGGGCCTTTCGTCTTAGCCGCTCAGCCTCAGCCTCATGCGCCAAACGGTCGCGGAATGTAATCGCTTCTGTGAAGGGGTCTCTTTGCATGACGCTAAAGCCTCTAATGTGGCGCGGGAGCACACTCCGCGCTCTCCGGTGAAAGCCATGGATCGAGACATTGTCTGCGCCAACCAGCGAAGGCGCCATAACAAAAGTTAAGTCGTCGGCTGCAGGGAAGGCATGCAACGGCCTACCACGAGAAAACAGGAACAACATCGGACGTGCGAGCTTAATGGCTAACAACCAAATGATGGAGCCATCGATGACACAATCAGCACGAGAGATTTTCATTGTTGGCCTGCGCAACGCGCACGCCATGGAGACCCAGGCCCGCGAGTTGATGGAGCGTCAGTCGGAGCGGCTTGACGAATATCCGACTGCGACGGGTGAGGTGATGTCGGCGATAAACGAAGTGGCGAGTGACCGCGCCCAACCGAACTGACGCTCAACGAACGGCTTTAGGAATCTGGCCGCGCCACAAGCGCGTTGTGAAAGTGCAATCGGGAGTAATGATCTTATCCCGATCTTACACGATGTGCCGATCCACGCGGAAGGATTTGAAGTTAGCTTTCTACGCAAGAGATTTCTCACTGCGTGCTTTGTAAGGGCTGGGCGAGAGTCTGGACGTCAGTCAAGTTCCGCTCGAAGGCACATGCTCACCATGACGAGCGCAGCGAGTGCGAAAACGGCAATCACGACTAGGGCCTGTCCTCAAATAGCGGATTCCCAAGGCGTTCACCAAGTGATTCATGGGAGGTCAACTTGACTCGGAGTTGACTGAATGCGCCGCTATGCCCTTCGCGATGACCAATGGGAGCGTATCAAGGACCTTCTGCCCCGCCGTGAGGGGCACGTTGGTGTCACCGCCAAGAATAACCGGCTGTTTGTCGAGGCGGTACTGTACCGATATCGCGCAGGCATTCCCTGGCGGGACCTGCCGGAACGCTTCGGCGATCCGATAAAGATTCACACACGATTCTCCCGCTGGGCCGAGAGTGAGGTGTGGAAGAAGGTGTTCGAGGTTCTGGCTGCCGAGGCGGACAATGAATACACCATGATCGACAGCACCATTGTGCGCGCGCACCAGCACAGTGCCGGGGCCCAAAAAAAGGCGGCCAAGACCAGGCGATCGGGCGCAGCAAGGGCGGATTGAGCACCAAAATCCACGCCATGGTCGACGCACTGGGCAATTTCACCGCGTTTTTCCTGACTGCGGGCCAAGCCCATGATTTGGAAGGAGCCGATGCGCTGCTGCCTCACATGCAGGCCGAAACCCTGCTGGCGGATAAAACCTTCGATGCCGACCAGCGCGTGATCGAACCTCTGCTTGCGGCAGGAAAACAGTTCGCCCACCCAAGAGCAATCGAAAGGTCCAGCGCACCTTTGACAGGGAGATGTACAAGGCGCGCCACCTGATGGAGAGCTTCTTCTGCAAGCTCAAGCAGTACAGGGCAATTGCCACGCGCTACGACAAGACAGCCAGAAATTTCCTCGCTGCGATCCACTTGGCCGCTGCTATCATTTGGCTCAATTGAGGACAGGCTCTAGCTCTTTCATATACTCCTAATGAAAATATGGTTGCAGGCCTGCCGCGACGTAACCGGCGTTGGAATGAGATGATCACTCGCGTTTTGCTTTCTCATTGGGAAACTATCATCGATTTCAGGCCGCGGGCCCCCGGCCCAAACACGTGCCCGCCTCCGACGTTAGAAGGGCACGGCGAACCCCTGTTTGATCGGCCGCAGTAGACCATCCTGAACCGCGATCGTATCCGGCCGCGTTTTGGAGACACCCATGCGGGAACACGACGAGGGGAGCGTTTTTTAACATGCCGTCAGGAATAAACCTCCGCGCCTTCAACGCACGCGGATTTGAATCAAAATCGTGCAGATCTTTGATGCGGTTGGGCTCAGAAAAGTAATCTGCGGCGAGTTGCGGCGTTTTGTTATGCGTGCGCGTGTACGTTCGGCGTCGCTATACGGGCTGGCGGTATTTCTCCGTCAAGCCAATCTTGCTCAAGTGCCAAGGCCCGCCAGGCAGATTCCATTCTCATAAACCGCCGGTATGAGGGCTGGCTGGCTGCGCGTTCGGCGAGGTGCGCGCACTGCTCCGCATTATCAAGGAAAATTTGAGACTGTTTCACAGCGTCCTCCTTCGGACGTTTTAACCTTCAAGTAAAGTGGAGGTTCCGGCGCTGGAGAGCACGGCTTCGTGTAGAGCTGTTCAGAAATGGCAATGGCTTGCTTTCGAAAAGTGCTCACGACAGACATATTTAGACGCGAAGAAGCTCCATCGGCCCGGAAGGCCCTTAAGCTTGTCCGATGCACGGTCGCAGAATTTCGAACCTGCTTCCCGCGCCAAGATCGGCGATGCACTTGGGACATCGTCGGAATCGGATTGCGCCAGACTCGCCGGCGCGTGCACAGCAATGACGCCAATATTGCGGCCTATGACGACCCGTGACCCGCGGCCCTTAATGGCGGCACTCGTCAAAAAATTCCGCAGGCTTCTTTGCTTTTGATTGCGCTGCACTGCAACCAAACCGCTTCCTGGCTATTGGGATGAGTGGAGATTAGCAATGCCGTACGCGCTGTTTTTAGACAACCAACAAATAAGTGGCCCATTTGCCTACAAGTCTGAGGCTTGGGTGGATGCTACCAAACGAGGTCTTGTGACGGTTATCCCGTCGCTCGACGAAGACCCGCCACGCCGGATTTTAGACCTCAAGTACAGCCTTCGCTCGGCCAACAGCATCTCGCTGAACGCTGTAAGATAGCGAGGCCAACCAAGCAGGCAAATTCAGGACGAAGAAGCAAAGGGTGATGCGCACCAGCTTAAGGGTGACGCGAAGAACGTGATTAAGGACGGCGTGAACAAAGTTGCGTGCGAATCAAAACGTCGCACTTGTACCATGCGGGCGGCTCAGCGAGTTCCCTCCAGTTCTCTCAATGATCCCTTGGTCGGTGCCATTGGTCACTCCTTGCCAGGTGGATTTCAGATCTGAAAGGGCGATTCGCGTATCTTGAAAGATTATCCTGTGGCTACAATACCCGTTGGAGGAAAACGATAATCTTCACCCGGGCACATTCCGCGCGATCGGCTTGCCATCGCCGTTCTGAATTTCCCGTCGTGCCGCCATCGCTGCGCAACAATCTTGCAAGATTGGCATTGGTAAAAAATGGTCGGGCGAGATGATATCTGCAAGACACTCTGCGCGATTTTTTTGTCAAGGTCGACGCATTTATCGCACATAGGACTCCGCTCGAACCGCGAAACGGAGCAGCCCTCATAGGTCACCTGTTTGGATGCCGGGTATCCGTCGCCGAAAACTTCTTCAACGACTGGTGGACATCCTCCAGAGCGCGCAGCGCGTGCACCAGAGGGAGCTTGTCCTCCCGCTTCGCGGATTTCGCGAGCGTCGCCAAGGTGTGGGTTATATCTTTTCGCCGAGGTTTTGCGCCATTTCGAGATGATGTTGCAGAGCACCCGGTTGAGATAGCCGTAGATGTAAACTTCAGAAGAACCGAGGGTGGTACGCAGGCCGGCCTGTCGCGGCAGGCTCGACGCCTTCGAAGCCGAGATCGGTCAGATCGAGCCCGTCGACAAAGCAATCCACCACACGAACGCAATTGCTCTCCTCGACCCACTGATCGAGGCATTCTGG
>Ga0193727_1000978_pt1 | contig 11659 bp, 8 predicted proteins | sample H2c2metaG_FD_143051 | JGI IMG/M metagenome (GOLD analysis project Ga0193727, IMG submission 143051) | Soil microbial communities from a riparian zone of the East river system, Colorado, United States - H2c2 | ecosystem: Environmental > Terrestrial > Soil > Riparian zone | place: USA: East River...
GCTTTCCAATCGGCTGGAACCAAGCGCTACAGTATCGGCTGCGGTGTTGATGCCGGCTTTGGACTTGATTGGGCGGGAACGGGTGAAGACGCTGGCGACGGAGCCGCAGATCCGCTGGAGATTTTCGTTCTTGCTTCCTCGAGTACGGTTTTTTCCTCCGGGTAAATTCCGTGGTCCGCCGCGTCGACGTAATCCTTTGCTGCGCCGATTTGGCTTGAATTGGCCAGCATCAATGCCGTGTAAACCGCTGCGTGCGGATCGCGTAGTTGGTCGGCCGGCAATCCTTGAATAATGGCAAGAGCCTCCGGGCTTCGGCTCAGGCGATAAAGAGAGAACGCGTAAGTTACGGCGCAATTGACCTCGTTTGGCGCGCGATCATACGCCTCCTTGGCGAGAGCATGTGAGCGTTCGATATTTCGCTCGAGATTGAGGCCGAGTCGCGCGAGATCTGCTGTAATCGGGGCTTCGTTAGGGGAGCTTTCGTGTAGACGCTGGAGGGCATCATAAAGTTTCCCGGTGTCATTATTTCCGCGATAAAGCCGGCGAAGGGCGTCGAGTGCCTCGCGGCGCAAAGACGGGTTTTCTGCGACGCGGTGCCATAGTCGTTCGGATTCCTTCTCCAGATCCCATTTCGACGCGAGACGCGCGAGGACAAGTTCGCGCTCGGGTCGGTCGTTCGTGGATTGTTCTGCGGTGCCCCACCGCTTGTCGAATTCCTTCGGAGCGTCTTCTCGCGATTGGCGTATGGCAATTGCCTGATATGCAAGACGCAGGTAGTCGGATTCGCCCCACATTCCCTTGCGGGTCCATCGTTTCAATCGCGTCCAATTCTTCGCTTTAGCGTACGTGTCTGCCACGGCAACAGCGGCTGGCGGCGCATTCAGTTTCTCTGCCGGAAGCTTTTCTATCCACTTAACAACCTCTTCGGTAAGTTCATTTCGATTCATCCATTCTATGAGTGATGCGAGATCGGATGGATTTTTTGCTGCAAAAGGTTTTACTCGTTCCAGCAATAGGCGGAATTTTTTCTCATCGAGCTTTCTATAAAAGTTCAGACAAAGAAGGTAATCGCCGAAGGTGACCTCCTGCGACATCTGGAGCTGTTGAGCGAAGTTATCCGCCGCTGAGAGATCATTGCGTCCCACAGCATCATTAAGCAAAGAGAGCACCGCGCTCGTCCGATACGGGACGAGCTTGCTGAGCCGCCCGAGATTTTCGCGCGCGTTTGTCTTCTTTTGTGCGTCGCTGGAATGGATTTGCAGCGCCGCGAGATTGAACTGGTAGAGATCGTTCTTAGGTTCTTTCTTTACTGCGGCTGCAAATTGTTCTTCTTGTTCGGCAAAATTTCCTTCCGCAGACGCCAGCCAGCCTGCGACAACGTGAAAGGCGGCCCTGTCACGATCATTGGCAGGAATTTGATCGAGCGCTTTTCGTGCAAGATCGAGCTTTCCAAAGCGGAGCGCCGCGGAAACGAGACTAAGCTGACTGTCCGGATCTTTTGGACGCAAGCGCGCGATTTGTTCGCGCCACGAAATCGCCTCTTCGAGATTTTGTTTCTCTGCTGCTTCTGCTAGTACGTAGAGGCCCGGCAGAGAATCGGGATGTTGTGCCACGAGCTCTCGCGCGGTCTGCGTTGCTTCAGTAAATCTTCCATGCTGCAGCATCGAACCGGCTTGTTGTAACAAGCGGGTTTGATGCCAGTTCGCATATAGTTTTAAACCATATCTGAAAAAAATCGCGCAGAGCAGAATGGCGATTGCCATCCCAGCGGCTACAAGAGCGAGACGGGCTGGCCAAACCTGTCGTTGAATGAAAGACTCCAGACCAGAGAGCGATTGGCGAACTCTTCTATATCCAGCCTCTTCGGTTCGTTCCGCGATTTTCATGTTGTCTCTTGAGGCGCAACGATCCGCTTCTTCTTTCCCATCGCACCGTGCCGACCATCGAGGCTAAGAACGAGTCACTACCTCTTGCTCTTCAACTACAGGAATTGATTTAACCGAGTCCTCGATTTTTTCCCTCAAGCGCCGGCCCCAAACGTATCGTCCCAGCAACACCTTAACGGTGGCCGTAAGCGGTACGGCAAGAAGGGGACCGATTAATCCGCCAATGATCAAACCCCAGACAAAGATCGATACGATCACCGTCATCGGATGCAATCCAACGTAATTCCCAACGATTCGTGGGGCGTAAAATATGCCTTCCAGATTTTGTATTGCGATGAAAATGCCGGTCACAATGAGCGGATGCGTCCAATCGCCCCATTGGAAAGCGGCAATCAGAACGGCCGGCACCCAGCAGATGATGATCCCGATGTAGGGAATCATGGTAAGGACCACCACCATGGCTCCAATCACCGGCGCAAAATTGAGGCCAAATACTGTCAGCGTTGTGCCGATGAGTATACCATCGACCAGACACACCAGCAGTTGGCCGCGGAAATAGGCGGTCACGTACGAATTGATCTGCGATAATACTTCCGCCACTTCGTCTCGAAGAGGAGATGCGCGCAGAGGCAGATATTCCTTCCAGTGCTGCTCGATCCGCGGCTTCTCATTCAGTAGAAAGAATAGATAGATCGGCACCAAGATCAGACTGAGCAAAAAACCTGTGACACCAAGAAAGCCGCCAATACTTTTCTTAAGGATATCCCAGAACTTTTCCATCAGTGTTGGAAGCGCCTGCTGCAAATTAGGCATTTGCTTTTCCACGTACGCCTGAATGCGCTGGCGTTCGGCGGTGGTCAGCTTTGGCTGGCTCGGCGCGATTGTTTCGGTCGCAGGCGGAGTTCCAGACGCTTTTGGGATGGAGGAGGCAGTCGGTTGTGCATGAGGAGATGCGGATGGCGCCGGTCCGATTAGCCAGTTTGCAAAACTTGTGGATGCAGATTTTCCGCGCCCGCCGCCAAGAAAGCCGAACGTTTGATCGAATCGATAGATTAGATCTACAACGTAGTCGCGGGCTCGTTCGGTATAAGCAGGGACTTGCCGGGCGAAATTCGCACTTTGTATCGAGATGGTCGGAATAAGCCACGCGGCCAATCCACCGAGGGCGAAAAAAGCGATGGCAAAAAGCAGAGCAACCGCCTTGGTGCGACTGAGCGTTCCCCGAGACATTTTCGTCACCAGCGGGTCCAGCAGGTAAGTCAGAATCACTGCCATGGCCACCGGGATCAGGATCGGTTGGAGAAAACTAACGATATTGGCGCTCGCCCAAATCACCGTGCCGATGATCAGGATGAGAAGAACCACACAGAAGGCCGTAAGCGCCGCCCACATCATCTTTCGCTGCCACGGTGTGGGATAATCGCTCATGTTCATTGCGAGAACGCCGCGGGTCACTGGGTTGGATTTGTCTTTGTTGGTGGTCCGTTGCCGATTGGTGCCTTGGTTCTTTCGATCTTGTTTGCCAGGTTCTTGTTTTTTGGATCGAGGGCCAGCGCTTTTTGCCATGATTCCAGCGCTTCAGAAGTTCGATTCAATTTGAAATACGCGTCACCAATATGTTCGAAGATGACCGGATCATCGTGGTCCGCAGTCTTTGCCGCACTCAGCAGATTGTTCAAAGCTTGGTCAAATTTACCCTTCCGGAACTGGACCCACCCGAGGCTATCGAGATAGGATGCATTATTTGGTTCCATCTCGAGTGCGCGGTTAATCATCGTTTCGGCCTCTTCCAGGTTCATGTTGTGATCGGCCCACATATAGCCGAGATAATTGCAGGCTTCCGCCGAGTTCGCCGGATCGAGGGCGATTGATTTGCTAAGGAGATCGGCCGCTTTTTGGTACAGACCTGCCTGTTCTGCCGTCGCGCCATAGTTGAAATAGAACCTCGCGTTTGCGATGTCATTGTCCTGGTCGAGTTGCGCTTCGTGCAATGCCTCCTCAAACGTGGCCACTGCCTGCTGGGTCTGTTTCGCTTCGCTTTGGGCAATGGCCAGATAGTAAACGATCTCCGGCGCGCCCAGAAAACGGCGCCGGGCTTCTGTCAGCAAACTGACGGCTCGATCTGCGTTCTTCAAAGGTCCAAGGAACAGTTCTGCCAGGTGCAAATACGTCCCCACATGATTTGGATTAATCAGAAGGCTTTGCTCATAATTTGCGGCTACTTTTGCAAAGGTCGCTTTTGCTTCGTCGACTTTCTTTGCGCGTTGGAGGGATCGGGCTTCATCATCCAGCACCTGAGCCAGCAAGTCGTAGGGTTGATACTTTTCGGGATGCTCCTTGATGATTTGCTCGAGCATCTCAATTGCTTTACCCCGCTGATTTGTGAGGATAAAACCGGTTGCTAGTTTCTCTCGCGCGTTTGCATCGTCCGGTTGCAGCTCTAGAACGTGCAAATAAAGCGGAATTGCTTCTTTCAATTGTTGAGAGGCCGCATAGTAGTCGGCGACATCCTTTAGGATCACAGGGTCGTCGCTGGCGTGTTCGGCTGCTTTCCTGAAAATTTCGTTGGTCCTTTTCAGTTCGTCGGGTTTCGGCTGTGAATCGGACTTGAAAAGAACCGCCACGTAAAGTTTGCCGAGCCGCAGCCAAAAGCTGGCATCGTTACTGGGAACCTTTGTGGCGCGATCCAGAACCTCTAGCGCCTTTTTCTCTTGTCCTGCTGCAACTTCGATTTCTACCAGACGCTGGTAACCTTCGATGTCCCCTGAATTCAGAGTGATGGCACGGTTGGCGTAATCGATGGCCTGATCGGTTTTCTTCAGATATTTCGCATAAATGTACGCCAGCTGCTGATACGGGTCGGCATCCTTTGGATTCGCCTTGATTGCATCCTTCAATACGTCAATCGCCTGTGGAAAATCCTCCTGCTCTATCAGCAACGCCGCCACGCGCGAGGCGAGTTGCGATTGGCCGGGATCGACATTCAACACTTTGCGATACGCCTCCAGCGCGCGATCCGTCTCGCCATTTTCCTCGAGAGACATTCCTTCGACAAAATGCGTCAGCGCATCCGCCTTGTGTGCGCCTTCTAAACGTAGTGCAAGGTCGGCAGCCGGCTTGGAATTGGATGAATCATCCTGACCACCAGTCTTTTTAGTTGCCGACGAAGCCCGGGTTTTTGGCAATGAACTTTTCTGTTTTTGGCTAGCCGCGGCGCTTGTCGCGACGAGGAAGAGCAGCGTAAAAAAAAGGCACCAGCACGGCGAAATTCCCCAACTCTTCTTCTGATACCTCACGCTTTTAATGTTAGTCTCCGGCGAAACCTCCGCAAACCAGCCCCGAAAGCTTTCAGGACTATGGCCTGGCAGGCGGTTCTTGTTTGAGTTGGGAATTGGGCGTTCTCCGGAAACGCCTTCGCCGCGCGCTACGCCTTATACCTGAGGCGTTTCTTGTGCCGATTCGCTTTCATGCGCTTGCGGCGCTTATGCTTGGCAATTTTCGCTTTGCGTCTTTTCTTAAGAGAGCCCATTCAGATTTTCAGATTCGCGAGTGCTGATTCAACCATCTAATTCGATGCCCTGCAACTTACTTCTTTACGATGGGATCAAACGCTCGTTGTCACGGTGGAAGCGCTGTTTTACATGCTTCAGCGCTTGCCGCGTGCACCAGCGCTGATATCGCAAACTGAAAACTCCCCTTCCTAGCCGTGAAAAGCCAATGTGCGGGCTCCGAGTGCGTGTGGACGACAAACAAGACTTCTCCAGCACGCTCCTCAAAATAGAACTCCGATACGCCGCGCTCCAAATGCCCGGCAAGTGTCTCATAAGCAAAACCGAGCTTGCTCGGCTCGCCGATGAGCGCTGAGATGCGCACAGCAAACTCTGCACAAATACCGAAGCCAATAGGAAGCAGAACAGCGCGCTGCACAATTATGTCTCCAATCCGCATCGTTCTTCTCTCGCGAATCCACTGTGCTTCTGCGCGCATGAGGAAGCGCGGGAAGATGTTATAAGCGAATAGAAAATCGGTGCGAAAAGAGCTAAGAGATCCAAAATGACCTGGCGAAATTTCACTGGTCTTTTCCGGAAGTGTTGCTGCGGGCGAAAAGTTAGGGGAAAGGTTCTGCGCTTCCTCGAATGTTAAGCTTGGCCCGAGTGAGCAGGGGACCAGCTTCATCGCGGCTATGTCTAACAGCAATCAGCTCGAGGTTTGCCGTCTAAATCCAATCATTTCTTAAACATCTCATCCCGCTTTGCCTTAAACTCGCTCCCGGGTTTCCATTCCGGAAATTTGTCGTCGTTGGCAACCTGATAACCAACTTCGAATAAGAGGTCGACATCCTGCACCGCACCGGAAAGATCCCAGTTTGGATCAACTTCGTCCGAGACCTGGTGATAATGGTGCGCGGTATAATCGTCTTTCTTTTCCTGCCCGAAATTTGCCGGTTTCCCGACGAAATCCTTGCCGCCGCCAGTGTAGAGCGAGGGCACACCGCGCTTGGTAAATTCGAAATGATCGGCGCGGTAAAAACTACCTTTCTCCGGCTGACTGTTGGGTTTCATCTCTCGACCATTGCGTTTCGCGGCTGCCGCTAATAAGTCGTCGAGCGTTGAATTGTTGTTACTGAGGTCTTCGATGTCGCGGGTTTTCCCCCACGGATTCACGGTGTCGATGTTGATGTCGGCCAGGGTTTTTCCCAGCGGATACAGCGGATGCAGGGCGTAAAATTTCGCGCCGAGCAATCCTGCTTCTTCAGCAGTCGTGGCCATGAATAAAACCGAGCGTTTCGGCGGTGGATTCAATTTTGTGAATGCGGCCGCGAGCTGGATAACCGATGCAACGCCCGATGCGTTATCGATGGCCCCGTTAGAAATCTGGTCGCCCTGCAATTCGGGATGACGCCCGAGGTGGTCCCAGTGCGCCGTGTAAATTACATATTCGTCGCGCAATTTCGGATCGCTTCCATCGAGTTTGCCGATCACATTGTGCGACTTGAACGAGCGAAGCTGTTGTTTGATGTCGATCTTCGCTTTGGCTTTCAGCGTCACGGGCCGGAACTCTTTCGTGATTGCCGATTTCTTCAGCGTATCAAAATCCTGACCACAAGCGTCCAGCAATTTCTTCGCGCCATCGAGAGTGATCCAACAGCGTGCTTCCACGGCGTCCGAGTTTTTATTTGGTGAATCAATCTCGTAGTTCTCCTTGGCCCAGCTCGTTTTCACGACCGAGTACGGATAGCCTGCCGATCCAGTCTCGTGAACAATCACCGCGGCCGCAGCCCCTTTTTGTGCGGCGATCTCGTATTTGTAAGTCCAGCGGCCGTAGTAGGTCATCGCTTTTCCCTTAAACATTTTCTCATCGAGTTTTGATTGATCTTTCGGATCGGGAATTGGGGGATCGCCGATCAGCATCAGCAGCGTTTTGCCGTGAACATCAACGTTTTTGTAATCGTCCCAGCCATATTCCGGCGCGACGACGCCGTATCCGAAAAAGACCACATCCGAATTGTCGATCGTAATTTCCGGTTGGAGACGCGCTGATGACGCGACGAAATCGTCAGGATACTTAAGGTCGGTGGTTTTATCGCCAACAATGAACGACATCGTTGGTTCGCTCTTGATCCCGGCCAACGGAATTTCCTGTGTGTAAGTCCCGTCGGGATTTCCCGGCTCCAACCCAATCTGTCTGAACTGATCGCTGATGTATTTAACTGAAAGCTCTTCGCCTTTTGTCCCCGGTGCGCGCCCTTCGAATTCATCCGACGCAAGAACCTTGATATGTGCGAGCAAACCATCTGGTGTGATCGCTTCCAGCGCCGGTTCCAAGCGCAGTGCCAATTCATCGAGAGCGAAAAGCGAGGGCGCTACAATAAAAAAGACTGCGACTACCCAACGCGAAATTTTCATGCTCTTTCTGTAGCGGCTCTCTTTGAACGCCGCAAACGTTGTGAATGCGTCAGGTGCGACAGCGCTCGAAAACGAATTGCACGCGGCGATTCGTGGGAGATGGCGAAGCTTCTACAATGAAATGCTCATTGGCCAGAAATGAAGGCCGTCTCGAGAGTCCAGCGCGCTTTGTACGGTCCCTAACTTCGTTCGGGATGACAGAATAATGTTAGCGATCTTTGGAGGTTGGTCCGGGAGGCGCTTGCTTTTTCTCTTGCGGGCCGATACCGATCTTTTTTAGGAACGGTTGGGTGGATTGTTTGCGGCCGAGGAATTTTTCGATCGAGGCGTTGACGTCACGCGAATCGCCCGGCTCGTAGATTTCGTGGCGTAATTTAATGCCCGCTTGTTTGTCGAGGTAACCGTCCTTTGCCTTTTCGAAGACTGTTGCCATGTCAGCGGCGATTGCGTCGGCCCACGCGTACCCATAATAGCCGGCATCATACCCATTCAGATGTCCGAAGTAGGAAACGAACGTTGTGCTCGGATCGATCGGCAGGAAGACTTTTTCAAGAATCGGATTTGAAGTTGCCACGCAATCATAAGGCATGTCTTCGGCGTGGTGATCGTGCAAGGCGAGGTCGAGCGACGCGAAGGCGAACTGGCGTCGATAAAGAACACCGGCATTCGCAAGCTTAGCGTCATTCATTTTTTTGATTATTTCCGCTGGAATTTTCTTCGATGGATCACGGTAGTCCGCCGCAAACGTGTCGAGCACTTTCTTGTCCCAGACCCAGTTTTGCAGCATCTGCGACGGCGCCTCCACGAAATCACCCGGCACATGCGTTCCGGCAAAACGGCCGTACTTCGCGCGAGTGACAATCGAGTGCAGAGCGTGACCGAATTCGTGGAACAAAGTCTCGACCTCCTGGTGCGTCATCAAAGACGGCTTGTCTCCCGCCGGAGGCGAAAAGTTGCAAAGCAAGGCGACAGTTGGCCGCTGGTATTTTCCATCCGGCAACAATTTGCCGCTGATGATTTCGAATTGTGCGAAGTGATTGAATTTTCCTTCGCGCGGAAACATATCGAGATAAAACATCCCGAGCGGTTCGCCCGTGGCGGAATCGGTCACCATGTAAAGCTGGAGATCTTTGGTCCATTTGTAAGGTGCGGCGATCTTCTCGAATTTCAGACCAAAGATGCTCTGATAAATATTGAACATGCCGTCGAGCACTTTTTGGAACGGGAAAAATGCGCGCAACGCTTCCTTATCAACGGCGTACATTTGTTTGTCCCGCTGGTTGGCATAATAGCGCCAGTCCCACACCTCGATTTTGGCGTTGGGGTCATTCGTTTCAGCGGCCTTCAGCTTTTGTAATTCCGCCACTTCGCTTTCAAACTTGGGCTGAATTCCGGTGACCAGATCGCTAATGTACTTCTCGGCGTTCGCACCAGTCTTAGCCATTTTGACTTCGGTCTGATAGTCGTCCCACGATTTGTAACCGAGCCGCAGCGCAATCTTGTTCCTAAGCGCGAGCATTTGGTTGAGAACGAGAACGTTTGCATCCTTGGCGAGCGTTTCGCGAATGACGTAAAGCTGCTTGCGCGTCGCTTCGCTCTTAGCGTTTTCCTCGACGGTATTAAATTGCCAGGTGACATTTGCCATCACTGTGTAGGCATCGTCTCCTTTCCTGATGCCGGGTGAAGCGAAAAAACTTTCCGGCAGTCCATTCAAATCGGCCTTGGTGAAGATCACCGGCGCGTCGGCCTTCACAATGTTTGTATCGAAGTCAGTGCCGAGTTTAGACAACTCCTTCCGCAACTGCTCAACCTCTTTGCGCTGATCCGGCGGAAGGTCTAGTCCGGCGCGGCGATAATCGCGCAATGTTTCATTCAGCAGTTTTTCGTCTTCCCCCGAAAGCTTGGGGCGCGTGTCAGCAAAAGCCTTGATTGCCTTGTAAACATCCTCGCGATAATCAACGCCCACAATCCAGTCTTGAAACGCCTTTATGGCGTTCTCGCCAGCGGCGCGCATTTCCGGATTGGTATTTGTCTCTTTAATGATTGTGGCCCTGTTCGCCGCAAGTCCAGCCTCGTAAGTGAGGTCATCGAGTGCCACTACTGTGCTCTTAAAAGTGGCCTTCTTTAGATCTTGCGAGGCGATTTGATCCAGTGCCTTGTTCGCCTTGGCGATGGCGTCGTTCATTATGGCCTCAACCGCTTTCGGCGTTTGCTCCCAATCGGGGAGCGTCAAGACAGCATTGGCCTTCGCGGCTGCGGGTCGAAAGTCATCGACAGTTTTCAGTTCAGTCGCTGGAAGCCTTGGGCTCGCCGCGGCGAAAATGAATGACAGGAAAAGAAACGAGGATTTCATAGTGGTCGAAGTTGGCTCACACCTGTATGCGCGCGCCGCCGCAAAGGCAAATTCAGCGGAACAGCGTTGAGCGCGAGCGATTCTCAGGTTGCGTTTGACCCTGTCGCTAAGCTAAGAAACATGCGCCACGATGATTCAGAAATTTTTCCTTGCCTTCATTCCCGTCTTTGTCGCCATCGATCCAATCGGACTTGTCGCGATATTCATGGGACTCGCGTCCAGCGCTTCGCCGGAGCAGCGCAAACGCCAGGCGGCTCTGGGAATTTTCACAGCGTTCTGCGTAGCGATCGGATTTGTTTTTCTCGGGCAAATTATTTTCGACGCGCTTGGAATTACCGATGCAGACTTTCAAGTCGCCGGTGGTCTTATTCTACTCGCTTTGGCAGGGCGCGAATTGCTCAATGTTGGGCCGTCCAGCCCCGGAGGCAGCGATGAATTCGGAATTGTGCCGCTTGGGATGCCGTTGATCGCCGGGCCGGCGTTGCTCACCGCCCTGCTAGTTCTGGTCGATACGGTGGGCATAGTGTTCACGCTCGCCTCGCTTCTGGTCAATCTGGTCTTGGTGGCACTGGCGTTCTGGAATGCCGACCGGTTCGCGCGTTGGATGGGCATGCAAGGATTACGCGGTGTATCGAAAATTGTCGCGCTCCTCCTCGCCGCGATTGCCGTCAGCCTGATCCGTCGCGGCTGGAACACGCCGGCCTGACTGGCTGTAACGACAAGCTAAGCTCTAAACAAAGCCCTTGGCGCCGGCATCTCGCCGGTTCCATCACTTCGATGTTATTCGAAGTTAAAAAAGTGTTTCTACACGCGAGCCGCTGGCAATATGCCTGCGCACTGAGGGCCAGAATTCCTTCAACTCTGCGCTCTTGTCGCCATGGGCATATCGTTGGTTTAGCTCAACCTCGATTGCCTTGATCTCATCCTGCTGCGGAAGCGGCCCTCCGGAATAGATGTAGGCAGGCACTTCATTGCGCGTCCGAGTGAACGGAACTTGGGCGAATAGGTCCAGGCGGCGTTTCTGCAACTGGTCCGTGCTCCAGTCCTTGTAAACCGGCTTCACATATCCCCACGCCTCTGGGCTGCGGGCGTAGCGATCATACGGATAACCGCCGGTCACTGCCGGACCAGGTGATGGCGCGGGCTGTTGTGCGCAGCCGATCAAGCCAACGGCAAATGCTGCTAAGAATAATCGTTTCATACTGTACCTTGTTTAGAGATTTACTTACCACTATTTAACCACAGAAATCCCTCGCAGTCGCATGTTTATTTTGCTTTTCCGCCTTTGGGAGTCTGGTGTAGAATCCCGCAAATCCGAACAGCAGCTTTAAGCCGATTCAGACTAACACATACTGAGAAGTGGGCCGGGTCATTGACACACCGGTACCTCTTGTTACTATCCTCGCTCCAATGAGATTTCCTTTACCGCTTACAGCGAAAATCGCGGCCTACGTGATTGGGCATAAGTTGCGTGGCACGAAGAAATTCGCCACGGTTCTTCAGCTCGAACCGCC
>Ga0193727_1000979_pt1 | contig 11653 bp, 10 predicted proteins | sample H2c2metaG_FD_143051 | JGI IMG/M metagenome (GOLD analysis project Ga0193727, IMG submission 143051) | Soil microbial communities from a riparian zone of the East river system, Colorado, United States - H2c2 | ecosystem: Environmental > Terrestrial > Soil > Riparian zone | place: USA: East River...
CTTTCGCGGCTGCTTCCGACAGAATCGTGTCGACCGAGATTCCCTCCCATACCGTATCGAACTTGGACCACTTGGTGACGCAGTGGATGTCTTTTGTGGTCGTCTGGCGTGGCAACGCTATGAACTCATCCCACGTCCAGCGCACCGTCTTCCCGTCGGCGCCCTGCAACGTAAAACTCCAGGCAGAGAGCGCCGTGCGCGGCGTCGGGCCCGCCGATAGAACGGGGAACTCCTTCGTCTCGTACTGACCGGGTGGAAGCCGGCTGGCCGTCTCCGCCGATTGTCGTCGTCCGCGGAATCCTCGAGAGATTGATGGCATCGTGGTTACTCCTGCAGCGCCTGATGCACGAAAGAAACGGCGATCGATCCTTCCCCGACCGCTGAAGCCACGCGCTTGATATTGCCCGCTCTCACATCGCCAACAGCGAATACTCCAGGACGGCTTGTCTCGAGGAGAAACGGCTGCCGCGCAAATGGCCATTTGGCGGCGCTTAGATCCTCGGGCGACAGGTCTGGTCCGGTCTTGATGAATCCGCGCTCGTCCATAGCCACACATCCCTTGAGCCAGCGAGTGGTTGGTGCCGCGCCAGTCATCACGAAGACGTGTTGAATGTCCCGCGTCTCGGCGGGCTCCTTGTCCTTCCGCCACTGAACTTGCTCGAGGTGTCCGTTTCCTTCCAGCGCGGTGAGCTCAGTGCAGGTGCGCAGCTCGATATTCGGACTCTCTTCGATGCGCCGGATCAGATAGCGCGACATTGATTCGGCCAATCCTCTCGATCGTACGAGGACGTTCACCTTCCTCGCCGTCTGCGCCAGGAACACGGCCGCCTGGCCCGCGGAATTGCCTCCACCAACCACAACTACTTCCTCGCCTTCGCACAGCTGCGATTCGATGAACGTCGCGCCGTAGTAAATACCGGTTCCCTCGAATTGAGAGATGTTCTCGATCGGAAGCTTTCGATACTCTGCGCCCGTGGCGATGATGACCGTACGAGCCGGGACGCGCGGGCCGTTGTCGATCTCGATTGTGTACGCCTTGCGCGTGCAGTCGAGTCTCGTTGCGCCTTCCGCGATCATCACCTCCGCGCCGAACTTCTGCGCCTGCGTGTAAGCGCGCGCGGTAAGCTCCTGGCCGGAAATGCCCGATGGAAAGCCGAGGTAGTTCTCGATTTTCGAGCTGGAGCCTGCCTGTCCACCGGGAGAGTTCGATTCGACAACCAGGACATTGAGTCCTTCCGACGCCGCGTATACCGCGGCGGCCAGTCCGGCCGGCCCCGCGCCGACTATCACCACGTCGCGGAGTTTCACTTGATCGATTGCCTCGTTGAAGCCGAGGCAGTCGGCGATGGCCCGATTCGTCGGATTACGAAGGACAGCACTGCCTCGGCAAATCAGTACAGGGGTATCCACAATCGCGAACTTGAAACGGTCGAGGAGATCCTGAACTCCGGAATCGCGATCCGGGTCGATGAACGCATATGGGTGCAGGTTCCGGGTCAGAAACTCCTTGATGCGAATCGTGTCGGACGAATGGTTGGATCCGACGAGAACGACATCTCCAAACCCGCCTGCTACCAATTTTGCCCGACGGAGAAGAAATGCACGAACGAAGATCTCGCTCAGCTCCGAATCGGTCTGTATCAGCGTCAGGAGGTCATCGCGCTCGACCGCGATCAACTCACCCCGTTCGCCGACGCGAAGGGTCACCAGCCCAGGACGACCCGAGAGCATTGAGACTTCGCCGGTGAACTCGCCCGGTCCAAGGGTTGTTACGGTTGTCGTCTTCCCGTTCTCGCCCAGTTGCACAGCCTCGATGGTTCCCGTGCGGACGACGAAAAACTGCGAGGTAACTTTGCCGACGGTGCCGAGCACCTCGCCCTGATCTACGGGGCGCACACGGCCGTGCGCGGCAATGCGTTCTATCTGCGCCGGCGTCAGCGTGGGAAAAGTCTCGTCGACGTCCGGAGCAGGTCTCGAGGGTGTTATCGCGATTGGTGCCGTCATGATGTCTCTCGAAGCGTGATCACGCCTCCGGGATTCAGGTGCGAAGCTCGGCGCTCCTGGTCGCGGAGGACGATGTGCTCGGCGCGAACGCCGATTTGACATCAGCCAAAGTTACTCGGTCGCGCGCGTTGTTGTTCGCCCACTGGATCGCGAAGTCTGCGACCTCCTCCCAGCCCTTCTGTCCGACGGTGTGGTGCGTTCGATTCGGGAATTCCCGATAGTCGGTGACCGCCGGGGAATTCTTCACGTACTTGCGCATGTTCGCCTTGTTGATGGCGGGCGGAACGAGATGGTCGTTGCTTCCGGCAATGAACAAAAGCGGCGCGCGATTGGTCTTGCTATAGTCGACCTTCGATGCCGCGTTTGGATTCAGCAGCGCAAGCGCGCCATCCCAGAGAATCGCGTTGGCTGCCGGTATAGAATATCGGTCGTAGACCTTCTGCGATTCGGCAGGGCCCAGCTCGGTCGTGAAGGCGTAGTTGAACTGCTTCGGACTAAGGGCAGTTGTCCGTTTGTAGCTGAACGGATTGCCGAGGATCGGGAGCGTCGCCCGGATCGTCGTCCAGGGTAACACCGGGATCCCGGCCGTCTGCGCGGAGTCGACCAGGATGCCGGCCGAGCCGAGTCCCCGGTCGACCAGCATCTGGACGATCAGCCCGCCGAAGGAATGTCCCATGATGATCGGCTGCGAATCGAGGTTGCGAATGATGCGATCGTAGTGATCGACGACAGTCTTCAGCTTGAGGCCTTTCAGCGCTGAAGGATTCTTGCGAATCGCCTCGACCTCTCCTTCGAGGCCAGGCCAGGATGGTGCGAGGACGTTGTAGCCGGCCTTCTGATACCGGTCGATCCATCCTTCCCAGCTTCTCGGCGTCAACCACAGACCGTGAATCAGCACGATCGTCGGCTTGTTGGAAGTTCGTCCGTTGGCACCCATGGTGTTCTCCTGGAGGGGATTGGAAACAATCTAGACCGGGTGTCAACGACGGGAGTCAACTGCCCGGCGGTTGTTACACGAGGCGTGACACTATTTTTGCACTCGATCTACTGATAAGTCGACTGAGTGGGTTGTCGACAAATACGTGATCGTCTCCCAGATATATGAGTACGCCTGTTTCTCGAAACCTGAAAATGGCGCTTTGTCGGTCAATTTGTGCACGTGAGCCGCTGGGCCTGGGTCCTGTTCGGGATCCTCGTGCTTTCGGCCCTCGCCCTCGACCTGGGCTTCCTCCGCTCCAGGCGAGACGAGGAGCGCCAGCTCTCCCTGAGAGCAGCCGCGATCCGAAACGGTGCGTGGGTCGCGCTTTCTTTGCTGTTCTGTCTGGGAGTGCTCGCCGTTTACGGGCGACAGGCCGCGCTCACTTACCTCACGGCCTATGTGCTGGAGCAGTCACTCTCGATCGACAACGTCTTCGTATTCGTGGTTATCTTCTCCGAGCTGCGAATTCCGCCGGCTCAGCAACGGAGCGTGCTTCTTTGGGGCGTCCTGAGTGCGCTTGTCATGCGCGGATTGCTGATTGGCGCCGGGCTGCTGCTGCTCAACCGGTTCCATTGGGTCGTATACCCATTCGGCGCGCTCATCATTTTCGCCGCCTTTCGCCTGTTGTTCGGCAAGCAGAAGCAGCAGGAGCTGGTTGCGGCCGCGTGCTCGATCTGCAACACGTGGGTAGCGAAGATCATCCCCATTACTCCGCAGTATCACGGCGGCAGCTTCGTAGTGCGTCAGGCCGAGCGCGGGGGGCGGCTCGTTGCTACGCCACTTCTCGTGGCGCTGATCATCGTCGAGACCACCGATATTGTGTTCGCGCTCGACTCCGTGCCGGCGGTTCTCGCGATCACGCGCGATCCGTTCATCGTCTACACGTCGAACATCTTCGCCATGCTGGGTCTGCGTTCGCTCTACTTCGTCCTGGCGGGAGTCATCGATCGCTTCCGCTATCTCAGGGTCGGACTTGCCGCCATTCTCATTTTCTTCGGCGCGCGACTCCTGCTGGGCGATATTCTCGACGTTCCGACAGAGGTCTCACTGGGCGTAATCGCCCTGTCCCTCACACTCTCGGTTGTCGCCTCGCTCAGGTGGCCTGGCCCGAGCGCTCGTCCCGCCTGAATCCCGGCCTCTCTTCGGGAGGCGCGACGAGCGCGAAGGCAAGCAACGCGTCATTCTGCGGCGGACGTTGGCGCCAATGCGGATCACCGCTTCGGCTGCTGTGGTGGCGGTGGCGGTGGAGGCGGGTACGCCTTCATGCGTGCCTGGATCGCATGGAACTCAGGCGTATCGCGCATGAGATCCTGTCCAGACACGGGGGGAAGAGCCTCGATCTGCTTACGGGTGGCGGAGACTCGCGACTGGTCGGTCGGATGCGTGGAAAAGAACGACTCGACGATCGTCGGCTGCTGAGCCCGCGTATCGAGAAGCTTCTGAAAGAACGAGGGCAATCCCTCGGGATCGATCCCGGCGCGCACGGTGTTGACAACCCCTTCAGAGTCAGCCTCGGCCTCATCATGCTGGCTGTAGTGCGCTGATTTGGCGTCCGCGCCGATGCGGATCGCCAATCGGCCGCCGATGGTTCGACAAGCCTGCGTCAGGGTGCATAGCAGCACCACCGCGACCTGCCCTTTCTCGGCCTGCTCTATTTGTTTCACGGAGTGCCTGCGGACCACGTGTCCGATTTCGTGGCCCATGATGCCCGCGATCTCGTCGAGTCGATCGGCTTGCTCGATCGCTCCTCGATTGACGTAGATGAATCCTCCCGGGATAGCGAAGGCGTTCACTTCCGGGCTGTTGACCACGGAGAAATGCCAGTCCAGATCCGCACGACTGGTATTTTTTGCCATCGATTTCCCGAGCGCCGTCACGAACTGCTCGATCACGGTATCGCGGACGAGTGGCATCTCCGAATCGATCTGCGCGGCGTCGGCGGCGCCGATGGCGTGTTCCTGTTCCTGCGAAACAGAGCATGCAACGGCCGTCGCGACAGAGACAAGCACTGCGCACACGGCGACGAAACGAGCGGCCCTCGATCGCGGATCCAACGCTGCTCTCGAACGGTGGCAATGATCCGCCCTCCACGAGCGCCTTGCGGCGGTTTCTACTTTCATGAGAAGTCCCCTATGATGGTTGCTCGCGCGGTGGCGATTGGAAACGGTCAGGACTGCTTTCTTCGGAAGGGCCGATGTACTCCTTGTCGTATACCTCGAGGAGCACGAAGAACATGGCGAGCGCTACAGGTCCGAGTATGAGCCCGGCAACGCCTGCTACGCTAACGCCCGCAAGCGCGCCAACAACGGTGATCATCGGATGCACGCGGCCGACGTGGCGAGAGACCGTTGCCCGGACGACACGATCAATGATGGGAGGCAATGGTCCCGCGAACACCGCAATCGCGATCGCCCCCTGGTAGTCCTGCCGCAAAACCATGAGAAGCAATGCGGGGACCGATACGAGCGCATTCCCTACCACGGGTACAAGAGTCGTGATTGCGGCGCAGGCGCCCCAGAACAACGCGTCCGGCAATCCGGCGATCCAGAAGCCGGTTCCGATCGACGCGCCCTGCACAGCCGCGGACAGTAGCGTGCCCGCAAACATTCCCTGCGTGATGCCGCGAAACCGCACCCGAAGAGTCTCGGCACCGGTGGGTGCCAGCGGAAGGAGGCGAGCGAATCGCGGCCAGCTCGCGGACGCTGAGAGGAGTAAGTAGTACAGTCCGAGAAGCGCGATCGACCAATTCACGATTGCCCACGCTGTGTTTCGAGCCAGTGACGAGAGCACGCCAGGAAGCCAGCCCGCTGCCGTGCTCCCCACGTCAGCAAACTGTGCCTGGAGTCGTCCGGGCATCCCTGTAGCCGAAGCCGCGTGCTGTGCACGAAAAGCAGAAATAGTCGCGAGCACCGCGGGCAGACGCCTCGATATATGGAAACCGAGCCATACCAGCGGAACAACAACAATGCCTAACGCGGCGCAGACGGTGAGGAGAGCAGCCAACCCAGGCCGCATACGTCGCACCAGCCACGCGTAGGGACGCGCAAAGAGCTCGTACATCACAAGGGCGCTCACGAGTCCCACGGCAAAGGGCCCCAGCGCGATCGCGATCAGCGCACCGGCACTGACGACGAGCAGGCGTGCGCTGCGCTTCCCCTCGGCTGCGGGGACGACCGTGAGGCGTTCCATAGGTGCTCTCCGTGTTGCGAAGGGCTCGCCTCATCTGATACGCCGAGTTGGGAAAACCTGAAAACCGCGGCTTTTTTTTGCTCGGCCGACCTAGGGCCTCTTGCCGTCCACGATCGTGCGGGCGACAACGCTTCCTTCCGCCGGCGGTAGAACATCCAGCCGCGTCAGCGGCTTGTAGTCGTTGTGGACGAGGAGAACAGCGTAACTCGACCCTGTGTGGGTCCAGCTCTTCCACGACCCATCCGCCTGGATCTGATGCAGTGCAAAGGGCACCGGCTGGATATACCACGCGTCGGCACGGGCGTAGATGACTACGGAGTAGTCCTTGGTCAGCTCCCCAGTGACCTTGCCGCCAATGTCGGCGCGCGTATCCGGACCGCCCGCCGGCTCGTATCGGGGAATCTCGGTGATTGAAATCTCGACGCGCGGGCGAGGCCCGCTCGCGAGTGGCAGGCTGGGGTCCATGTTGACGTCGAGATGCCCTTCTGCGACGCGCTCGCTGTCACGCCACACCTCGACCCAGACGCGATCACGCGCCGAATTGGTCGCGAACGTGAAGGCGGTCTTCGGATTGTCGGAGTCCTGCGGATCGAGCTCACCGAGCACCGAGAACCACTTGTAACGCAGGCCCGACTGCGGTCCGGTTACCTGTGCCTGAACATCGAGCTGCCGCGCATCCTCCGAAGGCTGATGATGCGCATTCAGCTGAACGCGCACTTCGCTGTTGTTGGAGCAAGCACCAAGCAATAGTGCAATCGCACCGAGCTGAATTCGATTGATCGAGGAAGGCTTATTCATTTCCGAGTTGTGCGAGATAGGATAGTGAATAGCTGCCGACTCGTTCTCCGAGCTGAAATTCGCGCGTCAGAAACTTTTGCCGGCGCTCGACCCACACCCTGCCATCCTCTTCGTCGATGGCCCCCTGGCGACCCAATCTGTTCAATCGCATTTCTGCGCGCGCGGATCCGCCCGGACCGGTGTAATTCTCTACGTCAGCCCGTCGGTTCGCCCAGAACCCCGACTCGAACAGAACGGTGAATGCCTCCGGGCGCTTCGTATCGAGACTGACCCAGAGATAATACGGCGAGGGCGACGAGGGCTTGACTGCCACCGGCGGCGCCGGCGGAGCAAGCACGTTACGTATGTCCGGCAATGCCATCACCATGATGATGCTCAAACCGATCGCCAGGACGTTGACCGAAATCTGGGATATGCTGGCAAAATCCCCGATCGCCATGATCGATTGCGCCGCATGACGGCAACGATGACTCCGCACGCGTTGCCGCTCCGAAGCGAATGCGCGCGTCATTTCCGCGGCCATCGGCCTCTCGCGCGTCGGGCGCACGCTTGCGAGCGTCAATCTGTCGATCGCGCGCTGACGCGCTTCCGGCTGCCATGGCGTGAGGATGTCGGTAATCTCGTGGTGCCGGAGACAAGCCCGAATCTTCGGCTCGATAGCCACGCTTTCGACACCACCCTGCGATGTCACTACTCCGGTTGCCGCCCAACGACCTGACGCGAGGCGAAGTTTCTGGAAGAAGCGCTCCCACAGCCATGACTGACCACGAAGTCGCGGGTCAGAACGGTAGGTGGCAAGCAGAGTGTTCAGGCAGAACGTCAACCCGGCGGATCCACCTTGCAGCGACAGCCCACCGTTCATGCGCAGCCGCGTCTGGTATGTCTCCAATCTCTGACGCCACTGGCGCCCAGCCTGCCAGGCGCGAAGACCCAGCGCACCGGCAACCATGAGCGCTGTAAGAACCAGTGACGCCCAGAGTCCAAACAGCAATCCAAAAAGTGGAGTGAGCCGAGCTCCTGGATCGGAGCCGGCCAGGAGGCGAACGATGAGTCCTCCAACGACAAACCACGCGAACAGTAACCCGAGTCCCAGCCAGCGCGGATAGGGCCGGCGGCCAGTCGCGAGCCATAGCGCTAGAAAGACAAAAAGTCCCCTGCCGCCGAGCAAACTCATTGCGGCCTGTCGCGCGGCTCTCAAGTCCGCGCTATCCGCCTGGAATCCTTCGGAGATCACATCGTGCGCGGTGCCATCTTCGTCCGGCGGCAGGATCAGGGCTTCCACGCGCCGCACGTCGTTGCGCTCACCGGCGCTTTCCTCATCGATGACGATGGCGGAGATCCCGGGCGCGCCGTACCCGTTGCGGTACTTATCGAACGCCGGCCACTTGTCGAAGGGCGATACACGGGAAAGCTGCGCGAGCGCGTACCTGATTGGCGGGGCCTCGCCTTGCCAATTCGCTTCGCCGGCCCAGCGCCGTGCGAGCCAGGTTACGAATCGGCTCTGCTCGAACCGACTGTTGCCTAGCGCCTCGATTGCCTCGCGATCGCTCGCCGACGCTTCGTGCGCGAACCATTCATCCCAATGACTGCCAATCCCCTGCACAGGGCTGCGCAAAAGCGCCCCGGAGCGAAATCCTTCAATGCTCCAGTGCCAGAATGTCCAAAACCAAACGAAACGCAGCGTGCTCTCCGGAGTCTATGTATTTCCGCGTCAGCTGTTATCGACCGCTGGCCGCAGCAGGAAACGGAACGGCATGCGGTCAGTAACTTTCAATGACTCCCAGGTTGTCGCCAGATCTTCAGGCAAGTCTGCGTCGAGGCGATACTCGCCGTCGACCGACAAGCTCGCATAAGCTGAGAAAATCGGCTGCAGCGCGCCTTCAGAGATGAACGTCACCTCGAAACCACGCTCAGTTTTCGGAATTGGATCGAGGTGGAAGCGAAGGCGCAGCTTGCCATCCCGAACGTTCATGTAGAGCACACGCGCCGGGGACTCCAGCTCCTCGTCATTGCGGCTTATCAACGTCGGTACCGGATGTCCACTGTGGCCGTGCTGGCGGTGCGCCATTGCGTATCCGTAAGAGATCTGAATCGCTCCGAGGCGCCGTACGTGTGCCGCGAACTTCTCAGGCACGATCTCCCACCAGGGCCTCGCACGCTTCAGCAGGTGCAATCCGCTGGGAGGGAGAGGCGCGTCAGATTCGGCGCTGTCAACGCGCCACCGAAGCAGCTGCTCGATGTCGAATTCTCGTCTCATCTGGTTTCCCCCAGCGCGTCGAAAGTGCGCGAATCGCCGAGGTAGACTTTCATTTCGCGAACTGCTTCCCGTATCCAGCTGCTGATCGTCTGCTCCGTGCGATCGTATCGCCGCCCTATCTCGGCGGCAGATTCACCTCCGACATAGCGGGAGACCAGTACATCACGGAGGTCGGGGCTCAATCGTTGAAGAGCCGTATCTATGTCCATCCGGAGCAGTACCTGATCATCCATTGAAAGCGTGCTTGCGTCCGGCACCACGTCAACAAGCGCCATTGGTTGGCCATGGCCAGGGTCCGGGGAGTCCAGCGACTCGAGGCGACTGTCAGCCATTGGTCCGGCGCGCCGGGCGGTCCGGATTCCATCGCGCCAAAGGTTCGTGGCAACGGTAATTATGTAAGCGCGAAAATTTCCGTCAGGCTGGAGCGAGCTGCGGGCACGTAGAACCCTCAGCCACGCCTCCTGAGCGAGGTCGTTAGCAGCGTCGCGATCGAGCGTAAGAATCTGGCACCTGGCGAATAGCGCCTTCCAATAGCGCGTCACAAGCACGTCGAGTGCTGCTTCGTCAGGCGGTTCTCGACGCACCGCGTTGATGAGCCATGCATCCGGCCAACCCGACCGGGGGTCTTCGCGACGAGCGCCGACGCTTGGCAGCGGGGCATCAGTGAGAGCGGTCTGGTTCTCAGTATCCATGAGACGCAACTCGCTCACTCTGGAGGCTACCGGCGCGTCGGCCAGCACCCGCAACGGCATCGAGGCATCCATGATTATGAATACGTGTGTGCCGAAGAAACTGAAAGCGTGACACGCTGGCCATGGAGTAGATCACCGCCGCGAGCCTGTGTTGCGTTCACGACTCGCATCCAATTCCCACCCGGACCGATGCACCTCGGGTTTCGTACTGATAACGTGCGTCCATAGCGTCAGTCAAGAAGAAAGCGGATGTTTATGAAGAAGCCTCTGTAACGATTGTGTTACAGAGGCTTCATAGACCTCGCGACTGGTATTTCAGTCGTCGCGAATGCGATGCAGCTCAGCTAGGCCCGTGCGGTATTGTTGAACGTGTTCTTGACGTCCTGCCCGACTGAAACCAATCTGCCGGCGGCGATGAGCAGAAATACTCCGCTGATGATCGCGAATCCAGCAAGCACACCCAGAAGCGTTGCGAGAGTCGCCTGCGGATTCATGAACGCGACCACACCTCCGGCGATCGCCACGAGACCGAACGCCATTGTCCATCCCCAGGAGATCCCGGCGCTTCGCTCCTGCCACGCGATGTATGCTGCGATGATTCCCGTAACGGTCAGCCAGTACGCTGTCCAGACGACGGCGAACGTGAGTGAGAGACCCGGGAAGTAGTACAAGGCCGCCACGCCGAAGGCGACGCCGACAATTCCGGCGAGCAGCATCACCCACCAGTGTTGCACGATGCCACGCAGGCTGAACGAGCGAACGATGTTGATCATCCCGTCGAACAGGGACCAAAACGCAATTACGAGGGCGAGTGCAACGACAGACGACATCGGGCGCCAGATTATGGCGACCCCCACGACCAGGGATAGCAGGCCTCGCAGCAGGAGTGCCCACTTGGTCGTGTTATAGGCTTTCTGGATCTCTGACGCAATCATAACAGCTCCTTTCTGGTGGCCGCCGGGCGGCGTTTCTGTGTCGACAAATACCAGTACGCAGCACCGCCGAAAACTGAAAAAAAGTTGTCGATCGGCCGAACTTGGTCAGCCGTCGCTCACTAGACAAACGACTCACTCCTGGCGCGCCACCTTCGAAGGCGTTGCACTTTGTGCTGTCGTAATGAGGGCCACCGCGCAAATGACAATGGCCGCCGCAATCCCGGTACGGACTGACAGTTTTTCTCCGGCGATTGCCCAGCCCAGCAACACCGCGACGATCGGATTCACATAGGCGTAAGTGCCAAGTCTTGCGGGCGACACCTTGTCGAGCAGCCAGATGTAGGACGTAAAGCCAAGCAGCGATCCGAAGGTGATGAGGTAGAGCAGGCCGACGGCCGACGCCTTCGAGATGCCGTGGATGTCGAAATGCGAAAACTCCCCAGTCAGCGCGCCGACTATCAGCAGGAGTACGCCACCCCCGAGCATTTCCATGCCCGTGGTGAGCAATCCCGATTCGGGCAGCTGCGCGTCACGCGACCAGAATGATCCGATCGCCCAGGACAAGGAGCCCAGTATCAGCACCAGCGCGCCGATCGGGCTCACGTCTCCGTGACCGCCGACATCAGACGGTCCCACGAGCACGATGATTCCGATGAACCCGAGGACAAGTCCGACCAGCACGGCACCGCTCGGCCTCCGGCGTGGCGGCCTTACCCATTCGATGATCACGAGCCAGAAGGGAAGAATCGACACCAGCAACGCGGTGAGCCCCGAAGGAACTACCTGCTCCGCCCACATC
>Ga0193727_1000980_pt1 | contig 11650 bp, 10 predicted proteins | sample H2c2metaG_FD_143051 | JGI IMG/M metagenome (GOLD analysis project Ga0193727, IMG submission 143051) | Soil microbial communities from a riparian zone of the East river system, Colorado, United States - H2c2 | ecosystem: Environmental > Terrestrial > Soil > Riparian zone | place: USA: East River...
TGCTTCGCGAAGCGCGATGTCGGCCGGTGGAGATTGGCAGCGGTCTTAGGATCGCAAGCGAGCTTGCGGATTTGCTGACGTTTGGCTCACCTATGGTGCACCGTGCTGCCGATCTTCTGGCGCGCGTGACCGCCAGCCACAGAAGCCTCAAAATCTCCATCAAGCGAGACCGGTTGCTAGCGACGTTAAGGGACAAATTCGTGGAGCAATCCCAGGACGACGGCCAAGACAACGTCATCTCACTCGAGGTGACTGTTCCTGCCGTTTCCGGCGGCGGATCCAGCAAACTCATCTTCGAGGATAAAAATGCCAAAACACCTGACGCCGTTGTCGTGAAGGCGATTGCACGCGCATCGATCTGGTTCGAACGACTCACGACAGGCAACTCGCAGTCGATGGCACAAATTGCCGTTCGTGAAACCATCACCGATAACTATGTCAGCAACCTGATCCATCTTGCCTGGTTGTCGCCGGATATCGTCGGCGGGGTTTTGGAGGGTGATTCGGAGGCGACAGCGTTGGCGAAGACCGCGTTGCTCACCCGCAAATCCGAAACTCTGTGGAGAGGGAGATAGCCGGAAAGGTCGGCTGCGGGTTTCGGGGTCCAACGTTATGGAATATTCATGCATCGCCGACCGGTAGGCTCCACCGAGTCAAAGGGGGGTCGAATCCCTCCCTCTCCGCCATGAGTCGTTGATTTTATTGGAGAATTTGGCACTTTGTAGGTCTAACCCTACCCGTAACCCTACCGCGTTCAAATCTCGCACAAGTCGGCGCTGAAAGGCCGCATGAAGCCCGCTGATGGACGTCCGACGCGGCGGTGTCATTGCGCATCCGGGTCCTATCTAACGCGCCGAGCGCAGCGCTCGGCGGCGCTAGCACGAAAGAGCCCGCCGGTTTAGCCGGGCTTTCTACTAGAACTTTCTCGGGCGCGGGCGCTGAAGAAAGCCGGGGATTCAAATCGCATACTCGACTGACAATTCCACTGGAACCGAATATAATTGTTCGGCGTTACTCGCCCGGTTTTCCGATGACCAAACCGCCGCCTTCGATGATTGACGCATTAGAGCGCCCGCGTTAGAGCGCCCGCGTTGCCCAAGGTGTGGAAAGCGGATGGCGTTCGCCGGAATCGAACCGGAACCGTCGGATGATTTCGAGACTCGAAAATTCGATTGCTTGAAGTGCGGCACCGCCCTAGACCGCCGGGTCGCCAAAGACCCAATTCAGGACGCGGCGGGATGGCTCAACAGCTCGTTGCAACCGCCAAAATAACTCCAGCCTCAAAGCCCGGCGCGAGCGCGGACCCTATGCGCCGGGGCGGGGTCGGCAGCGTCGGGATGCATGACCGGGTCATCGACCGCGATCAACTGCGCAAGTTGGACTAGACCGTCATCGAAGGGCGCAGGCGCGACCGGCGTCGGCGGTTGCGGGCGATGAACGAAGCGACTGAAGGCGGTGAAGATTTTCATTGGCGTTCCCCGGCGCTGCTGATTCGGGACCAAGCGAGCCGGATTGAACTCGTTACAATTTAATGAAAACTTAAGTTGTCTGGTTAACCGGTCGCCGCCGACCGATGGTTCATCCCGACGCGGACGCCCCGGCTGATCCGGCGAACCCGGTCGCGGCGGCGATGACGACGGCCCGACAGCGGGGCGGACGCGCAACGGTCACGCCCTATGCGCGGGGGGTGGGACCGGCGGGCGGAGTTGACGCCTTGACCGAATCATCGACCGCGATCAGCCGCGCAAGCTCCGCCAGCCCGTCGTCATACGGTGCTGGCGCGGCCGGGGGAGCGGCGGGCGTTCCGACCCATCGCCGATGTAGCCATGCTCTAAATGTCATCGGAGTCCCCTATGGCTGCAAAGCAGCCGAGCGGGGATTCGTTCCGGGTTTTCGAATTGGATGATGCAAACCACGCGCTCGCCGTCGGCGACGTGCAAGGTCCATCCTTCATAGAACGCGGCGGCGTCCCGCATGTCCCAAATCATCGCATCGCCGAAGGCGCACGCTTCGTCGTCGTCGCGCAACGCGATGCATCCGACATATTCCCGGTCGCGACCATCGGCGATCTGAACCGAAAAGCCATAGTAGGGAATGAGCTTAGGATAGCCTGACCCGGCAATTCCGATTGGTCAATATTGCTCACTCAAACCGGGTCACTGCACCTTTTTTTAAACTTCGCAACTATGCGTCCGCCGTTCCATAGCTCGACGTCGTATCCGTTAACGAACTGGCGAGCATGTTCGAGGGCGTCGTCGTCATTCGGGGCGATAAACTGAAGGCAGTGCGTAATATGCGCATCGCCGCAGGCGCACCACAGCGGGAGCGCGGCGGTTGTCGTCACGCTCGAAATACCTTGATCCCCACGAACTCGAATTCATCTTGGTCCCACCGTCGTGCGGGTTCGGCCGCCGCACAGCCGTAGTGCAGGGTCGCACCGGTGACGGAATAAGTTTAGGTTGCGTTGCCTTACAGGGTCCATCATACCGTGTGAACTCTGTTCGGAAGCGGCGCTCAAGTACAACTTAGAAATGAGCCTGATCTTGAAATTAAGTCATTTAACGATTGAAAACTTTCGGGGCATCAAAACAGCCTCGCTCTTCCTGCCAGATCACGTCGTGCTCATTGGCGATAATAACACCGGGAAATCGACGGTCTTCGAGGCAATCGACCTTGTTCTAGGTCCAGATCGTTTGAACAGGCGACCACCAATCGATGAGCATGACTTCTATTTGGGTCGATACCTTTCGACCCCGGCGAAAGCGGAGAGTGTCATTGCCGGGATCAGTTCGCCTTTCGATAAAGTGGAAACTGCTATTGAAGCCGCTGCCGACTCGCAATCCGCGCCTCGCATAACTATCGAAGCAACGATTACTGGGCTATCCGACGAACAGCAATCACGATTTGCAGACTATATTGAGTGGTGGGATACGGACAATAACTCACTCTATAACGATGCTGAGATTGCGGGAGTAGATAAACCTTCTATCGTTGCCGCGTTGCGTGCGACTTTTATTGGTCAATACGAATCTGACGAAGACGATTTCGAAGGCAGTACGTATTTCAGTCGGAGCTTAACCGAAAGCGCAACGCCACAATTCTTTTCAAAGAAAGACAAACAAAAGTGCGGGTTTCTATACCTGCGGTCGCTCCGAACCGGATCGCGAGCATTGAGTTTAGAACATGGAAGTCTCTTAGATATCATTTTGAGGCTTAAAGAAATCCGCCCGCAGATGTGGGAAGACACTATTTCAAACCTATCAACCTTCAACGTGGCCGGAAAACCAGAGTTAGGCATCAGCGGCATTTTGGAAAGCATAAATGCCGCACTCAAGAAGTACGTTCCGCGCGAATGGGGTGTAAGACCCCATCTAAAAGTTTCAGCCCTTACGCGGGAACACTTGCGCAAAGTCGTTACCGCCTTCGTAGCCACTGGCGAAAGTGAACATGCTGCTCCGTTCTATCGGCAGGGGACCGGAACAATTAACATGCTCGTCCTCGCTATGCTTTCGCAAATTGCCGAAGATAAGCAGAATGTAATTTTCGCTATGGAAGAACCGGAAACGGCAATTCCTCCCTACGCTCAGAAGCGAATTGTTCATGAGCTGCGGAAGTTATCTGCACAATCAATATTCACATCTCATTCCCCATACGTGCTGGAAGAATTTCAACTCAATGAAACTGTCATTCTTTCGCGAACATCAACCGGAGAATTGTTACAAGCCAAAATAGATTTGCCCGAAAGCGTGAAACATAAGCGTTATCGTCAGGAATTTCGAACCCGCTTCTGTGAGGGGCTGCTATCGCGACGCGTCATGATCGCGGAAGGAGCTACTGAGGCAACCGCTTTGCCGGTTGTTGCTCGAAGACTCTCGGAATTGAATCCAGTCCGGTACGCTTCTCTAGAATCATTGGGAATTTGTACAATAGACGCGGGTTCCGACACACAAATTGCCGATCTGGGAAATCTATATCGCAACCTTGGCAAAAAAACATTTGCGATCTGCGATTTACAAGCGGCTGCCAGCAAAGCCTTGATCGAAGGATCGGTGGATAGATTATACATGCACGCAGAGAAAAGGTTTGAAGACCTTGTTTTGAAGAGCGCTGGCTTGGTTGCTCTTCATAGATTTGCTGACATGCTTGCGTGGCCGCCGCACATTTTAGCTAAGTATCCGGACCCTAAAGTAAAACCTATGGCGGCATTGAGCGAATATTTCGCTTGGTCCAAAGGCAACTGGGGAATTGCCGATTTTCTTGCTCAATGTTCAGAGATAGAAATACCCGAATGGATTCGCTCGGTCTGCGTTGACATAAAGACGGTCTGCGAGTCGGCTGCTCAACCGCAAGATATTAAGGCGGCTTAGTTGATTGATTTGTCAGAAGGCCAAAAAAATATACTCCAGACAGATGGTCATCTTCTAGTTACGGGAGGTCCAGGGTCTGGAAAAACAACCGTATCGATACTGAAAGCGGCAGCGCTTGCAGCGAAAAGATCAAACGACGGACAGAAGATTCTATTTCTAAGTTTTGCCCGCGCAACTGTCTCCCGCGTCATCGAGGCAATAGATGAAGAGAAGCAGATATCAGGCGATACAAAAAAACACATAGAAGTTGAGACGTACCATTCGTTTTTTTGGCGCATCCTGAAGGCGCACGGCTACCTGATAGGATTTCCTCGGAAACTTACCATTCTGGTTCCTCCAAACGAGGCTATAGCGCTCTCTGAAATTAGGTCGTCCTTTAAGAAGGAGTCAAAGCTCTCGGCCGACGAGAAACTACAAAAGAACATTCAGGAAAACAATGAGCGCGAGCGCTTAGCGATGGAGAGCGGAGAGGTGTGCTTCAACTTTTTCGCCGAGTCTGCCGCCAAAATTTTGCACGGAAGCGATAGAATTAGAAAGCTCATTTCAAATCGATATCCGTCGATCATTCTAGATGAGTTTCAGGATACGAGCGTCGATCAATGGAAGGTTGTGCAAGCTCTAGGTGCGAGCAGCATTCTGATTGCGCTGGCCGATCCAGAGCAGAGAATTTTCGACTTTATTGGGGCCGATCCAGCGCGACTCGATCAGTTTAAGGATGAATTTGCGCCCGCAGTATTCGACTTGCTCGGCGCAAACCATAGAAGTAGCGGAACTGACATTGCGTTGTTCGGAAACGACGTCCTGACCGGCAAATATCGACCTGAACCATACGTTGGTGTCGAGTATTGCTTGTTCGATTCGAAACTAAATCAAGCCCTAACTTCGCTCATGACGCAGACGCTTCAAGCAAGGACGAGATTAATAAAAAGCGGGAAAAAGAATTGGTCTGTCGCAATACTCGTTCCGACCAAGCGCATGACGCGACAAATTTCAGATTCCTTTCGCTCACCGATTGCAGGACTGAAGCCCATTTCGCACTTTGCTTCAGTTGACATGGAAGCCGCGATTCTAGCAGCTGAAATGATAGCGCACCTGCTCCAGCCGGACGACAGCGCAAGCCATTTTGAGGTTAGCGTCGATTTGCTTTGCGGCTTCTATCAGGGAAGGGGAGGTGGCGCTCCATCGCAGGCGAGTTTGAAGGAAGCAAGAGCGATCCGAAGTGCGTACGAACGGTTTCGGTCGGGCGCGCCCATTTCTAAAGCCAGCATCCTTGCAGGTATCCGCACCGTGTACGCCGCAGCACGATCCGGCGGGCTGGTCGGCGATCCCGATTTGGACTGGCAATCTATAAGAGGGCAGCTCGAAAGCGGCAGTTGTCCTCGTATGAAGGAGGTAGCAAGCGAAGCACGAAACATAAGAGTATTGGATCGGGGTACGCAACTTCGTCAAGCACTGTCGCAGGATTGGCGCGAAAACGGATCATACAAAAATGCGTTGGCGATAACGCGGCATGCATTTGTGCAGGAACATTTTGCGACTACTCAGAAGCCTGAGACTGGTGTTATCATAATGAACATGCACAAAGCTAAGGGAAAGCAGTTTGACGAAGTCATTATATTCGAAGGGTGGCCGCGCCGAGTTTATGGCAAGATAGTTTCGAATCCTGATCGTATCATCCGCTCGAACTCGCAAATCGGTGGATCAAGTCAAGCCCGTCAGAATTTTCGTGTGAGCGTAACTCGGTCAAAGATAAGGACTACAATTATGACGCCAAAAGATGATCCTTGTGTGCTATTCTATCCATTCGAGTAGAGACGCACGACGGACAGTCTTCGATTTCTAGGCTTCGCGCACATGCAGCTTCACGCCACCCCCGCCGACTACGGAATGAATTTTCATTTGTTCCTCCATTCGCTGATCCCGGCTTCGATAATCGCCGGCCCACGTTGGAGCAGGTGTTGTCGCGGGCGTTGAAAAAGCGCCGCCGAAGCGTTGAAATTTGCGGTGCCCGACAGCCTTAACGACAATGCCCTGCCGGTATGCGGCCGAGCGAATGGGTCACTTGGGATCGGGCGTTGAAATGAAGGATCTGACCTCTCGCACGAAATCGGCGAAGGCCGGCTCCTCGCTAAGGAGAATATGATTTGCGCTGTTAAGATTCACAAAGCGCGCTCCGGGTATACCAGCCGCTAACGCCCTGCCCTGTTCGAATGGAACTGCTGCATCATTCCTGGCGTGCAGCACCAAAGTCGGAACACTCACGTCTCCCAAGATCTCCGAAACGTCCATGTCTCCAAATGAATAGTGGAGTCGACTAGCGTTGTCAGGCGAAGCGGTCTCCTTCTGAAGGTCATTAAACCAAGCCATTTGCTCGCGGCTCGCGCCTGGGATGAACGTTTCGGTGAACAACTGCCTAAACGCGGGATTGTCTTTTCCCCATCCCTCGCGGATCAACGTGGTCATGGCTTCATGGGTATCAATTTCGTGGCGGTCACCCCGCTTTCGCCAACCTTTTGCGTATCCGCCATAGAGGACCAGGTGAGATACGCGCTCGGGGTGCCGGACGGCGTATGCTACCGATACCGCGCAGCTCTGCGAGACACCCAGCAGCGGGAACCCGCTTAGACCGTTTGCGTCAGCAACGCTCTCCAGATCGCAAACCATGGCGGCAAAGGACAGATCACTGGCATTCCAATCGGAGAGGCCGTTGCCGCGCTCATCGTATCGAATGAACGTATTGCCTTTCGAGAGTGAATCGATCCAGTGTCGCCATACTGGGCTTTCCCACTCATATTGAAGGTGCGACATCCAATGCGCCGCGCGAAGAATTGGTGGTCCCTTGCCGGAGATGGCGTAGGCGATTTGGACCCCGTCAGGACTCCTGCAATAGCGTATTTGTTGGGAACGTTGTTGTTCATTTAGGGCGAAGTACGCATCGGGATGGCCGCCACTTAATCGACCGCTACGTCCATCCAGGATCGCGGCATAGGCTCGGACCGGGCGGGCAATGTTTTTGAGGTGTTGCTCGCCCATATCGACGAACTCAATGCCGACCTTCCCTCGAACATAATCGTAGGCAGAAGATGAAATGCAGATACCGCCGGGTTCTGCGATACTCTCAAGGCGTGCCGCGATGTTGACGCCGTCTCCAAAGATGTCATTGGGTTCGACGATAACATCGCCGATGTTGACACCCACCCGGAAAGTAATACGGCGGTCTTCGGCATCGGCAGTTGTAAGTTCTTTGACGCGGGTCTGAAACTGCACAGCAGCCCGAACCGCTTGTACCGCACTCGGAAACTCCGCCAAGAAGCCGTCGCCGGTATTCTTCACAATGCGACCGCCATGGTCGGTGATTGCTGGCTCGACCACCTCCGCCAGAAGTTTTGTAAGTTTGGCGTGCGTTACCTCTTCATCATGGTGCATGAGCCCCGAATAGCCCGCTACGTCAGCGGCCAATATCGCAGCCAACCTACGTTCAACCCGGACTGGCCGCTCTTGCACCATAACATGCAATCCAACCCACGGCTCACTCTACGGCGGATAAGAGGGGAAAGCCAAACGCGTTTTGAGAGGATGCCCAAATCTATGAGTACACCGCCTCGCTAACGGCTCAATGCCCGGTCAACTCCTCGGTGTCTTGACAGCCACGGTGACCTAAATTTCATGGAGGAACACTTGATAGTCATCTGGACTATTCATCGGATCGGCTGTTGGATTATCGGCGGTTGATCGAGCGGGTTTCTCGCACCGTCCCGAGCCGAAAACGACGAGCGCCGAAAGCGACCAGTGCCAATGGCAACCAGCGTCCGACGGAACCAGTGTCCAAAGGCCAGCGTCCAAGGGGCCAGGGTCCAGAAGGCCAGTGTAAAGCGAGCATCAACCCTGCAGCAGCCAGCCAGTCTGCGTGCAGTTAACTGGCGTCGCAAGGCAAGGCAATTGCCAACGAAAAGCCTTTGAGGCTTTTGGGACCATCGGTCGCTCCGGTGGTCCTTTTCGTTGTGCTAGTGCAGTAACCGTCCGATGCGTGATTAAGCATGCTTTTGTCCGCCACTTTCCCTCCCCCGTGGCATCCAGAACAAGAATGCTTCCCGGCCGTCGTGCGGTCATCAGTATTCACTCGGCAAGCGCCCGATAGACGGATGCTCGACCGATCCTAAGCGTCTTGGCTATAACCGTCGGTCCGATGCCTTTGGCTTTCATCTGCCTGATCTTTTCGGGATCAATACTCGCCTTGCGACCCTTGTAGACGCAGCGCGCCTTCGCATCGGCAATGCCTTCACGCTGTCGCTCCCGCCGCAGGTTGGTTTCAAACTCCGCGAACACACCGAGCATGTCGAGGAAACATTTGCCCGCCGCCGTGCTCGTATCGATTGGCTGCTCGGTGGCCTTTAATGACGCTCCACGAGCCTTTACGGCGCGGACAATGTCTTGCAGGTCGCCAATGCTCCGCGCGAGCCGGTCGATGCGCGTAACCATTAGAACGTCGTCTTTACGCAGGAAGTCCAGCACGGTCCGCAGTTCGTCACGCCCTGCCGTCGTGGTGCCGCTGCGCTTCTCTGATCTGATTATCTCGCACCCGGCAGCCCGGAGGGCATTCTCTTGCAGTTCAAGGTTTTGGTCGGTCGTGCTTACGCGCAATCAAATGGTGGGCTCGGAGGAAGTCGGACAATTCTTGAAATCCAAAGCTTACCTCAAAGGTGCGGGAAAAAAGACTCTTTGAGGCGATGCCTCTGATGCGACCGACTGATCGGAAAACAAATCACCGGCACCAAGAAACCTATAGCCGATTGTTTGATATCCGACGCGTCGTTTTGCGGCCATTCGGGCCAGAACTGGGACGCTCATGTCGACGTAGTCGTAGATGATCACCTCGCGCTTGGCGTCGTGGAGACGGTGCAACCGGCCGGCATGCTGGGCAAGCGCCGTTCTCTGTGATGGGGACATAGATGCAGGAGCGGCCCTCAGCATCGAGCAGTTTGATAGCTTAATTGCCGAACTGATGGTCGTCCGATCGATCCCAATTTCCCGCCGCAAACATGCGGCTCGATTCCTATGTCACGTTTATAAACGGATGCGTAAACCAGGCTCGCATTCCTATGCCGCGATGCGCATTTCCCGGTAATCGGGATTCTGAAACGGCAAGGAAACAGAGCCATGACGAAAAATCTCAAGAAAGGTCAGCGTATCGGCCGTAACCCGAAGACCGGCACCTCGGTGCCGATTTCTCCGCGTCGCGTAATCGTGTTCAAGCCGTCGGCCGCTGCTCTTGATTTCACATTTGACGTTAAAGTTTCGTAAGCCAGTTGTTTCGCAGACCCGTAAATGCCATTTGCATTCGACGAAATAAGTCGGCGATGCATCGCGAAGGCCCGAGGCTTACCGTCGCTAGTCCGCACCGGCCAAATCTTTCGAAGATTGCTCAGACGATGTTCAAATCCATCAAAACCTTCATCTCAAGTCTCGTTGAAGATGAGGGGTTTAGAAATCGAACTGAGAGCAACAAGTGCCAGCTCGCGACCGCAGCGTTGCTCACTCGTGTAGCGACCGTTCATAGCGAAATGTCCCAGGCGAGGCGGGCCAAGCTTCACGCTGTGCTGAAATTGCATTTTGATCTAGATGATCTCACCACTGCCAAGTTGATCCAGGATTCGGCTGCGGTCGATCGGGCCGCCGTTGATCTCTACCATTTCACCCGCCAACTCAACCAGGTTCTGGACGACGAAAGCCGCCGACGAACCGTTCAGATGATGTGGGAAATTGTATATGCCGATGGGAGAGTGAATGAATTCGAGCACAATATCATTTGGCGCGCCGCGGATCTACTAGGGGTATCCACTCGACAGCGTGTCGAGCTTCGCCAGCGAATTGAGGCCGGTCGTGCTGCCTTACCCGTTAGTTTTAACGATCGCCAATTTCACCATAGCGTTCCCGCTTTCATTGGTGATTGAGAGTAGCCCGGCCTCTAACCAAGGACCTCAAGTGCCTGGATTGCCTCTTTCAGCGGCCAGCTCGTCACCCTGTGCGATCAAGCGACCGGCACGCGAGACAACTGACGTTCTATTGATTGCTCCGACACCAGAGCTGCCGGACGAAATGCCAATTGAGGAGCTGCAGCTCACAACGAGGGTGTATCGAGCCTTGAGTGTCGAGGGCATCAAAACGGTTGGCGAAATTCGCGAGAAGTCTGATGGTTATCTTTTGAGCTTCCAGAATCTTGGCAAACGCTCCATTGAACATTTGCGCATTACGCCCGGTCGGCGGCCGGCCGATAATGCTAATTCCTCCATTTAGGCCGCGAAGGCCTGCGATCGCCAAGTCTCACACGCTCTGCGTTAAAACTCTCCTCTTTGAACTGCGCGCCACTTGTAAATAGATAACGAACGTGGGCCCGCTGAAGCGTTTTTCTGATGAACGCACTGGAATCGGCGCTAAATAGATTCTGCAATTCATTTCGAGCGCGAAGCGCGTAAGGCATTTCGCCAAGTCGATGCCGAAAAGGGTAAAGGCGTCCGTGTCGGCGTGGTCATGGACGACGCGGTCTTAGCGCGTCACCGACAAATATATGTGGATGTTCTGCTCAAGCGAATACGCGAGCGCATCCGGAAAACTCTACCCAGCATAGCTATCGAATAAGGGTCTTAAACCTTTGTCGCCGGTAGTTATGCCTTGAGAAAAATATCGTCCCAAACCTTCACTCTTTCCAGCAAGAGCCTTCTGGATAGATTTTGCACGTTTGCCACATCGTACATCGTGATAGATGCAGTCTCGGCCCCGTATCTGTGTGTTGTGCATTTGCTCCGAAGCCAACTCGCCGACACCAGAGCATCTTCAATTTTTATCTCCTTGTCTCGCACAACTCCCTTCGTCCACGGCAGCTTCGTGCCTTTCGGCGCCCTCCTAGACTTGTGTACGCGCGTTGTACTTCCTCTTTTCGAAGATCGACGTGGGCCTTCGAAAGGCGCGCAGGCCTTCGAAAGGCGCGCAACGAGATTCTCGGATGCTCCAGTATTCCAATTTCCATCGGCCTCTTTGACCGGCTGGCCTTTGACCGGTCGAGGCTCAAGCTGCATTTCTTCGATAGCTGAATACGCCGTGGTTATTGCCGTCGACAGAACGACATGCTGAAATCGAAACTTGGTGACCGAATATTTCTTCGGGTAGTAATAGGGATTGAGTTCGACGTGATGGGTCGATGCGATATCGTAGCTCATTTTCAACTTGAACACCGCATATGAAAGAGATCGATTTCGCGAGACTTTGCTAGCTAGTGCCTGTCCATA
>Ga0193727_1000981_pt1 | contig 11638 bp, 10 predicted proteins | sample H2c2metaG_FD_143051 | JGI IMG/M metagenome (GOLD analysis project Ga0193727, IMG submission 143051) | Soil microbial communities from a riparian zone of the East river system, Colorado, United States - H2c2 | ecosystem: Environmental > Terrestrial > Soil > Riparian zone | place: USA: East River...
TCAACAAGCGATACAACTGGGCTAATATGGAAGCTTGATCCCTCTCCTGGCCGGGTGTTTCGGTGCCCGCCGTTACTGAGCCGGTCCTTTCTGAATTTGCCGCGCCAGGGGCTTGGGCGCTTGCCGGTACGGCCAGCGCAAATGACGCCAGGATGACTGCTACGGCGGATGCGATGCGTCGAAGAATACGACTATCACTCATGGTGCCCACCTCCATTTAGTGTGCCATTTCAAAGAGATCATCTTCTCATAAGCCCATATCGCGATTTGATATGACTTTGACAAGCTGGGTTAGATTGGACCTGCGCGAGTATGCGCATTCTGAAAGGTTCCTCTAGTTCTGTCCCGATTCGGGGCCTGGTAGTGACGACCGCAAAACTACAGACACTCGGTTCGATCTGTTTCGGCAGCTAGCTCAACAACTGTGCCTTGCATTCCGTTGTATTCAGAGCGGCCTTTAAAGGCTTCACGTCGCTGAGGGCAAACTCGAACAACGTTTCAATAATACAAACTCTCGTAAGAATCAAGAGCGTGCCGGCGGCTCAAAGCTTTTGAGGAATCTCTATCGACCTTAAGCCGGACCCTACGGAAATACTAGTCCACGTCCATAAGACGAATGCAAATAGCATTTTGTGAATTATCCGAGGTTCTGCCGCTATGTTCGGAACGTGATGATTCCTGCCGATTATTCTTGCCCAACGCTTCGATCTCAAGAGGTTGTCTCGTCCGCCTGATTACAAGCCCGACGTAAGCACTTCTCTCCCGCGAAGGTCCACGACCTATCAGATTTTTTCTAGACCGGCGGCTACAACTGGAGTCGCTCGATTTCGGAATAATTTCGATAATAAGCCGGCGCCGGTTCGTTCCAATTAGTGCCTTCAACTGCTTCGGTACTGCATCTCTTTCTAGCAGGGCTACCCACCCCCGACCTGTACATTCTGAGTTTCTCTCGGAGAATTGCTCGAGCCTGCTGAATACGCTTGCGGGTGTTCTCTATTGATAAAGCAAGGTAGTCGGCAATGTCTCGGTAAGACATCTCTTGGATAAAGTAAAGGACTGAGGTCCTTCGTAAGACCGTCGGCAGGTCGTCAATCGCATTCGCGAGGTATAGACGCATCTCTTTACCCAGTAAAGCTTGCTCAGGTGATTCAAATACCTGCGTGATGTCTTCTTCGTCCGCCAACCTCATTTCTTCGATGCTCACGACGCCTCTTGCATACCTGTTGCGGTGTCTATGTATATCCACGCAGAGGTTTAGAATCAGCCGGGTAAGCCACGCCCTTAGATCGTTGATCTTTGCGGCATAGTCCGGCAAGCAATACCATGCCTTGACCATAGCCTTACTGAGCGCATCCTCTGCTTCCTCCCTATTGCCTCCCATCTGTCGAAGGCAAAGCCGGTAGAGATAGTCGTGATATCCCACCCACAATCTCCAGAAGGCGTCAGAATCACCTTGAGCCAGGTCGCCTAAAAGGATTCGCGCTTCCTCGTCTACCATCGTCCTGCGCTTTTCAACAGCAATAGTGATACTCCGTACAGGCTTCACCTTGGCGGAAGAAACTGCGGGCAAAGGAATTTGTGGTTCAACCTGATACGACTTCCTTGCCGCCCTTGCACGTGGCCAAGATGCGCCTCCAGTAGGTTTATCTCCGCACATCCCATGCTTTCGGGGAGATGGGAAGGCACTATCAAGGTTGACAGCGGCTTTTTTCATCGTAGTAGTACCGCGCCCGCTGCTGAGGTCAGCCTAGAGACATGCAACGAGCAGTTTGAATTTCAAATCAGGACAAGTGGGAACGAATACCGCTTTGATCGTAGATGACCGGACTCGCCCTCGATACGCGAGAAGAGCGCGCCAAGCTAGCAATGCCCTTGAGGTCAGCTTTTCCAAGAAGTGATGGCCTAGTTGTTTGTTCGCAAACCAGTAATCAGACGAGTCCAACGAACGGAGCAACCTCCCCTCGCTGCCCGCCCCAGATTTCAAACATCAGAAAACCGGAGAAGTTACTACTTGCATGCACCCATTATTGACGGGTACTCGGCTTAAAACAGCCTCTTTATATATATTGTGTGTTGAACTGTCAACTACTTTCGCCGCGCCACTTTCGCTTGTAGGCTAAATGGCCGAGTCTCATGAACCGAGCACTAGCTTGGATCAAAAGATCTTGAAAGGTTACTCGCGCATTCTACGGCTTGAAATCAGTTCCATGCCTGCGTGATAATCCGGCTCGCCGCAGACCTGATAATCGCTGAGAGGTTTGTAGTCCAAGGATAAACTCGAAATGAGGATAACCTTCGTCATTTCTTCACTGGGTGGAGGCGGCGCCGAGCGGGTGGTGTCGAACATGGCCAGGTATTGGGCCGATAAGAACTGGGAAATCACGATTTTGACTCTGTTTCAAGGTCGCCGGCCGGTTTGTTACGATCTGCATCCAAACGTTGTGCATCGCGACTTGAGATCCACACTGTCCAGCAATCCAAGACCTGATGCCAAATCCTTGATCGCGCTTCGTGACTTATTCGACATATTGTCGCCAAGCGAACGGAAAACCTTCTTAGGGAACCTCGTCCTCATAGTGGCGCTCCGGCACGCGATAGTAAGCACTAATCCACAAGCGGTAATCTCATTCATTGATGTGACCAACGTACAGGTGCTTCTAGCCTTGTACCGGCTCGATCTGCCTGTCTTCATATCTGAGCGGTGTCACCCCGTGTCTACAGGTAATGAAGGATGGGATCGCCTCCGGCAGCGGCTATATCGGAGCGCGGCCAGACTCGTTGTACTGGCCGAAGAATCATTGTCCGTCTTCTCTCCTGAGGTAAGAGAGCGAGGTCGAGTGATTCCCAATGCCGTGCTGCCCCCTCGTTATGACAGTTCGGATGAAATAGGAATGGATCAAAGAGCCGAAAGAATACTCTTGGCTATGGGACGGTTGGCTTATGAGAAGGGATTCGATCTCTTGCTACACGCATTTGCCGCGATAGCACCAAAGCATACTTTGTGGTCTTTGAATATCTGGGGGCAAGGGCGACTTCGATCCACACTGGTCGCATTGGCTGATGAGCTTGGCTTGAGCAAGCGAGTGCGATTTCCCGGTTTTACGCGGCAGCCGTATGATGTTATGCGGCAGTCTGACCTGTTCGTGCTGCCTTCGCGTCTCGAAGGATTTCCAAACGTGTTGCTCGAGGCCATGGCCTGTGGGTTGCCTGTAGTGAGCTTCGATTGCCCGACCGGCCCGAGCTACATCATAAGAGATGGGACTGACGGCGTGCTCTTACCGCCGCGTGACGTGACGGCGTTGAAGGAGAACCTGGACCGCCTGATGGGAGATGAGGCTGAGCGTAACCGGCTCGCTGGAAGGGCCCCGGAAGTAATAGAACGCTTCAGCCTGGAGAGAATGATGGGTATGTGGGAACAGGTTGTTCTTGGAGTCTTCTGAGACCCAATAGCAATTGCGGCGCTCCCACGATGCGGCTAAGTGATCGAGTCAGCGCGGCGCCCTCAGAGTTGTAATCTTACACGCGGATCAGCGGGTTGAGTATGAATAGAGTAGTTCAAAGTCTGTGGATCGGCTCTGATTTATCTGCCATGGAGCATCTCTCAATCTCCTCGTTCTTGAAAAATGGCCATCAGTATCATTTGTATGTTTACGACAACATAGGAAATATTCCTGCGGGGACGGTTGTAAACGACGGCGAGGAAATATTGCCTTCTTCAATGATCTTTCAATATAAGCAGCACAAGAGTTACTCAGCCTTCTCAAACTTCTTTCGCTATAAGCTGCTGTTGGAAAAAGGCGGTTGGTGGATAGACACTGATCTGGTTTGTCTCAAGCCATTCGATTTTCCTGAAGAATATGTCTTCTCCTCAGAAAGGGCCGCTGGCAGGGAGTTTATCAACTCGGGCGCAATAAAAGCTCCCGCAGCAAGCGATCTTTTGGCTTACGCCTGGGAGACTTGTCAGACAAAAAACCGAGAAGAATTAGTTTGGGGGGAGGTTGGGCCAAGGTTGATGGCTGAGGCGATAAATAAGTTCTCGTTAGAAAGATACGTTAAGCGCTATGACGTGTTTTGCCCGATAGGCTACGCCGAGTGGACTAAGATCCTTGATCCGAATGTGACTTGGAAGTTCGAGGAGGCTACCTACGCCGTCCATCTATGGAACGATTTCTGGAGACGCAACGGGAAGGACAAAAACCAACGGTATGATCCAGATTGTCTCTACGAACAGTTAAGCAGAAGGTATTCAGTAGAGGAATGAATACTTAGTAAGGAAATCATCGAAACAGTATACTGCATTCAAGTGGTCATCAATCATGTGGTCCGTATAACCTCTACCGCCGAGAAATTCTCTCGTCTCCACTTTCCAGGCATCGATTGCAGAACGATCCAGCCTTATCTTGAGGTATCTTGCTACGATGGTGTCCCAATCAGAGATTCGCTCAATAAATGATTCATTGAAATACGCTTGAAGCTTCGGATTGTGGATAAGCTCGTTTTGAGTTTTTTGGTAGGAATACTTCATCGCCTGGTGTATTGCGTCTAGTCCTTGTTCGCCGACATCCTTTTCGATGCGATAGATTTCCTGAAGAAACTCCACCTCTCCCTTTATAGGCATGCTTCCGTACTTGCCGCCAAAAATATATATTTCGTCATCAGACACGGCTGGAAAAGCCGCCCGTGGGTAGAACTCCTGCGGATTCTTTCCAATGATATTCAAGTCATCGTGGTCCATGAATATGATCTTCACCTTCCATTCACCGTTGTCCCAGACGCTCTTTAGTCCAACATTTCTTGCCACGAAAGACTCGCCACGGGTGAAGCCTCTGATTGCCAGCAAAGTGCCCCAAAATGTGCCGATTTCCCGCATTATCAGTAGATAATTGTTGTTAGCCCTATTACGGTTCGCCGGCACAGAGAACGCGTCGTTCAGGTATTGTCCCGGATTTTGGTAATTGACCTTCGGCGGGACATAGATGCCCAGTATTTCATCCAGAATTTCATCTGTAAGCCGCTTAACATCCGCATCGGTATATTCGACCTTTAGCCCATCCCTGAAGTAATGCTCGTGGCCGAGAGGGGACAGATATCTTGCGAGGCGATCCAATCTGTATGAGGTCGTACCGACCAGAATGGCCTGTCCGGGCGCACAAATGCCGAGGAATTGGGTCGTGAGTCCCAACTCGCCGGGTAGTCGCGGCGGAATCTTATCTCTCTCCTGCCTGAATGCTTTGATCGATTCTTCAATCGCATCCCGCATTCTGCGGAATCCATCTCCGAACACTCGAGAATCTGTGAAGTAACGCAGGATGTGTTCTTCACCATGTTTTGTCGGAACGGTGAGGATAGTGGAGATCGAGACCGTCTTTGCAATAGGTGCTTCCGTACCGTGCACCAGGCGATAGATGCGCGCAAGAATAGCAGAGGCGCTGGCATCCCACCTCAGGTATTCCCCCATGCTCCCCGCATGAAACCTGTGCGTAACAGGCACCGGCTCTCCGCCTCGCGCATAAAAGACATCCAGCGGATGCTCTCCCTTGTCGCCCGATCTCTTTAATTCAAATTCCATGTCGCTGCCAGGCGGCTTGATAACCACGACAACGGTCGTTAGGGGATACTCAACTAGTGAATTTATTTCAGAGCTTGTTGAGTCTGAAACCCAAAAGATTTTGGACATGTTGCGGAGCGTTCTGAGAATCTCCGCCTCGAAATCCGGAATACTCGATAACGTCCGTTCTGCTTCGCTTCCGGTGTAGGGGTGAAGCATGGGGCGAATGTCTTTCGTTCCTCGTGATAGCCTTAACTGCTCGAGAATCCGGTCAACCACTTCTCCCGGAGTCCACAGATAGCGAGCGAGACTCAGCTTACAGTCGTGCCGGGATAGATGAATGAACTCTCGCAACGCGCTCTCGGAAGTTCTTTCTCCTTTGACAAGACTGAGTACCCGATTCGACCTCTCGAGTCTCCGCCGAAACTCAATAACGAAATCGCCGAGGTCGGTCGTAGAATACCCCTCCTTCAGGACGAAGTCGTCAACTCGCGAATCAGCGCCCTCGCTGGATTTGATTTTCAGTTTGGCGAGGAGAAAATCGAACTCCCGTACGTTGCCAACGGATAGACTCAATATCTGATGCTCCAGCATCAACGCGGCCAACCGGCGGATATCCCAAGAATCTGCGTGGTCTCCTCTCGACGTTTCAATTAACTTCAAAGCAAAACCTCTGTCGTAGCCTCGATGTCGAAAGAATTCGTCGAAGAGATGATAAACTTCAGGGGATCCAGTGAATTCAATCTTGAGAATAACGAATAGTCGATCTGAGATATGAGGGTATGCTTCTTCGGTGATCTCTTTCATTAACGCTAGAATCTACCCCTCGCAAGTATTAAAATCTAGCTCTTCGCAGTAAAAAGGAAACCGGATAAGAAATTACAGGTCTACCACCGGATGGTATACTGCGGACCTTCTCAGTGTTGGCTTGCTTTGCCCGGTTGATAGCGAGCCAGACAGTCGGCGACTCGTCGTCAAAAAAGGCAGAGAGGTGCAGGTCGTGACCACTATTCTGTCAAGACACCAGCTCAATGAGTACGACCGTAACGGAATTGTCTTTCCGATCAGAGTGCTTTCAGTAGACGAGGTAACTCTTTTTCGAGCCGAGCTCGACTCAATCGCTGATAAGTGTGGGGAAGGCTCGCTGAAGCGATTCGATAGCCTCCATCTGTTTTTCAATTGGGCCCATCGCCTGGTCACGCATGATGCCCTCTTGAATGCGGTTGAAGACGTCCTGGGCGGCGATATTTTGATCGACGGTACCCTGGTCTTCTACAAGCCGCCGCAAGATTCCAGCTACGTATCCTGGCATCAGGACAGCGTTTACTCGGGTTGGCACCTAACGCCTTCAACTTCAGCCTGGATCGCACTCACCGCGAGCCACCGCGCCAACGGCTGCATGCGCGTGATCCCGGGGTCCCATAAGCAGGGCTTGGTGAGTCACGTCAATATCCGGGACGATTCCAATCTGGTAGCGCGTGGTGAGCGAGTCGAAACCGTCGTCGATGAATCAAAGGCAGTAGACGTCGTATTGCAGCCAGGCGAGATGTCCTTGCATCACAGCACCATCATCCACGGTTCGAATGCAAATACATCCGACCAACCGCGAATCGGATTTATCGTGCGGTTCGTTACTAACCGAATCACGAATCGAGACAGACCACTGCTGCGGGTTCGTGGCGAAGCAGATTGCAGCCATCTAAGTCTCGCGGAACCGCCGGCTGAGATCGATCAACAAACCGCATTTTCTGCCTGGCGCACTTTTAGCGGTTTGTAACTAATCGGCACCGGATCGCACTACGTTGACAGCTCCAAAACAGTGTCCTAGACTGCTGTCCGCAACTTGAATAACCGAGGAAAGAGTTTTTCGACGCGCCAAATACACTAAGGATTGGAGCAGATGCAGACGCTCGCGCCGTTTCCCGATACCGGAAGAATCGAGATTTCGCCCGCACTCGCGGGTGAGCTGCTGAAGGCCGCCGAGCGCCTTCCTCTGTACGACAACAAAGATTTCTATTCACCTGCGTTGCAGACACTCGTACACGATAGTATTCGTGAAGCCTGTCCGGATGGTTTCGATTGGCTCGTCAATCTGACAAAAGAGCGAATCGCTCGATGGCCCTACTGGGTATTATTGCAGGGCCTTCGTTTCGACGAGGGGAACAGATTGTTCGTCGCAATCAACCGGGCCTTTGGTGAATTGGTGGCTCGTCCGTATGAAGCGCCGCGCGCCCAACTGGTTCATTACATACAGCCCGCGACCGACATACCTTCGTCGCGAGGGGGTCATGAGAGTGAGAGATTGCATACGGATACAGCGGACTGGGAAATACCGGTCGAGTTGATCTCGATGGTGTGTGTCCGCGCGGATCGGGGAGGCGGCGGTCGATCTCGAGTCCTTGATGTTGACACAGTGCGGGACGAAGTGAAAAATCGCCTGGGAACCGAGATACTTGAATTCCTGGAGACCGAGCCGGTCCCGTGGCAGTTGGCCGCTTATCGCGGGGGCGGGGTGAAATGGCGAACGGTGCTGACCGAATCGAACATGTGTTGGCGGCGTTATACGATTGATCTCGCATTGAGTTCCAACGGTGCGAAGGTTTCGGACGAAATGCTAACCTCATTGGATTCCTTTGAAGATGTTATCACTGCCACTACCCGCACCGTTGACTTCTCGATGCGCGAAGGCGAGCTACTGTTTTCGGATAACACACGGACGATTCATGCGCGCACGCCGATCTCGGACGGCATCGCTTCCGATCGGTTGATGATTCGCAGTTGGATCAGGGCCTGCTGAACGGAGTCTAGAATGCAATTCGCTCAGATTTGTGATCGTGTCGAAACCGATGCCTCGGCTGCCGGACCGATCAACCTCTCTGCGTTTCCTGGAATTTGGGTTAATTCAAATCCCGATACGAACGGCATCGCGCGGATGGTGATGTCTGAGTCCGATGGGAACCTCTCGCTGCGGGTATACGCGATTGGTCCGGACGGTTTGATCGACTGGGGAATGGCGGACGTAAGCGTCTTTACATCGAAACCATCATCGCGGATCGGTGCGGGTTTTATCTGCCATTACGACTTTGGCTTCGCGCAAACACGGCTCCAGGGAATGATCGCCAAGGGCCTGCTGGTTCTCGCCCAATTCCATAGCTTTAAGGACGACAGCAAGCGTGTGGACTATTTTGTGCGTGAGTATTTTGCGTTAGCCCACGGGCGATATTAGCGCCACGACGTGCGAGCCGACTTGAGAGCTCTCGATGACACAGACCTTCGAGTTCAAACAAAGCAGTCATTTGCACCCCGCGTTACTGGATCCCGCGGCGAAAACGCTGGACGCCGATAAGCTGACTGGTCGATGGGTGAATACAAACACAGAAACGCAGGGACTAGCCGAATTCGTGATCGAACAGGACGGCGAGCGGTTCAGCGTCAGCGGCGTCGGTGTCGGAGCGGACGGTCCGATTGACTGGCCTATGACCAATGCCACACCGCTGGCAAATCTGGAGGAAGAAGCAGGACAACGTGCGGTTGCTCTAACGGCTACTTTCGCCTTTGGTTTCATGAGAGCGGAGACCCAGATTCGAGTTAATAAGGGCGTGCTCGTGATCGTGGTGTTCCATACGTTCCTGGACGACAGCGGAAGGTCGAACTACGTTAATCGCGAGTTCTTTTACCGCCAAGACTGATCCTTTGAACGACTCCGACCACGTTTTCGTCAAGCGGCATAGGCGTCCAAACTGGGGAATTGCCATCCGTCCGACTGCTAATTGTTGATAGGTTTAAAGGGATTCACCATGAGCGACCTCAGCATCGCGATTCAACACACGCCCTATCGTGCCGAGCGCCGGAAGTGGGCCCAGGCAATGATCGAGCATCTGCGTAGCGAGAATCGTAGCGAGAATCCGAGCATACCGCTTGCGGTCATCAGGGACACTCGTCGTGAAGGCTGCTGGCCGACGTATCGCCGGACTCTCGAGGCTGCCGGTCAGGCTTCGCATCACCTCGTTCTGCAGGATGATCTCGGACTGTGCAGGGACTTCATACGATCGGTAAAGGAGGTGATCCGAGCGAGACCCGAAAACGTCATCGCGCTGTACACGAACACACGCGCAGTGTTGACCGCTCGAGACCGCGGCGAGTCCTGGGTCGAGAGATCGGGCGCGGCCGGTCCGGCGGTGATTTGGCCAACACATCTGATCGCCGAGTTCCTCCAGTGGCAGGACAGGCATATAAATCGTAATTTTCCGTGGGACGACGTTCGCGTCTCAATGTGGCTAATCAAGACCTCAAAGAGAGCCTTCGTGACCGTCCCGTCACTCATTCAGCATTTGGGCTGTGGGTTCTCGACCCTGGGACTGAATGGTCCCAGCAAGGTTGCCGCGTGGTACATCGGAGACGATCGATCAGCGCTCGAGATCGACTGGTCGCAGGGTCTCACGTCGCCAGTTAAAGATACCACCCACATTCACGCGGAATGGTGGGAACACTTCCAAGAATAGATTTCACCCTCTCCCTTGGGATTGGGACGTTTAACCCGTCAGATGTTCAGAGGGGAACGGCTGGCTTATCCAGGGGTAAGGCGATTCTCGATTTCAGCGTCAATGCTCGCAATCTCCTGCCGTATTCCAATTGCAGGATGCATTTTGCTTGATGAATGGGACCGTTGCTCCAGCATTGACGCTGTCACACCAGTACGACATTATCTTCGACGACAACTTGATTGGGCCGGACATATGTCGCACAGACTAGACAACCTATTTGAAGGGATGCCCATATATGTCATCTCAACGGGCACGAGTCTGCGTGGATTTGATTTCGCACGACTGAACGGCAAGATAACCATAGGCATCAACCGAGTTGTTGAGTATTTCCATCCATCGATATTACATTTCGTCGACCAAACAGCGAAAACGAATCACGCAAGAGCCTTGCGCAATTATAACGGCATGATAATAGCCGGAATAGGCACAGTACCGACGCACACGCATGATAACGCGTTCGAAATAAGCCGTAACGTAGACACATTTGAACTCAGCGGCAACATGACATCAACATCGAAGAAGATCGGAAGATCGTTCAGCGACGGATGGTTCGGGAGTGGCGCGGGGTGTACCGCTTTACACACGGCGATTCTTCTTGGTGGTAACCCTATCTACCTTTTGGGCTATGATTACTATGAGGATAATGGAAGACACTTTGACGAGTATGACGAGTCACGCAATGACAAGGACTTGTACGCTGTTTCGTTCGAGGGTGTAGAGCAGATAAGCCGTGAAAATTGGATACCTGAGATATACAATTGCAACCCGATCTCAAAGCTGAGGTGTTTTCCGCACGTCGATCTTGACACGATATTGCCGCGGAGGCCATGAGTATCTGAAGTCAGAAAAGGATAACGCCGTTGGATTTCACTCATCTCAAACCAGAGCAGCAACAGTCCTTTGACCACGACGGTTTTCTGGTCGTGCGCAATGCTCTTGATGCAGAGACCGTCGATCGCCTTACCGATGAGTGCGACCGACTGGCGGAATCTTTTCTGCGAAAGCCCGAGGTTCTCACCAGGCCGGAGTATAATCATCTGGATTTGCGGCCGGGCTTACTAAGAGAAAAAGCGTTGTTCGCGCTGGTCTCAAATTCATCGACAGTGCCCCTCGTGGTCCAGTTGCTCAGTCCCAATATTCACCTGCACTCGACGGCGCTCATTTACAAGAGACCGGTAAGTCCCGATGCCCCGCGCTTTCGGCGAGGGTGGCACCGTGATATTCGCATTCCCCGGGACCTGGGCCATCAATGCCTCCCGCTGGTGGGTATCAAGGTCTGTTACTGTCTGACGGATTTTCACCAACCCGACTCCGGTATGACTGTGCTGGCTCGCAAAAGCCACCTGAAGACTGAGCCTCTTGTTTTGCCCAAGGGTCAAGTCGATCCACCCGATGTAGAGCTGTGCGACCTGATCCTCAACGCCGGCGACGCCTTTCTCTTTGAAAACCGCCTCTTTCACACTGCCGCACCTAATTTGAGTGATCGCGTCTCCAAGGTGTTGATGTACGGTTATGCTTATCGCTGGATGAAGCCAGAGGTGTATCT
>Ga0193727_1000982_pt1 | contig 11636 bp, 12 predicted proteins | sample H2c2metaG_FD_143051 | JGI IMG/M metagenome (GOLD analysis project Ga0193727, IMG submission 143051) | Soil microbial communities from a riparian zone of the East river system, Colorado, United States - H2c2 | ecosystem: Environmental > Terrestrial > Soil > Riparian zone | place: USA: East River...
CGTCGTACTACCTCTTCAATGCGAAGAAGCAGCCGGTCAACGGCCCCGAGGACACGCGCGAGCGCCTGCTGGACGCGACGTTGCCGAGCGGCCGCAAGCTGAATGGCGAGGTGCCGAAGGGCTTCACCGTGTTGGGCGTGCCGCCCAACCGGGTCGTGATCAGCTGCGACCAGAAGACGACCGGCTGCCTGGGGACGCAGCAGGCTGACGCAGCCGCGCCGACCGTGTACTACCTCTTCAAGTTCGACCCGAACAACAAGACCGACCCGGTGCCGGAGGCGACGGGCGAGGACCTGAAGCTCTCGGACATCGCGGCCGACATCAGCACGCAGGGCCAGGGCAACGTCGTGCGGCTTGGCTTCACCGGCGAAGGCGCGAAGAAGTTCCACGAAATCACGGCCGAGGAAGCGCGCCGCGGTGCCGGGAACGCGGCCGCCGCCGGTCAGACCGGCAGCGACGCTGCCACGATCCAGCAGTTCGCCCAGCACTTCGCGATCGTGCTCGACGGCCAGCTCCAGTCGACGCCGTATATCGACTACAAGCAGAACCCGGACGGGATCGACCCGACGGGTACGGGTGCAGAGATCTCGAACATCTCGAGCATCGGCGAGGCGAAGGACCTGGCGCTCGTCCTCCAGACCGGCGCGCTGCCGGTCGAGTTCCATCAGATCGAGCGCACCGACGTCTCGGCCACGCTCGGCAAGGACTCGCTCAAGGAGGCGAAGCTCGCCGCCCTGATCGGCCTGCTGGTCGTCGCGATCTTCCTGCTCGCGCTCTACCGCTTCCTCGGCGTCGTCGCCGTCGTCGGCCTCGGCATCTACGCGCTCTTCCTCTACGCGGCGATCCTGATCTTCGGCGTCACTCTGACGCTGCCCGGCTTCGCGGGCCTGATCCTCACCATCGGCGTCGCGGCCGACGCGAACGTCGTCATCTTCGAACGCATCAAGGAAGAAGTGCGCGCCGGGAAGTCCGTGCGCGCCGCCATCCAGGCCGGCTATGCCAAGGGCTTCCACACGATCATCGACGCCAACGTGGTGACCGTGATCACCGCGCTGGTGCTGTTCGCGGTCGCGACCGCGAGCGTGAAGGGCTTCGCCCTGATGCTGATGATCGGCACCGTCATCTCGCTGATCACCGCCGTCGCGGCGACGCGCGCGATGCTCGGCCTGCTGGCGGGCTTCCGCTGGTTCGAGAACCCGAGCTTCATGGGCGCGAGCGGCGAGCAGAGCTGGCGGTTCCTCCAGATCGACTTCATGCGCAAGCGCTACCTCTGGTTCGCGATCTCCGGCACGATCGTCGTGATCTCGATCGGTGCGCTGGCCGTCAGGGGCCTGAACCTGGGGATCGACTTCAAGGGCGGCACGCAGGTCTCGTTCACGACGCCGCAGCCGACCTCGCTGTCGTCGGTGCGCGAGCAGGCGACCCAGTTCGGCAAGGAGCCGGTCGTCCAGGGCCGCGGCAAGAGCATCAACGGCGACGAGTACAAGAGCTTCCAGCTGCGCCTGCAGACGCTCAACGGGCCGGAGACGAGCGCGCTCAAGGACGCGGTCGGGACGCAGTTCCACACGACGAAGATCCAGATCCAGACGGTCTCCGCGAGCTTCGGGAGACAGATCGCACGCTCGGCGATCATCGCGATCCTCTTCTCGCTGCTGCTGATCATCCTCTACCTCGCGGTCCGGTTCGACTTCAAGTTCGCGGGACCGGTGATCGTCGCGCTGGTCCACGACATTGTGATCACGGTGGGCGTCTACGCATTGCTCGGACGGGAGGTGTCGAACTCGACGGTCGCCGCGGTGCTGACCGTGCTCGGCTACTCGATCTACGACACGATCATCATCTTCGACCGGATCAGGGAGAACATCCCGCTGATGCGGCGGGCGCCGTTCGCGACGATCACGAACATCTCGCTCTGGGAGACGATCCGCCGCTCGCTGGCGACGACGCTGATCACGCTGCTGCCGATCTTCTCGCTGCTGATCTTCGGCGGCGCGACGCTGAAGGACTTCGCCTTCGCGCTGATGGTCGGGATCCTCTCCGGCGCCTACTCGTCGATCTTCATCGCGGCGCCGCTGCTGACGATCTGGAAGGAGCGTGAGCCGGAGTACGCCCGCCGGATTGGCCAGGACTCGCTGAGCGGCGACGCGGCCGAGGCGGCGATCGAGGCGAACGAGGAAGCCCTCGCGGCGGAGCCTGCGCCCGATCTCTCGCCCGTGGGAGCGGCCGACCGCCCGGTGGGAGCCAGCGCGGAGAAGCGCGAGCGCCGGCGGCAGCGGCGACGCGCGAGGCCCCATGGCCGCTCCCGCTGAGCTTCGCGACCTCGCGGAAAAGGTCGTGCTCGCCGGTGTCGGCGCGGTCGCGCTGACGGCCGAGCGGGCGGACGCGCTCGCCGAGGAGCTGTCGGCGCGCGGCGGCATCGGGCGCGAGGAGGCGCGGGCGCTGATCGAGGAGCTGGTCGGCCGCTGGCGCAGCGAGGGCGTCCGGATCGGCGAGCGGACCGGGGTGGGGCTGGCGGCGCTGTTCCGCGAGCTCGGGCTCGTCACGCGGGTCGAGCTCGAGGAGCTCGAGCTGCGGGTCGCGCAGATCGAGCACCGGCTCCGGCTGCTCGAGCCGTGAACCCGCTGCGGCGGCTCGGCAGCGTCGAGGCGGGGTGGTGGTTCGGCCGCCGGATCGCGCCGCGCGTGGCGGTGACGCTCGCGCCGGCAGCCGGCTATGGCGTCGACCGGGTCCCGCTCGAGGGCGGCGGCGTGGTCGCGGCGAACCACTTCTCGGGAATCGACCATCCGCTGATCGGTGCCTTCTCACCCCGGCCGCTGTACTTCCTGGCGAAGGCCGAGCTGTTCGAGATCCCGGTGGTCGGACAGGTTTTGAGCTGGCTCGGCGTCTTCGCAGTTCGCCGCGGCGAGGGCGACCGCGAGGCCGTGCGGCACGCGCGAGAGCTCGTGCGCGAGGGGAACCTGGTGTGCGTGCACGTCGAGGGCACGCGGCAGCGCTTCGGACATCCGGGGCCGCTGCATCCCGGCGCGCTGATGATCGCGATGCAGGAGGGCGTGCCGGTGATCCCCTGCGCGGTCGACACCTTCGGCTGGCGGCCGTGGAACCGGCGAACATGCTCGGTCGTCTGGGGCGAGCCGCTGAGCGTCGACGACCTGCCGCGCAACCGGAAGGGCTATGCGGAGGCGGGCGAGCGGGTTGGCGAGGAGATCGTCCGCCTGTGGCGCCTGGCCGTCGCCGCCTCGGCCGCCGGCCTGCCCGAAGAGCTCCCCGATGGCGCGCGTCGCAGCGGCATCAACCCGACGCTGTAGCGCCCTCCGGCGGGGACTGTCCCCGCCCGTCGGCCCGGCGGGACATGGCGAGCGGCGCGAAAGCGTGACGATTTGTGCACAGCTGGCGGTCCGGCTGGGCGGTTCATGCGATCCTGGCGGGGCAGGCGCTACGCGGGACACGGCCGAACGGCCCGCGCGGCGTCCGGTAGCCCCTGCGCGCGTGTCACACTGAGCCCATGGCGAGTACGGCCAGGCGGAGGAACCTCGGCCGGATCTCCGAGATCGCGCAGGTCGCGGTCCGGCACGGCTTCGGCTACTTCTTCGAGACCCACCGCCTGACCGACCTGCTCCCGGGCCGCCCGAAGCTGAGCGCCGCCGCGGCCAGCCCCTCCGAGCGAGGGCGGCACCTGCGCGAGATGCTCGACGAGCTCGGCCCGACCTTCGTCAAGTTCGGCCAGCTCCTCTCGACCCGTCCCGACGTCGTCCCGCCGGACATCGTGGTCGAGCTGCAGAAGCTCCAGGACGACGTCCGCCCGGTCCCGTACGAGGATGTCGAGCGCGTGATCCGCGAGGACCTCGAGCTGAGCGTCGAGCAGCTCTTCACCGACTTCGACCCGACCCCGATCGCAGCCGCTTCGATCGGCCAGGTGCACCGCGCCACCCTCCCGAACGGCCGCCGCGTCGCCGTCAAGGTCCAGCGCCCGAACGCACCGAGGCAGATCGAGGCCGACCTGGCGCTGCTCTACCAGGCCGCCCGCCTGATCCGAGAGCGGGTGCGTGCCCTCGAGTTCATCGACCCGCGCCAGCTCGTCGACGAGTTCGCGCGCTCGATCCGCCAGGAGCTCGACTACCGCCTCGAGGCCCGCAACGCCGAGGCCTTCCACCACCAGTTCTCCGGTCACCCGCACGTGCAGATCCCGCGCGTCTACTGGAGCTACACGCGCACGCGGGTGCTGACGCTCGAACTGATCGAAGGCGTCCAGCTCGCCGACCTCCCGCTCGACGCGTGGGAGATGGAGGAGCGGCGCCGCCTCGCCTACCTGATGGCCGAGACGTGGATGACGATGATCTTCCGCCACGGCTTCTTCCACGGCGACCCGCACCCGGCGAACATCTTCGTGATCGGCGACGCGGAGCACATCGGACTGGTCGACTTCGGCCAGGTCGGGAAGCTGACCGACGAGGACATGTCGAAGCTGACGCGGCTCTTCATCGACGCCGCCGCCGAGCGCATCGACGCCCTGCCGCGCCGGCTGGCAGAGCTCGGTGTCCGCTACCCGAAGGAGCGCGAGGACGAGTTCGTCGCCGAGCTGCGCGAGATGTATGCGCGCTACTACGGCGCCAGCCTCGCCGAGATCGACCCACTGCAGGTCATTCGCGAGGCCTTCCAGCTGATCTACCGGCTCAACCTCCGCCTGCCGGCCCGCTTCGTCATGCTCGACAAGGCGATCGCGACGCTCGGCTCGGTCGGCGTCGAGCTCTACCCGGACTTCAACGTCTTCGAGGTGGCCAGGCCGTACGCGCGCGGGCTGATGCTGGAGCGCTACACGCCGCAGCGGGTGCTGAAGCGGGCACGGTCGGAGGGGCTCGAGCTGGCGCGGATCGCACGCGACCTGCCGTACCAGGTGCACGACATCCTGGAGGAGTTCCGCGACGGCCAGATCGAAGTCGGCTTCGTGCACAAGGGCCTGGACGAGTTCATGCGCAAGCTCGACGTGGCCTTCAACCGGCTCGTGATCGCGCTGGTCACGGTCGGCGGCCTGATCGGCTCGAGCCTGATCGGGATCTTCTCGACGAAAGGCCCGCAGATCGCAGGCGTGAACTTCCTCTCGTTCGTGGGATTCGTCCTCTCCGCGATCCTCGGGCTGTGGCTGCTCTGGGGCGTGCTCCGCTCAGGGCGGTTGTAGAGAGCTCGTCGCACTTCCGCGCGAAAGGACATCTGGCGCGGGCGCGGAGCCGCGGATAGCTTCGGCTCATGTCGCAGGCGCTGCTCCTCGCCGAGGCCGAGCCGGGAACGCGGGAGTTTCTCGCGCGGCACCTGGCGAGCGACGGCTTCGCGGTTCTCGGTGCGGACGCCGGGCGCGAGGCCCTCGAGCTGGTCGAGCGCGAGCGGCCAGACCTCGTGCTCGTCGGCGGCCTCACGGACGCGCCGGCGCTCGAGGTCTGCCGCGTCCTGCGCGAGGGCGAGCCGGGCCGTTCGTGGGACCGCGATGTCCCGGTGATCGTGCTCGGCGACGCCAGGGCGGACGCGGTCGACCGCGTCCACGCCTTCGAGCGAGGCTGCGACGACTTCGTCCCGCGGCCGTTCCACTACGAGGAGCTCGTGGCCAGGATCCATGCCGTCCTGCGCCGGACACAGCCCGGGATCCGCGAGCGGCTCGCCGCCGGGCCTCTGGCGGTCGACCGCGCCACGCGGAGAGTCACCGTGCACGGCCTGACGGTCGCGCTCTCGGCGAAGGAGTACGAGCTGCTGGTCAAGCTCGCCACCCAGCCAACCCGTGTCTTCACCAAGGAGGAGCTGCTGCGCGACGTCTGGGGCTTTCGCTCGCTCGGGCGGACCCGTACGCTCGACTCACACGCCTCGCGCCTGCGCCGCAAGCTCTCGCGGGCCGGTGCCGCCGACTGTGTGCTGAACGTGTGGGGCGTCGGCTACCGGCTGATCGCCGACTACGAGGAGGTTCTCAGCACCGCCTGAGCCGAATCGTTAGCCTCGCGGCGTGGAGGACGCCGTTCGCGTGACCAAGGTGCCGGGCGAGCCCGAGGCGGAGGTCCTCTGCGGCCTGCTGCGGGCGAACGGGATCAAGTGCGCCTACCGGCCGACCGACGAAGCCGACTCGGCGTTCGAGGGCTTCGGCGGGGAGGGCGGCGAGCGCGAGATCCTCGTCGCGCCCGCCGATCTCGAGGCCGCGCGCGCCCTCCTCCAAGAAGACTGACCGCTAGCCGGTACCGGCCCGGTACGCCAGCGCGAAGAACTGTGCGGACACCGCACGCGCCGGGCCCGCGAGATCCGGACCGTGCGCAGCGAACGATCGCGCCTTGAAGATGTCGAGCAGCGCTCGCAGGATGTTCGTGTTCGGCGGGCTCTGGTTGTGGGCCCGGACGACCTCGAAGTCCGAGCAGGTCTTGTAGTCGTTCACCGCGGTCTGCGCGCCGAAGTACGCCGGCTTTCCGAACTGCGTCGCGAAGTACCCGTCGAGCCCGGTGAAGCTGTCCTGGAAGGTGTCGGCCGTGACGGCCGTCGAGCAGATGGCGTACTCGAGCGTGAGCGCGATCACGTTCGCGTCCAGTGCCTCCTTCTTCTTCAGCGTGGCGACCTGCTTCTGCAGCGACTTGATCTGCGCCTGGAGCGACTTCAGCGTCGGCGCCTTGGCCGAGCCGGCGCCGGCCGGCGACGCGACGAGCAGCACGACGGCCGCGACGGCCCCGAGTGTCAGTACCTGCCTCATTCCGTGCCTCCCCGTTGAGCCTCGAATGTCGGCGCAATGCTAGCCGCCGAGCAGGGCGCCTTCGAGCTCGAGCAGGGTGCGCTTGCGGTCGAGCCCACCGGCGTAGCCGACCAGCGAGCCGGTCGAGCCGACGACGCGGTGGCAGGGGAGCACGATCGGCACGGGGTTCCGGTTCATGATCGTGCCGACGGCGCGGGCCGCTCGCGGCCGGCCGGCCCGCTCGGCGAGCGTGCCGTAAGTCGTCAGCTCGCCGTACGGGACGCGGGCGAGCTGCTCGAGCACTGCCCGGCCGAACTCGCGCGCGGGGCCGAGGTCGACCTCGAGCTCGAACTCCTGCCGCTCGCCGGCGAAGTACTCGTCGAGCTGTCGGCGCACCTCGTCGGTCGGGCGAGGCGAGCGGAGCACGCGCGTGCCGAAGAGCCGGGCGAGACGCTCGGCCTCGGCGTCCGGGTTGGCGTCGTAGTGGATCTCGCAGACGCCGCGCTGGGTGACGGCGACGAGCAGCTCGCCGACGGGCGTGTCGTGCAGCTCGTACGCGACGTCGAGCAGGCCCTCCGCGGCGGCGGCGTCGCGGAAGCGCCGGTCGAGCTCGGGGGAGACGGTCATGAGAGCTCCTTTCTGCGCAGGCGGCGGACACCGGACGACGCTGCCTGCCTCGCGGCTTCGGGCGAGGAGCCGAGCGCCGCACCGATGTCCTCGTAGCTGAGGTCGTAGCCGTAGCGGAGGAAGACGGCGGCGCGCTCCTTCTCGGGCAGGTCGGCGGTCAGCCGGCGCACCTCTTCGTAGGGGAGCGGCTCGTCCACCGACTCGAGCTCGGGCAGCTCGGCCGAGGTTGCCCGAGTCCGTCGGAGCACGTCGAGGGCGACGTTGCGCGCGATCTGCAGCGCCCAGGCGCGCAGGTAGCGCCCGTGCTCGAGCGTCGGGTAGGCCCGCAGCGCGCGCAGGAACGTCTCCTGGAACGCGTCGTCGGCGGCATCGCGGCCGAGCATGCTTCGCAACTGTGCGAGCACGGGCCCCTGCTGCTCTTCGTAGAACCGCTCGAACGGGGGGACCGACATTGCTTCCATCATTCCTACCAACGCAGCGCGCCGCTTCCGTGTGAGACCGTCTGGAGATGCTCAGCTGGATCAGACGCGCGGAGCGGCAGGGCCTGGCGAGGCGCCGCACGGTGGCGGCGGTCGTGGCCGGCGTGATCGTGTTCGTCGTGGCGCTCGTGCTCGGCGCCGACTGGCCGGTCGCGCTGACGAGCTCGTGGGGCGTCGCCGCGCTCGTGATCATCTGCGTGGTCTGGATCCGGATCTATCCGATGGGGGCCGAGCAGACGAAAGCCAACGCACGGTCGGAGGACTTCTCGCGCCCAACCTCCGACTTTGCCGTGCTCATCGCCAGCGTCGCCAGCCTCGGTGCGATCGCCTACACGGTGGCCCGCGCCGGCAATTCCCACGGTGCGACCAAGGGTCTGTTGATCGCGCTCGCGCTGGCTGTCGTGTCGCTCTCGTGGCTGACGGTGCACACGCTCTACCTCGTCCGCTACGGCGACCAGTACTACAGCGACCCGATCGGCGGGATCGAGTTCAACGACGACGAGCCGCCGGACTACCGGGACTTCGCCTACCTCGCGCTGACGATCGGGATGACGTTCCAGGTCTCCGACACGACGCTCAAGTCGAAGGCCATGCGCCGGCTGGCGATCCGGCACGCGCTGCTCTCGTTCCTGTTCGTGGCGGTGATCGGCGCGCTGACGATCAACACGGTCGGGGCACTGCTCCAGTAGAGCCGGGAAAAGTGGTCCCCTGGGGTTGCCAAGTGGGGGATCGTGGTCTAGAGTGGGGCGCAGTGGAGCATGCTGCTAGGTGAGTTCGAGCATACGATCGATGACAAGAACCGCCTCACGCTACCGGCCAAGTTTCGCCAAGCGCTTTCCGGCGGTCTTGTCATCACGCGCGGTATGGACGGGTGTCTCTACTGCTATCCCCAGGCGTCCTGGGAGCGGCTGGTCGAGGAACGGCTCGCCGGGCTCGACCCCCTCAGCCGCGAGGGGCGCCTGATGCATCGCTACTTCTTCGCCGGGGCCTCCGAGGCCGAGCCCGACAAGCAGGGCCGCGTGATGTTGCCGGCGTCGCTCGCCAAGAGCACAGGGATCGGCCGCGAGGTCGTGGTCGCCGGGGTGAACGACCACCTGGAGATCTGGGACCGCGCGAGCTGGTACGACCACGTCAAGGTCTTCGAAGGGAGTGCGGAGGATGTTGCCGAACGTCTTGCGTCCCAACGCGACTGACCACGTCCCGGTCCTCGCCGACCAGGTCCGGGAGGCGCTCGCCGTGCAGCCGGGCGAGACCGTCGTCGACGCCACCTTCGGCGCGGGCGGCCACTCCGAGCTGCTCGCCGCCGACCTGCATGGCAGCGGCAAGCTGATTGCGATCGACCGCGACCCGTCCGTGCGCCGGTATTTCGACTCGGTGCGGAAGCGCACCGGCACGCAGGGCCGTTTCCTCCGCGGCGAGTTCTCCGACGTGCTCGCGCAGCTCGCCGCCAACGACGTGCGCGCGGACGCGATCCTGTTCGACCTCGGCGTCTCCTCGATGCAGGTCGACCGGCCCGAGCGCGGTTTCTCGTACGCGACCGACGCGCCGCTCGACATGCGCATGGATCCGGCTTCGGAGCTCTCCGCTCGCGAGCTCGTGAACGAGGCGGGCGAACGCGAGCTGACCCAGATCTTCCGCGACTACGGCGAGGAGCGCTACGCGAGGCCGATCGCGCGGGCGATCGTGCGTCGCCGGCGCGAGCAGCCGTTCGAGCGCACGGGTGAGCTGGTCGAGACGATCAAGTCGGCGATCCCGGCTCCGGCGCGCTTCGGCGAGGGCCACCCGGCCAAGCGCGTCTTCCAGGCCCTGCGGATCGCGGTCAACGACGAGCTCGGCTCGCTCGAGGTCGCGCTGCCGGAAGCGCTCGAGATGCTGCGGCCCGGCGGCCGGCTCGCAGTAATCAGCTTCCACTCGCTCGAGGACCGGATCGTCAAGCGCTTCCTGCGCTCGCGTGAGAAGGGCTGCACGTGCCCGCCGGACTTCCCGGTGTGCGTCTGCGGCAACGAGCCCGAGCTGCGCGCGCTCTCCCGCCGGCCGATCAAGCCGACGCCGGCCGAGCTCGCTTCGAACCCTCGCTCATCGTCCGCCCGTCTGCGGGCGGCGGTCAAGACCGGAGGCGAGGAGTAGCGCCGTGGCCTCCTGGAGCGACGCCGCACCCGCGCTTCCCTCTCCGCGACCACGTTCCCGGCCGCGGCCGAAGCCTGCGCCCAAGCGCAAGCCGCAGGCGCGCCGCGGCGTGGCCGGCGGCGTCGTCTGGATCGCGGTCGTCGCGGTCCTGCTGGCCGGTGTCGTCGCCATGAACGTCGCCGTCCTGCGGCTGAACGTCCAGCTCGACAAGCTCGACACCCAGCGCGCGCACCTCCGCGCCGAGAAGCAGGAGCTCGCCTCGCAGTTGTCGATGGCCGCGGCGGCGCCGCGTCTCCAGCTGCAGGCGCAGAAGCGTGGGCTCGTGCCCGCGAACCCAGCCGAGACGACCTTCGTGCGGCTGGGACCGCGGACGCGGTGAGCGCGAAGGCCGCGAACCGCCGCATCCGTCTTCTGCTCGGCGTCTTCGTGCTCGCGTTCGGGTTGACGTTCGTGCGCGCCGCCTGGCTGCAGGGCGTGCGCGCGTCGTCCTTCGGGCGGCTCGCGTCGAGTCAGCAGAGCGAGGACGTCGTCATCCCGGCAGCGCGTGGGACGATCTACGACCGCGGCGGCGTGCAGCTCGCGATCGGCGAGCAGGCGCAGACCGTCTACGCCGATCCGCACCAGGTGAAGGACGCGCAGCGCGAGGCACTCGTGATCGGGCGCACGCTGCACCTCGACCCGGCCACGGTCTACCACTCGCTGAGTGACAGAACCCGCGGCTTCGTCTACGTCGCGCGCAAGGCGGATCCGAGGCTCGTCGCGAAGCTGCGTCGCCAGGGGCTGCCGGGGATCAACTCCTACGCCGAGGAGCGGCGCTTCTACCCCCAGTTCTCGCTCGCCTCGCAAGTGCTCGGCTACGCGGGTGTCGACAACCGTGGCCTCGCCGGGCTCGAGCTTTCGCTCGACCGGGAGCTGGGAGGGCGACCCGGCCGCGAGCGGATCGTCAAGGACGCCTCCGGCCAGGCGATCGACACCGTCGTCTCCCAGACCGTGCGCGACGGCCGCGACGTCTACCTGACCCTCGACCACACGATCCAGGCGAACGCGCAGGCCGTGCTGCGCGACACGATGCTCCGCTGGCACGCGAAGAGCGCGACCGCGATCGTGCTCGACCCGACGACGGGCGCCGTGCGGGCGATGGCGACCGCACCCGGGTTCGACGCGAACGTCTACCCGCAGGTCTGGCGCGTGCTGCAGCGCAACCGCGCGGTCACCGACACCTACGAGCCCGGCTCGACGTTCAAGCTCGTGACCGTCGCCGGCGCGCTCTCGGAGGGTCTCGTCAACCCGAACACCCGCTTCACGTTGCCGTATGAGATCCAGGTCGCAGACCGCAGGATCCACGACGCCGAACCGCGTGGGACCGAGACGATGAGCGTCTCCGAGATCCTCTCGCGCTCGTCCAACGTCGGCGCGATCACGCTCGCCGAGCGGCTAACCCGGCACCGGCTCGTCCACTGGATCTCGCGCTTCGGCTTCGGACAAGCGACCGGGATCGACTTCCCCGGCGAGAGTCAGGGAATCGTGCTCCCCGAGGACAAGTGGTCGGGCTCCTCGATCGGCAACATCCCGATCGGCCAAGGGATCGCGGTCACGCCGATTCAGATGGCCTCGGCCTATGCGGCGATCGCCAACCGCGGCGTCTGGGTGCGGCCGCACCTGGTCGACCATGTCGGTGACGGCGCCACCGTCAAGCTCGCGCGCCACCAGGT
>Ga0193727_1000983_pt1 | contig 11633 bp, 10 predicted proteins | sample H2c2metaG_FD_143051 | JGI IMG/M metagenome (GOLD analysis project Ga0193727, IMG submission 143051) | Soil microbial communities from a riparian zone of the East river system, Colorado, United States - H2c2 | ecosystem: Environmental > Terrestrial > Soil > Riparian zone | place: USA: East River...
GCTTCAGTCCGCTGTGTCCTCGCGTCGAGAGAACGATTAAGTCGGCACCAATCTCGCGGGCAACACGGACAATCTCCTCATAAGGTCGCCCACCGCGTATGTGGCAATTCTCTGGACGAAACGTCGGCACATGTTTGCGATGAATACCGGTCAATTCCTGGTTAAGGCGTTCGATCGCCTCGGCTGATTGGAACAGGAGATGTCCGGCGCCCGGCACCGACGATGCCTCGTCGGGCGGATAGACGTGCACAAGATCAATGGCAGCGCGAAATTGTTTCGCCAGCCAAACGGCGTAATCGAGCGCTCCCAGCGATGCGGGCGAGAAATCCAGCGGCACTAGGATTTTTTCAATTTTCAACTCTGGTGGGTCGTTCCGCCTCTGCGGGAGTGTTGAAGTGTCGTGTGTCATGCTTCTATGGGGTGATGGCGAGCAGTCTGCGCGAGAAGATCGCGAACTTCCTCGTCATTTGTTGGGTAAAAATCTTTGTACCAGAGGCCGACTGCGTAGAAATCTTCGGGCATAATTACGGCTGCGACTTCATCGGCCGCGCGGCGAAGTTCGTAGTACGTTGATGCTGCAATCACAGGCGCGGCGACTACAATGCGACCGGCGTTCAACTGTCGCAACGCTGAAACTGCGGCCAGCATGGTCGATCCCGTAGCGACGCCCTCATCGACCACGATGACGGTCTTGCCTTCGAGGTCGAGCGGTGGCAGGCCGGCGCGATAAGCCTTTTCGCGCCGCTGGAGCTCGATCAACTCTTCCGCGCTGACGGCGTCGATTACTTCGTCGGGAATCCGCAGCGCATTGACGACCTCGCCGTTGAAGACGCGCACGCCACCGGAGGCGATGGCGCCCATGGCCAATTCCGGATGACCGGGCAGACCGAGCTTGCGCACAACAAACACATCGAGTGGCGCGTTTAATCCTTTCGCTACCTCCGCTGCCACCGGTACGCCGCCGCGCGGCAAGGCCAGAACGATCACGTCGTTCCGATTCGCGTATGTCACGAGATTTTGCGCGAGGAACCGCCCCGCTTCGCTTCGGTTAAAGAACTGTGTTTTCATATTCTCCCCGAAAGTTGCCTAACCACGGCCGCGAACAGGCGTGAAGCTAAACACCAAAATCTGCGCATGCCGCGGTTGCCAATGATGGAAATCGACGTGGAAGCGTCCGACGTTTTGGCCGCGCACGTCGCTCCGCCCGTTCATCAGCTGAAACAGTTTTTCGGTTTCGTTACGATTAAAAAACTGAGAATCCAGAAACTCGGTCACCCAATTCATCTCATGAGCGTCGGTGAGATAGAAAGTGACTTGGATGTCCTCGTCGGAATTCTCAACCATGATGACGCCGTAGTTGTAAACGTTTGCGCTCTTCCATTCGCCCTCGAAAAAGATTACGCAACGCGGTTGTACTTCGGTCGCTCGGAACTTGGCCGCCTTAAAAAATGAAACTGCATTGGCAAATGTGAGCGGCGTAGTCGATTTCGATTCCGGCGCTCCTGACGCCATGAAGCTACCGGTTAGCAGGCATAGGCACACAAAACTGATGGCTTTGACCGTTCTCATTTTTCGTTACCGGAGTTGAGATGAGTTGGGCTGGGGCGAGACGGCGCTGCGAGGTTGCGATGGTTTCTCGTTAGCGTCGTACCTTTTGTTGATTTTTGTAATCGTTGCCTGGTAGCCAGTGTGTTCGTCGTTGCTTCGGCTGATTTTGCCAGGTTCGCCGCTCTGACGTGAGGATGAGAGGGTACTACCAAAACCGAGCAAGGTGCATGTCGCACCACCTGCTCGGCGATACTCCCAATCAGAATATGCGTGAAACCGGTGAACCCGTGCGTTGACGTAATGATCAGATCAACATCGTGATCTTTTGCGAAGGCGCAGATATCAAGGACAGGCGATCCATCGGTAAACGCCGTCTGATATTTGACCGCTCCGAAGTTCACGGACCGCACGAGCTCCCGCATTTTGCGTTCAGCAGTTTTCCTAGCAGCCTTTTGCAAGCCGGGAATATCGTAAATAGCTGTGCCCTCGCTCGAATAGACGTATCCGAGATAAGTGGCGTGCAGCAAAACGATCTTGGCCCCAAATTCATTCGCGAACGCAATCGCGTAGCGAAGACCCTCCCGTGAGCAATTGGAAAAGTCGACGGGGACTAGGATGGTTTTAATTCTGAATCGTGAACCATTGTTCGCCTGAAGAGCGCTTCCGCGAGTGACGAGAACCGGACACGACGAATGCTGCACAATTCTTTCCGCTGTGCTGCCAAGAAAAACATGTTTTAACCCTGTCCGTCCGTGCGTTGGCATGACGATGAGATCGGCAGGGACTGTTTGCGCGAGCCGACAAATTTCATCGAAGGGCGGTGCGCCACCGAGTACAGCGCAGGTAGCGGACGACACTCCGCATTCACTTGCCACTTCCTCAAGCTCTTTGAGCACGCTTCGGGCCGCGTCCTGCTCGTATGGCGTGAAGGCAAACGGAACCATCGGCGGCACCGGGGCCATGAGGTCCGCTGCGTAATTGAGATGACGAACATGCGCGAGAACTATTGAAGCGCCAAAACGCTGTGCCAGCTGTTTGGCCGTTTTGATGACACCGATCGACATGTCTGAGAAATCGATCGGCACAAGAATGTTTCGAATGCTGGGTGTTTTCATGCCTACAACATGAACTCCCGCGCGGTGCCCAACTCGGCATTGCTTGCGAAAGCCGAAGCATTTTTTGCTGCTACCGAACCAGAGGGTAACTGCCAATACTACCAACCGCCCCTCACACCGGCGCAAACGAGCTTGGAAAACACCGGATGCTAAATCCAGTTCTACGGAACGTGAAATGTTGCTTGGAAGTAAGTGACAACGATTCGCCACCTTTCACGGCAAAAATCGTTGGGTGACGAAGACGGACTTGTCGCCGGTCCCTTTGGACAAATCGGCCATTCAATCAGTCGGGCCGTCGCAGATTTACCAATGGGAAGGGTTGGGTCCGGATGTGGTATTAACGGGAACAAGCGAGGAAAGAATGCCATCTGAGCAAAAATGGTATGCTCTTACTGGCCGCGTTGTTAACGTAAAAGTCGAAGCAGACGGCGATATTCATCTCGCGCGTTTGCTGAAGATCATCCATAAGCTTCGCAATTTTTGCGTAGTAAAAGCCAAGCGACGATTACCGTCCGAACACGGACCCGCGCTACGCTTGAATCGACGAAAGGAGGCGTTATGGATGCGAATTCTGATAGTCGAAGATGAAGTGGGCCTCGCGCACCATATCTCCCGTGCCCTGCTCGAAGCGGGCCACGACCCCGTCTTAGTCCACGATGGCGAAACCGCTATTGGCGAAGTTCAGGAGAAACGTTGCCAGTTAATCATTCTCGATGTGATGTTGCCAGGGATCGACGGCTTTGAAGTGTTGCGCCGTTTGCGGGCGGCCAAGGTGGATTCCCGCGTGCTGATCCTAAGTGCGCGCGGCGAGGTGACCGATCGGGTGACTGGCCTTGCCCTCGGAGCTGATGATTATTTGGCGAAACCGTTTGCGATGCGAGAATTGGTAGCCCGGGTGACGGCGCTCGGTCGCCGTTTTCCCCAGAAAGCACCGGTCAAGCTCCAAGTCGCCGATTTGGTCCTGAGTGTGATCGAAGAAGAACTCTATCGCGCGAACCGCCGCATCGAGCTTTCGGCGCGAGAACGCACTTTGTTGCGGGTGCTGATGCGCGAACCTGGCCGCGTCTTTAGCCGCACAGAGTTATGCGAGCGCGTGTGGGAGCGCGCACATGAGTACGACACGAAACTCGTCGAGTGTTTCATCAGTCGTTTACGCAAGAAAATTGACTCGCCGCCGCTTATCCACACCGTAAGACATTTGGGCTATACGATCCGGAATCCGGAATCAGAAACTGGCCATTACCGTGGAACGTCGCGCTTTACCCAGCGTGTCTTGCCGTAGCAGTTACGCTCGGCGGTGCGATCACCACGCAGGCGACCGCCTGCAAGGCTGCGCAAGTCACGCTGCAGCCGTTCACATGATGCTGTGATCCCCGTTAACGATGCGACTGGCAATGCCATCGAAGCACGTGCGATTTTCAGTGCTGAAGTTTTACGAGATCAACTAGGACAAAGCTTGACGACTAGCCTTGGGGCGGTAAAAAACGGACTTTGATTTCATCAGGCAGGCCAGAGCTGGCCAGCCAAGCGCTTGCTTTTGCTGGATCGACTTCAAACCAGGATTCTATGGCTGCTTCGATCTCGCTACTACGCGCTCCGGGTTCGGCGATTGTTGCCGCCCATTGCAAGGCTAGCTGCGGGTCGACCGAAGCGATACGGGTTGCGAAGGCGCTTACAGCCGCATCTCGCGAAGGATCGCTGGCCAAACTGTTCAACCACGTCTCCGCTGCCGAACTGTCCATTTTGGCCCAGCGACTGACAAGGTTTGCAAAAAGTTGATCGCGGGCTTCGCCTTGAGGGAGCGAAGCCGCCCAAGCACTCGCTGCCTGAGGATCGTTACCGGCCCACTGCGATATCAGAGAGCTGGCGGCGTTAAGCTGCATATCACCAGAAAGCTGCGATATCATTTCGGCCGCCGATGTCGGATTCTCATCAGCGAGAGCAGACACAACACCGGGCACAAGCGCTTCACGGCTAGTCGCGTCGGGCAAACTCTGCGCCCATGCAAATGCGGCCGAAGGGTCGGTCTGCGCCCACTCGTAAGAGATAGTCGCTAATAGGTTTTGGCGTGCGTCTCCAGTGCTGTGATCGAGCGCAAACTTTGCCGCTCCCTGCGGATCAGATTGGGTCCACTCTGAGACAAGCGGCTCGAGCGCGCCCTGCCGCATCGTCTCGTCAGGCAGTTTCTCAATCCAGCTGAGTGCCGTTCGGGGATCTGAGCTGGCCAGTTCTCGCGTAATCGCTGCAACCGCGAGGTCCTTCGTCTCTCCAGGCGCGAGCGAAGCAACGTACGCAGTAGCCGCGTCCGGTTCATTTTGTGCCCACGCAGACAGAACACCTACCAAGACGGTATGCTCAGCCTTACCAGCTTCAAACTTCTCTGCCCAGGCCAGCGCCCCGCGCGCGTTCCGCTCTGCCCATTGCTGCGAGAGGTCCGCAATCGCTTGGTCGCGAACTGTCCCCCGAGGCAACGCGAGAGCCACACTCGCAGCTCGTTCAGGGTCTGTGGCCGACCACTGGGAAAGAATAGTTTGCATTGCATCGTCGCGGCCCTGTCCAACAGGCAAACCGCTAGCCCAATTGTAGGCGGCTTGGGCGTTCTGCTCAGACCATCTGGCACCGATTACTCCCAGCGCCATGTCGCGAATAGACCCGGTAGGCAATTGCAAAGCCACCCCTGCTGCCTTGATGGGATCACTGCCCGCCCAAATGCTGAAGATCGGCGAATACAGCATCGGAGTCTGCTCCGACATCGACAGACTCCGGGCAAAGTTCAGAGCATCCGTTGGATTTTCCTCGGCGAGAACAGAAACTAGAGATTGAGCAGCTTGGCTACGCTCCCGGCTTGCTGGCAATTGCGCTACCCAAGTGATTGCAGCAGCGGCATCATGTTGCGCCCAGGTTGTAACAACACTCGAAAGTAGCCCATTGTTTTCCGCCGCTCCGCCTTTTGCTTGTACGTAGGCCAGAGCACCTGACGGATCGGCTTCCGCCCAGCGCGAAATTAGCAACGACATAAACGTGTTTCGCTCTCGCTGGTTGGGCAGGGCTTGGATCGCGTCAATGACAGGTGGTATCTTCTCAGGATCCAGTTTGCGGACTAACTTGCTGAGCTCTGCATGCAATTGTCCGTTCGCTGGATGCGCGGTAGCGTTTTGGATTGCGGCAATGATGCTTTCCGCAGAAGAGGAGGCCGATACTTCGACGCTACTCGTCTGAGGAATATCCAAATTTGATGGGGCCGTGCTTGCGCCCGCAATCGGTTTATTGATTCTCTCGAGTCTGGAAACTTTTAGGTCACGGGGGCCTGCGTAATGGCCAACAACCAGTCCACTAGCGAAAGCAGCTGTGACGGCGATTGCAACAATGCGGTGATTCATGAAAAAGGATTGAAGTTACAAAGTGTTGAAGGGCGCGCGGGGTCGCGCGCCCACCCAACACATTGATTAGATGTTTTAGCCTCCCCCGCCTCCTCCACACCGCCTGGTTGTGAAGGTAACGGTGTCAGATGCCCTCACTCCGTTGGCTGTTGTGGCCACCACACGGGCGGTGATCCTTCTTTCATCTGGGTACCGATGAGTCACCGAGGGAGTTCTAGTCGCCGTTGTATCAAGACTCCCGTTGTTAGTGAAGTCCCAGCGATAGGTCACCACTACATTTGGTCGCACGGTTGCTGACAATGTTACTGCGACGACATCTCTGTTTATGCAAATCTGTCTGACGACAAAGGCATTCACCGTTAGCGCTTGTGCTCCCGGCGCCGCCATTATTCCTAAGACAACGGCGAAACCAGCCGCCGCGATCCACTTAAACCATCTGTGTGCTCTCATTTGTTTTATCCTCCTATTTTTGTTAGTTTGTGTTTACTGATTCAATGTGCTCTTAGGCTAGTAACGATTTTTTATTGTGGAAGCAGGGAAAGGTTGCACGCCTGTTACCTTTCGGCCTTATGGAGCGCCTCGATGTTTTCACTATTACCGGCTGCCTTCGATCGTCTTGCCGGTTATGGCGCTTCCTTTTCATAGCATCCTCCATCGGCAAGCAGGTTCGGAGGCAAGTACTTCCATAGGACTGCTGTAGGCAGAGATGCTGTTATTTAGCCAACCCATCTAAAGCTTTGACCATCGACTGATCTGGCTCAAGGATCAGAAAAATTGCCCTGATACCGCCACTGCCTAAATGATGAAGGCGAAGATAACGGTAGGATTGCCAGGTGCGAGGACGCTAAAACCCAGGAAAATGATCACCAGCCAGGAGACGAGGATGATTAGCATCGGCTTCGAAATTGAGGAAACCGACTGTGCCTGCAGCAAGGATCGAAGCTGGCCTAGATCTGTAGCAAGACTTTCGGCTTGGTCTTTGAGTTTTCGTTGCGTGTCGTCGCGTGGGGAAAGATTTTGAACGGCGACATAGACTGCATTACCTGCTTGGATATTGGGAGCCAAAGCGCGCCGATCGTCCTGCCTCTTCAGGCCACACTTGTTTAACCGCATCCTTTACGCTGTCACGAAAACGGCTGCGAGCATCCGCAGCTTTTGGTCCACATGTGGCCAACACCCGATCGAGAAAAGCAACTTTGGCAGCCATTTGGATCACTTCGCTTCGCTCCGTGTCATAAGAGCTCTTTGCTGAGCTCACCAGCAATCCCAAAACGAGGGCTGGTCGACACTAAACCTAAGGCCAGTTTGATCCCATCCGTTCGTCCGAGTAGCACTGCCGCCACGAGGCAACGGAACACGATGAAGGCCGTAAAAGTCGTGTTCATCGCCGCATTTTAGCCAACTCCGTTACTCTGCCGTGAGATCAATTCGTCCTTTCCGTAATTATTTTTCGTTCGGTGTTAACCATGCCGTTTTGTTGGAAGAACCCCGCTTGGAAGTTCTCCGAACCGCGACAGGAGCAATTAGGGTCTTGGCGGCGGTGTTGCGCGAGGCCGCGGTGTAGAATGAGCCCTCGGTGATGGGGTAGGCCTTGGAGTAGGCGTAATAGTAGCAGTCGGTGTTACGGTCGGAGTTGGTGTCGCAGTTGGACTAACTGTTGGAGTGGCAGTTGGTGTCGCGCTTGGAGTAACTGTCGGTGTGGCAGTTGGAGTAGCGGTTGGCGTTGGTGTCGGTGTTCCCGCCGGCTCGCCAGTCATGATTTGCACAACACCTTCGCTCATGGCGCTGGCCCAAAGATTGCCGTTGCCATCGAATTCCACTGCTACCACCTGCCAGTGAGTCAATGGCGAATTCTGCGGCGTGTAATGAGTCCAGGTCGTGCCATTGAAGGTGCTGACGCCGCCGGTGTATGGCCACGTGCTGCCTTGATAGCTTGCGATCGCGATAAGTCCATCACTGGCACGACGCGCCACGTCAGCGACAACCGTGCCGGGCATTCCCGTATTGGCCTGGTTGTAAAGGGTCCATGTCGTCCCGTCGAATCGCGCGAATCCCTCATAAGTGCCCACCCAGATGCCGCCGTTGGGGTCCGCCTCTACGTCTGTCATGCCGGCGCTCGTAAGAGGCGTATTGCTCGTGTCGTATAGAGTGAATGTGGTGTTGTTTCCCACCTGGAATTTCCGCAGACCATATTCCGAGGCCACCCACAAGTTGTTGACGGTGTCGACCGTCATGGATCTTACGTTGTTGGACTCGTAGCTATACCCACCTGGACTGAGCGTGACGTGATTCCAGTTAACGCCGTTGAACCAGTACACGCCCGAGCCACCAGAGCCCACCCATATCGTGCCCGCGCGTTTGGTGATAGCATGGTGGCCAGAACTGTCGAGGTTAGAGTTCTGCCAATTCACCCGTGGCAGAATTCCATCGCCCAATGCCGTTGCCGCCCATCCAAAAGATGCCGCCGGTGTCTTCGAAGACGGAATACATCGGCTCGTTCCCAGCCCAGGGATATGGTTCGGAGAGGTCGTTGTGGTTTCCCCAGTTACGCCAATGCGTGGCGGCATCAGGCGCGCCGTTGCTGCCCAGCATTCGGGAAAGGCCGGCTTCACCTGTCGCGAACCACATGTTGCCGGCGCTGTCGTGCGTGATCCGGTCTACAAAGTAATCTGGTAACCCGCTATTGAACGTATTCATACGGCTCAATAACTCTCCCGAGGCAGTGTAGTGCCGAACTGTTCCGAGCGTGGCATTTCCACCGTAATTATTGATCCAGATATCACCGTTGGGCCGTGCGATGACGTCGCGCGGGATGTTGTCGGCGTCGACAAAGAACACCGGGTTGTCGTTGATCATCTTATAAACGCCGCCGTACCATGTGGAGACACAAACAACGCCCTCCCGATCTTTACCCAAGCCTGTCATCGTGATAGTACCGCCCACCGTTGGCCAGTTCTGCCAACTCGATCCATTCCATTTGAAAAGGCCATATTGCGAGGTCCTGACCCAGATGTTGCCCTGAAGATCCGCGAGCATCTCGTCCATTTGATAGGGCGAGTCGTGTAGTACCCAGGAGGTGCCGTTGAATTCCGCCATTCCGCCGAGCACCGAGTGCGTCAGCCACACGTGATCGTCAGCGCCGACGACGACAGCGTTCACGTTGTACCACGGCGGGCTCCACGGCAATTCCTGGCCCACCCGGTACTGCGTCCACACGTGGATGTGGGATTTGAACCGAAATAGCGCGCCATTTGACGTTTGCACGTTGACGTTAGTTAGCCACAGGTTGCCGTGACTATCGAACGCGAGCGAGCGAACCTCGTTCAGGATCAAGGGCGAGTTGGCCGCCGTGTAAGTGAACCACATCTCCGCCTCTGTCGGCGCCGCAGGATCGAATCGCGTTAAGCCACCGTCGCTTGCAATCCAGATCACGCCACCGGCGCCGAATGCCATGTCGTAGATGTAAGGCGATGGAATCGGATGATGAACGCTCGACCAAACCTTCCACGCGCCGGTGTCGAACCCACCGCCGGGCAATGGCTGATGGTTGAGTTGATCAACCGACAGCATCGCCAGACCAGCCTCACCCCAGAAGGGAAATCGCCCCACAATCCATAAATTGCCGGCCGGATCAAACTTCATGACGCGCACTTCTTCACCCGGCACCCCGGTTGTGCTTGGTTTGACGATGTTAAATTCAGGCGTCTGGGCAAAGACCGTGATGCCGCACGAAATTACCAGCGCCACTATCGTGTTAATCGCTTTGTGTTTCACAAGGTTCCTTTCTCCTTTTTGGATTTTTACTTCATTATTTGATCGCCCGGGTGTGCCTTGAGACGACGTTACGGAAACCTCCCCGTTCAGCTTGCTGTGGTTTGGTTTCATGCGAGAAATTTGAAGTGCAGCGACAAGGTCGTCTGCTCAGAAATTGGCTTTCCTGCACCCTTTCTTGTGCTGGTGCGGAGCAGGATCAGAAGCGCCAAACCAAATGCCAACCGCCCAATAGTGCGCCGGTTACCAATCCGATGTTATTCGGATCGACCAGGCGGTTGTTTGTTAATTACTGCCTTTTGTTTCGTTTGCCTGACGCGAGGTTCGTGCGGAACTCGGTGGGTGATTGACCAAAAACCCGTTTGAATGTGCGATTGAATTGCGTGAGCGACTGGAAGCCGACGTCGTATGCAATCTCGCTGACGCGTAGATTCGGGTTCAGCAACCGGTTGCGCGCGTCTTCCAGGCGCATACGCGCAACGTAATCGGTGAACTTTAGTCCTGTGGCTTTGTGGAAAACTTTGCAGAAATGGAAAACGCTCGCGCCCGCAGCCTTTGCCACATCGGCTAGAGACAATTCTTCGTTTTTATGTTTGTCGATGTAATCACGCGCCTTCAGCACAAGGGGCGGCTCGGCATTGCTTTTCTCCGTGATCAACTGGTTGCTCAACGCTGAAAGCTGATCGGCAAAAAATGCGAGCAGCCGCACAATGGCATTGTATTTTTCAGGTGGGAGCAGCGGATTTTTCTCCCAGGCTCTGCGAATTTTACCCTTAAACTCGACGCCGCATCTCTGGAGCTCCCTGCTAACCTTAGTCGTATTCATCTTCGCCGGGATATGCCGCAACACCTGTCCGATGCGGAGGTAACCGACGATCTGCTCGCCCAGCTTGATTGGCACCGCGGTCTCCGTTAAACCGAACGGACACGTTACAGTGTGGGGCAGCACTCCAGTGTGGTCGATCATGTCCTGATGCGCCCGCAAACAAACCGAAAGTGTGGCTGGATTTTCAGCTAGCAACGCGCAGAACGGGTTTTCGTGTTTTTTGCCGTGATGTGCCAGTTGCCAAAATTCCAAAGGCCTGATCGCGAGAGCCAGCCCGGTCGCTTCGCTAAAAACGCGCTCGTAATCCCGAAATAATCGGGACCGGCGCAGCATATCGATCAACTGCTTGCTTGAATCTGGAACTGCTGGCGTATCGGCCATAAAGGCTGCCACCACAATAACATTGCGGTTGCCCTCGTACCAAGCCGATTGTGTTCCGTACGTCTGGCAGAATCGCGTCGAATGGTTAATCGTATTCCGATAAATCCACCACTGGCGATGGCTTCAGAACTTCCACTCCCGATTGAATCCCCAGCATTTTGCGGCGCGCCGCTTGCATTCGTTTGATCATGACCGGGGCCATGCGTTTGAACAACTCGTACCCGAGCGAACAATCGCGTTCACAATATTCGCGCAAAATTGTTCCGTAGAAGAAAATCGCTGACGTCGGCTCGACAGCGCGTGCCGTCAAACGCCATGTGTATGGCGGAAACATCCACGACCAACCCAACAAATTACCGCGGCCGATCGTGTCGATTATCACTCGGTTGCCGAGTCGCTCGCTCGATTCGAGAACTATTTTTCCGGTTTCGATTAAATAAAATCGGTTGGCCATTTCGCCTTCGCGGAAAATTATCTGCCCTTTTTCGAAGTGAACAGCCATCGCGCAATCTGTAAGCAATGCGACCTGCGAACGATTCATTCCGGCTAGGAACGGATGCAAAGCCACTCGTGTTCTCATTGGTTCAATGGCGGGTTCAATTTCAATTTCTG